>Ga0182217_1000112_pt1 | contig 11610 bp, 30 predicted proteins | sample G5R1MG_18_FD_128395 | JGI IMG/M metagenome (GOLD analysis project Ga0182217, IMG submission 128395) | Switchgrass phyllosphere microbial communities from Michigan, USA - G5R4_NF_03OCT2016_LD1 MG | ecosystem: Host-associated > Plants > Phyllosphere > Phylloplane/Leaf | place: USA: Michigan... | reverse complement strand
GGTTCCTCATCCATGGCCTGCCCCCTTGATGGGCATCTTCATCCCTCCCTCTATTCCCGATTTGATGGTGGCGCGGCTTTCGTGGTCATCCAGGCGGATGTATCGGGCTGCGTCATACAGCGCGCAGATCGCTTCCCTTTCATCCAGCAGTCCGCCACCAATCAGCCCCCCGACCGTAAAGCTGGCTTCGTTAAGCGTTGAGTTACGCTTGCCGGGACCGGCGTTCAGCACGCGGTTGACCTCTCGCTCGAGGAGCGATTGGGCGCGGCTGGTGCTGATGATGGTGGGGCGTGTTGGGCGAGGCGGCTGCGGTGGTGGTGCGACGAGTTTAAGAAGCCAGTCAGGCGCGATGGGTGGCGCCAGCTCCCATGGCGCCACAGCCCAGCGGTAGGAACCCAAGTCACTGCGGCTGGGCGAGATCGTGAAGGCGTTACGACCACCCTTGGGGTCAAGGCCCGGCTCTGGATGACCGGACTTGCTGTTGATCGGGTGACCGGCATCCTGAAACACCATGAGATGCCCGCCGCTGCCCGAACGCCCATGCGGCCGCTCAGGAATGGCGCCATATCGCTCCACCAATAGCTTGAGAACCGCGACCCCATCATCCTTGTGATCGCGGCTGGGCACATCGATATCCAGCGCCCACACGCCAGAGCCGGACGGAATCACCTTCCAATTGCAACGCGGATACGCAAAGGACCAGCGGTCAAGCTGGTCCAGATCCGTCGTTGCCGCATCGATGTATCCGACCCAAAAGCCCTTCTTGCTCCGTGTCGCAGGCACGCAGCGCCACCCGAGAAGGGCGACGCGCTCAATGTCTGGATGAAGCCTTGATTGCAGAGCGGCGCTCACTGGCGCACCGGGAAATACTTCCGGTGAAGGCGGAGCGCCCTCTTGGCCAAGCGGCGGTCAATCAGATCGCCCATGCGCTGGTGCGCCAAGTTAGTAATCGTCCTGGCATCCGCCATCGAAACTTCGATTTGATCGGCGCTCCACAAATCATAAGCGCACTCAATGGCCCGAACGCGAAGCTCATATACTTGCATTATTCACGTCTCCACCGTTGATGGAGCCGGAAAGGCATGGCATATTGCGGGCGTTACCCCGACTGATGCCGCCGTCACGGCTAGGTTGTGCGCCCGGTCTGGTCCCCACCAGCCGGGCGCTTTTCATTTAGCCTCAGTTGTCCCGTTCTGTCCACCTTTGATCGGAACGAACATCGTAACCTTTCGGTATCCAACCTGACGCGCAACAACGTCGGGAATCTCCTTAGCGCCATTCATGATCTGACTGATCATGGCACCTGAGTATCCCGTCTTGGCTGCCAACTTGGCCTGCCCGCCACGTGGCGCGCAGTAATCCAATAGCAGCGCATACATCTGCGCTTTCGTGATCATGCCATCCTCCCCATAATACCAATGCCCCACGATCCGATCAGCGCCGCCTCTGCACGACCGTCATCCTTGACGCGGGCAAACCGCGTGGCATGAGAAGGGAAGCACTGCATGGCGCGGGTGCGAGACACGCCCTTATCTCCCTTGGCTGGCATCTGCATCCCGCGTTTCCACACGTCTGGACGCACCAGCGTGTAGGGGATGGCGAGTGCGGCCAAGATGCCTTCGATGGTGCCGAACCCGCGCCCGAAGCTGAACGCACCAACAGCGCCTTCACCTGGCCGCGTCGCCACTTCCTCCAGAAAGACGTGAACCGGACGGTTATCGATCAGCATCCGAGCCAAGGCAGCGCCTGCCAGACGCTTACGCATGGTCTTGCCAACCTTGACTTCGTTCATCGGCAGATCTTCGACGCTGCACAGCTCGCCATTGTCAGCGAGCCATGCGATGGCGCCGGATACGCCGGGGTCGATGGAGGCGATCACTCCACAGGTCTCCGGTCATAGGCATCCAGCATCGCCTTGCGCTTGGCCCCGAACGGGATCACAGGGCCAGCGTGTGCCGGAACCTTGGGGCTGGCTCGCCACGCCCAGCGCGGCAGGGGGAATAAAATGTCGCCCTCTGGGCTAATGGTGAAGTCAACAAACTCCTTCTGGGGCGCGATGGCGCGCGGAATCAGATTGATACGGGCTTCGATCTTCAGATTGCCGCTGCTGTCGCTTAGCCTGTCGGCACCAACGGGTGTCAGCCTGAGCCGGCATTCGCTCCTGGCGTCGTTGACGATGATGGCCACCCGCTCATCAGCCTCCCAGCCCATGTAGTCCACCATCGCCGCGTTGAAGTAGATGGTCAGGCGGGGTGAACTCTTCTTTGGAAAGCTGCACCACACGCTGAGCTTTGGTGACGCCCGCTTGTAAGCCTTCGTCATCACTTCGTCCTCCACAGATAAACACCGCAGGCGGTGCACCAGGCGATGGTGACGAGCAGGGTAGCGGCGGTGAGGGTGTAGAGGGCGATCATGCGTTTAAATCCTTCTTTCTGGACCACTTCTTAGGCATTGCGGCGATCCTGTTCGGATCATCTTTGAAGAAACGATGCACTCTGGCGATCATGTCTCTCTGTCTGCGATACTCCGCATAGGGTCTCTTGATGCACATTGACCCATACCTTTCTGGGGGTATCCGTCCCTTCCAAATCATAATTTCCAATCGCTGCGGACTTACGCCCATCCTTCGGCTGATTTTCTCGATTCCCCCCAGCTTCCTGATGACATTCAGTAATGAACTGGGAATTGCCCATTCCTGACGTTTCTGCCACCCCGGCGGCTTCCTTTCAGGAGGCAAGATCGAAATCTTCGGAAGAGAAACCAGGTCTGAAATTATTTCGGGACTAGCTGTAAACCACTCTCCAGCGATCCGGTAGTCAGCCAGGTCATGGTGGACTTTCCTTTCATGACTGATGTCACCTTCAAACAGCGCCACCAACCTAAGCGGGACATGATTGTTGGTCTGCATGATCTGCAACCGAACCCAAACATTCTCAGTCACGCCAATCTTGCATGGGCCATCTTCACCAGCTTGAATGACGTAGATCGGCATCAGCGCGCGCCTCGCTGAGACTTCGACATGGCACGAATCACGTCAAAGGTGACGGACTTCTTGCCAAGTCGCGATGCTAGATCCTCGACCGCTTTCCAATACGGCGCGGGAATTGAATCTCGCGTGCTCCAGCAAGAGACAGTGTTTTGGCGAACACCGCAGGCAGATGCCACGGTGTCTCGGCCGCCCAGCAATCCGATCAGATCAGAAACTTTCATCACACTCCATCCTTGGTTGCCTCATCCTTCTACGTTGAGAGATTGCACCGCGCAACACTTTTCTGTTGCGTCATGCCACCCGCCATGCTTTTATCCCATCACCAAAGCGGCACGGGGTCGCGGCGGGAAGGAGAGAGTGGGATGATCGAGTGGCAGAAAATAAGTACGGCTCCAAAAGATGGAACGCCAATCCTATGCTTTACTCCAGATCCAGACTTCTCCCCAATCACAGGGATTGATGTTTTGGTTTGGGAAAAGGGTTTGGGTTGGTTCTGCGGGTGTGATCCTGTGGTTTTTCAACCAACGCATTGGATGCCCCTCCCGGAGCCGCCCAAGTGAACCGCCTCACCCTCACCCCCACCGAGCGCGTCGCCTTCAACCCCCGCCACGCCATCGCGCGACACCTGAACTTTGCATTCGGGTTCACGCGCCTGGCGTCCAAGCGGAATGGGTATGATCGCACGGAGGCGAAGGAAGAAGCGATGCTGCGGCTGAACATGGCGCGGATGATCCGCACGCAGGGTGTTGGGAAGGAGTGGGTGGTGTGATTGAGAAGATCAACGTATCCAAGCTGATGCGTGACATGCCGGTGGGCGCACAGCAGATGTTTGGACGCAGCTTCAATCTGACGTCGCTGAACAGCACCAAGCGGCAGATCAACAATGCCCTTGGGCGCGATATCCGCATCGTTGAAGTGCCAGAGGGTTATCTGGCCTGGAGGAAGGCATGAGCGCGCATACCGACGTGGCAGGATATCCTGCCAGCATCTTTACTGGCTGGGCGCCGCACGTGATGCTTCGCGCCCACATCGGTGGCCTGCATCAGGCCCACAACCTCGCTGCCCGCGCTCGGCGCCAGCTGGCTGGTATCGAAGCCAAGTCGGCCTGCGCTGATCGGCGCTCCCTCTACATCAACTGGTGCGCCAGTATGGCCCAGATTGGCCTGTATCGCGCCGCCATCGCGAAGGCGAAGGGGTCGGCGGCATGACCCTCGAAACCCGCCCCGTCACCCTCAGTGCCGAGCAGTGGCGTCACGTGATCCTCGACGCTGAGGACAATCACGCCGAGGCCCTGTCACGTGCCGACGCCATCGACGCCGAGCGCTGGCCAGAAGAAGCCGTCCAGGCCCGCCAGGACGCAGACTTCACCCACGCCATCCTTACTTCCCTCCGGAGTGCCGGCGCATGAGCGCTTTCCTCGGGCAGACGAACCGCAAGTCACGCAAGCAGCGGTGGTGCGATGAGTGTCGTACGGAGATCGAGATCGGCGAAATCTATACCCGCATTGCGAGCGTGCAGGATGGGGATTTCTACGCTTCCACTTGTCACCCGGAATGCTTCGAAGACGCCATGCGGGTATGCGAGGCCGATTGCGATGGTCGGTCTTTTCTGAGCGAGGAAATAGACGACAGCGGTGAGCCGCTGGATACCTTCGACCTGTCGCCGATTGTGCGCAGTCGGATCGAGAAACTTTATGCCCGCCGCGCCGAGGTTCGAGCACAGCGGTTGGCTGCTATTTCAAAGAGGACAGGCACATGACCACCCCCATCATCATCAACACCCGCGACGCCATCGCCGCCTATCGCCGCATTGGTGAGCCGGTCCCGGATAACCTCAAGCGCGATCCGTCGTGCTTGGGGCCATATCTGACCATCACATTGGGTGGCTTGGTAAGCTGGGCTTTGGTCGCAAAGCTCTGCGGCTTCATTTAGTGTTGCGCGACAATCGCGCGACGTGTATTGAGGTTGAGGGCAGGGAAGCCCGAAGGAGGATAGAGTGGCAATTTATAAAGTTGTTGTTTCTGAGGAAGTGAAAACAAAATACACAGCTTATGTGGAGGCCGAAAACCAAGAATGTGCTGATCATTGGGCATCAATGGTCGAGTGCTTCGAATCGGTTGGAGTGGTTACTGATGAAATCGATATGGGGGGTGAGGTTGAGTATGTAGAACTAGAGAATTCAGTTCCGCCTGGTTTTAAGCTCAATAAGGCGCACAGCCTATGACCCCCCACAAGACCGCCGCCCTCATCCGGCGCGCCGCCAAGCAAGGCTGTGGCGTGGCTGAGTTGTGCCAGCTCGCCGGGCTGAACAAGTCCAGCGTGTATCGCTGGAACGCAGGAACCATGGTGCCGACGCGGGGGAACTTCGATCTCCTGCGGCAGGCTGTTGAGTTGGTGGAGGAAGAAGCCAAGGGTGTGCGCGGATGATCAGGTATCACGCGGACCTATTGCAGGGTTCTGACGAGTGGCTTCTGGCTCGCTGCGGTATTCTCACCGCATCTGAGATGAAGTTGATCATGTCGCCCACCCTCAAGCCGGCCAAGAACGACAAGAGCCGTTCTCACGTGTTCGAGCTGCTGGCCCAGCGCATCACCGGTTATGTCGAGCCCGCTTACGTAACCGATGACATGCTGCGCGGGCAGGAAGACGAGATTGAAGCTCGTCTGCTGTATGCGCAGAATTATGCCCCGGTCAGTGAGATGGGATTCATCACCAACGACCGTTGGGGCTTTACCATTGGATACTCGCCGGATGGCATGGTGGGCGATGATGGCCTGATTGAGTGCAAGAGCCGGCGCCAGAAGTTCCAGGTGCAGACCATCGTGGAGAACGTGGCCGGTACCGGCATTCCCGACGACTACCTGCTTCAGGTGCAAACCGGAATGCTCGTCAGTGAGCGCAAATGGTGCGACCTGATCAGCTTCAGTGGCGGCTTGCCAATGGCGACCATGCGCGTTGAGGCAGATCCTGTCATTCAGAACGCCATCGTTGAGGCAGCCACGGCTTTTGAGAACGACTTGAAGGCGAAGCTGGCCACCTACAACGCGACGCTTGCATCTGAGGCGCGTCTCATCCCGACTGAACGTCGTGTGGAGCAGGAGATGTTCACATGAACATGCTAGCCACAATTGTGCCCAAGAGCGATCAGCTGAATGCGGATGATCTGATCGGGCAGACCAAAACAATCACCGTAACCAAAGTTGTCATCGCAGCTGGCGATCAGCCCGTTTCCATTCACTTTGAGGGCGATGATGGGAAGCCTTACAAGCCAGGCAAGTCTATGCGCCGTGTCCTGGTGAAGGTTTGGGGTCCCGACGCCAATGCTTACATCGGGCGCTCTATGTCTTTGTATTGCGACGATGCTGTGCGTTTTGGTGGCGTGAACGTTGGCGGCATCCGCATCTCGCACATGAGCCACATCGATGAACCCGTGACCATGGCGCTCACGGAGAAGAAGGGGAGCAAAAAGCCGTTTCGTGTGCAGCCGCTTGCTGCTCCCAAGCCTGCTGCGAAGTGGCGTAGCTACAATCCCAGCGGGAAGGAAGTGATGGCGGAAAGCGTTGCTCAATGGGTGAAGTGGAGTACGGCCTTCATCAAGGCATTCGAAGGCGCAGAAGACATCCGGGCCTGGGCTGCCAAGATGCAGCCTGAGTTTGTGGCGCTTGAGGCCGTTGATGCTAGCGCTGTTGAGCATGTGCAGGGCTTGGTCAAAGACCGTTTGGAAACGCTGGCAGACAAGCCGGCCGAGGATGAGGCGTAAAACATGGCTGGCAGCGTCAACAAGGTCATCATCGTTGGGAACCTTGGGAAAGATCCTGAGGTTCGCAACTTCCAGAACGGCGGCAAGGTGGTCAACCTCCGCCTGGCTACCTCCGAGAACTGGAAGGACAAGCAGGGCCAGAAGCAGGAAAAGACCGAATGGCACTCGGTCGCCATCTTCAACGAGAAGCTGGGTGAAATCGCTGAAAAGTACCTCCGCAAGGGCAGCAAGGTCTACATTGAGGGCAGGCTGGAAACCCGCAAGTGGCAGGACTCCAGTGGGCAGGACAAGTATTCTACCGAGATCGCGTTGCGGAACTTCGGTGGCGAGCTGACGCTGTTGGACAGTAAGGGTGGTGGCGGGGAATCGTCCGCGCCAAGGTCGTCTGCACCAAGCGGTGACGGCGATGACCTAGACGACTCGATTCCCTTCTAGCCTCACACAACCTTACTATGCCCCCGCCACCGTGCGGGGGTAGCTTTGGGTGGTTAGCAAGGAGAGTGGAGATGATTCGGAAGATCATGGAGTGGTTGGGCGTGTGGGAAAAGCCGCATGTGTGGACCGCTGAGGACTACAGCTCGAAGCATGGGGAGCGCTTCCGGTGAACGACACACCCACGGCGCGCGCTCCGGTGACGGATGCCATTGAGCGGCTGCGCGGGCAGTTGAAGGTATCCGATGCGTACGCTGCGGACGCCAACAAAGACCAGCTCGCCAGTGTTTGGCAGCTTCAGAACGCTAACCTGCAATTCATCCTGCGGGATCTAGAGCGCGCCCTCGCCCATCCCCCCGCCGCCGAGCGTGAGGCGCCGGGCGGGGTGGTGGTACCGGAGGGGTGGAAGCTGGTGCCGGTGGAGCCGACCGACGATATTTGGGCGGCCTTCGATTACTACAACGGCGACAAGCGCACGGGATATGACACCTGGCGCGAGGCATGGGCTGAAATGCTCGCCGCCGCCCCACCCCCGTCCGCGAATATCGGAGGCGATAGCCCGAGTGAGCGGGAGAAGGCGTTGAGGGAGGCGCTGGAAACCTTTCAGTCATACGGCTGTCCAGCTTGCGGTGGCGACTGCGCATCTGCCAATCCGCCAGTCTATTGCTGCCCTATGCAGGAAGCCCGCGCTGCCCTGCTCGCTACCCCGGCGGAGGGAGGCGGGACATGACCATGATGCAGGCTGAAGCTACATGGCCCGACCAAACCGCGCTTGGGGTTCCTGAGAACCCCGAGTGCCACAACTGGCATTGGTTGTCTTACGATGGGAAAGACGCCGTGCCTTTTGAGTGGTTCGGTGGCTGGCTAACCAACTCCGGCACCAGCTTCGGTGAACCCGGCACCTACCCAGAGGATCACGCCAAGTCGTGGTGCTGGTATCACGGACCCTGCCTGATGCGAGAGAACCCATGATTGAAGTCCGTCTTCTCGCTAACATGGGGTCGGACCTCAGCATCGTGCAGGACGCACGGATCTCGTTCGGCAACCATGAGACAGAGTGGAACAAGGCGGCGCCAGGCCTGATTGAGTATCTGGCCACCGGGCTACGGTCCAAGGACCGCAAGACCCTGCGTGACCGCCTGAAGGACGCCGACACGGATGCTGAGGCTGATGCCCTCATTGACGAAATCCAGGCTATCCAGAAGCATTGGAGTCCGTTCGCCCATGCCGTGGCGAAGTTCTACATCAAGGCGCCGCTCAACGTGGCGCGCCAGCTGTGGAAGTCGCACATTGGTCTGGCGTCGCAGGACGAGGTGATCGCCTGGAACGAGGTAAGCCGCCGCTACGTCAATAGCGAGGTTGATCTCTACCTGCCGGAATGGTCAGCCAAGCCGGTGGACGCCAAGCAGGGTGCTGGCGGCCCCGTTATGCCCCATGAGAAGGAGTTCTTGGACAAGGCTGTATCCCAGCACCACCGGGATTCCGCCGACCTCTACAAGCTCGTCAGTGTCTACGTAGCGCCAGAGCAGGCTCGCATGGTGGTGCCGCAGTCCATGATGACGGAGTGGGTCTGGACAGGCTCTCTGGCGGCTTTTGCGCGGGTGGTGACGCAGCGCATGGACGCCACGGCGCAGAACGAGTGCAAGCCGGTGGCGCAGCGGTTTAGCGAAGAGCTGTCTGTCCTGTATCCGGTGGCATGGAAGGCGTTGGTGCGGCCACGTCGGGATAGTTACGTCGGGAGGTTTTGGTGATCCAAGGCACGAAAGACACCATCATCGAGGAAATCCGCAAGGATCTGCTGGACCGCAGCACGCGCGGTATCGGCAAGTATGGCGTGACCCTCGACAGGTCGGACTTGGACCTAGAGGCATGGCTTCAGCACGGATACGAGGAAGCCTTGGACATGGCGGCGTATCTCAAGCGGGCTATTCGGGAACAGCGTGAGAAGAAGGAGGGTGTGCGGTGACCCGCCCCCTCCTTATCCACCGCCTCACCCCCGAAGCCATCCTGCCCACACGGGGGAGCGCACAGGCGGCGGGGTATGATCTGCATACGCCGTTGATTGCGATAATCCAGCCGGGGCAGCGCCTGCTTGTTCCTACAGGCATCACCATCGCCATTCCGCCAGGTCACTACGGACGCATCGCGCCACGCTCTGGACATGCCCTAAAGCTGGGGCTGGATATCATGGCTGGGGTCATAGACCCCGACTACACAGGCGAGATCGGCGTTTTAGCGTTGAACCTTGGCACCGAAGCCATTTACCTATCAGCCGGCGCCAAGATTGCTCAGTTGATCCTTGAGCGAATCAGCACGCCGGATGTTGTTGAGGTTACAGCACTGCCCAGCACGGAGCGGGGCGGCTTGGGATATGGGAGTACGGGGCTATGAGTGAGTGGCAGCCGATTGAGACCGCGCCGAAGGACGGAAGCGCTGTCATGCTTATTGATGAGAGATGTGAGTATCTGCCAGATCGGTGGGCAATAGCTTATTGGTGCCCGGACTCATGGGCCAATGACTGGCGTGTCTGCGGTGCAGATGGCCGTGACTACCAGACCGATATCGAACCCACTCATTGGCAACCCCTACCGGAGCCTCCGAAATGACCATGTATGTTCTTCTCGTCTGGATCTGCACCGTTGCTTCCTGCGAACAGCGCCCAGAGATCGGACCATGGGATTCGCGGGCAGCGTGTGAGCGCGCCATGGTGGTTTTGGCGCGGTTGCCGAACCGGGTGGTGCGGTGTGACGTGATCCACGACTGACAAACGATAACCCCCTCAGCACAGTCAAGTGCCAAGGGGGCTTCGCGGGGGAGGGATCGGTCCAGGAGTGCGGAGAGTGAGGCCGCAAGACAGATATTAGGTAGCGCCCGTGATGAACGCAAGGGCCGATTTGAAGCGAGCCACACGATCCGCCAGCCCATTATAGCCGCCGTTGATAATACGCGTGCAGGCCGACACATCACCACGTGAGGCCGGCACCAGCAGGCCATTCACACGCCAGAACCAGAGCGCCGCAGATACGCCACCCTCTGGCGTCCGAACGTACTCAGCGGCTTCCTCAGCGGTCTTGCCGATGGCCTTGCCCCAAGCGGTGTAGTTAGACCGCCCAGTTAGCTGCAACGGCCCGCCACCCCGGAACAGCCAACCATCGCCGGCCTGCACATTGCCCATACGGCCGCCATACATGATATTGGCGATGGCCTCTTGGTTCGCCTTCTGCGTGGCGCTGCGTCCGAGTTGCTTGGCCTGCGTCTTGGTAAACCGGCTCATGCCAGATAGAGCCTCAACCGAATAGTTAAGGTTCTCCACGACAGCAGCGAATCCGCCACTCTCGTGCGCCAGCTGGGCCACCAGCATGGCCACGCCGTTCTGGCTGGTGATGGAGTAGAACGGATCGCCTGGCACCACCACGGCGGTATCCAGCAGCGGCGCATAGACGACGGCATTGGTCTGACTGGCGCCAACAGCCCTCAGCAGCGGGACGCCAATCATCGTGCGCGGCATCACACCACGCCCGCCTTCTGCCGCGCCACCTCTTCCTGAATGGCGTTCACCAGCCCCGGCATCGTGGAGCCGGAGTTCTGCATGGCCTGAGGCTTGGAGGCAGCAATCTCCTTGGCCGCCGTGATTGCGCTGATCGTCGGGCTAGCAGGGTCAAGGATCTGCGCAGCCTTGGCCTTCACAGACACCTCAAGCCGGTTCACAGCGGAGGTGGTGATCTTCTCAGCCAGCCACTGGCGCGCCACGGGCAGCAACAGGGTCACCCCATAGCCAGCGACGCCCATGACGCCGACGGCGAATGTGCGGAGCAGCAAGTCCAGCCCCATACGAATCTCGTCCCAGCTCTCCATGTCAATTCTCTCTCGGTTTAGGTGGTGGGGGAAGCGGCAGAGGTTGATTCCATATCACACCATAGTCCCTGCGATCATCGGGGAACCCTCGCAGGCGGCAGCGCCGGAGCGCCTGGCGCACCACGAAGGCCGGTGATGGAACGAACATCAGACCTGAATTCTTGAAAGTCGCCCCGCAGGCTGCCGATGCTGTCGGCAATACGGCCCATACGGTCATCTTGCGACTCGTTCGCCTTCTCAACGGCCAGAAGCCGGCGCTCTACATTGGCCTGATCGGCCACAAGGCGCGGAATGGCGGATGTTTCTGCCCTGATCCCTGAAATCATGGCCTGCACTTCGGTTAATTTATTGCTCAGGTTGGTATTGTTGACTTGGCCCTGTACGGCCCAAGCGATCACAAATATGCATCCTGAGACGACCGGCCACCACCCGAGATAATCACTCGGTCTGAATGGGCGGGGTTGGCTGTCTGGCATTACGCCCATTCCTCATGGTTGTTGATATATATTACACAACCTTTGAGATGGTTGGGAGTGGCAAGAAATGTGGGGCCGGAAGCAGATGCCGCCGGCCCC
>Ga0182217_1000111_pt1 | contig 11809 bp, 22 predicted proteins | sample G5R1MG_18_FD_128395 | JGI IMG/M metagenome (GOLD analysis project Ga0182217, IMG submission 128395) | Switchgrass phyllosphere microbial communities from Michigan, USA - G5R4_NF_03OCT2016_LD1 MG | ecosystem: Host-associated > Plants > Phyllosphere > Phylloplane/Leaf | place: USA: Michigan... | reverse complement strand
GCCATCGTTAACTTCGCTGGCCTGGGGAGCGGCGGGAAGCGGCATCCAGAAATCAGGCGAGACATATGTGTCGTCGGAGTCTTCTGGGTTGCACCAGGTGCCGGACTCCCAGGTGGTCACGCCGTAACAGCCGCCGTGCACTTTCCCTCCCGGCGGTTTCCAGAATCCGAACATGACCGTCCCATCCTTCGGCGCGGTGGCGATGGGCAGCCAATCCGGTTGCGAGAATCCGATGTCCCGCAGCGCGTCTTCCATCGAAGCCCCAGCCGCGATCTGCAGCTCAGCCACATGGAGCGGGTGCATGCCGACGACGCGCCCGGCTTCGAGCTTGTCGTACACCGCGACGATCTCGGCGTTCTCGGCGAGGCGCTGCTGGAGTTCGCGGCGCTCGGCGAGCAGAGCTTGAATTGCAGCGGGGCAAGCTGCGGCTACATAGGCTGCATGGGCATCTCGTTCTTCCGACACACCCCAGCAGCGCAAGATCTTGCCGTCATCGTTGCGAACCACGTCCGGCTCCATGGAGCACTGCCGCCATTGCTTGTTGCGCAGATCTAGGATAGCTGCGTCGAGCCACTCGGCGACCTGCTGTGCTGTGCGTTCGGTCATCGCTGCTCTCCTGCTTCGGGTGTCGTGGAGCGGGCCCGGATGGCGTCGCAGCAGTCGCCGGCAGCGTCTGAGCCTTCGTCCTCCACCTGGCGACGAAGCACCTCACGACACGCCTGCAAACATGCCTCCCGCTCAGCCGCTACAGCATCGGCCACCATGCTGGCGGTGCCGGCGCGAGCGGCTTTCCAGGCTTGCCACTGCTCCTCGATGCGGTCTTCGTCGTAGTAAAGGCCCGATGAGCTTGGACGGAAAAGTTCAGCGTAATCGTAGTGGTCGTGAACACTTCGCACCCATGCCTCGAACTCCGCGCGCATGGTGTTGTCGGCCGCGCTCACGAGGATTGCTCCATGGGTGCAGGAGTGGCGGGCTTTTGCCGAAGCAGCAGGTCAAAGCGGTCTTTCCACTCTTTCGCCTCTTGCTCGGCCTTCGTTGCGCGCTGGCGGTACTGCACGGACGAAATTGCGTGGCTCGCTGACTCACTCTGCGCCTGCGCGAGTTGGCGTTTCAGCGTGCGTATCTGGGTTGCTTCGGATGGGAGCTTGCTCACGCTGCACCTCCCGTCTTCTGCGCTTCGGCCTGCAGGGCGGCGTCGTGCTCCCATTCGGCTGCTGGATCGGTCCAGCGATCGACGGCGCGAGCCAGCACCGACACCGACGGCCCACTACCGGTCCAGGCTTTCAAGGCGTCCACGACATACACGGGCACCCATATATGGTCTGCCAACGCCGCGTCCTTCTCGGCGTCTGGAGCCTTGGGCACAGGGGCGGCGCGGTACACGGGGAAGGCGCAGGCATCCGATGCTTGACACTGGTCGAACTCGAAGTAGCCGCCCGAGCCGGCACGCATCCAAGCTACGGGCGGCTGGCTTTCCTGCGCGCCGGCTTGCGAGACCGGGGCGGCGAGGGCTTTCAGATCGGCGATGGCGGCGAGGATCGGCTCCGCTCCGCCGTCGTCCGGGTCCAAATCCAGCGCCTCGTTTATCAGCCCCAGGTCCACGCACGCGGCGTTGAACATACGCTCGTAGTTCGGCGCACCCGGAACGCTGGCAGGTGCTGCGGCGGCTAGGGCGGCGCGTACCCGCCACGCGCTCCACTGCGCGATGAAGGAATTGCAGCGGTATGAATTTTCGTAACCTTCCTGCACGGTATAGCCCTCGGCCTCACCTTGCCAAGTAACGGCCTCCGGCTTTTCAAACGCAGCCTCGAATTTGGAGCGCTCATCATTGATCGGCACCGCTGCAACAGGCGCGGCGGGCGAGCGCTGGGCGCGCAGTGCGACGGTGGCATCTGCGAAAGCCCGAACCCAAACGATGATGTCGTCCGTGTTCGGGTTGTCGTGCAGCAGCCGGCGGTCGTCGTCGGTGATTTCCGGGTACGCCGCCGCCTCGCTCTTGCCGTGCGCCTGCGATGCGGATAGGGCGAAGCGGAGGGCGACCGTGGCATCCGCAAACTCACACATGCGAACGCAGTCCCATGCTCGGCAGCGACCGTCAATATCGCCGTTAGGAGTCGGAAATGGCGGGTAAGCCACCGCCCCGTTGTCGCTCACGGGTTGCGCCTCCGGTAGCGGGGCGGGCGACTGCGAGAATTTCCGCAACGGGTCTTGTGCAGCGAGCCGCATCGTTGCCTGATCGGCCAATCCAGCTTCACGCGGGTTTTCGCGGTAGGACTTTGCAAGAGCCCGAGCGGCCAGCATGTCGCCCTCCGCAACCTGTAAGCCCTGCCGATGAGTTGCCGCAGCTGGTTGCGCGCCAAAGCGGGCGAGGGCAAGTCGCATTGCGTCGGCACAGTCCTTCACCCACGCTTCCGATTCATGGCGGTCGTAGCCTTTTTCATCGCGCAGGCTCTCGGCGAGGTCCGCTATCTCCGCATCGCTCACCACTTCCGCGCCAGGTGCGGTGATGGGAAGGGCGAGGGCGGCAGCCAACTCGGTGACTACGCAGTAGTCTTTGTCCGCAATGGGCCCGCCCCGCGACAGGAACTCGTATGCGGCTTGTGCCGCCTCGCGCAGTTTGCTTTCGTTCGTCATCACAGGCCTTTCAGCGCATCGGTGCGCGCCTTGGTGGAGAGCGCGGCTGGGGAGTCCGCATCCTCCATGCCGAGAATGCGAGCAGCAAGCGACTCGGCGTGAGCGTGCAGGCGGTCATATGCTTCAGCCGACACGAAGCCGGCAGGAGGCGCATCCGCCGCACTTGCCTCGGCCCGTTGGGCTGGTGTGACATACGCTGCGAGTTCTGCGCCCGGAGGCACGATCAACATGCCTTGCGGGTCGCTTTGAATATCGCGCGCGTCACGCGGTTCACCGGTATACGGGCTGAACAGCACGGGCGGTACATAACGACCGCTTGGGGCGAGATAGCCGGTCGAGCGGTAAGCTGGAATGCGTTTGATGGTGTTCATGCTTTGGCTTTCAAAGAGTCATGCGCGGAAGAGGAGGCATCAATCTGAACGACTGCGGCGGTGAGCTGCCAGGCGTCAAGGGCGGGCGCAGAAACACGATTTCCAGATTGATCGAATAAGGCCCAACCAATCCCATCGGGTTGCACATCAAGGATCGCCCCGTTGGAGAAGAAGACCCGAACATCTGCCGAGACGTGGCCTCGCATCGGATGAAAACCTGCGGCGTTGACTCGGAGAAAAGCTTTTGCCGCCCCGCCTGCCGCCAGCTTGTCGTGTGTCGTGTTCATGCTGCGTGCTCCAAGATGAGCGAAGGCTGGCGCAGGCGCTCGGCCTGCAGCGGCTCGTTCGCCTTGTTGATGTCGATGCCGATGAAGTTGCGGCCGAGCTGCTGGGCGACCTGGCCGGTGGTGCCGCTGCCGAAGAACGGGTCCAGCACCGTCGCGCCAGCCGCTGCGCCCGCCAGCACACACGGCTCGATCAGCGCAGTCGGGAAGGTGGCGAAGTGGGCGCCGCTGTAGGGCGTGGTGGCCACCGTCCAGACGCTGCGCTTGTTCCGGCTGTCGAGCGGCCATTCGCTTTCGGCACGGTCGGGCCGGTGAGTGCCGACAGCCTGGCCGGGTATAGCCTGTTCGCGTTTGGAGTCGTCGCGCCGCATGCTGTCGCGCCGGCTGCGAGCGCCACCGACCGCTTTCATGGTTCCGTTGGTCTTGCCTGGCACGCGGTCGCTTCCGGTCTGGGCCTCAACGTTCTGCGCCCACCGGGCGATTGACGCCGGCGCAGCCGCTTCCCGGATCGCGTCCATGTCGCAGTAGTAGTCGGCCCGCTTGGCCAGCAAGAACAGCGATTCGTGCGCCTTAGTGCAGCGGTCGGTGACGCTCTCAGGCATGGGGTTGGGCTTGTGCCAGATGATTTCCTGGCGCAGGTACCAGCCATCGGCGCGGAGCGCGAAGGCCAGCATCCACGGGATGCCCATCAGGTCCTTGTGCTTGTAGCCGTCGTGCATGCGGCCGGAGCGGCGAGCATGGGCGGTCCGCACTGCGACGTGGGGCGACAGGCCGCCCTGCAGGCCGCTTGTACCGATAGACCCGTTCGGACGAGTGCAGTAGCTGTCGCCGATGTTCAGCCAAAGCGTCCCATCGTCGGCCAGAACGTCGCGCACCGCCCGGAAGACGTCGACCAGGCCGGCGATGAAGGCTTCGGGCGTGTCCTCAGCGCCGATCTCCAGCGCCTTGTCCGGGTGGCTGTCGGGCAGGTAGCTGCGCAGGCCGAAGTACGGCGGGCTGGTGACGCATGTCTGCACCTGCACGCCATCGGCCGCCATGCGCCGCAGCACATCGCGCACGTCGCCGAAGTGGCAGCGGTTGAGCCAGTCTTTCATCGGTTCCCCTCGGTGATCTTGTTGCCGGCCTTGACGATCTCGACCAGCTGTTGCTCGGTGGCCATCCAATAGGCGCGCTCCGTGACGACGCCCTCGGGTGACTTGGTGCGAACCCAGACTTCGCCCAGCTGCTCTGCCTTGGCTGCGGCTAGCTGTTCGGGAAGGCTGCGGCGCTGGGCGGCCATGGTGGTCAGGCCTGCGTCGCGGCGAACGCTGCTTCGGGGGAGCCGACGGGGAAGTCGTCCTCGTCGTCAGCGTCGGTCGGCGTGTCGCTGTCGAACGGCAGCGGGTTCGTGCCCTCCGGCGGCTCCAGCGTGATCTGCACGTCGTGCTGCACCAGCGTGGCCAGCTTGCCGATCAGGTCTTCGGCGATGTCGGCCTTCTGCACGCGGAAGCCGACCAGCACGGTTCCGCCTTCTTTGGGCGTGAGCTTGAAGTCGCCGATCGTGCAGCTCTCCAGCACCAGGTTCGAGTCGCCGCCGAGGCCGTAGTCGACGGTCAGCTTGTAGCCGGTGGCGTCGAGCGTCCAGCGCAGCGGCATGTCCAGCTTGGGAAAGCGCAGGTTCGGGAACTCGCAGGCGCCGGGGATGCCCTCGATCTCGCGCTGGGCGCCTTCGATTGCGCGGCAGTACAGAGCGCGCTGCAGCATCGGATCGAAGGCGAACAGGATGCTGTTCATCGCGTCGATCGACAGCTTCACGTCGACGGCCGGCACCAGCTCGCCGCCGTGGTGCTCGCTGCGCACGTTCACGCCCGACAGGCGGGCCTTGGTCATGTGGGTGAGGGAGAAGGTCATGGTGGATTTCCGGAGAAGGGAACGAATCAGATGGCGTGCGTGCCTTCGACACCGCGGCGCATGCGCTCCAGCGTCCGCTGCTGCAGCCAGTGCATGGCCTCCTCGATATGGGTGAGGGCGCAGGCGTTGGCTTTCGTGCGGTACGGGCCTTCCTGGAAGCAGCGCAGGCGGTCGGCCACGATGGCGAGCAGCACTTCGTGCGTGAGGCCGTTCACTCCCACCTCGTTGATGGGGCCGTTCTGGAAGAGCAGCGTTGCGTGCATCGCCGGCTGGCCGTGGCGCTCGACGAAAGGGTCGGAAGGGTTCGACGTGCTGTCGAAGCCGATCACCTGGTAGAGATGGTTTGCGCCGCCGCTTCCTGGTTCGTCGATGACATCGATCGACAGCGTGTCGTTTGCGGGGTTGACCTTGTGGTCGTGGATCGTGCGCATGGTTTTGCCTTTCAGGCGGTGGAGAGAAAAATTGGGCTGCGGTTGCCCGCGGCGGCCGGCAAGATGTGACAGGAGCGATGCGGTGCCGACTGCGCCCGAAAGGGGTCAGTCGAACGGCGGGTCTTCGTAGCCGGTCGGCGTGGTGGTCTCTGCGGCCGGCGCAGGCGCTGATGCCGCCTTGATCGCAGCCAGCCGGGCCTTGTAGGCAATGAGCGCGTGGTCGACGTCGGCGGGATCAGCCAGCAAGCCGGCCATCTGCTTCGCCTTGTCCATGCCCGCCTTGCCGGTGGCCGCAGCGATCTCGGCCAGCACGTCGTCGAGCGTCGCGGCGGGTGCGGGCGGTGCCACGGAGGCCAGGCGCAACACCTTGTGCAGCTCCTTCTTGCCCTTGGTGGCGGTCAGCGAGACGCTGATGTCCTTGGGGATGTCGGACATGTGGCTGATGCGGATCCCGCCGACGGCCATGCTCCCGAACTTGATGGTCGGGTCGTTGAACAGCGTCATCGACCGGCCGACCCACTCGTGGCCGTTGGCGCCCCATGCGAACAGCAGCATCTTCCGCTGCGTCTTCGAGGGCTTGTAGGGCCGGCCGTTCTCCCCGTGGTAGTGCACGATCAGCGGCTGCTCGGCGCTGTCGGACACCTGGACCGACGAGACGGTGACGGTGATGGGGCCGCCCAGCAGTTGCTCGCTGTTGAGCTGGTCGCTCTTCGGGATGATGGTCGGGCTGAGGTCTTCGACGGTGGCGTTCATTCTTCGCTCCAGGTGATTTCTTCTTCGACGGGGGTCAGCGCGTAGGGCGGCAGGTCGATCACGGTGGTGCCCGTCGACAGGCCGGGCCAGGTGTTGGACTTGAGGCAGGAGGCGTAGAGGTCGAGGTTCTGGCGGTACTGCAGATAGCCCTCGTGGCGGCTGTCGTCGCCCAGCACGTAGGAGGCAGCGGCGTAGGGCCAGCGGTCCTCGACCACCACGAATACGAAGGCCACGACTTCCATGCCGGCAGCCGCGGCGATGCCATCGGTGTAGAAGGCGTCCTGGACGTGGTAGCGCATGCGTGCGACCTGGCGGGAGAACTCACCCGGGGTGGCATCGCCCACGGTCTTCACGTCGACCACCACCACCTGCTTCTTGTTCAGCGGATGCGTCCAGTCCGGCCGGCAGCGGCACAGCACGCCGGTCTCCAGGTCCTTCCAGTACGCCGATGCCTCGGGCTTGCCGCGCCCCAGGATCTCGGCCATCGACAGGCCGGCGTGCACATCTTTCAGCCGGCGCATGCTGTCGGCCATGCCCATCGCAACGGCGTGCTGCACAGGTTGGATCACCGTCGCGTCGGGATGCTCAGCGACGAAGGCTTTCCACTCGTTCGTGTTGCGCCGCACGTCGGGGCCCAGCACGTAGCGCTTTGCGAACTCGGCCGGCTCCAGCAGCGCGCAGTGCGCCAGGTTGCCGGTCAGCTGCGAGGGCGTCTCTTCCCGCGCCGGCGCCTTCGAGCTGCGCATGGCATGGAAGTACGCCGGGCTGTGGTTGATGTCGTCCAGGCCCGACTTCGAGATGATGTGCTTGGCCGAGTGGTAGTCGCGGATGTCGAGGCCGTGGACGATGCCTTGCGGCTCGGGGTGGGGCAGGTTGCTCATGAAACGCTCCAGCAAAACGCGGCCGCGCACAGCACGAGAACCGCAAGGACGATTCCGAAGACCGCGAAGGCGACGCATGGGGTCGACACGACGGGGTCCTGGATGGGCACCTGGCAGGTGTAGAGGGCTGGGCAGCCGCCACGGCCACGGCAGGAGGAGCAGTTCATGGCCGCACCTCCGCGAACTTCACATCGCCCACCAGCAGCGCATGCTCTGCGCCGCGATCAGCAACAGCGTCGGCAGTCGCCTGCTCGACCTCGATGTCTTGGTTGGTCTCCCAAGCGGTCGGGAGAATCAGCGCCAGGGCGATGAAGGCGGTGAGGGTGGCGCGATTCATGACGCACTCCCAGTAGTGACAGGGTTGCCGTCTTCGCCCAGCAGCTGGTAGCCGAGACCCGCCAGCTCGGCGTTGTCGAAGCCGTAGCCGGTGTGCTTCTGCCAGCGTCCTTTCTGGCCTCGCTTGAACTCGTTGCTGCCGGGCTTGTAGGGCAGCCAGCGGAAAACCTCGAAGGAATAGACGCGGATGTACTGGTCACGATCCTGCGGCGCGCTTTCGAGTGGCAGAAGCTTGGCCCGGGAACGAGCCGCCAGCAGCTCGTCACGCTCGGCCGTGACCTTCGCCAACTGGTCCTGCAGGCGGCGGTCGGCCCACACGCGCTCGGTGGCCTCGTCGCTGACGCGCTGCAGCAGGCGGCGCTCGGAGCCGTTGTAGGGGGCGCTCATGCCCACGCTCCAGCCCGAATCGTCGCCACGTCGCCGCCGTACATGTCGTCGTACGCAGCAGCCATCGCCAACCGCAGATCCGCACCCTGCTCCGAGCGCAGCACCTGCACCAGCGTCCGCACCACGTCGTCGTGGGTCAGCAGCTCGGGCAGCACCGAAGCGATCGACTGGTGCATCACCGTGTCGTGCATCGCGCTCTTGCACGGCAGCTGCAGCGTTTCCAGCGGCAGGTAGCTGGGCACCGCACGGAACACGCGCTCGATCTCGTTGAACACCGCCTCGCGCTCGCGGTCAACGTCAGCACCGTATTCGCCGGTGCGGTCCTGGTGGTACGGGCCGCTTTCCAGCGGCTGGAGGTCGACGCGGGCGTTCATGCTGCGGCTCCCGTGGCCTTTGCTATGACAGCGCGGGCACTCTCCAGCCATCGCAATTCCTTCATTTCTTGGAGAGAGCTTTCGGCAGGTTCGTCGTGCGTACGAACCATCAGGATCAGCGCTTCCAGCAGCTCCGGCGCCGCAGCGATCAGCCGGGCGTTGGCTTCCTGGCGCGCTTCGTCCAACACGGTGCCTTCAAAACACCATGTGTCTGTCCAGACTTCAACCCAGGCATTTCCGAGGCAGTGATGAATGGTCGCGATTTGCCCAGCGTGGACGTTGTTGCGGTCTACGTGCCACGGCCCAGGTGTGTGCGGCACTGCTTGCACCGCGGCTTGTTCGTTCGTCTGCATCGCCATCTCCTTGTCGGGTTGATGGGTGCAATTAAAGCAGCACTTTACTTATTAGTCAAGCGGCGCTTTAGATCAGGCACGAAAAAAAGCCTGCGCGAGGCAGGCTGTAGGCGGTGTGTGGGTGCGCTAGTTGGTGGCGGCGCGGAGCATCTCGACGTGTTTTTGCATCTCCTCCGCACTTTTTCCGGTCATCGATGTCGCAACGTAGACCATTGCAGGCACGTACCTGATCTTTCTATTTTTGTAATCGCCGTAGAAAGAATCCATTCCGTCTACGAATGTGCCTATTTCAACATTCATGAATTTGCCAGTCAGCTCCCTTTTTATGGCCGCCGTATCCTTCTCGACGCAGCTAATATATTTTGGCCCGGCATCGCACGTCATCAGTGGCGCGACATCGGCCATTGTTATTCCGTTGACATACCCATTAACCCAGGCTATTTTGGTCAGTCTAGTTGAGCTCAGCCAAGTTTCTCCTGTCGGTGAATTTTGCGCACTTGCCAGTACAGAAAAACCAAAGCTTATTATTAACAAAAACGTTTTTATATAACTCAATCTGGCCTCCATTTGCTTGGTGAAACGACAGCGCCGACGGGCTGCATGTCGTGAAGTTCGGCGTAGTCCACCGAGAAGCGCTCTTCGCCGTTCACGGACATCACTTGCACCGCGTCACCTCGTCGGAAGAGAAATTCTTTGACCATCTTCCGTCCGTCATTGAGTTTCAAAAGCACATACTCGCCCTCGCGAGTTATACCGTTGGGCTCAATTAGCACATACCACCCATCGCGAATGGCAGGGTGCATGCTCATGCCTCTCACCCGCAGGCAGTAGGCATTAGGATCGCGGGTCTGGATTTCAATATGCCCGTCGCCGGCGCCGGTTACAGAAGAAATTTCTTCATAAAACCCGTCGTCGCCCATTTTTGCAGTCCCGACGACGGGCACCAGCTTGTATGTGCCTGCCTGCCCTGCATATTCAGGCTCTGGCTCCGTTGTTGTATGGGGCTTGAATAAAGATTCAGGCGTCAGCAAACGCTCTACTGACCACCCGGTGTGCCCTGCAATGGTCGGCAAATATTTCCGGCTAATTTTTCCGGTGCGCTTCCAGTTGCTCACCGCCTGCTCGGTGATGCCACAGGCTTCCGCAATCGTTTTTGGGGCCACGCCTGCGTCCTGCATCGCAGCAGCGAAGTTTTCAGCAAGCACCTGCTGCTCATCGGTGCCCTGAGATGTTGTTTTAAGCATTGCCTAAGTTTCGGGGGGCAAATCGGGCACCGCAACAAGCGTTGGTTGACACAACCTAAAGCGACGCTTTAGTATTGGGGCATGGACGCCACCACCACCCCAAATCCTGTCGAGCGCGCGATTGCCGCTCTCGGTTCCGCCACTGCACTCGCCAAGCGCCTGGAGGTGAGCTCCGCTGCCGTGGGGCAGTGGAAAACTGGCGAACGGCGTGTGCCCGCGGAACGCTGTCCCGAGATCGAGCGCGCTACCGCTGGTGTCGTCCGCTGTGAGGAGCTGCGACCCGACGTCGCCTGGGATGTGCTGCGCCTCCAGACCGGTCAAGCCATCGCCCAGCCCGCAGCGGCCGGAGCCTGACCCATGCCGCTCGTCGTCGCTGTTATCGGCCTGGCCCTCTTCCTGACCTCGCCCTTCGTGCTGTCGCCTGGCGCGCCGCTCGAACTGTGGGACTGCATCGGCATCGCCCTGGCCCTCGGCGGCTCTGTGGCCGTCCTCACGTCCTGAGCCATGCAGCAGCCCGCCCAGCCCCTGAACAGCCGCGTCGTGCGCGCTGATCCATCCGTTTCTCTGCCGCGCTTCTGAGGCGCCGCTCCCCACCAACGCCGCAACCTTTTCTCCCGAGACCTCGCCATGTATGCAGATCCCTCCCACATCCGCGCCAAGCGCGTCAACCTTTCGCTGAACGAGACCGAGGACCGCTTGGCAGAAGCGGCGGCCGAGTTCAACGGGATGCAGAAGTCTGCGTTTCTGCGGGAGCTTGTGCTCGAAGGCTTGCGTCGGGTTCATGCGAGCAATTCTCAGCAGGGCGGCTCCGAATTGCGAGCGCTTGCTTCGTGACAGCCCCGTAACGGAAATGAATCCCCGTGCGCCAGTTGCCACCCCCGAAAACCAGCGAAGTCGACCTCACGGCCGCCGATGCCGACGCGCTTGCGCAGTACGCCAGCACGCGTGGCATGACGGTCGATCAGGCAGCCACCGAACTCGCCCAGCAGACGCTGCAACGCCGGTATCGCCGGGCCTCCGTGCCTGGTGCTCGCGTGCTGCCGCTGCGCCGGCGCTGATCACTTTCCCGTTACGGAAAAGCGGCAACACATGAACTATTTCGAGAAGCACATCGGCGACTACCTCAAGGACACGTCGCACCTGTCGCTGCTCGAGCACGGCGTCTACAACCGCCTGTTCGACGTCTATTACACCCGCGAGGGCGGCATCCCCGATGAGCAGGCCGCACGACTGATCGGTGCACGGACTCGCGATGAGAAAACCGCATTGAAGGACGTCCTGCAGGAGTTCTTTGTCCTGGTCGATGGCGCATGGACCCAGGCCCGCTGCGAGAGCGAGATCGCACGCTATCGGGACAAGCAAGCGAAGGCCAAACGCAGTGCGGAGGCACGGTGGAGCGGGTCACGTCCGCAATCCGATGGCAATGCGAACGCATCACCTGAGCATGTCGCATCAGATATGCGAACGCATAGCGAAGGCAATGCACCGCGCGCCCGTCCCCAGACCCCAAACCCCAAACCCCAATCACCAGAAGAAACAGCGGGTGCTGTTTCCCCGCACTCGCCGACGGCAGCGGGAGAAGCCTGCAAGGCCATGAAGCAGGCTAGCGTGATCGGCATCAACCCGTCGCACCCCGATCTGCAGAGGCTGATCGCCGCCGGTGTCACGACGCAGGAGTTCGCGGATGCAGCAGCCGAGGCGAAGGTGAAGAACTTCCCCTACGTACTGCGGATGGTCGAGGGTCGCCGCAACGATGCCGCCGCCAAGGGCAGCGTCGCCAGCAAGACCGACCCCGACGACTGGACCCGGCATGCCGCATGAGCCCGCAATACGCCATCAACGCCCGCGACCTGCTGGAAAGCCGGAAGCAG
>Ga0182217_1000108_pt1 | contig 11894 bp, 9 predicted proteins | sample G5R1MG_18_FD_128395 | JGI IMG/M metagenome (GOLD analysis project Ga0182217, IMG submission 128395) | Switchgrass phyllosphere microbial communities from Michigan, USA - G5R4_NF_03OCT2016_LD1 MG | ecosystem: Host-associated > Plants > Phyllosphere > Phylloplane/Leaf | place: USA: Michigan... | reverse complement strand
CGGCGATCATGCTGGACCTGCTCAAGACGGTCTTCCCAAAGCGGCTTGCGACCGCGGCGTGGCAGGATACGCTGCGCGCGATCGTGCCGTCCTATGGCATCGCGCTCAACGACCATCCCGATCTGCTCGCGCAGGAATGGGCGCAGACCAGCGAGGCGCTGCAACTGACGACGCCGCCGCCCGCGGTCCACGTCGCCACCGGCCCCCGCCCCGCCGCTACCCGCGTCAAGCCCAACCGCCACCCCGATCTGGCACTGTGACGGGGCGCGAGCCGCGACGGGGCGGGATGGACCGTCCAGGGGAGCGTCATCCACAGTGCCGGGACGGCGCGGCCGTCCCGGCACATATTGGCCGGCATCGTTCGATCAGAAGCTGAAGCTGGCGCCGGCACTGAAGTTGCGGCCCACCAGGCCGGCATAATGCCAGCTGCCGAGATAATTCGGATTGATGCCATAAGCCGCCGATGCCAGCGGTGCGCGGGCATTGGTCAGGTTCTGGACGTTGAAGAAGACGCGGAGCTGGTCGTTCACCGTCACGCCGGCGTTCAGGTCGACGTAGATGAACGGACGCACGTAGCATTGGTTGGTCTTGTCGCCGCCCGCCGGCACCGGCGCCAACGAATTCTTGCACGACAGATCGATCACGCCGTCGACCGGCTCGATTTCGTCGGCCGCGACCTGCTTGATGCGCCCGACGTAATAGGTCGTTGCGGTCAGCGAGAAATTCCCGACTTCGACCGAATTCTGCCAATTGCCGCGAATGCGCGGTGTGCCGCCGCCCGACGACAATTCATACGGCCCGAGCGTCCCCGCATATTTCTGCACGACGCCTTCCGGGGTGACGAGGTCGAGGCGGAATACACGCGTGACGTCGAGCCGGCTGATCAGACGCGCGCCCTGCGACAGCGGCACATTCGCGCTCGCCTGCACGTCGAGGCCCGAACTCACCTGATAATTGGCATTGGCGTAAGGTGCGTCGAACACGAGCAGATGGGGCAGCGCATCGGGCTTGAGGGGATCGGGCGCATCGATGACGTTGCATTTGTAGCCTGCACCGACGGCGGCCAGCGCGGCGCAGCCGGCGGTGAAATTGGTCTGTCCATAATAGGCCGCGATCGCCTGCGCGCGCAGCGGCCCGCTGACGATGAGGTTCGATTTCTTGATGTTATAATAATCGGCAGTCAGCGCGAACCAGGGTGCCGGCTTGAAGATCGTGCCGAGCGTGATGCTTCGCGACACCTCCGGCAGGAGGTCGGGGTTGCCCACGGAGGCAGTACCGAGGTTGTATGCGCCTGCATATGCGGGATTGTTTGGATGCGCGGCGGCGAAGCTGGCGGGCGGCGTGAAATCGGCGTAGCCGGCGAAGCTGCTGGCCGGATTGTTTTCGGCGAAGGTCGGGGCGCGGAAGCCCTGCGAATAGGTCGCGCGCAGCGACAATTGGTGGACCGGCGTGACCTTGACGCCGACCTTGGGCGAGAAGTGGCCGTAGCCCTGCGAATAATGATCGTAGCGGCCCGACACGTTGAGGTCGACCGCCTCGGCGAACGGCGCGTCGATCTCGAAGAAGCCGGCGGTCACGGTCTGATGGCCCTGCGCCGACGAGGTGTTCATGCCGTAATAGCTGAGATCGGCGTTGGCGTTGCGGTTCATCAACGTCTCGCGGCGAAGCTGGAAGCCGGCACCGACGTTGAGGTCGCCGCCGGGCAATTGCGTCAGGACCTTGATGAGCGAGCCGCCGATCGTCGCGACCGTCGAACTGGAGCGCGTGGTGCGGTCCGGCGAGATCTGGTTGCGCACCGCCGCGCTGTTGCGCTCGGGATTGACGAAATCATAGGCGCCGGTGTTGATCGCGTTCAACAGGCCACGGATGTTGAGATAGCCGCGTTGCGTAATGCTGAATTCGTCGCGGGCATAGACGCCGTTCAGACGGAACCGGAAGCCATTGCCGAGATCGCCCGAAATGCCCGCCGTGGTGCGGAAGACGTCGACATAGCGGTCGCTGTTGCTGGGAATGTCGCCGAAGAGATAATAGATGCGGGCGGCCCCCTCGCCGGGCCGGTCGGCATAAGCGTCGGCATAGGGGTTGTTCGGGTTGCGCCGCCTGTCGGCGGCATTGGCGCAGTTCACGCCCGCGGCGCAGACGTATACCGGCAGCACGATCCCCGGATTCTTGGACGCCAGCGCTGCCGAGGCACCGAACGGCTGGTTCTGGAGGATCGACGACGGCGTGCCGGTGATGCTGACGTCCGAATGGGAGTAGCTGCCGGTGGCGAACGCCTCCAGATGGTCGCTCAGACGGGCCGTGAGGTGGGCGGTGGTCGAATAGCGCTGCTGCCGGGGCTGGATGATGTTATATTCGTCGGCGAGATTATGGGCGCAGCCGACGCCTCGTTGGTCCTCCTCCGCCACGCTGAACGTCCCGAAGGGGCAGGCATTCGGGTTGAGCAGCCGATATTCGTTGGTCAGCGGCGCACCGGCCTGCCCGGCCAGCGGATTGTCGAGATCGGTTTGCCGCACGCGGGTCACCACCGCCTGCGGGTTCGACACGAGCAGCGAATCGTCGTTGCGGTTGCGATCCTTGAGCCCGCTGCGCCGCAGATCGAGCGTATCATACGGATAGCCGCGCGCATGATTGGTGATGTACCCGTCGTAGGTATATTCGCCGTTCAGATAGACGTTCCAGCCCTGCTCCTGATAATCGCCATAGCCGGCGGTCAGCGTCGCGCGGTAATGCGCGCCATCGCCCTGCGCGGTCGTGCCGCCCTGTGCCGATCCTTCGACGCCCTCGAAATGCTTTTTGCTGATGAGGTTCACCACGCCGCCGATCGCGTCCGCGCCATAAGTGGAGGATGCGCCGTCCTTCAGCACCTCGATCCGGTCGACGATGCTGAACGGGATCGAGTTGAGATCGACATAGGCGTTGTGGCCGTCGTCGTTGAGCGGGAAGTTCGCCGACCGCAGTCCGTCGATCAGCACGACGGTGGACGAGACGCCGAGGCCGCGCAGCGACACGGCGGCGCCGCCGGCCGAGAAGCCGTTGCGAAAGCCGGTCGAGATCGAGCCCGCGCCGTCGGCCGACACCGAGCGGATCGCCTCCTGGGCGGTCGTGATGTTCGCACGCTGGAGCGTCTCCGCGGTGAGCATCGTCACCGGCGAGATCGACGTCGCATTGGAATCGCGGAACAGCGTACCGGTGACGACGATCTCGGTGCGCTGGCCCGGATCGGGCTGGTCCTTCGCTGCCGCGGCAACCGGCCGGGTCGCGGTTCGATCGGCGGCGGCATCGGGCACATGCGGCGGCACCGCCTCCTGCGCCCAGGCCGGCGCGGCGATCGCGGTCAGCAGCGCCGCGGCCGAAACCCCGCGACGCAGGGTAACAAATGCCGGATTCATCACAGTCAACACGCCCATCCCTTTCATCGCGGCAACGAAGGTTTGCGCCGACGCGCGCACCCCCTGTCTCTCGTCATCCATATTAGAGGCGAAACACCGGGGACCGGGCGGGGCCGGGAAATAGCGTCGCGGCATCGGCTCGGATGACCCGCAGGTGGCGACGGGCCGCGACGCGGCGTGCGTCCGACGAAGCGGCGAAGCGGCGGGGGACACAAGCGCCGCTCGTTCGTTAGGCCAGCGCGCAGCGATGGAGTGAGAACATGAGAGCGATGGTATTGCAGCCCCCGATCGGGCTCGAGCGGTTGACGCTGGCGGAGCGGCCCGATCCGGGTGCGCCCGGGGCGGGCGAGATCCGCGTGGCGCTGCACGGCAGTTCGCTGAACTTCCACGACCTCGGCGTCGCGACCGGGCGGATGCCGACGCAGGACGGCCGTATTCCGCTGGCCGACGGCGCCGGCATCGTCGAGGCGGTCGGCGAGGGGGTGAGCGAATTCCGCACCGGCGATAGCGTCGTCTCGTGCTTCTTCCCCGACTGGCAGGACGGCACGCCGACGATCGGCGATTTCAGCCGCACGCCGGGCGACGGGATCGACGGCTTCGCGCAGGACCATGTCGTGCTGCCCGCCACCGCCTTTACGCACGCACCGCGCGGCTACGACGCGGTGGAGGCGGCGACGATCACCACCGCCGGCCTCACCGCATGGCGGGCGCTGGTCGTCGACGGCAAGCTGAAGGCGGGCGACACCGTCCTGTTGCTCGGCACCGGCGGCGTATCGATCTGGGCCTTGCAGATCGCCAAGCTGATGGGCGCGACCGTGGCGATCACCTCGTCGTCCGGCGACAAGCTGGCGCGGGCGCAGGATCTCGGCGCGGATTTCGTCGTCAATTACCGCGAACAGGCGGACTGGGGCCGCAAGGTACGGGACTGGACCGGCGGCCGCGGCGTCGACCATGTCGTCGAGGTCGGCGGACCGGGGACGCTCGCCCAATCGATCGAGGCGGTACGGGTCGGTGGGCATATCTCGCTGATCGGCGTGCTGACCGGCGGCGCCGGCGAGGTGCCGACCGCCGCGCTGATGAGCAAGCAGGCGCGGTTGCAGGGCCTGATCGTCGGCAGCCGCCGCGAACAGCAGGAGTTCGTCCGCGCGCTCGACGCGGGCGGCATCCGCCCGATCGTCGATCGCCGTTTCGCGCTCGAAGACCTTGCCGACGCCTTCCGTTTCGAAATGGGCGCGGGGCATTTCGGCAAGATCGGCATCGAATGGTGACGGCCGCAGTCCTGTCCGGCGACCGCCGGGCGGGGCTGCGCATCGCGCATCGGGGAACGGAACCGGCGCTGCCGTCGCGTCGGCAGACGGCCCGGTAAAGCGGAATGACCCGGCGAGCGCGGCGATGTCAGGCTGCCGTCACGCGCCCGTCATGTCCGCCGGCGCATCGTCCGGCGATGCTGACCGTCGTTGCCGCCATGCTTGCAACCGCTGCCGCCCACCCTGCGGGTGACACGCGGGCGCAGGCCGAGGCCGCGGCCATGGCCTTGCACCGTCGCACGGATGTCAACCGCGACGGCGTCGTGACCTATGCCGAGATGCGTGATTTCGCCGCCGCCATGGTCATTCCCCAAGGAAAGATCCCCGATCACCTGCCGAACGATCGCATGGCCCGTGTCGCGTTCGACCGTGCGGATCGCGATCACGATGGTCGCATCTCGGCGGCGGAGGCGATCGCCGGTGCCGACCGGGCATTCGCAGAGGCCGATACCGACCATGACGGCCTGCTCAGCGCGGAGGAGCGTGGCGCCTATGCCGCGCGCGGCCTCGCCGACCTCCAGCGCGAGATCGAGCAGTGGCAGCCCCTGCCCTGCCGCCCGGGTGCCGCCTGCGCGACCGCAGGCCGGCCTGCCGGGCGCCAGCCCATCGTCGACGGGCGACCGGTCCGCCGCGGCGCCCCAGGCTAAAGGACTGCATAACAGCGATTTAACCATTACGGGGGTATCGCTGCACGCCAGTCTTCAGAAAGCCTCTCATGCCCCGCCGGATCCGGTCATTGTTGCAAACGCTCAGCAACGAGGTCACCGCCCACGCCACCAAGGCAGAGGCGATCGCGGGCCAGACCAACCTGCTGGCGCTCAACGCGACGATCGAGGCGGCGCGGGCGGGCGACGCGGGCCGCGGCTTTTCGGTCGTCGCGCAGGAAGTGAAGAGTCTCGCCGGCCTCGCACGCACCTCGGCGACGCGGTTCCGCGACGAGGTGATGGGCTATCTCCACCATGGCTCGGTCATCGCCGACGAACTCGCTCGCGAGATCGAGGGCGGCCGCCTCGCCGATCTGGCGCAGTCGATCGGCGATACGCTGGGCCGGACGCTCTACGACCGGTCGATCGACATCCGCATGCTGGCGACCGATTATTCGATCGTCGAAGCGCTCATGCTCGACCATGGCTCGCCGCGCGTCGAGGCGCGCGCGCTCAACCGGCTGCGCGCGCTGCTGCGATGTTCGCCCTATTTCCTCAACGCGTTCGTGGTCGATGCGGCGGGCGACGTCGCGGTGTGTGCGCACGACAATGCCGCGGTCCGCACGGCCAATTTCAAGGGCTATGCGCAATATCAGCGCGCGATGGCCGCGCCGGCCGAGGTCGAATGGATGACCGACGAGGTCTGGAAGAACCCGTGGTCGCGCGACCGCTGCGTGCTCATCTATGTCGCGCCGGTGCGCATCGAGGGACAGACGATCGGCGTCTGCTATCTCGAATATGACTTCGAGGGGCAGATCGCGGGCATCATGAACGTCGTCGACCGGACCGCGAGCGACGCGGTCGCCTCGATCGTCGATCCGCTGGGCCGCGTCGTCGCGACGACGGGCAGCTATGCCTATCACGCGCCCTACCCGCACAAGCTTGGTGACGGCACCCGCCTGCGCGCGACCGACGGGCTCAACCTCGCACAGGCGCCGGTCAAGGCCGAACAGGAGATCGGCGGCCTCGCGCTGCGTTGCGTCATCGAGGAACATGTCGCGACCGAACAGGAGATCGCCAGCGCGTTGCAGACCCGCGTCCGCGCCGGTTGAACGTCAGGGCGTCGGGTCCGATTCATCCTCGTCGCGCAGGGTACGCCCCGCCAGCGTGATCTCGGTGGTGAAACAGGCGAGGCCGCCGACCGCGCACAACAGGCCGCCGCCGAAGAAGAAGAACAGGATCGCCGCGTGTCCGGAATCGCGCAGCACGCCGAAGAACAGCGTGATCGCGGCACAGCAGGTCATCGCCCCCGCCGCCGCGGCGAGCGTCACTGCGAGGTCGAGGATGCGCGAGCGTGTGCGCAGCCGCTGCATCTCGTAGCGATTGTGCCGCGCGTCCTTCTTCAGGTTGTGGATCCGGTCGCTGATCCGCCCCAGCCGGGTGGCGAAGACGTTGAGCAACGATCCGACCGCGGTGAGCAGGAAGATCGGGGTGAGCGCCAGCTGGATGACATGCGCGGCGGCGCTCAACGGTTCCTTCATGGTCGGTCGTCTCCCTTGCGCGGCAAGGATCGCGCGACCGTCGCCAAGGTTCCCGGCGGTCGCCGCCGCCGTCATCGCCCTACAATCCGGACGCGGTGGTGCAATTCGTCTTGGGCGGGAAACGGCTGTCCGGCGTCGGCGTGGCGAAATCCTTGTTGCGGGCGCGGAACATCGCGCTGCGCGTGAAGCTGACCGGCAGCGTCAGCCAGCGGAACGGCAGGCTGGTGAACACCGGCTGGTATTTGTAGCTGACCTGGACGTGGAACAGGATTTCGTCGCGGATCATCTGCCGGTTCTGCGGCAGCGTGGCGAACGCGCTGGTCTGCTTGCAGCCGAGCATCGGCGGCGTCACGAAGCTGCCGTCGAAGCGCTGGAACAGGATACGGTTCTCGACCACGCCGTCGTTGTCGCTGTCGGTCCCCTGCACGCCGGTGATGACGACGCGGCCGAACTGGCGCAGGTCGAACGGCCGTGCGGTGAGGTCGAGCGCGTTGAACAGATCGTAGATCTGCCCCTCGGCGACGCCGATCTTGCCGGTGCCGCTTTGCGCGACGAGGTCGGCGCTCATCGCCGCCAGCCGCTGCACGCGATTGTTGGCCATGACGTAATTGGCGAATTCGATCCCCGTCAGCGCAAAGCCGAGGAACAGCGGCAGCATCAGCCCGAATTCGAGGATCGAGACGCCGCGCCGGTCGCCGGCCAGCCGGCGGAACGTCGCGCGGCTCAACTGCGCACCACGGCTTCGTTGCGGACCACGGTGGTCGCGTTGAGCGGCAGCGAGGCGGTCCGTCCGAGGAACCGCCCGACGAAGCCGAACAGCAGGCGCTTGGGGAAATAGACCGTATAGCTCACCACGTCGCCGGGTCCGCCGAGCGTGCCGGTCTTGGCGGTCGTATCGTCCCATTGGCCGTTGCGATTACGGTCGACATAGGGCTCGCTCGCGTCATAGCGGCCGTTGCCGTTCGTGTCCGTGAAGGTCTCCGGATAGGCCGAGCTGAAATCGGCGTAGACCTTGGTGCGGATATCGATCGTCTGGCCGGGCGCGGTGGCGAAGGCCGCCATCGAGCGGGTGATGCTGGCGATCATGATCTGGCGGCGCCGCGATTCGTCGGTTTCGAGGCTGGCGGTCGCCTGCCGCGCCGCCTCCACCACCGCCCCCTCGAGCACCTGGCGCGCGAAGATCATATGGCCCATTTCGAGCGTGCCGCAGATCAGCGTCAGCATCGCCGGCAGGATGATCGCGAATTCGACGACGGTGACGCCGCGGACGTCATGGCGAAAGCGTTTCATCGTCACTGCACCAGATGGAGGTCGACGAGTTCCGCCGCGATATCGTTGAACGCCGCGGTCAGCGTCGCCGCATCGGACGTGCGATAGACGTGGCCGGGGGCGCATTGCTCGAACATCTTGAGCGTGTTCGCATCGGTGGTCGTCAGCGCGACGATATAGACGGTCGGCGGGTTCGCCTCGGCCTGAAGCGACGCGCAGGTCTTGGCAAAGCGGCGTTCCGACTGGCCGACCAGCCCGCCCGACGTCGTCGAGATCGGGCTGTCGGCATAATTGCCGTAGAAGGTCCAGGTGCGGTCGGTATAGCCGTTCTGCGACGCGCCCAGCGCAGTCTCGCCATCGGTCATGAACACCAGGGCGCGCTTGGGCGCCTCGCGCGTCGGATTGGTGCGCTGGAAGACGTCGTCGCGGACCAGCAGCCGATAGCCCCAGAGCAGCCCGGCGTGATGCAAGGTGCCGTTGGCCGGATAGATCGCGGCATTCTTCTGGTCGATCACATTGGTGTAGACGCTGCGATCGCGATTGTAGGCGACGGGCAGCGCCTCTTCGGGGCATTGCCAATTGGGTGAGGGCCATTCGGTCTTGTTCCGCCCGCCGTCGTTGACGCTGCCGCCGAGCGGATTGACGCTATATTCGGTCGCGTCCTTCCAGTCGGAGGCGAAGCGCGGGATGCGGCCGTAGTTCACCTTGAACGGCGTGCCGGTGCGCGTCGCGAAATTCCACGGACTGCTGGCCGGGTCGTAATAGCTGCCGTCGGTGCGCGTGATCACGTCGTTGCCGGCGGTCGCGGCACCATCGTTCAGCCCGATATACATCATGTACATCCAGCGGCGGTACGGGTTGTTCTGGAAATTGTTGCCGTAGGCGTCGAGGTTCAGCATGTAGTCGGCATATTGCGCGTCGAGGCGATAGAGGTTGTTGTTCGGTTCGACGCCGGCCACCTTGTAATAGCTGCCGTTGTCCGCCGCCCGATCGGCTGCGGTCGCCTGATCCTGCGCGATCTGCGGCACGTACATGGGCGGGATGAAATAGGGGCTGACCGGCGGATGGGCGCCCTCGCCCGGCAGCGTGCGGTCGATGTCCCAGGCGTTGGGCTCGCGATAGGTCAGCGTCGCGTTGAGGTCCTTGACGCTGTCGTCGGCGAAGACGCAGCCCTTCCACGCGAGATGGTTGGCCGGCCAGCTGCCGCCATATTGCGCCATATACATGTCGTTGAAGCCGAATTGCTGGCGGACCACCGTCGGCGACTGCCAGTTGGGCAGCAATTTGCCGATATTGACGGTGATGTCGTACATCACGAAGCCCATGGCGAGATCGGGGCGGGTCGTGCCGCCCTGATAGAGGACGCCGAGGAAGCTCTTCGCCGCGTCCTTGAGCGCGGTGATCCGCGTCTTGACCACGCCATTGGCGTCGCGCGGCAGATTGTCCTTCAGCGACCCCGTATTGTCGAGCACCATCATCACCTCGAGCGGGTGCGGCTGGATCTCGGCGCGGGCGATCGCGGTGACGGTCTGCTGCTTGAAGCCGAAGGCGCGCATGAACGACATCGGCACGGTTGCATCCGCACGCACCGTCGTGTTGTTGCGGCCGTCGATCGTCGCGAAGGTCGGCGTGACCGTCAGCGCGGTGGTGCCCATATAGCCGTCGACAAAATTGCCGCGGAAATAGGCCAAAGCCTGCGCATCGCGCCCTGCCGGCGTCGCATCGGTGATCTCATAGGCGCGCGCGCCGGCGAGTGCGGCGGCATCGACCCCGGCCTGCAATTGCGATTTGACGACGTAGACGCGGCCGGTGTCGATCGCCGATCCGAGCGCCGCGATCGCGGGAATCAGCCCCGCCACCATCATCGCGATCGCCGACCCGCGCCGATCGCCCCAAAGCCGCCGGCATAGCGCTGCCGCCAACCCGAAATCCCCTGCCATTTCGTCCTAACCCCTTGTTGGGGATGGACATAAAACCGAAATGGTAAATATTGTCGTATCATTCTCGTTGCATTGTTGCGGGCGGTCGTTGCCGCGCGATCGGGCGCCGCAATGCCGCCGTCGTCGTCCGTACGCTTCCGTGCATAAGGCGGCAGTTCGTCGCATCCGCGTTGAAAAACGCAGCGACGCGGCCAAACACTGTCGCCGCTATGGACCACAATCCCTTACCGGCCCGGCTGTCCGACCTGCCCCGCGACGAATGCCTCAGGGCGCTCCATCAGCGCGCGGCCGATGCCCGGTCGCAGTGGCTGGCCTTGCGCGAGCAGCCGCCCTCGCTGTGGCGCCGCCTGTTCGGCTGAGGGACGGGCGCGAACCGATGCCGCGCCGGGCCTTCGCCACCCCCGATCCCGAGGACTAGCGCCGGGCCAGCGCCGCCGGGACCGGCGCGGTGGTCTGGCGGATCACCAGACCGGCGGCCACCGTCACCGGCGCAGCGGGCGCCTTGCCGGTGCGGCGTTGTTCGATGATGAGCTGGACCGCGCGCGACGAGACTTCGGCGATCGGCTGGATGACCGCGGTCATCGGCGGGTCGGCATAGCGCATCGCCGGCGTGTCGTCGAAGCTGACGATCGAGAGGTCGTGCGGCACCGTCAGGCCCAGCCGGCGCGCCATGTCGAGCGCGCCGAGCGTCATCTGATCGTTGCTGACCACGATCGCGCTGGCCCGATCGTCACGGCCGAGCAAAGCCTCGGCGGCGGCACGACCCGATTCATGGCTGAAGTCGCCGGTCATCAGCAGGTCGGTGGTCGCCGCCCCGGCCGCCGCCATCGCGGCGCGCCAGCCGTCGATGCGCCAGCCGCTCAGCTCGTAATCGGCGGGACCGGCGATGAAGCCGATGCGGCGATGGCCGAGGTCGAGCAGATGCTCCGTCGCGAGCCGGCCCGCGCGCTCGTCGTCCATCGTCAGCCGGATGCCGCCGCCGGGCCAGACCGAGCCGATCCGCGCGAAGCTGATCCCCTGTTTCTCCAGCAGGCCGACGATCCGGTAATTGCCCGAATGCGGCGGCGTCAGGATGATGCCGTCGGGCTGCACCGCCGCGATCGCGGCGAGCAATTCGCGTTCGAGGTGATCGCTATGCGTGTCGATCAACTCGATGATCATGCGATAGCCGTGCTCGGCGCAGGTCAGCATCCCGCCGAGCAGCATCTGGTCGACCCAGTCCGTCCCCTGCCGCGAGCGCCAGTCGGCGATCGTCCGTTCGCGATCGTTCAGCGCGAGGATGAAATAGGAATGCGCACCCGCCATGCGCTGCGCGGCAAGCGAGGGGACATAGCCCAGCCGGTCGATCGACGCCTGCACCCGCTCCAGCATCTCGGGACGGACGTTGGGCGCCTTGTTGACGACGCGGCTGACGGTCTGCAACGACACGCCGGCGTCGGCCGCGACATGCTTGATCGTGACCGCCTGGCGTCGCTTCGGCATCGCCATGGGCGGTCAGCGCGCCTGGCCGCAATAGCGTGCGACATAGGTGCCGTGTTCGGGCAATCCGGCGACGGTGCGGCGCATCGTGTCGCGCAGCGAACCGAGCAGCTTCGCCAGTTCGTCGTCGCGCAGCTTGGCGGCGATCGGATGCCAGCTGCGCGGCATGATCCCCTGCCCCATCATCACCTGGACCCAGCTGTTCTCGGCGAACAGTTCCTCGTTGCGGCGGAAGACGCGGCCGGTATCGCGGAACAGTTCGATCTTCTGCGCCAGCGTGTCGGGAATCTCCATCGCCGCGCATTGTCGCCAGAACGGGCTG
>Ga0182217_1000106_pt1 | contig 11936 bp, 10 predicted proteins | sample G5R1MG_18_FD_128395 | JGI IMG/M metagenome (GOLD analysis project Ga0182217, IMG submission 128395) | Switchgrass phyllosphere microbial communities from Michigan, USA - G5R4_NF_03OCT2016_LD1 MG | ecosystem: Host-associated > Plants > Phyllosphere > Phylloplane/Leaf | place: USA: Michigan... | reverse complement strand
CGCGTTCCAGACGATGCCCCACACCACCGGCACGTCGGAGAGCGAGACGACCCCGACGAGCAGCGCGATCGCCGCGCCGCCCATCGCGCTCCACCCGATGCCAAGGCCCTTCGGTTGCCAGATGACGAGCGCGATCGTGGCGACGAAGATAGCGAGCGCGAGCAACATCAGGCGACGCGCTGGCCCGAGGCGTCCACGACCTGTTCGCCGTCCTCCTTGGCAAACGCACCCTGTTGCGGCTCGGGCAGTAGATCGAGGACCGCTTCGGACGGACGACACAGTTTCACGCCAAGCGGCGAGACGACCAGCGGCCGGTTGATCAGGACCGGATGCGCCATCATCGCGTCCACCAGCGCTTCGTCGGACAGCGACGTGTCGCCCAGGCCCAACTCCGCATAAGGAGTCCCCTTCTCACGCAGCAGATCGCGGGGCGTGATCCCGGCGCGATCGATCAGCTCGACCAGCAGCGCGCGCGCAGGCGGTGTCTTCAGATATTCGACCACATGAGGCTCGATGCCGGCATTGCGGATCATCGCCAGCGTGTTGCGCGACGTGCCGCATTCGGGGTTGTGATAGATCACGATATCGACGGCCACGGGGCGTCCTTTCAGCAGCATGGGGTGAGTTCGGCTAGGAGTGGCCCACATAGTTCGGGTGAGCCGGCGCAGCAGTCTTTGACGAGGAACAGGGTCAGTGCGCGCAGCCCGTCCAGATCGGCGCGGTAGACGATCGAGCGGCTATGTCGTTCGGAACGGACGATGCCGGCACGCGCGAGAATGCCAAGGTGCGCTGACATAGTGTTTTGCGGCACGTCGAGCTGACGGGCTATTTCGCCGGCCGCCATTCCAACTGGTTCGTGCCGGACCAGTAGGCGAAACACGTCGAGGCGTGTGCCTTGTGCGAGAGCGCTAAGTGCAGCAATGGCCGAATCGTTTTCCATATATCCAGCATAGAGGATATGTCAGACTTGGCTAGTTCGAGATTTCCGAGGCCAACCTTCTCATTTTACGATCCCTTTTGAGAATCGGCTCATGGCAGGGGTGTGCGTAAAACGGCCGTTTTCCGAACCGTTGGCATACGACCGGCCCGAGCCGGCCCTTGCCGCGGGCCAATGTTCATCAACCGGTTCGGAAAACAATGTGCAGGAAAGGCCACGTACGTCAGCTATCCGCACAGAGGTGCCCGATAGCTGCCCGTCGGCAATGACCCATCGCCAGTCGGCCTGATGCTGGTGCCAAGTGACCTCAGGAATGGCGGCGTTCAAGACCAGTTACCAGTCGCGCTCTATCGCAAATATGGGCGAGCGCCGATCATCCTGTTGGCCTCGTCGAATGACGGGTTCCGTCCGGAGCCGCCGTTCGTAACTCGCTTTACGAACGGCTTGAGTTGGTCGCCAGCTGCCGCGCCTCCGTGACCCAGTTTCGGTCGTTCGGCGCCGGTTGAAGGCGTCTCGAAAGCGGTCGCTCGTTCAGGTGAAACGGTGCGGCAGGAAGTGGGCCGATTGCCGACAGTCCGGTCCTCGGTGCTTCTCCGCGGAAAGCTGCCGTTGAGTTGTCAGCGCAAGAGGTGCGATGATCTGGTCGGGCACACGCCGACGCGTTCCAAATAATCCATTCTGCCGTTCCGGTTTCAGTTTCCATGGCGATTACCCCTGAAACGCAGTTATGCTGATGCTTCGAAAGGGAGGACAAGTTGATCGCCCCGCTCACCCGGAAGAAGAAGGACGGGACGCTGTATACGCGCCCCGACAAAGTCGAGGCGCTCCTCCCCGCCCTTGGCGTCCTGTCGCGCGATGGACTGCTCGAGCGGGCCCGGATCCGCAATCGAAAGGATCCTGGCTACGTGCCCAGCGAATGTCTGGTTCATTTCATCCGCGCCAGTCGTTGCGAAAACTCCGACGCTTCGTTCGAGCGCCTCTACAAGGCGCTCGCCGAGCGCGTCATGCGGGCGGTGCCGATCGCTTCGGGCGGCACCGTGTCCGCCACTGACGAGCGCATCCGCGACGCGGTCTTCGACAACTTCGTCGACTTGCTCGCCAAGGACCGCGCGGAGCCCGACGACAGGCTCGACTTCTTTGAGGCGCGGTTCGATCTCGCCATCAAGCGGCTCCGGCTCGACGCCCAAGAGCGGGTGTGGCGCGAAGCGAACCGCGGCGTTTCCATGGACGACGAGGAGGGCGGCGCCGCTGAGGCGGCAGCCTCCGCCGGCACGACCGACCCGCTGGACGCCGAAATTTTTTCCGATCCGCTTTTCCGGGAGAGGCTCTACGTCGCGATTGACGCCCTGCCACCAGAACAAAGCAGGACCATGCATCTCCTGCTGATCGGGTGGCAGATCCATTCGAGCGACCCGTCGGTCATGACGATCGCTAGGGCCCTGGACTGCTCGGATCGGTCAGTTCGCAACTATCGGGACCGGGCGCTAAAGACGCTTGGCGCCCTTTTCAATCCTGGGGACGACGAATGACCGCCACCAACCCGCCGCTCGCGCTCGACGCCGTGCTCGACCTGTTCCAGATGGAGGAGGTCCACGACGGCGATGTCCTCGCCCGCTACGTCGCGGCCCATCCTCAGTTCGCGCTGCAGCTGATCGACTTCTCCCGTCTAATCGCCACGCCCGACACCGAGGACGAGGGCGGCCTGACCGCGACCGAGCAGTCCCGCGTCGACGCGGCGTGGATCAGGCATCAGGCAGCCCGGCCCAAAGCCGCGACTGACGCCGATCCCTTGGCTCGCCTTTCCGGCGACGTGGGCAAGGCTCTCGCCGTTAAGCTCGGCGTGCCGCGGCAGGTGATCACCTGCATCCGCGAGCATAGGGTGCTCGCCTCCAGCGTCCCGACGCCCGTGACGCGCGAGCTGTCCGTGGCGCTGGGCGTTCCTCAGCCGCACGTGATCGCCGCAATGGCGCGACCTCCGGCGGGGATGGCGGCGACCAGAAGCTACAAGTCGGACGGTCCACCCGGGTCCGTCGCGCAGACCACGTTCGAGCAGGTGCTGACGGATGCCGGCGTATCCGAAGCCGACCGCGTTCGGCTGATGGCCGACGGCTGACCCGTGGACGCAACTGAGCTAGGACGCCGACGCGCGGCGGAACTGCACGCCAGCGCGGTCGCGCGGGGACTCGATCCGACGGATCCCTACGCCTTCGCGGTCGCGATCGCGAAGGATCGCGGCCTCGACGTCGATTCAGCGAATCCGGGTGCCACGGTCCTCGACAACGGACGCGCGACGCTGGTTCCGGAGGATGACCTCATCATCCATGAGAACATCGGGTCGCCCTTCGAGCGGGCGTTCCTCGTCGCTCATGAGATCGGGCATCACGAGCTGGGGGACGGAACCTCGTCCCCGACGGTCACTGAGGCGGATCCGGCCCGTGGCTCGGAGCCCTCGCCGACCGGCATCGACCGCGTGGTGGACTACGGCCGCCGGCAAAGGCGCGAGGTCCAGATGGACCTCTTCGGCCGGGAGCTCCTCCTACCCCGTGAAGTGGTGTGCCGCCTCCACCTCGAAGATGGTCTGACCGCGTCTGACATCGCCGAGCGGATGCAAGCCCCGTTCGACGTCGTGGCGCAGCAGCTGTTCGACGGTCTCCTACTCCCCGTGATCGAACCCGACGACAAAGTCCGCGAGTTCCATCCGCTGAATGAGGCCCAGGCGATCGCTGCGGCCCATCGCGGCGGCCCCTACTTGCTCGAGGCAGGGCCCGGCACCGGCAAGACTCAGACCTTGACCGCGCGGGTCGTTCAGCTGCTCGACGAGGGCGTCGATCCCAAGCGGCTCCTCGTGCTCACCTACTCGAACAAGGCAGCCGGGGAGATGGCCGACCGCATTGCGGCCGAGTGTCCCGAGAAGGCAGCGGCGATGTGGATCGGCACGTTCCACGCCTTCGGGCTCGACCTCATCCGACGCCTCAGCGCCGAATTCTCGCTTCCCGACAATCCGCAGTTGATGGACAGGGTCGAGGCGGTCGAGCTGCTCGAGCGGGAGTTCCCGAAGCTGGCGCTCGAACACTATCAGGATCTTTATGACCCGACGCGGCTGATCGGCGACATCCTCGCGGCGATCTCGCGAGCGAAGGACGAGGTGGTCACCGCCGAGGAATATGCGCGGCACGCGGAGGCCATGCGCGTCGCTGCGGTCGGAGACGAGGCACGGACGACCGAGGCGCTCAAGTCCACCGAGGTGGCGCGGGTCTATGCGCTATACGAGAGGATCAAGCGCGAACGGCGGGCGGTCGATTTCGGCGACCTGGTATCGCTCCCCGTCGAACTCCTCGAGCGGCGCACTGACATCGCCGCGAAGCTCGGCGGAATGTACGACCATCTGCTCGTCGACGAGTATCAGGACGTCAACCGCGCCAGCGTTCGGCTACTCAAGGCGATCCGCCCAACCGGCGATAACCTCTGGGTCGTCGGCGACGCTCGGCAGTCCATCTACCGGTTCCGGGGAGCGTCCCCGATCAGTACCTCCAAGTTCACGACGGAGGATTTCCTTGGTGCCGCGTCGGGCAGGCTGAAGGTCAACTACCGCTCGTTCGACGAGATCGTCACGGCCTACTCCGCCTTCGCGGTCAGAATGACGGCGAGCAAGACGGAGACGCTGCTTAAGGCGGACCGTGGTCATTCTGGGATCCCGATCGAGCTCAGGACCCGCGCCATGAAGGACGAGCAGTCGGTCGCGATCGCCGACTGCGTCGCCGAGATGCACGAGGCCGGCTTCGCCTACCGCGACCAAGCCGTGCTGTGCACCGGCAACGAGCGGCTCGGCGTGATCGCCCGGGACCTCGAGCGCATGGGCGTCCCAGTTCTATTCCTCGGCAGTCTGTTCGAGCGCGGCGAGGTCAAGGACCTTATGTCGATGTTGTCGCTGCTCGCCGACCGCCGGGCGATGGGCCTCGTTCGCGCCGCAGGCATGACTGAATTTGCCATGTCGCTCGACGACGTCGGCGCCATACTCGCGACTCTGCGCGACGACGAGCGGGAGCCGCTCGATTGGCTTGCCGCGCGACGGGACCTGCCGATCTCCGCGGACGGCCATGCCGCGTTGGACAGCCTCGCGGAGGCGCTTGAGGGCTTCGACGCCGACACGCCGCCTTGGCGAGTCCTCGCCGTGATCCTCCTCGACCGAACCCGCATCGCCGCCACTATCGCCGTGGCGCAGTCGGTCGGCCAACGCAGCCAGGGCATCGCGCTTTGGCAGCTGATGAACTTCCTCCGCGTGCAGCCGCGCGAGCAGGGAAAGGCCGTTCCCCGCCTATTGGACCGGATCAGGCGGCTCGTGGCGATCGGCGACGATCGCGACCTTCGCCAGCTACCTGCCGCCGCGCAGGGACTGGACGCGGTGCGGCTCATGACGATCCATGGCGCTAAGGGCCTCGAGTTCCGGTGCGTCCACCTCCCGGGCCTCAACCAGGACACGCTCCCAAGTCAGTCAAAGGCGCCCGCATGCCTCCCGCCGGAGGGCGTCATCGCGGGATTGACCGGCGATGTGAAGACGGCCTTGCGCGATGGGGACGCGGAGGAGCGGGAGTGCCTATTCTACGTCGCGCTGTCGCGCGCGCGCGACCGACTCGTCATGTATGCGGCCACGGAGAAGGCCAACCACTCTGCCAGACCCCTGTCCGAGTTCCTCAACCGCCTCGGGGCGGCCGTTGCGCGGTCCACGCCCGATCTGCTCCGCAAGCTGCCTCCCGCCCCGGAGGACGAGCGGGTCACGCTCGTGATCGACGGGACGATCCGGCTGCGGGATTCGCAGGTGGCGATGCTGGACAAGGACAAGTGCAGGCGACGCTTCTTCTACACACACGTGCTCGGCATTGGGGGGCGCCGGACCGAGACCGACTACATGAGGATGCACGAGGCGGCTCGGTCCGTCGTCCGCGCGGCGGTGCGGGAGGGGCTCGACCTGTCGGATGACGCGCACCTCCGTGCCGCCGTCGAACAGGCCTGCGACGATCATGGTCTCGACACGCCCGGCAGCTTTGCGGAGCTGCGGACGATGGCGATCACGCTGGTGACGCGGTTCCGGCAGTCTCGCTTGGCCCACCCCGCCGAGATCCCGGCAGCGGTGCCGCTCAATATCGGCTCCGATCAGATCGTCTTCAACGCCGACGATGTCCTTGTCGACGCGCGGGGCGTCCGGATCTACCGGCGCATCCGAACGGGAGCTTACCGCAAGTCGGACACCGAGAACCTCGGCGTAGCCACCGCGCTGCTCGCCCTCGCGGAGAGTGCACCCGGCGCGGCCGCGGAGGTGGTGCACCTGATGAGCGATCAGGTCACCGCGCTCGACATGACGACGCGCGTGCTCGGCAACCGACGTGAGCTGCTGGATAAGGTCGTCGCGGGAATCCGCGACGGTTCGTTCCCCGCATCCCCGTCACAGCGCATCTGCCCGGGGTGCCCCGCCTTCTTCATCTGCGGGCCCGTCCCCAGCGGCTCGCTGCAGAAAGTTTTCTGATCGCCTTTCCGGTCGGCAGTGTCCGTTCCGATTGTCCCTTCGTGACCGGGTTGACCCGGCTAGACACGAAGGAAAAAGCAAGATGAACACCCCCGAACTCCCCGAATACGACGACGTCGGCGACGCGATCCGCGAGGGCCGCCCCCTGCTGGCGGCAAAGGCCTACCGCATCCAGTTCGCGCTCGACGGCCTCGACTTCCGCCCGCTCGGCATCGCCGACCCGATCCCGGTGGGCCGCCAGATCCTCGAGGCCGCGGGCCTCGAGCCCGAGCGCGGCTACAGCATCTTCGCGATCCTCGACACCGGCGATTTCGAGGATGTGCGCCTCAACGAAACGTTCGACCTCCGCGGGGCCGGCGCGGAGCGCATTATCGCCTTCCTGACGGACCGCGACTTCAAGTTTGAGGTCAACGACCACGAGGAACGCTGGGGCAAGCCGACGATCAGCGGCCGTATCCTCGAGCAACTCGCCAAGCCGGGCCCCGACGAAGCAGTCTTCCTCGAGGTTCGCGGCGGGACGGACGTCCTGATCGAGCCCGCGATGCTGGTCGACCTCAGCGCGCCGGGCATCGAGCGCTTCTACAACGCGAAGCGCCCGACGGTGGAGATCGAGATCATCGTCAACACCCGTCCGCGCACCGTGCCGGGGCCGGAGGTGACCTTCGAGCAGATCGTCGAAATGGCCTTCCCCGGTCCGCACGAGCCGAACGTCGTATTCTCCATGACCTACCGCAAGGCGGCCTCGACGCCGCATGCCGGGGAGCTTGGCGCCCACGGCTCGGTCACCATTAAGCAGGGGACGGTCTTCAATGTCACGCGCACTGTTCAGTCGTAACGCCGACCTCGCGAAGCTGCGCGAGGAGGGCTATTTCGTCCAGATCGTCGGAGGGTTCCTCGTCATGCGCGAGGTCCCCTACGTCGACGCCGACCGCAAGGTGCGCAAGGGGACCTTGATCTCAAGCCTGGCGCTGGCCGGCGACCAGACCAGGCCGCCCGACACGCACGTCGTGCATTTCGACGGCGAGTACCCTTGCTTTGCCGATGGGGCCCGCATCGCCGCGATCGCCAACCAGACGACCCACTTCGACCTCGGCCACGGTCTGACCGCCGAGCATGCGTTCTCGAGCAAGCCCGACGGCGGCTATCGCGACTATCACCACAAGATGACGACATACGCGTCGATCATCGCGGGGCCGGCCGCGGTGCTCGATGCAACTGCGACACCCCGGCCCTATCGCGCGCTCGACGAGGAGGACGCCGACAGCGTGTTCAACTACGTCGAGACCGCGTCGGACCGCGTCGGCATCGGCGCGTTGACGGCGAAGCTGGCGGGGCACCGTATCGCAATCATTGGGCTCGGCGGCTCGGGCAGCTATATCCTCGACATGGTCGCGAAGACGCCGGTGGCGGAGATCCGCATCTTCGATGCCGACGAGTTCCTCCAGCACAATGCTTTCAGGGCACCTGGCGCGCCGAGCCTCGACGAACTCCGCGAGGCGCCGCTCAAGGTGGACCACTTCAAGGGGATCTACGAGCGCATGCATCGCGGCATCACCGCGGTGCCAGTCGCGATCGCGCCGGGTAATCTCGACCTGCTCGACGGCATCGACTTCGCGTTCCTGAGCCTCGACGCAGGCGAGGCCAAGGCGGCGCTGGTCGAGCGGCTCCACGCGCGAGGCGTCGGTTTCATCGACATCGGCATGGGGCTGGAGCTAGGCCACCGAGGCCTCAGCGGGATCCTTCGCGTGACGACCAGCACCCCGGAGACGCGGGAAACCGTCGCGTCGCATGAACGGATCCCGCTCGCCGGGGGCGGTGCCGGCGACATCTACGCGTCCAACATCCAAGTCGCCGACCTCAATGCGCTGAACGCGGTGTTCGCGGTCATCAAGTGGAAGAAGCTGTGCGGCTTCTACTGCGACCTCGAGAACGAGCATCATTCGACCTATACGCTCGATGGAAACATGCTGCTGAACGAGGATCAGTCATGATGCGGCATTCCGACCTCGAACACCGGTTCGTCGAGACGTTTCCGGAAACGCTTGAACCTGGCGTGCTCTACGTGTCGATGGAGTTCGGAAGCGCTGCGCACAGCTGCTGCTGCGGCTGTGGCGAGGAGGTCGTGACACCGCTCACGCCGACGGATTGGAACATCAGCTACGACGGCGAGACGATCACGCTGCACCCGTCGGTCGGTAGTTGGACGCTCCCATGCCGATCGCATTACGTGATCCGCCGCAATCGGGTGATCGAAGCGCCTCCTTGGTCGGATGCGGAAGTTGCAGCTGAACGTCGACGCGACCGTTGGGCGAAGGCGGCGCATTATGGTTTGAATGAAGTTTCCGAGGTGGCCGTATTAAAGGTGAATGTCGAACGTTCTCAAACACTACCAGCCGCCTCCGGATGGAAAAAGCGCTTCCTCGGTTGGCTGATGGGATCAAAATCTTAGGCGACCGCTTGTCAGGGTTCTGCGCGCTTCAACCGCGCGCAGAACCCAACCAATTTTCATTCGATGAGTCGCTCCAAGCGACCGGAGCGAATGGCAGCTTTAGGACACGTTCACAGAAGCGGCGCGTGACCGAAATTGGGGCGCGTAGCTGCCGTCGCGAGCTTTATGAACAAGCGTCCGCTTACGTTGTCTGCGCGCCCGAAAGCGGACCGGCGGCTCTCCACCAATTTTGGCGGCGCCGAACCGCATTAGCGGCAATTATTATATGGAACGGCTGCAGCCCGCATCGGGCTGTTGGCCTCAAGACGAGCTGCCAAGTCGGTATAAATATCTTGCCGACATAATATGTTTTATCTTGGACTCCATATAGTTCGTAATCCTCGGTCAGGCTGGCGGGCTCGAACGGCGCGTCGCCGGTCGCCTGCGCGAGCTGGTCGAGCGCGTCGCGGCGGATCGCGCAGCCGACCCCGGCGAGCGGCATCGCCGCGCCGATCGCGGTACGCACCGGCAGCGTGATCGCGTGCGCCAGCGCGAACTCGTCGGCATAATGGCCGGTGACCATCGGCGACGCGGGGTCGATCAACGGCACCACCGGCAATTGCACCAGCGCATGGTCGCGCAGGTGATGCGCGACCACGCGCAGCTCCGCCGGGTGGAGCACGTCCTCGGCGTCGTGGAGGATCACCGCGCGCGTTTGCCGCCCTTCCTCCGCGTCGTCGCGCAGGAGCGCGCGCCACAGATTGTTGAGGCAGTCGGCCTTGGTCGTCGGCCCCGCACGCTCGCCCACCACCAGCCGCACGCGCGGGTCGTCGATCGCCGATACCGCGGCGATCGTCGCCGGATCATTCGGATAGCAGCCGACGAAGATGCGATAATCGGCATGGTCGAGCCGCGCGAGTGCGGTGCGCAGCATCGCGCCGATCACCGCCTGCTCGTCCCACGCGCCGACGAAGATCGCGAGCGGCTCGCGCGGTGCGGGCGGGATGTCGCTCAATAATGCGGCCGGTCGGCGATGGATCAGATAGGCGAGGTCGACCAGCAGGTCGTCGATCCCGCCGACGAAGAACATGATCGCGGCGAACAGCAAGGCCTCGTGCAGCACGCCGTCGCATGCCTGCAGCGCCGCCGCGGCCACTTCCCACATCGCTGCCCTCGCTGCTTTCCCCGACAGCAAGTCTGCAAAATACGTAATCGGCGCACAAGTTGTTAAAACTTACTGTTTTTACGCGGCGAGCTGCACGAGCGAAGCGGCATCGCCGCGCATGTTCAGGCAGCAAGAAAAATCTGTGCCCCGCGAGAACAAAGCTCGCGACGCCGCGTTCGCCAAGTCGGTCCCTTTATCCCCCTTTCGGGACCAGTGCCGACCCCAAGCCGGTACGGGCCGCGCCGACGCGTAAACTGCGGCGCGGCCGATCGGCCGCGGCGATGCGACTGTTGGGCAGCGCACCGCCGCACCCGTGCCTACCAGTAGAAGTTGCGGATCACGTCCACCACGACGCCGCGACGCTGATCGACCAGGATCACGTCGTTATAGTGCCGCACCCAGCGCGAATAACCGCGTGCCGGCGGCAGGTGGTAGCGCCACGGATCGTTGATGACGTAGCGCGAGCCGTAATAGCCCGCGCCGATCCGCGCGCCGGGACGGAAGCTCTGGTAACCGAACGGCGCGCGCCAGTCACCGCGCGCGTAGAGGCTGCGGTTCTGCTGACGCCACGACGACCAGTCGCCACGGCCCCAATCACGGCGGTCGGCGTAGCCCCCGCGGTCGCCGCGCCAGTCGCGATCGCCGTACCGCCCACGCAGATCTTCACGATATTCCTGGCGCGCCTCGCGCAGGTCGCCGCGCTGCTCGCGAACGTCGTCGCGGTCGCCCCAGCGGCGGGCGCGGTTCAGGTCGCGCTGTTCCTGGCGGATGTCCTGCCGGTCGCGGCGCAGTTCCTCGCGCGACTGCGCCGACGCGACGGTCGGCAGCGCGATCGCGGCGAGCAGCGCGGTGGTGATGAGCGTACGCATGATACCATCTCCTCTTCACGCCCGCAGCGGCGGGCATGAAGAAGGACTAGCGTTGCGCGGCTGAACCGGTCGCGAATGATCGTGTCAGCGAAACGACAGCTTGAGAAGCGAACGGCGCCGCTCGGGAACAGCCAATCGCGCGGAGCAGATCGATGCCGCTGCCCGCTCAATCGGCGAAGAGGCACAACGTCGCCTCGCCAGTCGGACGAGATGCGTCGAACCCAACCCGTTACGGCTGGTCGCGCCCGCCCGCGCGGCCGTTGCCGCCCTGCGCGCCACCGGCGGTGCCGACCGCGCCGATGTTGCCGAACAGCTCGGAGAAGAAACTACGGCTGCGGCCCAGCGTCGGGGTGACCTTCTTCGACGGGCTGATCGAGGCGACCTGCTCGACGCCCGACTTGCGGATCGCCGACACGTTGCCCGCCGCGTCGAAGCTGATCTGCATCGTCAACTGCTCGACAGCCTTGGGCGGGTTGAAGGCGTAGTTGCGGCTGTCGCGCGCGACGTAATACCAGTCGCCCTGGTTGAACTGGCTCGCGAAGCTCGGATGGCCCAGCGTCGCCAGCACCGACGCACGATTGTCGACCCCTGGCTGCACCGAGTTCACCAGGTCGGCGTCGACGATGTAACCCTGGTGCGAACGCAGCGGTGTACAGCCAGCGGCCAGCAGCCCGATGGTGAGGCTGAGAGGAAGAAGGAAACGCATGGACTCTCCGGCAGCGCCACGTTCAAGCGGACGTTCACAAATCGCGTGCCGCGCGCCCGAACGTGGACAGGCGCGGCCTTTGTCCCCAATATGCCCCCCGCGGGCGCGACACAAGCGCGGCTGCACCGACACCATTGATGGCGAAGTGACGACCTTGGGCTGGCTGAAATCCTTGTTTGGCGGACGCGACCGCACCGCCGCGCTGCCGCTGTACGACGCGGTGATCGCGCGCGCGCGCCAACCGCATTGGTATCTCGACGGCGCGGTGCCCGACACGCTCGACGGGCGCTTCGACATGGTGGCGGCGGTG
>Ga0182217_1000105_pt1 | contig 11989 bp, 14 predicted proteins | sample G5R1MG_18_FD_128395 | JGI IMG/M metagenome (GOLD analysis project Ga0182217, IMG submission 128395) | Switchgrass phyllosphere microbial communities from Michigan, USA - G5R4_NF_03OCT2016_LD1 MG | ecosystem: Host-associated > Plants > Phyllosphere > Phylloplane/Leaf | place: USA: Michigan... | reverse complement strand
GGCGGCGCATCGATCTATCCGTGGGTCCGCGAGCCGCTGCCCGGCTTTCGTGGAGCATGGTTCGAGCCCGCCTTCTGGATGGCCCGGAGCCTGCTCTGGTTCGCGGGCCTGGGATCGATCCTGCTGGCAACTCGCCTGCTCCGGCGCGTGACGACGATTTCGGCGACCCTCGGCCTCCTTTTCCTCATTCCGGCGACGTCGCTGATCGCTGTCGACTGGCTAATGTCGCTCGCTCCGGATTTTCATTCGTCGGGATTCGGGCTCCAGGCGCTCGCGATTCAGTTCACCGTCGCGCTGGCCGTCGCGGTCCTGCGCTCGCCCCCGGACCCGAGCGGCACCACCGGCGCGCTGATGCTCGCGCTGCTGATGCTGTGGGGCTATTTCGCCTATCTGCCGTTCTTCATCATCTGGTCCAGCAACCCGCCGGCAGGCGCCGCCTGGTATCTGGCCCGCGGCAGCGGCGGCTGGGGCGCCGTTGCGGCGCTGGCGGCGGTGCTTCACGCAGTCCCGCTGCTCGCGCTGCTCGCGCCCTCGTGGCGGCGTTCGGCACGCGCGCTCAAGCTCTTCGCGCTCGTCGTCCTGGTCGGCAATGCCGTCCAGATCGCCTGGCTCGTGCTTCCGACAAGCGGACCGGTGCACGCCGCTTCCCTGCTCGCCTATACGCTCGCCCTTGCCCTGCTGGGCGTGCCGGCGCTTCTGATCGGACGCCGGTCATGAACCGCCAATTGAGCGGGGGGCTGCCACAAGGCGGAGGCCGTTCGCAGGGCGTGCAGGACGTGGATGATACCGATGCGCGGGTTGAACTGCGTGATGCGCCGGCGGGTAGGGTGGGACTGGCGCTTGCCGGTCTCGCGATTGCCCTGCTGCTCGTCTGCGCCGCTGCCGCGGGTCTGTTGTCCTTGCTCGCCAGGAAGGACGGTGCGCCCGCGTCTCCGACTGGCGCGGTCTCAGTTCCGCCTGAGCCACGGCTTCAGGTCGATGAGCATGTCCAGCGCCGGATGCTCGAAACGCGCGCCACCGCCAATCTTCGGTCCCGCCCGGGGGATGTCGGCATCGACGAGGCGATGCGGCAGATCGCTGAACAAGGCTGGCCGGATGGGGAGGGGGGCCGGTGAAACACCGATTGCTGGCCCTCATCATGCTTCCGGCGCTCAGCGCGGCAGCGCCGTTCGACCCGTTCGGGATGGCGACGATCGACGAGCGACCCGGCGCGTCCGTCCCGCTGGAGACGCGCTTTCGCGATTCTTCCGGCCATGACGTCACGCTTCGTGAAATTACCGCCGGGCGACCGTTCCTGTTGGTGCCCGTGCTGCACGACTGCCCCAATTTCTGCGGCGTGACGCTCGATGGCCTGCTCGCCGCGCGCGAGCGCGCGGGCCCGGCCGTCCGGCAGGCGCCGGTGATCGCCTTCGGGATCGACCCCCGGGAGACCGGGGCGGCAGCCCGCCGCAGTCTGGAGAAACTGGCGGCACGCCATCCGGCCGCGATGGGACGCGTCTTCGCTGTGACCGGGACTGCCGATGCCATCGGCCGGGTGACGAAAGCACTTGGCTACCGCTACGCGTACGATCCGCGCATCGGGCAATATGCCCATGTCGCCGCGACGGCGGTTTTGACGCCCGACGGGCGGCTCGTGCGCTGGGTTTACGGCATCGCGCCGCAGCCCGCCCTTCTGCGCGCCTCTCTTGCGGACGCGGCCGCCGGCCGCACCGGCGGCGTGATCGACCGGTTGATCCTGCTCTGCTACCATTACGACCCGGTCGAGGGACGCTATGGACTTGCGATCGATCGGTTGCTGAAGCTCGGTTGCCTGCTGACGGCGGCGGCGCTCGGCGCTTTCATTGTGGCCAGTCGGCGCAGGGAGCTGCGGGCATGATGGGCTGGTTCGGGGCGACCCTGCCCGAGGCCTCTTCCCATGCCGTTCGGGTCGACCTGCTTGCGGCGGCATTTTCAGCGCTGACTGTCGTGCTGACATTGCCGGTGTTCGTGCTGATACTGGTCTTCGCCATACGGTATCGGCGCGGCAAGGCGGTCAATCGGGAACATGCGCCCGATCGCAATATCTGGCTGGAAGTGTCCTGGTCGGTGATCCCCTTCGTGCTGATCTTGGGCTTCTTCATCTTTTCAGCGCGCATTTTCTTCGATCTGCATCGCCCCTCGCCGAGCGCCCTGTCGATCAACGTCGTTGCCAGGCAGTGGATGTGGAAGTTCCAGCATCCCGGCGGCCAGCGGGAGATCAACGAGCTTCACCTGCCGGCCGATCAGCCGGTAAGCCTGACCATGGCCTCGCAGGACGTCATCCACAGCCTCTATGTGCCGGCCCTGCGCCTCAAGCAGGACGTCGTGCCCGGCCAATATGCGACGCTCTCCTTCACGGCGACGCGACCGGGCATCTATCATCTTCACTGCGCCGAATACTGCGGAAGCGACCACGCCGTGATGGGCGGCCGGCTGATCGTCATGGCGCCGCGCGACTATGCGGCGTGGCTCGGCCACGCCGATCGCGCGACGACGCCCGCGGCCGCCGGCGCCAAGCTTTACCGCCAGCTCGGCTGCAGCGCATGTCACGCGCAGGGATCGAGCGTTCCGGCACCGTCGCTTGCCGGGATTTCCGGGCGCCGCGTCCGCCTCACGGATGGAAGCACGCCGATTGCCGACCGGCAGTATCTGCACGATGCCATCCTGTACCCGAACCGGCATGTGGTCGCGGGCTACCGGCCGGTGATGCCCGTCTACGCCAGGCTGATCGACGAGGAGCAGACGACCGCTCTCATCGCCTGGATCGAAGCGATGAAGGAGGAGCGCCGGTGAACGCGAGCGGCGAGGGACTTCACGATGCGCCACGCGAGGTAGATCCGCCCCGTCGCACGCCCGCCGAGGCGAGCAGCTATATCGCGGACGGCTATTCGCTGCGATCCTGGTTCGTGACCACCGACCATAAGCGGGTGGCGGTCCTCTACCTGGTCTCGATCACCGCCTTCTTCTTCATCGGCGCCTGCGCGGCAGCGCTCATCCGCCTGGAACTGCTCACGCCGGCCGGCGATCTGCTGACCAACGAAGGGTATAACCGGGCCTTCACCCTGCACGGCGTGGTGATGATCTGGTTCTTCCTGATCCCTTCGATCCCCAATGTCTTCGGCAATTTCCTGCTGCCCCTGATGATCGGCGCGCGCGATCTCGCCTTTCCGCGTCTCAACCTTCTCAGCTGGTACATCTATGTCTTCGCCGGGCTGTTCACGCTCTATGTGCTGCTGACAGGCGGCGTCGACACCGGCTGGACCTTCTACACGCCGCTCTCCTCGACCTATGCCAACGGCCATGTGATGGCCGCGCTGACCGCCGTCTTCATCGTCGGCTGGTCGTCAATCCTCACCGGCATCAACTTCATCGTCACGGTGCACAAGCTGCGCGCGCCGGGCATGACGTGGGGCCGGCTCCCGCTGTTCGTCTGGGCGCATTACGCCACCGCGCTGATCCTGGTGCTGGCGACGCCGGTGCTCACCATTACCCTCATCCTGATCGCGCTCGAGCGGCTGCTGGGGATCGGCATCTTCGATCCTTCGCTAGGCGGGGATCCGCTGTTGTTCCAGCATCTTTTCTGGTTCTACAGCCATCCGGCTGTCTACATCATGGTGCTGCCGGCGCTTGGCGTCGTGTCCGAGTTGGTCGCGGCGGCCGCCCGCAAGAAGATCTTCGGCTACTGGTTCGTCGCGTACAGCTCGATCGCGATCGCCGTGATCGGCTTCTTCGTTTGGGGCCACCACATGTTCGTCTCGGGCCAGAGCATGTATGCCAGCACGATCTTCTCCTTTCTGTCTCTGCTCGTGGCAGTCCCGTCCGCGATCAAGGTCTACAACTGGACCGCCACGCTCTATAAGGGATCGATCGCGCTGAATGCGGCGTTCCTGTTCGCCATGGGCTTTATCGGCCTGTTCGTGTTGGGCGGGCTTTCGGGGCTGATGTTGGCCATGCTGGCGATCGACGTGCATGTCCACGACACCTACTTCGTGGTCGCCCACTTCCACTACATCATGGTCGGCGGCGCGGTGACCGCCTTTCTGGGGGCGGTCCACTTCTGGTGGCCCAAGATGTTCGGCCGGATGTACAACGAGACCTGGGGACGGATTTCCGCCGCATTGATCTTCCTCGGATTCAATCTGACCTTCTTCCCGCAGTTCCTGCTCGGTTATCTGGGCATGCCGCGGCGTTATCATGTCTATCCGCCCGAGTTCCAGGCGCTGCATGTGCTCTCGTCATCCGGCGCTTTCATTCTTGGGCTGGGTTACGGACTGCCGCTGATCTATCTGTTCTATTCGCTGCGCCACGGCGATCCCGCAGAGCCTAACCCGTGGGGCGCGACCGGGCTGGAGTGGACCGTGCCTTCGCCGCCGCCGACGCACAATTTCGAGGAGGTGCCACGCGTCGAGAACGAGCCCTATGACTATGCCCTGCGGCACGACGAGAGCATCGGCTGATGCAACGCCACGAGCCCTATCCGACGCTGGAGCGCCAGCGCGAGGCCGACCAGCTCGGCATGATGCTGTTTCTCGGTTCAGAGATCATGCTGTTCGGAGCGCTGTTCGCGGCTGCGTTCGGATTATTTCTCCAGCACACGCCCGACGTGGAGGCCGCTTCGGGGCGGCTGAACCTTTGGCTTGGAGGCGCCAACACGATCATCCTGCTGACATCGAGTGTGTTCGTGGCGCTGGGGGCGGAGGCACGAGGGCGAAGGCCGCGCCGCCTGGTGGCCTGTTTCCTCGCGGCGGCGCTGCTCGGGATCCTGTTCCTCGCGGTCAAGGCTCTCGAATATGCGCGCGAATATGATGAGGGGCTGATGCCCGGCACGGCCCATGCCCATTTTGCGAGCGGTCCGCAGCAGCTGTTCATGAACCTATACTTTGCCGCGACCGGGTTGCACGCGGTCCATCTGACGTTAGGGGTCGTGCTGCTCCTTGTCCTCGCCCTGCGGGAGCGCTGGCGCCCCGCCACCGCCGCGGCGATCGAGAACGCCGCGCTCTACTGGCATCTCGTCGACGTGATCTGGATATTCCTGTATCCCGTCCTCTATCTGACGCGCGGGTGAAGGGATGCGCGCGCGTTCGCTCGTCCTCGTCTGGCTAGCGCTTCTGCTCCTGCTCGCATTGAGCGTCGGCGCCACCTTCCTGCCGATCGGCGGGTGGCGCCATGGCATCAGCATCGGTGTCGGTTTCGTCAAGGCTGGGCTGGTTCTGTGGTTCTTCATGAAGCTGCGCACGGCAGGGGGACTGGCTCGGCTTAGTGTCCTCGGCACGCTCCTGTTCCTGATGGCGCTGATCTTGCTGGTCTGGATCGACTATGCGAGCCGCAGTTCATACCGAGGTTCGGGGATCATGACCGGCGAGCCCAACGCCGGCAGCACATCAACACACTTCTCCTGATGCCGCGAGATGCACTCGCCGCGACCTGGCGACAGCGGTCTTTTGGGCTTACTTAGTGGAACCTTGTGTATCACTTGTTGCGCGCGTACATTATTGTAGCCTAGGTGTGTGCGCGTATCGATTGCGCTGAACGCCTAGAGAACGTCAGCACGAAAGGTCATAACATCGCAATTAGGGGAGCATTGGCATGACGATGCACAAGCTTGTGGTCTTGGGTGGCGGTGTCGCTGGTCTGGATTTGGCTACACATCTATCTGGGCGACGTACGGGCCAACAGAGAGTGAGCGTTACCCTGGTGGACCGCGAGGCTGCCTACGTATGGAAGCCGATGCTGCACACGGTCGCCGCCGGAACGGCCAACGCGGGCATGCAGCAGACGGTCTATGCCGCGCATGCGCTACGCCATGGTTTCCACTTCGAATACGGAGAGGCGACCAACGTGGATCGTCGCCTGCGCCGGGTGCATCTGGCAGCCATCGGGGCAGATGGTGAAACCATCGTGCCTGAACGGACGATCGAATACGATACTCTGGTGCTGGCAGTCGGCAGTCGCGCCAATGATTTCGGTACGCCAGGCGTATCGGAACATTGCGAGAGGATCGACAGCCTGTCCGATGCGATCACCTTCAACGACCGGCTCCGCGTCGAGTTATTGAGGAGCATCGCTTCCGGATCCCCGCTGACGGTTGGCATCGTAGGCGGCGGCGCCACAGGTGTCGAACTGGCTGCTGAACTGGTCCAGGTAGCACAGGTCGCCGAGCGTTATGGCGCCACAGGCGCGGTGAGCCATCTCAAGATCGTGCTGGTCGAATCCGGTCCGCGCCTGCTCGGTCCCTTCCCCGAGCGAGTGGCGATTGCTGCTCGTGGCAAGCTCGAACAACTCGGCGTCCAGGTACGAACCGGCACCCGCGTGATCAGCGTGGACAGTACCGGCCTTCAGCTCGGAGACGGTGAAAGCGTCGCCGCACCACTCAAGGTATGGGCTGCAGGCGTGAAGGCACCCCCGCTGCTGGACAGCTTCTCGGACCTGGAGCGAAGCCGCAACGGGCAGCTCGTCGTCGGCCCGACGCTATCGGTGGAGTCCGACCCGACACTTTACGCGGTGGGAGACTGCGCCAGTCCTCGCCTTGCGGGACGGACACAACCGGTGCCGACGACCGCACAAGCAGCCAGTCAGCACTCGCGCTATCTCGGTCGCCACCTGCCAAAGCTTATCGCAGGGAAGGCGGCGCCGCCGGCGAGCTACCATGACTTTGGGGCGTTGGTGTCGCTTGGTGGCTTCGACGCATACGGTACGCTCGGCCGCTTCGGCCTGTTCGAAGGTGGCTTCCTACGCGGGCGTGTAGCGCAGTTCGGCCATGCCATGCTGTACCGAAGCTACCAGGCGCGTCTTCATGGCCTCCTCAACGGCACCCTGCTGTGGCTCGTAGATACGATGAACCAAAGAGTGAGACCATCCGCTCGGTTGACATGAGTTGCGTCGGTTAGCCTTGGCCTCCTTTTTCGATTCCCTAGATCGACCCGGCTCTCGCCGCTGGCCTTCGGCCTGACGCCTCCTTCAGTGGGCGCTTTGCAATACGAACGGCGATCAAGACGGCCGCGCATTCCTTCAAGGATCGGAAAATGAGAACTAGGGTCAGGGGGCGATCCGCATTGCCAACCGATCGGCTTCCAACAGGGCTTCGTGTGTGAGCGGCGCGCCCTTGATCGAACGGCAGTAAAAAGCTTCGCGCCACACCATGTTGAAATATCCGGCGGTGAGGGCGAACGGCTCTACGAACCCAAGAGGTAAGGTCTCATCCGTGCCGGTGGAGAGGAGCCAAACTGATCGGCCTGCCAGTGCACGCCCAATCCTGCGCCCCTCTGGGTCGACCAGCAAGTCTGTCAGTCGATCAAAGAACGTTTTCATCGCCCCGGCCATCGAATACCAGTAAACCGGTGTGGCGAACACGATATGTTCGTTCATCAACATAATATCGATGACGAACCGGAAATCGTCCTGCTTTTTGTGATGGCCATATTCGAACGGAGCAATTGTCACAGAAGAAAGGTTCACTACGCTCGTTGGGCCGCAGAGAATCTGCATGAAATGAGATACAGCGGCGGCGGTATTTCCGTCCGTACGAGCTGATCCCATTATCACTGCGGTGCGGCGAGCATTGTCCCCTGGCGATGGCATGTTCGCATTGGAGATCGAACTTACCCTTTAGTCAACGACGTGCAACCCGATTAGCCGGGTACCGCGCTGCCGATTGGGAACGGCCTGCGAGACGGCCGCGGCTTTCCCATTGGGATCGAGTTTTGGGAATGACGGCGCCGGCGTTGGCTGGCGGATGTTATCGTCAGGCTCCGGTATATCGATCCAGCATCGGAGGCCGGTGGAGGCATTCGGAGAACCTGAAGGGCCGAGTGCTTAGCGGTGCCACCTTTGATGCTTCGGGGTGGAGGGAGTTCATCAGGACGATATCAGCCTCAGGGAGAACGGCCGATTGCACAGCAACGACCAAGGATCGCATTTCTGCCGCCCAAGCATCAACAAAGGCGACCTTACCGGCATCGGTAAGGTCATCGGGCACACGCTCGGCCTGCTGGTCGAGCGTAGTCCATCCTAGGACGAAGTCGTCGTCAAACGTGTGCGGCGATGCCCCCACGTAGCGCAGAGCCACCAGCACCGCCAAGCCCGGCTCACTTGCGAAGCTCACCAATGGCAAACCGGGAGACGAATAACGGCCACCCAATTTTGCCGCTCCAGCACCATCGAGAGCAACGTGTTCAGGACGTGTGAGCCGCCATACCTTCATGTTGTCGCGAGCATAGATCGTCTCCACTCCCACTCAAGCCATAGACGTGCCAACCCGGCCTCCCGGCAAGCGAAGGATGGCCGAGAACGTCGAAGCCTCGCCAAAAGGATGGTTGATCGGGAAGCAGCTAGGCACTCCTTGCCCGCTGCACGGCTCGCAGCTCTCGATAGCTAATCCGCTGGATTCCATGCTGATCGAGCAGGGCCGTGACGCTGGGATCGGTGAGCGTAGCGGCGTCATGCACGCGAATATCTGCATGATGACGATCATAGCCACGCAGCTCCTCGCAATCCAAAACCGGGTGAGCGAACAGCTCCGTCACACCGCGAGGCAGGCCGGGGCACGTCTCGAACAACACGTCGCGGGTAGGGCGCGGCCAAGTGTAGACTAGGTGGTCCACCGACAGGACTCCCCGCGCTGCCGCCAGTTCGCGTGCTGGAAAGGGCGCTTGGAGAGGAAGCCGGATCGGGACAGCGAATTGCTGGGCAAGGTCGAGATAGATCGTGAACAGCGCCTCGCTCGCATGGAGGACATCCATATGCGGGTCGATGTGCGTAACATCGACACCCCATTCTAGGGCCGCCTCGATCTGCGCCCGACATTCGGCGCGCACGTCCTCCCTATCCTGCTGCGCCACGGCAATCGCCGATGTGGCAGGCAGAAAGCCGTCAGCGTCGGGCAGCGAAGCAGCTCCAGTGAGGCTCCGCCACCGATATCCTGGATGTTCGCTGGTCAGGGTTAGATGAACGCCAACGGGCAATCCTTCGAACATGCGTGCCGCCTCGGCAGCCCAGGAACAAGGGACCATCAACGACGCGCTCGTAGCGACGCCATAGGTCATAGCCCGAAATGCCGCCACGTTGGCGCTATGACTCGACCCCACATCGTCGCAGTTGATGATGAGAAGGCGATCCTCACAGCCGTTCGGTAAGGTCAGGGCCGGCATCAGACACGCAACGTCGCTCCTCTTACTGGTTCGACGCTTAGTGGTTCGCTCCCGCTTAGTTGCCGGCTCGGCCACATCCCCCTTGCAGGAGCACCACCTTGCCCGGATCGGCAGGTTGGTGTTGGGCGTCGCCCCAACTCTAGATGCTGGGACGATCTTACGGGCAGATGGGCGGCCCCGCAACCGGCCCTTCCCACTGGGATCCTCAATCGGGAAAGCGCGGGCATTTCGCCCCGCAATCAACTATGAGCCGATCTCCATACTAGCCAAGGGAGGCGTTCATGCAGATTGCGGCTCTGACGTTCGACGGGTTCAACGAATTGGACTCGTTCGTCGCGGCAGCGATCCTGAACCGCATGAAGGCACAGGGTTGGGCAGCGCATATCACCTCGCCGACCGAACACGTCACGTCGATGAACGGCGTCACCATCCGGCGCCAGAAGCCGCTGGAGTTCTCCGCCGAAGCCGATGCTGTTCTGATCGGAAGCGGTATCAAGACGCGCGAGATTGCCGGCGACGCAGACCTGCTGTCCCGCATCAAGCTGGACCCGTCACGTCAGCTTATCGGCGCGCAATGTTCGGGAACCCTGTTGCTCGCCAAGCTGGGCCTCGTCGGCGATCTTCCCGCGTGCACGGACTTGACGACGAAGCCGTGCGTGATCGAGGCGGGCGTGAGAGTGATCGACGCGCCGTTCGTCGCCCACGGCAACGTGGCGACGGCCGGCGGCTGTCTGGCCTCACAGTATCTCGCCACCTGGATGATCTCGCGCGGCGCATCACTGCGCGATGCAGAGGAAGCGATGCACTATGTCGCGCCCGTGGGCGAGAAAGGGCTGTACGTCGATCAAGCGGTGAGTGTCGTCCGCCCCTTCCTCGTTGAAGAAGCGGGCATAGCTGCTTGACGCTCCATGTCTGCCGGTGCGCCAAGCGCCGGCAGACGATTGGACGCATTCCCGCTTGCGATCGAGAGTAGGAAATCTAGGCGATCTGCTCGCGGACGAACCTCGCCCGTTCCGCCACCGGCACCAGCGGGAGCATGACAAGCTCATAGCCTAGGCTGGAATAGGTATCGACCATGGCGTGGTAAGTGGCTTCGGCTTCCGCCAACGTCTGCTTGCGCTCGGTGTCCTGCTTGAAAATAGCCGACCAGGGTGGGGCAATGAATACCCTGGTCGCGTAGCGTCTCTGCTTGGCCGCTCTCAGCGCCGGGGGCGGCATGGGCAATCCGCACAGCCGTAGATAGCCGACCACGTCGGGAATGCCGCGATCGAAGATGATCGGGCCGGGTGCGTTCACCGCCTCGCGGTAGGAACGCATCTCCCATGCCAGCATCAGTGCCGCGAACGCTTCCCGATCGCTCCACGGAAGGGCGGTGCCGCCAATGTCCACCTGATCCTGAATGATCGCCCTGCCGGCCTCTGGCATGTGACGGACGCCCTCGGCAGCCAAGGCGTCGATCAGGCTCGTTTTACCCGATCCAGGCCCCCCCGTGATGACGTGAAGATGGTCAGCCATGATCTATATCAGCGTCTCGCAGGGATCGAATTTTGGGAAAGCAGCCTAGCTGCCGATCGGGCGGGCTGGAACACCGACGACCGTCGTTTTGTCGTGGACTCCACGGGTAACAACGGCGCCGGCACCGATCGTTGCACCCTGGCCGATATGAAGCCCCTGCAGGATGGACGCATTTAGACCCACGAATATGTCTGGGCCTGAAGTTACGCGCCCACCGAAGCGCGCGCCGGGGCTGATGTTGCTATAGTCTCCAATCACACAGTCATGGTCCACACTGGCGGCATGATTAATGATGCTGCCCCGACCCAGGATCACGCGGGGGCCGATGATGGCGCCGGCGAGGATGCACGATCCCGGTCCTACGTCGGCGCTCGGGGAGACGACTGCCGCCGGATGAGTGACGCTTGCAAATGATGCCCCTTGCTTATCGAGGACTTCGCTCGCCCCACGTCGCAGGGTGTTCGAGCCACACGCGACAATGAATGTGCTGCCTCGGTCGATTTCACGCGGACCGACATCGCGGATGAAGCCGAGCCAATGGCAATCAAACATAGGTGGTGGTGCTGCGTCTCCGATCGTTGCGAAGCCAGCTACCGGGATGCCTGACAGGACGGCAGCTTCGTAAACGACGGCAGCATGTTGACCGCTCGCTCCCGCTACTATCGCCAGCGCCATATCTTATTCCAGGAAGCCCATATCATGCCGTAAGAACGGTAGCGGCTATACACATTCCCGCAAGCGAACGGCCAGCGAGGCGCCGCAGAGGCTTTCCCAACGGGAACGGTCCACGAGACAGGCGCGGAATTTCCATTTTGGATCGAGATACGGGAAACATCACGGGACAGGCTATTCCCGTCACCGCTCGGAAGGGCCATCACCGAACACCCATTCGGCGAACAGCGGACGCAAGTCCCGGCCGGTCGACGCCTCCATCGCTCGCTCCAGATCAATGCTCGTAACCGTGCCACCCGCATGGTCACGGGTGTAGCGGCGCAGGCCAGACCAGAACGCGGCATCGCCGAGCGTAACCCGCAGCTGCGCCATGAACAGCGCGCCCTTGCTGTAGTGGATCGCGCGCCGGACGCCCAAAGTCGGGTAGCTGCCATCCCAAGCCAGCGGCTTGTCGAAGCCCATCGCCTGCGCCTTTTCGAGCCGGCTCCTGGCGACATCGAGTTCGGCGTTGTAGGCGACGCGGCCGTAGCGGTACTCCTTCCAAGCGGCCGTCATGAAGGTCGTGATACCCTCGTTCAGTCAGAAATCCTTCAGCGTCTCGCAGTGATGAGATTGCCCCACCATTGATGAGTGAGTTC
>Ga0182217_1000104_pt1 | contig 12020 bp, 13 predicted proteins | sample G5R1MG_18_FD_128395 | JGI IMG/M metagenome (GOLD analysis project Ga0182217, IMG submission 128395) | Switchgrass phyllosphere microbial communities from Michigan, USA - G5R4_NF_03OCT2016_LD1 MG | ecosystem: Host-associated > Plants > Phyllosphere > Phylloplane/Leaf | place: USA: Michigan... | reverse complement strand
CTCCAGAAGGTGTTCGGCCGTGACAAGTGCACCATGTTTGAGATGAACAAGTACATCTCGCAGCATCTCACCAAGGCCTGACATCAGACGGCGGGGTGGGCAACCAGACCCACCCCGTCTCCACCTGCCTGCCGTATCTCGGAACAACCTGCGCGCCGTTTTCTCGCAACCGCGCCATGCCCTCTCAGCGGCCCCGCTCTGCCAGTTCCAATTCCAGGCTGACGATGGCAGCCTCGAGCACGTCAGCCTGTTCGTAGGTCGGGTCACGCTGGATCCGCCTCGCTTCCTGGATCAGTTCGTTCCAGTAGGCGACAGTGTCTTTGTAAACGGGATGACCGCGCAAGCGTCGGGCGCTGGCGATCGCGTTCTTCAGGTTGTCCAGGATCGGACCATGGAATTTCATCGCGCCCACGTAGCCCGGTGGTGCTTCGAATAGAACGACGAAATTGACCGGCTTTGTCTCGTTATGGTGGCGCAGAAGGTAAGTCGTTGAGGATGGTGTGGCGGCGAGAGCGGACGGTCTGCATTCGGGTGAAACGGGTGATGCCTTCACCAGCGCTGTCCTTACTTCACATGCTCTTTTTGGACTGAACCAGTTCAGTCCGCCGTTGGCAGAGGCGTGGCCATGGTCGTGCGATTGCGGCCATGATTGGCGTCGTTCTCTGCCTCAAACTGCTTCCACTCAGCCGCAGTGAGACAGAACGATCGCGCGAGCATGGTGCCGGTAGGTACGATCTTGCGGCAAATCCTCTTTGGCTTCTCCTCCGCAGCCTCAGGTCCAGACCCGGTGCCCACTATCTCGCCGCTGGATGGCAAAGGCGAGCGTGCAAACGATCCAGTGGCGCTTACAACTATGCTAGCTGCAATAAGGGCTTTTAGAGACATGGTCACGCCGATCCCCTACCGCTGACCGCACAAGAACGGGCAGCCTTCGTATGGTGCGGTCATCCGGTGGCGATAACAAGTCTAAGCTGCTCATCTTGCACAGCAATTTTGCCCAATGACATGAGGTGGCGAGAGGCGGCGAGCGCATGACCGCGCAGTGGGCCAAAGTGTCTGGTTGGGGTGGTTAGCGGAATGGCTGCTTTCGGGAAGCCGCGAGTGTAAGCTGCCGTTCGTTCAGATGGTATAGGGCAGGGGCTTCGCCGCCAATCCAAGCTTGGCATTGCGACCTCCACTGACCCATCGATACAGGTCTCTCCTAGTGTACGGGACGCTTGACTGAATACGGGTATCCCGTACATACCTAGGTATGCAGTTATCGAAACCAATGCCTATCTTGGTGCGGCAAAGGACGTTGGCATGAGTGCCGAGGAGCAGCAGATGGTGGTCGACCTCATCGCGGCCAATCCGGAGGCGGGTGAGATTATGCCGGGATGCGGCGGGGCACGGAAGCTGCGCGTGGCACGGCCGGGCGGTGGCAAATCAGGTGGGTACCGGGTCATCACCTACTTCGCCGGTACCGATATGCCCACGTTCCTGCTGACCGTGTTCGGTAAGAACGAGAAGGCCAACCTCACCAAGGGCGAGCGCAACGCCCTTGCCATGCTGACTAAGACGTTGACCGACAGCCTCAGGAGGAAGAGATGAAGAGCGCCTTCGACAAGATCGCCGCCGGCCTTGATGACGCCATCGCTCATGCCAATGGCGAGCCGGGCCGCGGCAAGGTGGCCGCCCCGATCGACGTGGCGGCGATCCGCAAGCGCACCGGCAAGACCCAGGATCAGTTCGCCCGCGCCTATCATCTCCCGTTGGGGACAGTGCGGGACTGGGAGCAGTGCCGCAGCCAGCCGGATGCGCCGGCGCGGGTGCTCCTGTCGTTGATCAGTGCCGAGCCCGACACGATCGAGCAGCTCGTCGGGCGGGCATAGCACGCCGGTCGACATGACCTGTCAGCCGGCAGGATCGCCTGCGCCGCTCGACACCCGATCCGAGAGCTAGCAGGAAGAAGTGATGCTACGCCTGATTCACACTGCTGACTGGCAGCTGGGCAAGCCCTATGGCCGCTTCGACAGCGACGTCCGGGCTGCGCTCAGCGAAGCGCGGTTCGATGCGATCGACACGATCGGCAAGACCGCGGCTGACCATGGCGCCGCGCACGTCCTTGTTGCTGGTGATGTCTTCGATACCGAGGGTCCAGAGGACCGCGTGATTGTGCAAGCGGTGTCGCGGATGCAGCGGTATCCCTGCACCTGGTGGCTGCTCCCGGGCAATCACGACTTTGCCCGCAACAGTGGCCTGTGGGACCGCCTCCGCAGCAAAAACGCAACGAATATCCGTATCCTGGCTGAGCCCATTCCTCACGAGCTGGAGCGTGGGCATTGGCTCTTACCGGCGCCGCTTACCCACCGTCACAATCTCGATGATCCCACTGTGCTGTTCGACACGATGGAGACGCCGGGGGCACGCTTGCGCATCGGTCTGGCACATGGCTCGATCCGTGACTTCTCCTCGCGGGGCGAAGCGCAGAATCAGATCGCGCCGGATCGCGCTCAGCGCTCCAACCTCGACTATCTCGCGCTTGGTGATTGGCATGGCAGCCTCCGGGTCGATGCCCGGACCTGTTACTCGGGCACGCCGGAGACCGATCGCTTCCAGCGCGACGAGCCGGGATCTGCGCTGCTCGTGACGCTTGAGCCGGGTGCCGAGCCTGCTGTCGAGCCGATCCGCACCGGCAGGTTCCAGTGGTTGGTCCGAGAGTGGACGGTCGCCGACGCGAACAGCTTCGCTGCCGACTGTGAGCGGCTGTTGGGGCAAATCGAACCCTCGGCAACCCTGCTCCAGCTATCGCTCACCGGGATTGTCAGCCTGTCCGATCGGATCGGGATCCTCGGCCGTCTCGACAACGACCTGCGCCATCGACTGCGGTATCTGACCGTCACGGCTGACGCCGTGGCTGGTCGCCCGAGCGAGCAAGACCTCGCCGATCTACAGGTCGAGGGCATGATCGGTACGGCTGCCGCCAGGCTGATGGCCATGATCGAAATCGGAGGCAGTGAAGGTATCATCGCCAAGCGGGCGCTCGAGCGCCTGTTCGTCGAGTATCAGCGCGGACAGGACGCAGCATGAGCCTCAGGATCCGGCGCGTTGCGCTCACAAACTTTCGCAAGTTTCGCGACCCGTTCGTCCTCGACGGACTGACCGACGGGCTCAACGTCATCATCGAGCCGAACGAGACGGGCAAGTCGACCTTGCTCGAGGCGATGCGCGCCGCCTTCTTCATCCGCCACAACACCGCCAACCGGCTGGCACGCAGCTATGCGCCGCACGGCGAGGCGGTCGCTCCGCAGATCGAGATCGGCTTCGAGGCAAAGGGAGAGGACTGGCAGGTCACGAAGCGCTTCCTGAAGGGAGCTTCGGTTGAGGTCCGTGGCCCCAGGGGTCGCGCGCAGGGGGAAGATGCCGAAGCGCAGCTCCAGGGACTGCTTGGTGCGCGTCGCGACACCAGTCAGGCCGGGGATATCGCCGCCCACGGTGCGCTTGGCCTGCTTTGGGTAGGACAAGCGCAAGCGCTGGAGGTCACGGCACCTGGCGAGATCGTGCGTGACAGCGTGCGGGCAACACTAGAAGCCGAGGTCGGCACAATCACGGGCGGCGCGGCCTATCAGCGTGTCCGGCCGCGTATTGATAGGCAGTTCGCCGAATACTGGACCAACAGCGGAAGACCGACCGGTCGCCAGACGACAGCGCGGGATGAGCATGACGCTGCCCAGCGTGCGGCAGCGGATGCCGCAGCCCGACTGGCAGCACTCGAGCAGGCATTCTCCGATCTTGAGGCCGGACGCGCGAAGCTCAGGCTACTCGATCGCGATCTTGCCGATACGACTGACGCAGAGCGGCGAGCGGTTCTGGTCGGCCAACTAGAGGTGGCCAGATCGGCTGCGCAATTGCTCGATACGCGGCGGGCCGAGCGGGGCCGCCTGGCCGACCGGGTCACGGCGCTGGATGATCTCGCATCGAGACTGGCTGACGCTCGCGCTGCGGTGGCTGACACCGCGACAGCGTTGACCAAAGCGCGTGATCGCCGAGTGACGCTTGCAGAAGAGCTGGGCAGCGCGGGGGACCGTGCCGCATCGGCACGAGAGCTGTTAGCGGCTGCACGTGAGCAGCGCCGTGCGGCTCATATGGCGCTGGAAGAGGGCAGGGCGCGGTCGGCAGCACAGGACCGCCGAGGTGAGATCATCCGGGCTCGGCAGCGGCATGCCGAGCTATTGATCCTTGAGGCCGAGCTCGACGCCGCTCGCGCACTTGGAGGCACCGAGCTTCCTGCCAAGGTGGTCAGGAGCCTCGAAGAGCGCGAGCGTGCCGTCGACAAGGCACATGCCGCACTCGATGCCGGTGCAACCCGCATCGAGTTCGCCGGCGATCTCGCTGGATTGACCATCGATGGCATGGTCGCGGCGCCGGGTGACCGGACGCTCTTCCGCGAGACGCGCATCGGGCTTGGCCAAGCGGAACTGATCATCCGCCCGCCTGCCGGGTTGCAGGGGGCCGAGACGGCGCTTGCCAACGCCCGCGACGATCTTGCTGCAGCCTTGGCAGAACACGGCGTGGCGAGCCTTGCCGATGCCCGAATCCGCAACGAGGCGGCTCGGGATGCAGTGGCCAATGTCCGCACGCTGGAGGCCCGGATCGCTGGGGTCACATCTGCGGTCGCATTGCTCGGTATTGAGGCGGGTGCATCGGCCCTGAAGCTCTTCATAGCGGGACTGGACGAAGACGCGGAAGGTGAGGGGAGTGGGGAAGCGTCGGATCTCGCCACACTGACGGCGGTTGTGGTGCAGGCGGACTCCGCTGTGGCGAAGGCCGAAGGTGTTTCTGAGGCTGCCGCCGATCAATTGCGCGAGACGGAAGCGCGTCATGGCCCGTTGATGGTAGAGGAGGCGGGCGCCGAGCGAGACGCCGCCAATGCCACCGCGCAGCTTGCGGCGATGACGGCAAAGCCGGAGATAGCCGGGCTGGGCGAGGCCTTGATAGACGCGCGTCAGCAGGAGGCGGCTGCGCTGGTCAACCTGCAGGACGCCGAACGGGCGGCAACGGCTTATGACCTGGCCGCGATTGAACGCGAGATCGCGGTGCTGGACAAGCGCGTCGAGGTCGCCCGGACCCAGCGTATCGACCTTGAGAAGGTCATTGCCGGGCTTGAGGCACGCATCGACGGGGAGGGCGGCAAGGGGCTGGGCGACCGCGCTGCTGTCTCGCGGGAAGCAGCGGATGCCGCGGTTGCGGCGCTAGCGCGTGTCACGCAGGAAGCGGACACGTTGAAACTATTGCGCGATACGCTGGAAGGTGCCCGCGTGGAGACGTCACGGACTTTTGTCGGGCCGGTTGCGCGGCGTGCGCGCCGGCATATCGAGCGGCTGCTGCCCGATGCCGATCCAAGTTTCGGTGACGATCTGGGCCTGACGTCGATCGTGCGGGGCGGGTTGGGTGAGAACTGCGGCGACCTCTCGAAGGGCACGCAGGAGCAGCTTGCCGTCCTCACCCGCCTGGCCTTCGCGGACATGCTGCTTGAGCAGGGCGTGCCGGTGTCGCTGATCCTCGACGATCCGCTGGTCTACTCGGATGATACCCGCCTCGATCTTATGACCGAGATACTGACCGAGGCGGCAACACGAATGCAGGTCATCCTGTTTACCTGCCGTGATCGTGCCTTTCGGCATCTTGGCAACCGGATCACGCTGACGGGCCATCCGTGATGGCAGAACGCTGAGCGTCGATGCTTGGCATGGTGGAAAGCCGCCCGTCCGCTTTCGGGCGACGGGTCCGGGGAAGCGGACGTTTGTTCAGGTGACGGGGTATGGGACTTGAACGCCCGCCCATGGTGGATTGCGGAACGGCCGCTTTGGAGAGCGGTAGAGGCTTAGCTGCCGTTCGTTCAAACGGCGAGGTGAGGGTGGAAAACGCGGTGCGGCGGCTTTCGATCAACTCCGGTCATGCGGGCTCATCCTGGAAAACCTCTGGTCCCAGCGGTCGCTGCCGTTCGTCTTGATAAAGACCAGCAGCCGAAACGTTTCAAATCAACGACCGTAGGTGCCGCCTTCAAAACTTGAGCTGCGAATCGACGCATCGGACTTTGGCGATTAGCATAGTCCATATGAGCTGCTGCTGGTTTCGCGGACACGAGGTTCAGCTACCTGCGTCTGCCCCTCGAAGTTCATGGGGCTGAGGTAGCCCGGCGTAGAGTGGCGGCGCGTCAGATTATAGAAGCGCTCAATGTGATCGAATACATCTGCCTTCGCGTAATTGCCCGTGCGGTAGGTTTTACGCCTGATCCGCTCGGTCTTCAGCGAGGAGAAGAAGCTCTCCGTAGCCGTCGCCCCAGTCGTTGCCTAACCGGCTCATCGAGCATGTCACACCGTTGTCGACCATCAGCCGCTGGAACTTCTCGCTCGCATATTGGCTGCCCCGGCCCAAGTGGTGCAGCAGGGCGTCAGGCTTCCCACGCCGCCAGATCGCCATCATCAGCGCGTCGGTGACAAGTTGGGCGGTCATACTGTCGCTCATCAGCCGCCCGGCGCGAGAACAGGTCGATGACGACTACGACGTACAGCCATCCTTCTGCGGTCCAGATGTAAGGTGAAGTCAGCGACCCGCCGCTGGTCGGGCGCCTCGGCCGTGAACTGGCGATGAAGGAGGTTGTCGGCGATTGCGGATCGCAGGCCGTCGTCGTTGGGCAGGCCACGACGCCGGGGTTGAGCCTCAGGCCGTGAACACGCACTAGCTGTTTGATCCCACGGTTTGATGGTGCGATCCTTTCGTTCGAATGGAAGGATGCCGTATGGGACAGGTACGTCACGGGTGCGCCACGACCACGCACGCCGTCCGAGCAGCAATACAGCGATCGCAAGCTTCGCTCGCGACGTTGAGCCGTGATTTGGGGATCAACCCGAAGACGGTCGCGAAGTGGCGCAAGCGAGCAACCGTTGAGGATTTGAAGACCGGGCCGAAGGCCCCTCATTCTACGACCTTGTCCGAGGCGGAGGAGGCGATGGTTGTGGCGTTCCGGCGCCACACGCTGTTGCCGCTCGACGACTGGAGGAGTCCGACCCCGCCTCCCTCGTGCGGGCCACGCTCAGGCTAGGCCTCCTTCGCGAAATCCAGCGTTCCGGAGAACCGCGCTTCGGCTTCCCCCTGCCGGTGAGCAACGCGAGGGAGCGCCGGAAGGCACCCGTATGACCGCGATGGGGGAGTGCTGGCGGACCCATATGGGAAGGCGCCTCGCGCGGAGCGTCCTCGCCGACGCCATGTCTGGGCGCCCCGTGCTCCTGCGCGCGAGGCGCGCGGGTGCCGAGGCGAGCATGCGGCTGGAGTCCAACCATCTTGCTTGCGACATACACGTCGCCGGTTCGAGTGGCTCGCCGATGTCCCGTATCGCGGCCGCCGCAGGCTTCGGCGATCGCATGACCGGCACCGGCTCACTTCTTACCATAATCAGTAGTGCCAAACTGAGGCACAGCGTACTCGTCGTTGACATGACCCACGGGGACCCGGAATCCTGGAGGACCTTCGCGGGCGTCTTCGCCACCGCGAGACGGCAGTTCGCCGAGCCGGCGGCCGGACTCGTGCTGCTGACGGAAGGCGTCCTCGCGCCGCCTTCCGGGTGCGTCTCCCATAGCGACGACGGGATCGTCGACGTCATCGATGCCATGGCCGCGATCCGGAACTGGTCCGGCTGGCCGCTGAGCCTCTTCAACGAAATGGCGATGTCCACCGCCGTGGAGGTGGCAAGGGGCGATCTCGATCTATTGAGGCGGATCGCCTCAGCGGGTCCCGATGTCGCCTTCGATCCGCGCCACTGGCTCCTGGGATCGGCCGCCCCCTCCACAGCCGGGCATCTGCCCTGGCGAGGCAGGGAGGAACCCGACCCCATCTGGCTGGCCCACAACGATCCGATCTGGCTCGCCAAGCGGGTCTGGCGCGGGCAGCTCGCTATCCTCTTCCCCTGGCTTGAAGCCGTCAGGATGGACTACCTCCAAGCCAAAGGCTGGTCCTCGCAGGCCGAAAATCTGGAATTCACTCCTCTAATGAACCGTCTTCGGACGCGAAGTGGAAAACGCTTACACATCGATGCACTGCGCGATCTGCGTTCCGCTCGCAACGAACTGGCTCATGGATCCGCTATCTCGAAATTACTCGCTAACAGGCTCGTGGTTGCCTGCGCGAACCTTCGCTCATGATCCTGCCCCCCAATCGAACCATAATTTTGATCGAGGCCGCCCGTTCATGAGCGACGCCTCCCTCGAACTTGCGCGCAGGGACTGGGCTTCAGCGTCGCCCAAGTCGTCGACGTTCAAGGAAGGCATCCCGCTGGATCTGAGGTACGGAGAGCCATCGGGTCGTGGACCGTTGGAGGTCGAGGGGCAGTTCCACCGCCTCGACACGGTTCACGCCAAGCCGCCACGCCTTGATAGTGCCCTCGCTACGCAGGCGGACTAGCGCCTCGAACGCTCCAGTGCGGGCCTCCTCGAATTTGGCAATCCAAGCGTCTACGTAGAAGTCCTGCGCTAGGTCATCGACCCAAGCCGCGCTCCGTCACGCCGTTTGCGGCGCCGGTCCAGCCCGCCAGTTTGAAGCTCTCTAGCAGTGCCTCGACCCGCGGCACGTCGATGGCCGTCCGTGTTGCGAGCCGCACCTGATCGCGCAGGCCGTGAGAGATCGCGTCGAGCAGAAGCAGCGCCGACTATGCTTCCTCGCCGAAGCGGCTCAGGATAGTGGGATCTGACAACGAGGCCCGGTTCACTGATGCCAGCTGCTCGCCGAGCGCAACTACATCAGCCGCGTGGATGGGCAGGTCCAGCTCGGTCGCCGAGCGCGAAGGGATGAGCGGGCGCTAGTAACAGCCCGCAGCCCAGAACACTCGAGGCGTCGTGTTCGGGCACCCTACCTGTGCCTCCGCTGCTTCAGGCGGATCGCGCCGCGGGCACGTGTGCGAGAAGTCTGCGCAGGTCCCCGGCCCGCTGCCGCCTCGTGTCGTCGGACGCCCGCTGCGCTAAGGCGACCAGCAGTTCAGTCGTGCGGGCGTCCACCGCATCGAGCCTGATCGGCTCAGGCGGGTCGGCGTCGATCCGCAGGAAGGTGCCGGGACCTAATCCCTCAGCCTGGGTGAGCGCCAGACTCTCCTGCGCTTCCATGATGAGATCGACTAGAGCGTGGCGCGAAACCCAGCTGAGCTTGCCCGGCGCGCCGTCGGTCCGTCCCAGGCGGGAACTGCTTGCGGTACCTACGCTGAGCAGGTGGCACTCGTCCACTTGGCAGCCAAATAGCCGCTTCGCTTCCGTGAGCAGGATCGCGTCCGGCGCGTTCGCCACCAGCCCGCCATCGACGTAGTTGCGATCATTGATGCGGTGCGGCGGAAAGTAGGTGGGAGCGGCCGACGTGGCGAGCGCGACGTCGATGGTCGGGACGTCGTCGCCGCGCCCCCCGCTCGCCGCATCCGTGCGGAAGATGCGGGGCTCGCTGGTCAGTTCGTCGATGGCGCAGACGATAAGCCGCGCCGGTATCTCGCGGAAGGGACGACGAGCCATTGGCTTGGTCAGGACCGCAGTGATGGCGGCTGACAAGCCGCCACTCCCGTAGCGGGTCTTCGTGAGGCCCCCAAAGGAGAGCGGCTTCGTGCGGAAGATTGCGGGTCCGTGTTCGCGGACGAGTTCCGCTATGTCCGCACCGGAGCGGCCGCACGCAAGGCCGATCGCGAGGATGCCGCCAATTGATGTGCCGGCCATCATGTCAAAGCGGCTAGCGAGCCGCGGGCCCCCGTCCTCCTCCAGTCGCCTCAGCACGGTCGCCGTGAATAAGCCGCGATAGCCGCCGCCCGACAGCGCCAGCAAGTGTCGCTCGACCCTTCCGCGGCGCTCCTCGCGGGGAAGCGTGCCTGGGTCCAAGATGCGTCCGGTCACGGCTCAACCGTCGTGAGCGACGTGCGCCGCGCGATCTCATCGATGACGCGCGAGCTCTCGGTCACCAGCGTGTAGTTGCGTGCGATCGCCGTGGCGACGATCAGGCGGTCGTCTTCGGCAAGGTCCTCGTGCGCGTCCTCAATGTCACCGAGCAAGTCGCCGCGGAGGTTCGACTGCCATGCCTCCACAATCGGCATATCGACATCCACGATACTGCCCGCCTCTTCGAGTTCTCGCCGCCCCTCTTGCAGTAGCCGGCGCCAGTGGTTGCGCTGCGTCGGGAGCATCCGCTCGATGGTGGCGGCCACCTGGCCAAGCGAGAGCACGCTGACAAACAAATCGCCGCGGGCCGGCTCGGTTTGCTCGATCCATCGGAAGATCGCCCGATCCTTATCTCGGCTTAGCAGGTCCATGACCTGCTGCGAATCGAGCAGGTACATCAGGAGCGTAGGAGGCGCGCGCCGCGCGTGCCGCGCACGATGCGCGCAGCCGACGTCGCCGGCGCGAGGCCCCCACGTGGCGCGAACGCTTTGCTCCAGTCGAATTGTTCGCGGCCGGCGAGCACGACAGCTTGGAAGTCATCCATCTTCATGACCACGACGCTGTTGCCAACGTCGGCCGCGCCGCGGCGCCCGTCTGAGGCACGTCCGGGCACCACAAGTTGGGCATGCCCTTCCCGGCGTACCTTGCTGAACGCACCGCGAAACTCCCGAACGTTTGCGCCGTGTATGACGTCACCCATCCGCAGTGACCCGTCAATACGCTCGAAGAACTCTTCGGCGGCGCCCTTTCCGAGCCTGTCGATCAGGGTGTCTAGAGTCACCCCATCGGTCTGACGGTTCAACGCGTCGCTCTCCGTCGCCATCGCCTCAACTCCTGTCCGTGCCACGATATAGGGTATGCGTGTACACGTAGCAAGCGGGTTAACGGCCGTCGTGGGCGCCGGATCCATCCGGACGGTCATCGACGAGCCGCCTCCGCACTTGGCCCGATGCTGAGGGTAACGACCCTGGGAAGCATCCAATGAACCACAGTGGGGAAGGATCCGAAAGCGAGATTGCGGTCTACGGCGTGGCTGGGGCGGCAACAGCGGTCTGAGCAGCAGATAGTGCGGTGATGGATCCAGAAGGCCTGGCTCTCGAAGTTCTTCGAAGCGGGGGGCGAATGAACGGCCGGTTTGCGGAGACGGCTCCGAAGGACGGAATGTCCGCACGTGGGTCAAACTGATAGCAGGGACCGGAACGACAGATCGACAGACTGCCGCCTTGCCATAGGACTGTCGAACACCGACGTGCTTGTGCAATGGAAAAGCAGGTCGCAACCGACGAATATGTCCGCAGAAGGCGGGATGGCCTTCGGCTGGCGTTGTCAATTTTAGAGACAGAAGGCAGACCTAATTGATCATGCCCTTACTCGCTGTCGCTTTTCTGGCATCACACGCCTTTGTATCCGGGCAAATAGCCTTCCGCTGTCGCATCGGCGGTGACCTAATATCCGTCAGGCGCTCGGGGCCGGATCTGAGTTATCAGGTGGTTGCTCATGACCGCGTAACGCTTCATGTAACCAGAGGCTACGTCGCACGAACTGGCTATTCAGGTGGCGGAGAGCTTCAGGCGGTCTTCCAAAACGGAGCATGGACTTACGTGGTGTACGAGCGCACGATCCGAACCGGCTTTGGGGGGCATAATGCACCAAGCTTTACAGCCGGCGTGGATGTTCTGCGGAACGGTACTACTGTTTCACGCCGAAGCTGCCGGGAGGCCAGGACGCAATTTAGCAGTGCGGCTATCACTAACATGCCAGAAGGTAATTTCGTCGAGCATTAAGCCAGTTTTGCGCGCATTTTAGCAATCATGTGGATTTAGCTTAATCTCGCAAGTCAGGCATGACCTGCCTTTAGCTCGGTAGATTTGTATGGAGATGCTACGATGATGGTGAATGCTGAGGGAGAAGACACCGGGTCGGAACGGGCGGAACTTCACTTCCTGTCAGCATTGGTTGACGAGTTGATGCGTAAGATGCTTGCCGCCGGCGTGATGACCCAGGCGGATTTGAATGACGTCGAGGCGGCTGCGGTGAAGCGGGTCGGCGGCATACCTCGCGCGTGGTAGGTCGCTCCCG
>Ga0182217_1000101_pt1 | contig 12289 bp, 18 predicted proteins | sample G5R1MG_18_FD_128395 | JGI IMG/M metagenome (GOLD analysis project Ga0182217, IMG submission 128395) | Switchgrass phyllosphere microbial communities from Michigan, USA - G5R4_NF_03OCT2016_LD1 MG | ecosystem: Host-associated > Plants > Phyllosphere > Phylloplane/Leaf | place: USA: Michigan... | reverse complement strand
TAGGCGGGGCTTGTCATTTCAGCCCTATGGATACCCGACTAGCAGAAAAAGCCTGGCATGCTGATTTGAAGCGCCAGTATAAGCGCCGCCACCGCAAGGGTATCGGCATGAGTGCCCGCATGAAGCTGGCCTATGTCTTCGAAGACCTCTACCAGCGGCGCACCGATAGCAATGGTGTTGCGCTCGACCGCAAGTGGCACCCTGGCAAACGATGGACGCGTGACCGGCTGACCATAGCGAAAGGGCTGCGCGCTTTCCTCACCACCCCCTTCCCCCCTATAGATAAAAACACCCCAACAAGCTAATTCGTCATGGCAAACGTTTTCGCGGAACCTACCCGCTCCGATGACTTCCAGTTCTGGCGCTGCGGCGCCTGTGGGCAGCAAATGGGCTATCAGCAGCCTATCAACTTTCGGCTTCAACTCAACCTGCTCAATTCCTTCATGGACCGCCACGAGGTAGAGCATGGGGTAGCATCCCGGCCGGCGCATTACTTGCCCGATGCCGAGAAGTTGATAGGCTGGCCCAAGGTTGACACCCACTACAGCGAGTATTTCGGCCGATTAGAGCCGTTTTCTCACATCTACCGACGCGCCCCCTGGGACAAGTTTCTCTGCGTTTGGCCCGGCACTGGCGAGGTATCGCTACGCCAATACCAGCCAGGCAAAAGGGATTATTGCACCCTGTTTTCGGGCACTATCGCCACAGAGCAAGACTTTGATAAGCTGCTAGTTGACTTCGGTTTTGCGGCGGCCCCTATAGATAAAAACACTGCGCTATGAGCCGTTTCGTCTATCAATTGACTATTCGCCCCGCCGGGCCACACACTACGCCCGAAGGCGCAGGGCGCGACTGGCACGACACCGACGTGGTGAGCGGTGGGAACGGACATGGAAGCGTCTCCTATGACGCGCCCTTGAGTCTGGAGCAAATACAGCACTACTCACTACTGCCAGTAACGCAGATGCGCGCCTTGAATGGCTGTGAGTTCGTGCAGCGGTTTTCCGGCCGCTGGCTGGCAGTCGAAATGACCCACCGGGTAAGCCTTTATAATGACTGCCAGTGCCTGAAAGTTGAAAGCACTTGTGGCAACCGAACTAAGGCTGAATTACTGAGCTATGCGGACTTCTGCCACCGCTCTAAAAACTGGCTGCCCGCCCCGGCCCTCCCTATAGAGAAGGAGACGAAGCCATGACAGAGAAAGCGCCCGCAAAGAAGTCCCTGTGGTTTCCGCTGTACGCGAAGGACTTCATGTCATCCCCGGATGTGCAGATAATGGAAGCCCACGAGGTCGGCGCTTACCTGCTGCTCATGATGCACTCGTGGCAGTCAGATATGCCCGGCTTCCTGCCCAACGACGAAGGCCGCCTACGCCGGGCTTCGCGCCTCTCCGTGGAGGCGTGGAAGGAAAGTGGGGCGCTGCTTTTGAGCAAGTGGCCGGTGGCCCAAGACCCCACTCTGCGTTACAACCCGCGCCTGCTTTTGGAGGCAGAGAACGCGCTGGACCTGCGCAAAAAGAAGTCAGAGGCCGGCCAAAAATCGGCCGAATTGAGGGCCGCCCGCAAAGCTGAGGACGAGCGTCTGGCAACAGAAGGTCAACAGAAGGTCAACAGAAGGTCAACAGGTGTTGAGCAAAACGGCAACACACCTGCCCAAAACCTCAACCAATCACAATCACAACTACAGTCTACTAACGTAGACGAAGAACGCGAGGCTTCGTCGTCGTCGCCAGTCCTGAAAGCTGAGAAGGGTGGGCAGTCAATCCACCCGGCCGCCGCTCACGCCGAAAGCCTGCAAGCCGACACCTTCACTTTCGCTGAGAGCTTTTTCACGAAACCAGATGTGTACGCCGTCGTGCTGCGTGACCTGGGATTTGCTGAGGTAGATGCCGCCCACTATGCCCGCGAAATCCGGCTGCATTCGGAAGAGAAGGGCGACCGCCTAATGATGTCAGCCTGGCGCAAGCGCCTTGCCAGTTGGCTCAAGAACGACAAGGCCCGGGGCTGCCTACTGCTGGCGGCCGGCAACGGTATCCGCCCCGCCAGCCCTGACCCCGAAGCCGACCGCCTACGTGCTGCCCAGCCTGTCGCCGTTGCCCAGCCCACTGCCGGTTACACGCCCTACGTCTCGCGCCCTAATCTCCCTGGCACCGTGGCCGAACCTGCCACCACCTACGGGCCCGCCTCCACTATCAAGCCCTTCTAGCCATGCAGCCCACTATTCGCCAGTACGACCCGGCTCTTACGCAAAGCCTGACGGCCGCCGCTGCGGAATCGGCCGCTAAGGTTGCAGTCCTGCTCAAGCGCAAAGCCGCCCGCGCCGAAATGCTCCGTAGCAAGGAAGAGCCTAGCGAGGCTGACGTGCGGGCGGCCCAGGCCATCGAGGCCGAAATCGGCGCTGTCGTGGATTTGATTCAGGACTACAAGCAACTCCTGGCTCAGCGCGAAGCCGAGGCCGAAAGCTGCTGGCAGATGATTGAAAGCCAGGACAAGAAAGCCCGCAAGCTCTGGAATGAGGTGCAGTATTGGGAGGCTGATGCGCAGTTTAACCGCGACCATTGCATCAGCCTTAGCGAGATAATAATTAAGCAATTAACCGAAAAATAGCCCAATCATGAATCTCGAAGAGCTATTGAGCCCAACCAGTCCCCCAGCAAAGCCCGCCGGCGCGACTCTCAACCCGAAGGCTATCCTGACCGCTAACGCCAGCAGGGCAGCGATTTTAGAGCACTACCACCACGGGGTAGGCAACGGCGAAACCACCCGGTTTCTGGACATTGACCAAAACTGGACTTGGAAGCGCGGCGAACTAACCTGCATCACCGGCTACCCCAACCACGGCAAAAGCGAGTGGATAATTCAGATGATGGTGATTAAGGCCGCCATCGACGGCTGGAAGTTTGCCCTCTTCTGCCCCGAAAACTTCCCCGCCTCCGACCTCTTCACGAAGGTTATCCAGATGTACATCGGTGCCAGCGCCAACGCCAAGGACGGCGAGCGCCGCATGAGCCTGGCTGAGTTGGAAAGGGGGCTTGCCTTCGCCCATGAGCATTTCTTCCTGCTAGCTCCCGACGAAGAGGAAGAAATGAGCCCCACGCAGGTGCTGGCCTACTTTGACCACCTGCACAAAGCCCACGGCCTGGACGGGGTGCTTATCGACCCCTGGAACCAGTTGGACCACGACGACACCGGTGGGATTCGCTCCGACCAATACCTACGCAAGTGGCTGACCAAGCTTAAGCGGTTTGCCCAAAAGCGCCAGCTCTGCTTCTGCGTGACGGCCCATCCCGCCGGGGATGTGAGCGATAAGAATACCGGCGAGCTGCGCGTGCCCAAGGCCTACAATATCTCGGACGGTAAGATGTGGAACAACAAGTGCGACAACATCCTAGCCGTGCACCGCCCTAAGTTCCCCACCTCAGAAGTGGAATTGTGGGTGCATAAAATCAAGAAATGGGGGCTAGTGGGCCGGGCCGGCTGCATTCACCTAGACTTCAACACTACCACCTACCGCTACTTCTGCCCCACTGGCAGCCGCAGCCCGCTCGACAAGGAAAGCCTGCCCTACGAGTCAACTACCGCCAGCTACAACCCTAACAATCTGCCCGCCAGCACATTCGACATAAACCCCCGCGAGAATCTCCCCTTCTAGCCCTCTCTCCTTTCACCCTATAGCCCGACAGCCAAAAGTCATGAAACAGTCCATCGAAGAAATCCAGAAGTTGCCCTACGGGGAGTTGTGTGATGCGCTCATTACGATAGGCGAGCAGGTGTTGGAGGCACGCGCCCACTACAACAAATTGGTAGAGCGGCAGCGCGCCTATACGGCGGCCCGCGACCTAATAGGGTCCGGCTTAACCATTGGTGACAAGGTGCAGATGCGTGGCTGTTGCCTCGGCCGCAAAAACCCAATGGCCTTAGTGGTAGAGCCCCGCCTAGGCAGTCTCATGTTTCAACTGCTGCGCAAGGATGGTCGGCCGGATGGCGAGCCACAGCCTGAATTTCTATTTGAGGGCTACGAGAAAATCGAGGCCCTCCCCCAGTAGCCCCAAGCCCCCGCCGCCGCCGCAAAACCTTGGAGACAAAAAGCGAATTAACTGAACCAATCACTAGGATAATTACTTTAAAATGTGTAACTTCACGTATATGGAAACGCAAGCCCCCGCCCTCCCCGTTCCCCCGCTACCAGATGAGCAGAAAGCCGCCATTCATTTTCGCGTCGAAAGCATTTTGGAGTCTTTGCCCACCGAGCTAGCTGGCGATGGCTGGCCTGAGTCGCACTTGACTTACGACGGCGTGGGGCTGGCCCTTGAGGGCCTGCTAGCCGAAAACACCCGCCTCTCCCTCCTCCTAGAGGAAGAACGCCGCACGGGTGGGGAGCAGCCAGTGTTTGTTCAATGCGCCAATAAGATGCCTGAAGAAGGCAAAGCGGTGCTGCTTCAGCCTGAGCATGAGTTTATGGCTCCCGCAATCGGCCGCTTGCAACACGATAAGCACGGGCAGTATTGGCAGGTGAACGGCCAGCGCTCAACCCGATATGCTTTGGAGAATTATCTGGGGTGGATTTACCTGCCAAAAAAGCCCGCCGCCCCCACCTGCCAAAGAGACTGCCAGAAGTGCGAGAAGGCCGTGAGCTTCTTCCCGTGCGTTGCTTGCGGGGCCAAAGCTGCCCCTGAATGCCTAGGCGACAGTTGCGAGTACTCCACATCAGTCTTGCCCGGCGGCGGCGCGGGTGTCGGGCTACAGGGAGAGGAAGGGGGCGGCCGTGGGTAAGCCGTTGTTCCGCGTTGGGCAAGAGGTGGTCTCGGTTGCCGAGTGGGAGGCCGACGATAGCGGGGCCGACAAATACCGGGGGCCGATGCCCAGCCTAGGCAAAATCTATCGCATCCGCCGCATTGTCCTGGAGACTTCAACCCGCGACATCTACGTGGCCTTGCATGGATTTGCCGAGCCGTGGTTTCATCAGGAAGGTTTTGCGCCGGTTGAATTGCTGCCGAGCGAAGAGCTTGCCGAGCTACTGGAAGAGGTTTTTAGCCTGGAATTAGCATGACCTCCGCCGAGTATCGCGCCCTTCAATCCGGCAAAGCCCCCGTAAAGCCCCTTGCGGCCGCGCGTGTGCCACGTTCTCCCCTCCCCGCACCCAAGGAGACGAGAGAGCCGGGAGAGGCTGGCAGAAGCCAGGAAATCACGTTCCCCGGCAAGGTGCCCGGCCTGAACGGGGCCGGTGGGCTGCTTCGGATGCACTGGCGGCGGGCGCAGCAGCTGAAGCAGGGCTACTTGCTGCTAGTCAAAGCTGGCGGCCTGCGCTCGATGCTCGGCCCCGTTCGGCTGGAACTAGTCCGCTACTCGACTGGCCGGGACATGGACTATGAGAATTTGACAAGCACCGGAAAGTACCCGACAGATGCCTTGGTGAAAGCCGGCATCCTCCCCGACGACAACCCCCAGGTAATACCCGAAAGAGTCTACACCCAAGTCCGCTGCAAGCCCAATGAGCAGCGCACCGTTATCCGCCTTACCCAATTGACCCCATGAAAGCCATCACCTTCCGCCCCCTGCGCCTCGTCAAGAAAACCGGGAAGATTGTCGTGGCCTCCTACGCGCAGTGGAACCGGGTCCGCACCGCCGACTACGCCGCCTTTGCCCTTACGGTGGACAATGAGTATGCCGGGCTGCCCGCCGACGAACAGGTCTACAACCACGAGGGCAAGCCGCTCTTCTGGCGCAACTTCGACCCGGACAGCATCCCGACGCTCCGGCATACGCGCCTTGTGTCGCACGAAGAATTTCAGGCATTTACGGCCGCTAACCTGGGGCACTACGTGATTCACTGGGGGCCCAGCGAGTGGCACCCGACCGGGAGCATAAGCTACGCCTGCCGGGACCTCGACTGCCAGGGCACGCCGACGTTCAGCCACCTCACTATCGACCACGTGGCCGAGCACGCGCGGGACTGGGCGGACTATGAGCCGCTGACGGTGGGCATCGTGGTGAAGTGGTTCGGGTGGTTCCTCTACCAGCTCGAAAACTCGCACCTCCAACTCGGCAAATAGCCCCCCCCACCTTACTCCATTAGCCCCATGAGCCAGACACCACAAACCTTCACTTTGAGTTGGCGCGCTTGGCTGGCCGGGGCTTGCTACTAGCGGGGGCCTTCCCCTCCCACATAGGCCCCATCCCCTTGAGCACCCAGCGCACGTTCAGCCGAAGCGCATCGCAGGCTGCCACAAACTTTTCTAAGTCCAGTCGCTGCTTACCTATCTCGAATTGGCTGATTGCCTGTGGGCTTAGCCCGATGGACTCCCCTAGCGCAGTCGCCGTCATCCCAGCCGCTTTTCTGCCCTCACGAAACCGCTCACAATAAGCGTGAAAGTGTTGCTTTATTTCGGGGGCTTCAATTGCTTCAGGCATAGCGGCGTTGTATCTTTGGGGAACGGGCCGCAATATTACATCCAATATAACATTCACCAATGCTGAAAGACCAAAATCCGAAAGCCATGTGGGTGCCCGAGGCCACCCGCAACGTGTTTAATCAGATTGCCAGCTCGACAGGGGAAGACCAATACCAGGTGGCGGCCCGGCTGGCTGAGGCGGAGCGGAAGCGGCTTGAGAAGCGCGGGGCATTGAAACCTTAAAGCAATACTTTAACTTTGGCCTGTAACTAACCCGTTTTCAGGCCATGTCTGAGAGTCAAGAATTACCCAAGAAGACCGGCCGGCCATCGGATTACACCGATGAGCTGGCCGATGCCATTTGCGAACGCATTGCTGGGGGCGAGAGCCTACGCGCCATCTGCGCTGATGGGAAGATGCCCTGCAAGGCTAGTGTCATGCTCTGGCTGCGCAAAGAGCCGAGTTTTCAGACCAGCTACGCGCAGGCGCGGGCAAGGCAGACCGAGCACATGGCCGATGAGATTCTAGAGATAGCCGACGACAGCAGCCAGGATACCGAATACGGCGAGAATGGGCCGAAGCCAAATAGCGAATGGATTGCCCGCAGCCGGTTGCGAGTAGATGCCCGGCTGAAGTTGATGGCCCTGCTGAACCCCAAGAAATATGGCAAGAAGCTGGCCTTGGAAGTTAATGACGAACGCACCCCACGCCAACTGACCGATGCCGAACTGGCCGAAATAGCCGCTGCCGAAAATGAGTAGCATCACCCGGCGCTCAGCCGCGCAGGAGCTACAGGCCCGCCGGTTGGCACGTAAATACGTGGCGCACTTTGTTGGCTTCACCAAAGCTGATTACATCCTCAAGCAATTCCATCAGGCCATTGCGGCGGCGCTGGACCGATTTGAGGCGGGGGAAATCAAAAAGTTAATGGTGCTCATGCCGCCGCAGCACGGCAAGACGGAGCTTGTGACGCGCCGCTATACCAGCTACCGACTAGGCACCCAGCCCGATACTAAGGTGGCGGTGTGCGCCTATGCGGCCGAGATAGCCGAGAGTTTCGGCCGGGACATTCAGCGCATTGTGGACAGCGAAGAATACCACGCCCTGTTCCCCGGCACGCTACTCGATGGCAGCAGCTTCTTGCCCTTCAAGCCAAAGGGCGCGCAGGGTGGGCTGCGTAACGCCACCCGCTTCGAGATAGTAGGCCACAAGGGCTTCGTGAAAACCGTGGGCGCTGGCGGGCCGCTCACCTCGACTACGGTAGACCTAGGCATTATTGATGACCTGTTCAAAGACCGGGCAGAAGCCAAAAGCCCGGCGATTCAGGAGAAGCGCTGGGAATGGTTCGTAGACGTATTCGAAAGCCGCCTACACAACGGCAGCCAGGTGCTGTTCTGCTCTACCCGCTGGGATGAAGGCGATGTAGCCGGCCGCTGTCTCAAGCGCGACGGGGAGTTTAGCGAGCGCAACCCTGATGGGTGGGTAGTGCTCAAGTTCGAGGCCCTGAAGACGGGCGCACCCACGGCCAACGACGCCCGCCAGCCAGGGGAAGCCCTGTTCCCCGAGAAGCACTCGCAGCATAAGCTGGAAGGCATCAAGAAGAACAGCCCCATCACGTTCAACTCCCTCTACCAGCAGGACCCCAAGCCTTCCGCCGAGGCGCTTATCTACCCCATGTGGGAGCAGGTGCCCGAGGCGCCCGAGGCGCTGCGCCACGTCGCTCCCTACTACGGCCTCGACTTCGGCTTTACCAACGACCCCACGGCCCTCGTAGAGATTAAGCAGCACACTAACCGCGTATGCCTGGATGAGTGGCTGTACGGCACGGGGATGAGTAACGCGGATATAAAGCTAGGCTTCCTCGCTAATGGCGGCCGGCCAACGTCCATCATCTACGCCGATGCGGCCGAGCCGAAGAGTATTGCTGACCTCAAGGGCGCAACGCTCACGGAGGCCACCGCCGAGCGACAGGCCCGCTACCCCAGCCTCAAAAGCTACATTATCCCCGGCCCCCAGCCCATGTACCGGCTGCCGGGCCTGAACGTGCGCCCGGCGGTGAAAGGTCCAGATTCGGTAGATGCAGGTGTCACGATGCTACGCAACGATGTGCAGGTGGTAGTGACGAGCCGCAGCGCCAACATTTGGTGGGAGCGCAACCGCTACGAGTTCGTGATGCACGACGGCAAGAGCACCAACGTGCCGCGTGACAAGGACAACCACGCGATGGATGCAAGCCGCTACGGCATCTACTCCAACAAGCGAGGGAGCTACACCGGCTTCTGATAACTTAAAGTATTACTTTAAATTTTGTTTGCAAGTAGTTAGTTGTTACGTAGCTTTGCCACGTCTTCAACTTAACGATACTTGCCCTATGGCCGCTTGTGACCTCCCGTTGGTGCCGATTGAGAACGACGCGTGTGTGGCGCAGTCGTTCAACTACGGCCAGCAAATCCGCACCATCCTCTACCAGGAGATGAGCGGCACGGCTCCCGACCTCATCGGGACCAAGACCACGCCGATTACGCTTGGTGACGTGCAGGCGGAAATCGCCAAGGCCGCGCCCAATAAGCTATTTGTGCTCAAGGACATTGCCGGGGGCATCGTGCCTGCGGCTACGGACACGACCGTTAGCGGGAACGATGTGCCCGGCGGCGGCATCAAGCTGGCCACCCGCACGAACACCTACACGGGCTTTACCGACCTGATTTCGCCCGCTTTGGTGGATTCCATCAACGCAATGATTCGCCGCGGCGGCCAGTATCGGCTGTGGCTTGTGGACAATAACAGCTACGTACAGGGCTACGCCGATGACGCGACCATCGTGTTTGGCACCCTAGAGCGGGCTGGCATCGACAACGCCACCAATCGCATCCCGCTCACGGTGACGTTCCTGCGCAAGGAAATCATGCCGCTAGGGTATGCGCCCGTCGTCGGCATCAATGCTCTAACCAACGTCACCGCCTAATCCTAGCCGCCCGTGCTGCTGACTGAACAGGACTGCCTTCGTTACTGCGAAACGCCCGCCGCTACTGCTGACTTGGCAGTGGGGCGGGCGCTGGAGCAACGGCACGCCCTGCACATCGACGGGAAGAAGTCGCATCTGCTGGCATTCCTGGCAGATAACAAGCCCGAGCTAGCCTCGCCCGAAGCCTTCGCCACCCTGGAAAAGGTTGCCTATGCCGCTACCAAGCCGATTTACGGCCAGCTGAGCAATTTGACCGACAAGGTGTTCACGGCGCAGGGCCGGAACTTCTACTTCGATTTCTCCCGGCCGGAGCTAGCCGAAGATTTTGATGCCTACCTCAAAGACAAGCGCAAGACCGGGCAACCATTCTTTGGCACCTTCCGCCGCTCGTGGTCCCGCGCCTCCCGCGTGGGCTTCCAAGGTGTGTTTCTGGAAGACCTGCCAGCCGAGCCGACGCAACAGCCTGAGCCGTTCACCCGCTACATCCCAAGTAATGAGATTTGGGACATTCGGCTGACCGATGACCGGATAGAGTACTTGATACTGTGGCAGCAGGGTGAAGCAGAAACGAAGTTCTTTTGCTTCGATGACCAACGGTGTCACAAGGTGCTACTGCGTCAAGGCACCTACTCGTATTTGCTTGAGGAAGTCAGCACGCACGGCTTGGGGTACGTGCCGGCCTGCCCGGTTACGACGCGCCAGCCGGACCCGTTGCGCCCCGTACAGCGCACATCTGCGTTGGCTGACTCGCTGGAAGTAGCACACATCTACCTGCGTGATGCGAATCAGCACGAGATGATGAAAGCCTACCACAGCTACGCCAAGATGTGGAGCTACGGTGTTGATTGTGACTACCAGGCCCCTGCTGGCTATCTGGGCAGCGAATACCCCCAGCTGTGCAATGCCGGCAGGCTGTTTGGCAGTGATGGCACGCTGCATAATTGCCCGCGCTGCAATGGGCAAGGCAAGTATATCCCCGTTGGGCCAGATAAGGTGTATATGGTCAAGGCGGCCAACACTGCTGCTGGAGACGTGTCTATAGTAGACCCTGGCCCCGCCGGCTACATCACGCCAGAACTAGACAGTGCCGAATACATCGGCGCGCAGCTTATCCTGAATGAGGCGAAGATTGAGAAGGCCGTACTCGGCAAGTCGGGCCTGTTGGACCAGCAGAAACAGGATACGCTAGGCGGCAAAATCCTGGATTGGGGGCCAGCCTACGACCGCTTTGCTGACATCGCAATGGATGCCGAGGCCTGCCTCACGTTCCTGCTGGAAACCAAGGCCCGCTACCGCTACGGCGATGCGTTCCGGGACTCTGCGGTGACCCTGGGCCGCAAGTGGCAGGTAAAGAGCGTCAATGACCTCGAAGCCGAATACGCCGCAGCCAAAGAGGCTGGCCTCGATGACGCGCTGCTGTACTCCTACCTGGAGGAAATCATCTACACCAAGTACGCCGGCGACCCGATGGAGCTGGAGCGCAACTTGCTCAAGTTGGAGCTAACGCCCTTCCCCACGCAGACGGTAGATGAGGCCAAGCTGAACGCTGTAGTGGGGCGTGATGACCTGCTGCTCAAGACCTACATCAACGACTTTTTCAACCGCTTCGAGCGGGAGAACGGCTCTATTCTCGATTTCGCGTCGCTGCTGAGCCACAGCGAAAAGGTGAACCGCATTCAAGCCACTTTTACCACGTATCTCGATGAAAAACGAAAAGACCCCGCCTTCGGAGGCGGAAACCCCAGCCTTTCAGCCGATGGGGCCGGGCGAGGAATCGCCGCAACTGAGCCCCAGGGAGCTGGAGTTGCAGTCGCAGCTTGACCAATACAAGCAGCAAAATGGCATCCTGCTAGGGAAGCTAGATGCTGCCGAGCAGGTAGTAGCCGGGACCCCAAAGGGCCGCATCAAGGCCGTGAAAGACGGCTTTAAAATGCCCAAGGGGGAAGAAGGCTACACACACGTTGTGGAGACGCAGGTAAACGGCGAAGTGCTCGAAGAGCCCCGCATCCGCGCCTATGAGCCGCATTTGTACGACAACCTTATTTCCAAGCAACATGGCTACCAAGCAGAAGTCATCCGCCGAGGCGAGTAAGGCTGGCCAAGTGCTGTTGCGCAATCGCGACAATAAGGAAACGCGGCCCTTCGACCCCGCCCACGCTGAGCGCCTGCTGAAGCTACCCGGCACCCGCTGGGAGGAAATCGACGCCGACAAACCGGAGGTTGACCCCACCGGCCACCCCGATGCAGTTTAAGCCATTCACATGGAACTGATACTAGAAAACGTCTCCGCGCTCGCCACCAAGCTTGGGACCGAGCCGGACATCATCACCAAGTTTCTAACCGACGCTGCGGCATCGGAAGAAGTCAAGCCATTCGCTGATAAACTCGGCACGCTTCAGATATTCCCCGAAGATGTATTCAATACGCGCCTGGACAATGAGCGGCAAATTGCAGCTGATGCGGCCAAGAAGCTGACCCTGGGCACCACCTATGGGGCAGTAGATGAGCGCGTGAAGAAAGCCACGGGCATTGAGAAGCAGAACGGAGAAAGCACCCTGGACTACCAGGAGCGCGCTTTCCGCGAGAAGTTCAGCAAGACCACGGACACAGAAGAAACGCAGCGGCTACGGGATGACCTGGCCGCCTCGCAGACGCTGCTGGCCGCCAAGAATACGGAGTTTGAAACGTACAAGTCGGGTATTGAGAAGCAGACCGCCAAGCAACGGTTAGAATCAGCCTTGACCACCCCGCTCACGGCCATTGCCGAAACCCTGACGGATGCCGCGCAGGTGGAGTACATCAAATACCTATTCGAGCAGAAGTACACCGGGCAGCTCAACGGCGAAACGGTGGAGTACAAGGATAAAGCCACCGGGCAGATAGTGCGCGACCCCGCCACGGCTGCCCCGATGACGGGCGAGGCCTTGCTAAAG
>Ga0182217_1000099_pt1 | contig 12423 bp, 10 predicted proteins | sample G5R1MG_18_FD_128395 | JGI IMG/M metagenome (GOLD analysis project Ga0182217, IMG submission 128395) | Switchgrass phyllosphere microbial communities from Michigan, USA - G5R4_NF_03OCT2016_LD1 MG | ecosystem: Host-associated > Plants > Phyllosphere > Phylloplane/Leaf | place: USA: Michigan... | reverse complement strand
TGATAACCCATTTCATCTTGTCCCTCGCCTGCTCCATCTGCTCTACGAGCCGCTGCGCCTCATGTTCCTTGGCCGGCAACGCGCGACGCATCATCTGCGCCTCGTGCACCAGCGCCTCGAGTTCGCGACCATGCTCCTGTTTATAGGTCTTCATGAGATCGCCCAGCTTGGCCTCGGCACGGCATGTGCGCGACATTTCGTGGTGTAGCTGCTCGACCACAACGGCCTGGCGCTTGATCTTGTCGGCGTCCTCGAGGCGCACGCGCCGCAGCTCATTCACCTCGTCGTTGATGGCGCGAACTTTGCGCTCGTAGCCATCGACGATGCGCTTGAAGCCCTCACGCGCCGTGTCCAGGTACGTCTCGGCCATGCCCTTCATCTCGTAGGCCTGGCTCAGCTGGCGTTGCGTCTCAGAGCGCGTGTCGCCCAGCATCTTCAGGGCCTCCTCGGCGCGCTGCTCAGCACTGCGGCGGCGCTTGGCCTCGGCTTCGAGGGCAGCGCGCAGCTCGTCGAGTTTGCGGTCCTTGCGTTCAATGGCGCGGGCGTTGGTGTCGGCCAGGACCTGCAGGTGCTGCAGCTCGGCGCGGCTGTCTTCGGCGGCGGCGCGGGCGGCGCTGACCCGCTTGCTCTCCTCCTCGCGCAGCAGCTTTTCGGCGTGCAGCTCGCGGCGCAGGCGGTCGTTTTCCGACGTGATCTTGTCGATGTACTGGCTGGTCTTGCTGTTGGGCACGCTGTATGGGTTGGGGCGGTCCCACGGGGCAGGTGTGCTGCTGGACATGGCCATGGCTTGGGCATTGGCCTGGGACGAAGGATCGTCGCCGGCCATGGTGGGCAAGTCGACGGCGGAGGGGTAGGCGGTGCGGGGCGTTGTGTAGGAAGGCATGGTGGTGTTGGTCGAATCTGCAGGCCAAATCGACGCGCTCATGACATCCTCTGCAGCGATAGAGAATCAACGGATAGGGAACAACGGATTGTGATTGTACTTTGTGAACCGCCAGAAAGTAGCGTGGATGGATGGGCGGGTTGCGTAGAAGGGCCACCCGGTCGGGGAGAGTGAATTGCATGTTTATGCGCCCCGGCAGTCCATGGGTGTTTGCCCGGTGCAGGCGCGGGTCCCGGCTAGCCTTGCCGGGTGCTGCGGCGACGATGACCGGGGAAGCCTTCCCTGCGACTGTGACAACCCACAAAACAGATCGTTACTTGCAAATGATAGAAAAATGTCCTTGATCACCAATACCAAGGAGAACAGACCGCGCGGCATCGTCTGGCTTGGTGTCAGTATACAACCGACATCGGCGAGTCACGAGGGCCGAGAAGCCGAGTCACGTCCCCCAAATGGCACTCTACAAACATTGTGTTCACATGTCTCTTCACTCGCTGTACACATCCAGACACCCTCCCGAATCATGCGCAGACGTCAACAGCCCTTCCTGGCCCTCGTGAGGCGCCTCCGACACAAGAACGACATCGTCTCCACCGCGCCACCCTGCCCTCTATAGCCCATCCCCCGCCTTCCTTACCCTCGACTTGCCCTCAAACGGCTGCTCCGACCTGACGGTGTTGTCGCGGATCGCGGCAAGCTTGCGCTCGTTGTCCTCGTTGGCAAGCTTCTTGTACTTTGCAATCACCTTGTCCATGTTGACCTGGCTGCCAGCGGGAACATTGTACGGGGACCCAGCGTTCATCATCCTACTCGTGCGTTAGCCCATATTGGTGGAAACCACAGCCCGCCGTCTGCTGTCCATCACCTGCATGGATCTACTGGCAACGTACTCAGGAAACCGCATATCCACGTGGTATACCGGCTGCGCATAGTTGAACAACGCCCGGTCTGCACCCGCCTGCTCAAGCATCTGCACATGGTGCGCATTCTGCTGCGCCCACTGGTCATTCCAGCCCGCCGTCGCACTGCTAATCATGCGCGTGAAGAAGGGCTCGCTGTTGTCGCTACCCTTGCGTGAGGCGTAATAAAGGGCCCAGCCCGCGGGGATCACGGCGAGCGTGGCATAGAAGCCCGTCTGTTGGGTGTGGGGAAACCGGGTTAGCTGGTGGTGTCCAATTGTAATAGAGGGTGCATGGCAGCGGCGGTGGTGGTAGTGGTGGGTGGACATACGCCCATGGCTTCTTCGGCCGAGGCATGACTGTGGCTGTGGGCGTGCTCGTCGTGGGCATATCGCCGGGCTTGACGCGGGAGGATTGTTCGGTTTGTGTGGGCCGCAGCCACGGCGGTGCGGCGGAGTGACTGCATGATCGCGGGCGGTTGGGGGGGTTGTCGTCGGTGAGGCTGCTATGCGATGATGAGCGTCGGCGCGAGGCCGTTTATGGATTAGCGGCTTGGCAGCCACTTCCCGCTTACTCATCGGTGAACATCAGCCGTGACGGGTGAGAAACGAGGGAGAAATCATTGCAAGCGTGCATTGCAACGCGGCGAACGCGCCAATTGAATTAAGTGAATTACCGCATCCACAGATAAACAGCTCGGCACGATAAGTCGTAATGAGTATACACCACTCCAAAAATACATAACACCCCTCGGGACCCCCTCTGCGTAGCCACTCCACAACCTACGGCACCGCCAACCCATCACAAAACGGGAGCCGCTGCCCCAAACACCCCGCAAGATTCCCGTCCACCGTCCTCGCCACCACGTCGCCCGCAAAACACGTCGCCGCCGTCGTGATTCCATACAGCCCCAACGCAGCCTGACACACCCCGCCCACCTGCTCGCCAGCAACCTGGCACGCACTCGGCAGCCCGATCAGGCACCGGTTGCATAGGGGAACGCGCGTGCTGATACATGAGATGAAGTCCCAGTCGGTGAAGGCGGCAAGGAGATTTCTCGAGAAGCATACCGCTGCGTTGACGGTGCCGAGCGCGCCGAGCGCAAGCTGGCATGCTGCTGTGTCCACCGTGTCGAGGACATTACCAAGAGGGGCACCGGACGGTTTGAGCGCTGCGGCAGTGCATTGCGGGGGCAGAGCGGGAACGCAGGATGTGGGTTGGGAGGTGCCGTCGCATCCGAGAACGGTGGTAGGTGCGATTAGTGCGGATGGTGTGGCTGGGGGAGACGAAGGGCAGATGGGAATGTTCTGCTGGAGGCAGTTCAATACAGATTGTCCCGAGGGCGGGAAGAGGAGGTTGGGGACTGCGAAACAGGCTGCGGCGCTGCTTGACGCGAAGATGCCGAGTGATAGTTTGCATGCAGATATGGTGAGCTCATTGACACCAAGGATGCTGACACTGCTACCGAGGCTTCTACAGCTAGATGGTAGTGTGTCTAAACATGAGTTACACATTGGGACATTCGCCTTAATACACGTGAGGAGATTTGAGCCGGTCAAGCCTGACAACAAAGACCCAGTGAAACACCCTACTGCATTCACCGTGCCCAATACGCCCAGTGCGGCCTGGCATGCGAGGGCGTCGGCGGTATTGAGGAGGCTGTCGAGTAGTGATGCGCGAGCAAAGTTTTGACAAGCTGGTGGCAGGGTCGAGAGACATGTGCCATCGGGAGAAGCGCCTTGGATACCACATAAACCTGTTGTAACAGGCTTGGGTACAAGTGCTGATACAGCTGAAGAGGTTGGTATGACTGACGCTTGCTGTGGGTTCTGCACGAGCACCGTGCCAGTCTCGCCAGGCAGTGTGGGAACGAATAAGACAGAAGACGCTGTCGTGACGCCCGTATAGATTGAAGTTATCGTCACGTACACCGAGGGAAGCTGTACAAGTACGACCCCCGTCTCGCCTACGGCTGTGGGAACAGAAAGCGTAGTGGTTGCGGTAATAAGGCCTGTATACAGCGCGCTGCGTGTCGTGTAAACAGACGGTAGCAGCAATTGGACTGTTCCTGTTTGGCCTACGGTAACAGGATCTAGGAGCGTGGTCGTGGACATCGATAAGCCTGGATAAAGTTTCGCTATAGTAACAAAACTTTTGGGAACCAATATTTGAACGGTGCCCGTCTGACCCGCAACGATCGGGATAGCAATGGTGGAAGTGATCGGAGAGTCGAGAGAGTCTGTGCCAGTGTAGAGCTGCGTGGTAGTGGTATAGACCGATGGGAGCAGCAAGAGGACTGTGCCGATTCCTCCAGGTGCCTTTGGCGTATCGAGGGTACTTGTCGTAGTTATTTGTCCTGCATAGAGCTCGGTGATAGTCTGGTATATCGGTGCTAATGTCACCTCAGGAGGCGCTGCCGCTGTTTGCCCTATATTCGTCGGGATCAAGGGCGTTGTTGTGATCGGCGGCGAAACAATTTGACTTGCAGATCCTCCTTGTGTGATGCTTTCAGCTGGAGTCGCAATTGACGGAAAGCCTTGACTTGGAACCGATATCGGTGATTGGATGGGAGTATTGTCAATCATAACTGGCGAAGGTGTTTGGGCCGTCGGTAAACTACCTTGCGCTGATAAGGTAACCGGAAGGATATTCTGACTTGGAAGTAGGCTCATTGGACCTTGTATGAAGATACGGGGAGTTTGACCTGGGATGGTCCTGGCTGATCCGGGAAAGCTGGGCGTGACAAAAGGCGAAGGAGAAGTATTTGAATCGTATAATGACGTGGTACTGATGAATAGGGGAAGGAATTGATCAAGCGAACTACTCGACAATTCTGAGAGACTGAAAGAGTTCGAGGAAGTCTGCGGAACAAGCACGAGCACTGTTGTCGTTGCATCCGGACCAAGAGAATTCAGTATCGTTGTTGTAGACGTGATTGACCCTTTGTATGTCTTCGTCAACGTAATATAGGTATGGATAATTGTGCGGGTTATTGTAGAATAGGCTGTGATGGTGGTGTTGAGATAGGTTGGAGCATTGGTGATGGTGATGGGCACATTGTAAGGGCTTGGAGTGATGATGGTGTCCGCAAGGATAGGGGTAATGACAACAATCGGCTGTCCGCTAACAGTGGGGGCTATTTGATGCTCGACAGTGACCTGTGTGAGACAGATATCCTGTTGCGGCAGTTGCCTCGCCAGAAAGTTCGGTTTCGAAGATGATACCAGGGGGGGCAAGACGCAGCCGAGAAGGCACAGTACTGGCCTCATGCTGTCGCTGTTCTGACAGAGACTTGGGCCTTATTTCGAGGCTGTCTCTTGGATTGTGGTGATCGAGGGTTATACTTGGATAGCCATAGCCATGGCCATATCTCGCATTTGAGTGACTATGTCCTGTACATTCCAAGCTTTGAACGCAATCAACACTCATCGAGACCTTGTAGTGTCCCAACCTCATTGATAATTACAAAGAACACCATATCCAATGATAGTCAATCCACTTGGACGGTGCATGGTAGCAGGTCCATGCTGAGCTAAGCGATGTGGCGTTGCTGAGGCAGCGTGCCTAGTAATGCAGATAACAGGTATAACCAATGGACAAAATAATTACCGGAAAAGTTTGGTATTCCACAACATGTCTGTAAGGCGATGTTAGGTACCCCTGAGATACCAATGCTTCTATCAAACCGACATCGTTACGCTGGCAGAGGTCAAGTAAACCGATGGATTTTGTGACTTGTCAAGCCTGAATCCCTTGGTCACGCATGAGTTTTGGTGAGGGCAGGAGGCATTTTTCTAATCATTGTTCAAATACATCAGTGCGGAGGAGCGTGTTGGAAGTCGCCACAGACAAGAATGTGGTCACACGCCAATCAAAACGCGCCGGCTTGGTATTGGGAAAGTGAGATGGCAGCACCACGATTGTTATGATCCTGCATATTCAACGAGATACCTCCATCTTTAGCGAGTCACAACGTGTAATCGGCCTTGGCAAATGAACCACGTTGCATGATTTGCCATCACGACACGCCCAGAGCACAGAGAACTATGGTCTACCCTACTCAGCTCCTCCTCGTCGGTTCCGGGGGATCCTGGAATGACGACCCGTACAGCACCCCGACAACATGTTTACGCATATGGAGAGAATGAAGAACCAGAACGGTATCTTGACGGTGCTATTGTTAAGCTCCACGGCCATCTTTTCATTCATCCTCCACACCCTCCTGCGCTCTCTTTTTCTTTGGGGCGACAAATGATGCCCCAACGTACCTAATAATTTCGGCCCGTTTAATTCACATCCGCCTATGCGGCTATACAACGCTCGTTCCAAGTCCTTGCAACACCCTGTTTAGTTAAAACTAAGCCTGCTAGAGCATACCAGCATCGTGGTCAAACCGAGAAAAGTTATTCGAGGATGTTCTTACTACCGACCACAACCCGCTCCTTACTAGTCGTAGCAGCCTTATTGCTACTATACGCCCAAGCTACCACCATATCGCTATGTACGACTAGCATCACAATCAGCCTTCCTGCAGCTACACTCCTCGCCCGCGCCCAGTCTCAGGTTACGGGCATATGTACAACAAGCGCTACTATCATTGCATCGCCCGTTACAACAATTGCTCCTGAAACGACGATATTGATACCTACACCCAATCCGCGAGATGAGATTTGCACAACAACCACCACAAGAACACTCTCGGCGACTACACTACTTGCCAGTACAACAATAACTTTGGACTTTTCTTCCGTCTCCATCTCGTCAAATCTGTCTTCTTCATCCTCCCATGACAGTCCAACCGCAGCCTCTACAGCAACCGTGTCACCGATAGTTGTTCCAAGCTCATCAATAAGTTTGGACTTGGCTTTCACCGTCTTACCCGATTTACCTTCTTCGTCCTCCCACGCTTTTGTATCCACAGCTGCAACAGCTGCTGCGTCATTAGTAGTGCTTGCGAGCACACCAACAAGCCTGGGGCTTCTTCCTACTGCTAGCCCACTTGCCTTCTTTAATATCGCAAGCTTTCCTACCCATGGCCTCAACAACTACCGCATCAGCAACAATAAGCTTAGGATTAGCTTCCACTATCTCACCCGATCTACCTTCCTTATCCCCGCAAGCCATTTTATCCACCAAAATAATAATCACTTCGCCAATAGCAGTTATAAGTTCATCAACAAGCCTACGGATTGCCTTTCCTATCCTTTCCGAATTATCATCATCCTCGCCATCCTCGCCCGGAGTATCCACAGACCTTACAACGATATCACCAATAGCCCTTGCGAGTTCACTGGTAGCTTCTACATCAACCTTGCCAGAACCAACCTCTTCATTCTCGCAAAATGGTATAACCACGGCGATCACAACTATCTCAATGCCAACAGGGCTTTCTGGCTCATTGGCAAGTCAAGGATTGGCTTCTACTCTCTTACCAGATTCACCCTTTTTATCCCTGGAAACCGTGCTACCTACAGTCAATACTACAATCATACCAGAAATAGTGCTTACGAGCTCCGAAACCAGTACAAGTACTAGGCTGGCTGCTACATTTACTTCGCCAAAAATCGCTGTTTCGTTGATGCAAGCCAGCATCTCGACAACAGCCACGTCGCACACGGGTTTTATGAGTTCCTTGACAAGCCTGGGGCTAGCTTCTACTATCATATCAGGCACACTTACTTCACCCTTGCAAGCCGTCTCACCTACAGCAATTACAACAACCACGTTAGAATCAGTGCTTGCGAGCTCTTCAACTACTCTAGTGCTGACTGCTACGTCAGTTTCAACCGAGATTGGTAATACATTATTGCAACCCGGCCCTGCTATCACAACAAATACGTCGCAAATAGTGACAACAAGCTCATCACCAAGTCTAGGGTTGTCTTCTACCTCTATTCCATTAGAACCAATTTTGTCATCCCCCCAGGTCACCCTCACCATACCCGTCACAGATGTCGCGTCCCCAACAACAATGACAGGAACAGAGCCGTCCAACCTACTCATAGAGGCCCTTGATTCTCTGCTTGTAAGTGCCCGTTTTCCTATCCTTGTCGTTCCGCGCTTAGAGAGTTGTATTCTTTGCAAACATACGGTGAGCTTCTTTATCCATTATGCAACAGTAAAGTGCGTATTGAGAAACGCCATGCGTTGTCAGATTCCAAGAACTGTAAGTGCTCCGCCCCTTGAGTTGGGTCTTGGGCTCAGATCGCAACTTCCACGGGAAGCTTTGCGACGCTGTAAAATGCCCGTCAAGTACGACGTAGCAATCGAGGACTTTTGTATCTTTACCACTCAAATCTGGGGATGTCTTCTCTGCACCCATTAATTCTTATAGAGGCTGGAATAAAAGTAGAAACATTGTGCCTCAGTACAACAAGGGTTTCTGTCTACTCGGATAGGCAATCCTGAAATTAAAAGTGACCTTCACGCGTTAACTTGCGTCGTGCTCCTTGTTTTTTTTTTGCACCTATGGAAGTGTTTTTCACCGTCGCCGTGAACGCTGGGCTGGTTGCAAGTCAAACACGAAGTAGTCTTCAACTAGCGAATGCACGCCGTTGTGGCGGGAGGGTATGTGGTATCCACTGAGTATATAGGAAGATATCCTACAATAGTACGAATTATCAACGGCAAGACGGTTCGCCTCCGAGCATGTACTGATGCTGAGTTCCGTGAATAGAGCTGTCGTGATGGGGTATAAAAATAAGCTGGTCGCGTCAAAAGATGCCTCGGCAGTTTTCGGTTCGACAAGAGCGAAGAATGAAGATGCCTACGTCCCGACCAACCACATCAAGGCGTCGCTGCATACAAACTGCTCGCATCTTGTCTTATACCTACTGTTTTCTCATTAGGGGCACTCGAAATTTTTCTCAAATTGCTACATACCTACTACAACCGCCTGACTCGTCCGTCGTCATGTCCTCACCTCTGGACGTCATCGCCATCATCACACCAAAGCCTGGTAAGGCTGGCAGAGTACGTCGCCATAACATTCGCCTGTTCCCAACGTCCTGACGACCTCTAGGTGCAAGAAATTCTTACCACTGCTGCCAAAGCGGTCAAGGCCAACGAACCGGGCACGCTTCGCTATCACCTGCAACGCGAGGTCAAGGGCGACGCGCCAATTTTCATCCTACTTGAAACGTATATACTTCAACTTTTACCAACCCTCCCTGAACCGTGGCTTACACCCAACAGCTATGAAAATCAAGCCGCAATTGAGGCCCACGGGAAAAGCGAGGCGTTCAAGACGCTGGGGCGCACGATGAAGCAGGAAGACCTCCTTGCTGAACCTATGAAGGTCTTGTTCACGAAAGCGGTCGGTGGCTACTCGAGTAAATTATAGATTGTCGGGGCTATTCACTGAGAAAACAACCAACCTTACCTGTACACCACTCCCCCGCTCAACACATGGATTCCATGCGCAAAACTACTATACCACGGCTTGGTCACTCCCAAAGCCCCCCACAAAGTATCCTTCAAGCCCCGCCACTCTCTTGGCACTTCTATTGGCGGGGGGCTGCGGCCAGAAATCCAGCGTCTTCTCTGCGCCCGTCAACGTGAAATCGACCGTCGCTAATGGCCCATTATCGATCATCAGGCTGTAGTCTCCTGGGTACAGTACTGTGTTGCCCATTTCGTCGACTCTTGCTAAGCTCGCAAGGGTGAGGTTTAGCGTCGCCGTATGTGATGAGCTGGGCGCAATGCCGAACAAGCGTTTGTACGAGACCAGAGACTTCTTTGGCTGAGGCGTAGGACCGTGGTTCCCGGCTATGTAGCCTAGAGTCACATAGTCTGAGGCTACTTTGCCTGTGTTGGTGACGCTAACATCTACAGAGGTGAAGGCGCAGCGGTCCAGGTTGATCCCGGTACTGTTGTGACATTTGGACACCAAGTCCGATATTGCATAGCTTTGGTGGATTTGCGAGGTGATTTCGGCACTGAAGTTGGTGTAGTGCATTCCGAATCCGAACTCGTAGACTGCTGTACCGTTGTACCACTTGTACGTGCGACCCGGATTGTTCTTGCCAGGACGGAGTGCCATGTCAGTCATCGGCACTTCGTTGATGTATGATGCTGGATACTGTGTTTGCGGGAGACGGCCAGCAGGTGCGGACTTTCCGGTGAGGATATCGACAATGGCTGACCCACCGTCTTGGCCAGGGTAGCCAGCCCACAACACGGCAGAGATGTTTACATTATTAGCCAAAGGCGAGTTGTCGATTTGGCCACCGCCCATTACTACGACAATGGTCGGCTTGCCAGTATCGGCGAGTTGGCTGATGACATCGAGTTGTGCGCCGGTCCAAGTCAAAGACGATCGGTCATGGCCTTCCTCTTCGACACTGTTATCGATCCCGCCGATGTAGATCAAGATATCGCTTGTCGCGATAGCGCCCTTGAGTGATGACCAGCTGCCGGTGGTTGGATCACCTTGGCCCCCGGGATGCGCGCCTGCGTAGTTGATAGTGAAGTTCTCTTGTTTCAGCGCCCAGAGCGGTGAGTGCATGTATGTCGGTACACCAGCGTAATTCCCTAACGACGTCAGTTTGTAGGGCCAATTCCACAGGGAAATGCATACCAAGGAGTTGAGTGCTCGCGTTCGACCAATCACCAAAAAGTCCCAACGTCTTTGAAGAATTGATCGAAAGAGGGAGGACACCATTGTTCTTTAGCAAAACGATGCCTTCTGCAGCTGCCTTACGAGCCAGAGCTTGCGAATCTTTGGTAGCAACAGAGTCCCAGCCAAGCTGCCTGTATGGTTGGCTGGCAGCAGAGTCGAACCAACCCAGCCGGATAAGCGACGAGTACTGGCGAACCAACGCCTGGTCGAGGACCGCCTCCTTGACCAGATCCTGTGCAAATGCGCCTGGGAGGTGTTCTTGCATATAGGTACCACAGTCCAAGTCAGTGCCAGCGATAAGCGAATCAGCTACAGCTTGCTCGCGGGTAGCAGACCACTTGTGTGGTAGGTACACATTCTGAACGGCGTCGCAATCCGAGGTGACCCACTGCTCCTCGTTAGTCCAGCCCCAATGCTCTCGCAGAACGGTTTGAAGGAGATACGGATCAGCGCATGTTGGAACCCCGTTCACGGCATCTACGTCATTGTTAGCATTGCTCTTCATTACAGGGTTGTGTCTTGTTGACTTGCTGTATGAGCACATGAATGCGCCAACATTAGCCTGGACACACGCCTGGAACGGCCGGAGATAGTACTCCACGAGGTCCTGCTGCGAGATGTGCGCGTCGAACTGATTCCTCGAGTTGCCATTCCAGTCTTCTATATCATAGCCGGCAAAATGTTTGCAGGTAGCCACTACACGCTTATACGGATCCTTTGCATCTCCTTGTAGGCCATCGACGAGGGCCTTTACGTATGAAGACAAGTGATACGAGTCTTCGCCTGGCGTCTCCTGACCACGTCCCCACCTTGGATCGCGGAAAGGATTGATGTTCGGTGTCCAGAAGTCCAGGCCAGTCCGGTTAGCATTGTTGAAGGCACGGGCTTCGGTAGAGATGACTTTTGCGACTTCTTTGATCAGGTCATCATCAAAAGCGGCGCCCATCAAGATGGGTTGAGGGAAGGAGGTCGAGTAGCTATATTCCACACCCTGCTTGTTGAAATTGGTGAAGGGCCCTGCGATGCCATGGAGACCTTCGGACCACCATTGGTAAGGTGGGATCCCGAGGCGAGCCACGCCTGGCGACCCGGAGGAGGTGGCATTGATCTTCTCCTCAAGGGTGTAGAGTGCGACCAGCGACTTGGCCCGGGCAAGTGGTGCTAGTGGCGGTCAGTATATGCTTTGGTCATCCAGCCCTACGTTTCAACATACTCGCCGTCGAATCGCAAATCGTCTCGTTCTTCAATGGTCCATTGGCACAGTCAGGGAAGGTAGCAAAGACTCCCGTCGCCCAAACAAGGGCTTGTAAATATCGGTAGAAGGTATACATGATTTGACGTGTCTAGCTTGCCTAGATACTTCATCTTCACGAGTCCAAGGGCATTCTTATAGTCATCTGAATAGCCGTGAATTCCGCTGGTGGTACCTTGCGCGGGGTACCAATACATCGCTGCAGCTTACCCACGTCATGTCTAATGATACATGCGGTTTAACATCGGCGCGTAAAAACTAAACCCAACCACAGGAGTGAGCTTGCGTCCGGAGGAAATAACAGCAGATGTAATCGCTGCTTGATGTAACCTTGTTGATGCCAAATTAGCAATCGAGTTGCTCTAGCTTGCAATGCCAAGCTAGAAGAAGGGAGATGTACATGGTAGTATGTACCGTGTACCTAATAAGTGGAGGGCCGATGGAGGAGGCAATTGTGCCGGGGTTTAGGCTGAACACAGGATCTTGAGAACTTTAGTAGGTCGGTAATATGAAGCCTAGGCCGAGAAAGAACCGAAGAGCGTTACCGTACTTCAAAGCACCCATGTCCACATCTTTGCGTCGCTAATTTGCCCGGAGAAAACAGCACAGCTTATTTTAAAATGTGATGTACACGGAAATACATCAACATTGGCAGAAGCTCGAAGTAATGCGTATTTGCTCTGAGCAACATACGAGAGTACGGCAGAGCCTGAGTACCGCCCAGCGAGAGTCAGTTCATGTAAATTCGACGAGTAGCGCCTATATGCCT
>Ga0182217_1000098_pt1 | contig 12673 bp, 18 predicted proteins | sample G5R1MG_18_FD_128395 | JGI IMG/M metagenome (GOLD analysis project Ga0182217, IMG submission 128395) | Switchgrass phyllosphere microbial communities from Michigan, USA - G5R4_NF_03OCT2016_LD1 MG | ecosystem: Host-associated > Plants > Phyllosphere > Phylloplane/Leaf | place: USA: Michigan... | reverse complement strand
ACTGTACCATCTTGGAAGAACTTTACCAGCTCGTTGACTTGTGTGTTCTTCCAAATGTTGGTAGCAAAGAAATCTAGAAATGCACCTTCAGTTGGAACGCTACTGGTTTGTTCACCGGCAACATTGTAGACGCCTTCAATCTTGATATCACGTTCACTTGCAGTCTTCCAGAGAAGATCTGGAATACCATTGAACCACTGTCCAGTATAGCGAGTGTCGAGTGGCTCCAAGGCCATGATAAAAATGTTCATACTACATCCAAGTTAGTTTGAATAGGGTTGCCTGCTGCTTATCTGAAATATGAATACCAGTAATGCACGCGCCATGTGTGAGCAAAGTGTGACGTACCTTGAACTTGGAAAGCCAGCTATGGATTTCAGGGCTTAGACGAGCACAAGGATTTGCAGAGTTCCACTTATATGGATCACAGTCAAAATGTGTCCAGTTCCAGTGCTCACGATAGCGGAGATCAAAGACAGGCATTACAACCACGTTAGTTTGAACAACATTGCGTCCTTGTCATCCCATACGTCTATATAGAATATGAGATATGTTACCAGACCAACGCCTCTACCTAAGTCACGCTGTTCTTGCAGCGGGTATGCATCGTACTTGATTCGCTGCCTGTCCAGCCACTCTTTGACATTGTTGGCCAGATCTAGATCGTAGGATGGTTCATCCTGCGTTCCAAAGTTGCGCCAGTCATAAAGTGGCTTGCGGAGCTCAAAGATCACGACTTGACCGGATACTCTGCAAAGCTACCATTCTCACCATCTTCAGATACTTCGATGGTGATGTGACGACCAGGGAACTTAGCGGTGATCTGCTCATAAAGAGCATCACTGATCATTTCGCAGCTCTTGTAGTCTAGCTCCAAGGTACCATCTCCGTAGAGAGCCTCGAGCCAGCGCTTGAACTGAATGAACTCAAGATCGCGGTCATCGTGGAATACTTCAATCCACACCTTGAACTTGAACATGTGACGATGAGGATAGCCTAGAAAGCTGACGTCAGCTAGGGCGGGATCCGTGGCGGCGGCAGGGTACTTGTGAACGCCTTCCTTTTGGAAGGTGACCCAGATCATCTTAAAGTTTTCTGTCATGTCCTGATTTTAACACACCAGAACACTGGAATGCAAATTAGTCGCCAGCTAGTTTGTTGTAAACTGCGAGGCGCATCAGTCGCCGGATGATTGGGAACTTCTTTGTTTCATCGTGGATGTAGATGCGTAGACGTAGAGGTGAAAGCTTTTCAGTGTGCAGCGGGGCACTGGAGACAATCCTCCAGAACACCGGATGAAGATACTTGTTCAGCAACTTGACGATGCGGTTTCCTTCATCCAACGTAACATCCAAGTAGAGGAAGATATGCGTGGGATTGTGGACTGAACCTTTGTAGGAATCCACTCGATCAAGTTTCACAGCTTAAATCCAAGTTAATTTAAAGAGTATAGCATCCTTGGGATCTGGAATGATTAGATCTACCATGCCTTTTCTCGTTCGCATTGAATACTCAATATGGTTGTCTTTCATCCAACACTTGAGCGTAGGAGACATCCTGGGCATGGTGGACCCACCATCATAGTAGAAAGTCGTAGGATTTGAACGATCACAACCGTTAACCCAACCCCAAATAGGCAAACAAAACGTCACAGTTTATACCATCGCAGTTTGAAGAGCATCGCATGTCGCGCTTCCTTGAAGCGTATCAGACTTCGGCCGCCGGAACGTAACTTCAGAACGTGCGGGAAATTCATTTCATCCAACCACTCTTGAATTTCAGGCTTGAGTTTGCGTTCAACGTGCGGTCGTTGATTTGGTCGACGGACAAACTGGCCATGGACCCAGTGAACATCGCAGTATAGGCGAAAGGTGAGTAGCCGCTGCTTGCGGCTCTCCTCGAGATCGCGCCACTTTTCAGGTTTCTTATCCATACTATTCAGCGACCTCCTTCTTCTTCTTTTTACCATTGAAGGAACTCGGAGACATCAGAGATACTAGCTTTGGAGGAATCCTGAAGTGGAGCATTAGGAGAGCCGCTTGGTGATGATCGCTCAGACGAAGTGCAAGTCGATAGGACCACTTCTTTCCACATTCGTTGTATGGATCCCGCGAGGGATTCTGACGCTTTTGAATGTAAGTCGTATATTGAACTTCCTGCTCCCGGAGGAACTCATTTAGTTCCTCACTGGGAATCAAGACTTTGGCCGACCATCTGTACTGTGGATCCCATTTTGGACGTTCAACCCACTGGCTGAGCTTCTTAGGGAGCCCAATAACGGCTAACTTAGATGGTGTTTCCACTGTATGTCCGCCAGATGTGTAGGTCATAGTCTGCAATCGACATATTGGCTTTCTTAGCCAAGTCAATGAAAACCTTTTCCAGCGCAGCATATTTGGGTCCCTTGGGAGGAGTTCCCTTCTGCTCCGTTAGACCCTGGTCACGCATAAAACGCAGCACGTGGGTATCAAGGACTGCGATGTTTTGGTTCTCGCGAGAGTGTAGGAGAAAGAAGCGCGCCGTCTTGGAACCAACGCCAGGAATAGCTTCAAATGCATCCACTGAGTCGGTTTGAAGCTTCAAGGAAAGACTCAAACGCATCGCGCGTTCCAAGCGCGTGTACTGCCCAAGTCTGCTCAGCTTGAGTGCGGCAAGCAGATCGTTGTCATCGACAAGTTCTTGGATCGTCTGGAATGGTGTCTGGGTAGGATTGGATCGGTTATCAATCAAGAAGTCATTCAGGAGCTTGGCCTGGGTCATCGCTGTTTTACCAGCTACCACAAGACAAAAGAGCCAGAACTCTTCTAGTTCAGCTTGTGTGCGGTCGTACTTGGTAACGTGACGGGGATCAATCATTTAGAGCTCCATCTGAACAAAGGGGCCTTTGACACCAACGGCTACGTTTTCGGCCGCCTCTAGCGCTTGGAGGATACGTCGATGCGCGTCCCACTCTCCGCGAGTAGTATAAAGGCTTCCACGAGCACTTTGCTCGCCTGAACCAACGGCCATGCCCTCAACTGGGCTGTTGAGGACACTGAAGTCATCCTGTACTTCATAGAGGCGACCCTTGTAGCCTACAAGAAAGTTGCCGCCCTCATTTTTGCCACTGTCGTTGTGCATCCACCCGTGTTCCTTGAAACACTCCCGAACTGCTTTGACAAAGGCAGTTCGCATATAGCAGTCGTCGGTTTGACCAACCTTCTGCTCAGGCACCTTTAGTTCATAATGGAGAAGATCAATCATGCGGAAACTGGTTGTGCAACCAATTAGAAACATTCCGCTATTGATGAAGACTTTAGGATTGCCAACAAGTTGCCAGCTGTAGCCAGAACCACATGAATCGCCGCCCATGTAGACGACGCCTTCGCGTGCGATACCAACGATGCAAGTCATCATATTGTCCGTGCTGTTATACTCGATCTAGTAGCACAGGACTACCGACCCTATAGAACAGCACGGTGATGGCGTCAATCCTTAGAATTGAAATAGATCGTAATTAAAATTCGCGCTACGAATGAAGTTTCCGGGTTTTTGGACTATCGGCCGATCCTGCAGCTTGGTCGATTGGTCTTCAACCCGTGGATCGGTGTAAACTGTCTTGACGCCCGATGATAGTTCGGTAGAGTCTCTGGTGAACTTGACGTTGGCGAGTTCCTTAAAAGAAGCGACTTGCCATTTTGCATACTTACCAGTGACTTTTCCGTCAGTATCGATGGCAAACTTCAGACTATCAGCCACCTGTAGGTGCTCGTAAGCCGCATGTGGCATCGCAGTATATACAAACGGAACTAGGCAGTTTGGAATTCCAGTAGTATCAGTTACGATCCGAAGACCACCGTCCTTGTTCTTGATGTTATTAACATCAGTTCGGTAAGCAGAAGTGGACTCATTCCTGATACTACTCTTCTTGGCATCTGATCCATCGTCAAAATCGCGACCATCGTCGGCATCTTTGGCCATATGATTGCTTAGATACGCCAATCCATTTTCGATAATAGTCGAAGTTTGGATAGAACCAGTTGCGGCTTCTTCCTCGAGAAATGCCATGCGTTCAGGTGTGTATCTCTGTCCTAGATGATACTTGCCGAATTCTTTCACAACTCTGATATCACCTGGGATATCTGTGTCTTTTGTGGCCATGTTGGGTGGTCCCAATTCTTTTTATACGATCTTGGGCGCCCCGCTACACGCCCCTAAGCTGCTCTAGAACTGCCGTTCTTGCGAGTGAAAAGGAATCACCTCCTCTAGAGAAATTTGGCAGCTTAGTTTGAACATTAGAAGAATCTAATGTTCTTCAGAAAGACTTCACAAACCCGTAGGTCTCCATCTTTTCCGAAACTAATTGTACGTGCTGGGACATCGTCACCTGCATATGTATCAATTAGAACTGGTATATCAAAGAGAGTTCCAATATGCTTTCCATCCGGAAGAGTACCATCTTCGTTCTTTAGAACAGAAAAAGCATCAACAGTTGCTGACTGAAGAACAGTCAGAACAGTAGGACTTATTACATGAGCTACAGGAACACCACCGAGGATATTAATCACGCGATTCAGAATAACCACAAAGGCTGCGTGCTCATCACCTACAAATGTTGGATCTCCTTCTAGAAGATCTTGATCAAACTCACCAGTCTCGAGGACTGGTAGAGTCTTTGACAACTCTACCAGATCCATCTTACTTCTTCCTTGCAGGAAGGATGAACTTGTACTCAGCAGCGTTGCTGGTCATCGTGATCTGCAGAGCGCCACGCGACGAGAACTGAAGCTTGAGGTTTTCATCAGCACCCAGCTTTAGGATGCTGAGAACGCGGTCGATGGGCCAGTGCAGGTCGCCACCGAGAGTGCCTTCGACGTTTTCGTCGATGGTCAAGAACGCGCGGTGCATCGACGAACCTTCTTCGCCAATGTAGAAGCGCAGCTCATTGTTGCCCTCTTCGTTCTTCACAGTCTTAACAGTGAAGAAGCTTTCAAATGCACTCAGTGCACCTGCGAGGTTCTGGAGTTCCTTGAGCTTGCTCTGCGAGGGATCAACCTCGACGTCCCAGCTTGCGCCGAGGAACTTTGCCTGCTCAGGGATCAGATCGGCGGCCATCATGCGATAGGTGGCCTTGGTCTTGCCCTCTAGGCCCGAGAAAGTGATCTCTTCGGGAACCTGCTTGCCGCTGCGCTCACGACGCTTGACAGTGATCTCTGCACCATCAGCCTTGAACAGCGGATTGGTTACAAAGTTCTTCAGCAGGCCGAGGTGCGACATACCAAACTCACCAACCAGATCTGCGTCTGCCTTGAGGAGCTTTGCCTTGATGATGACCGTGCGGTCATTGTCCATAGCTTCCACAACGGTCTCGCCCTCGGTACCCGTGATCTTCACGGTCTCGATAAAGCCAAGATCGCCAGTGTGCCTTACGATATCCTGGAGTGTTTCACGCATTGTGCGTAATCCTTTTGCTTTTTGTTGTCTCCAGTTATACAGGATAACTGGAGATTTTTCAATAATTGGTTAGACGGCCCGCACTTCAGTTTGTCCACCAAACCGAGTTGAGCCATTGGTGTAAAGGGCCAGTTCATAGCCTTCGAGCGTTACGTTCTGGGCAAATGCCTTGAACGAATCATAGGATTCCGCAGGGATGATCCAGTTAGCGGAACGACGACCATAATCACTGGGAACAATGAAACCAGCCCACACCAGTTCAGGAAAGCGGGCGAACAGGATTTCGCCTGTTCGCCGCTCGCTGCTCACGAGCTCCTCACGCGAAGGAGACTTGGTCTTGTTGATGAGGATAACTCGATTCACAGCAGATCCTTAGAAGCTAAACAGGTCGTTGAAGGTGGTGTCTTCGCGCGTTGCACTCAGATCCCATTTCAATACGCCTATGAGGTTGTTGACCTTTTTGTCAATAATGGCAGCTTCCATGTCCTCGTCAGCAAAAGGAAGCTCCTTGTACCACTGAGGCAAGTGAGGTTCATCAAAGGGATAAGCCACGCTGTCCATCTTCATTGGATTAGGCTTGAGCTTACAAACAATGACCTTTTGACCATCCGTGATCTCCATGGAATAGTTGTCGCCATACATTTTGCGCAGCTTGTTCCAGTTGATCGCCGCATTAACGTGTCCAGGAACTCTGACTTTTTCCTTGGAACCAACCTTCATGACATCCTTGGCACCATCGCCAGCAGTCATACGTTCCACGTAGCCTGTGATACCATTGACCTTTTTGGGAGTGCCTTTGAGCCAACCATCAAGACTGCGGAACTCCACTCGGAACGTCCTGATCATTTCAATGATCTGCTCCTGTGTTCCACCATCCAGCAGTGTGGTGATGATCTTCTCCAGAAACTCCTGCATCATCTTGGGCGTGTCAGCACGCTTGAGATCCAGACCAACTGCCTTGACCTTACCTGGTTTGCCGTTGACGTCTAGACGCACGTTGTCCTTGTCATACATCAAGAGAGCGTAGCGCTTCTTGGTGATGAACAGACCACGGCTTGCAATCAGTTCTCGACCTGCCTTGATAATGCTGCCACGTTCAATACCAGTATTGAAAGCTTCATCCATAAAGGGTGGGAAGCTTTCGTTGATTGCTTCGCCAATACCATCATAGAGCTCAACCATTGAATCGCGGTTTTCAAGCATTGGCGTAAGATCAGGATCAGCCCTCAACATATCAACTGCAGTGAAGTACACCGAGTCAGTATCGTTGTAGATGATCGCATCACCACGAACCTCATAGGAACCAGTGATGATCTCATTTGCCTTGCAGCTCATGTGACGAGTGATCGAACGACCACTGAGCGTAACCGACTGACCAATACGTGCGTCGTAGAATCGGCAACCCTCATTCAGCAAAGCGCCGTAAAGAGAGTTGAGAAGAATCTTACGTGCTTGCTGGCGCTGGTTCCAGAAGACCATGTGACTCTTGGCCGCAGGAATGTGATCCTCTTCGATGAAGATCAGAGCGTCTTCAATCCGGATGAAGCCATCGGCAACTAGGAAGTCAATGGCATCTTGATCGCCGGTCTTGATGAAGTCCGGAAGATCAGCAAAGTCTACGTGGTTGCGACCGTGTGTCGCACCAGTGGTAAACTTGCTCCAGTCTACCTTAAAGCCCTTGCCCTGAGCCATTGCCTCCGAGAATACAGTTTCCTTGAACTGCATCTGCTTACGCTGCGAGTACCACTTGCCCAGTAGACCGGGAATGATTGCCTCAACGTCGGTACGGAAGATCGTACCATTCGCCGTGATACAGTAGGGATTTCCCTGTAGGAAGATGTACTCATAAAGCTGAGCGCCAGTTACCTGAATGGACTGACCTTCCTCAAAGTCAACAGTCATCACCTCTTGAGACTTCTCGCGCACAAGATCGTATTCTAGTGTGCAGAACAAGCCTTCCCAACATTCAGGACCTGGAATGCCCTGAGCCAGTCGACTGTCAATCAGCGCGTTGGTGCGATCCAGACGAATCTGTCCAATCAGCGTTTCTGGTCCCATGTTGAGGGATCGGAGTGCCGATGGATACAGCGAGTTGATGTCGCAACACGCGATTTCCTCGTGGATGCCAATCTTTGGCCTGGCAACGTATGCACCAACAACTGGACGCTTTTCACCGCCTAGAGAGAATGGACGTGGACCATCCTCTTCTTCATCCCAGTCATCATCCTCTTCCATATCAACTTCAAAGTCTGCACGCTTGCGGTTGGGAACACAAAGTCCACGCTCGTGCGCTTCGTTGATGATCGACTGCTCAATCAGCGCCACCGAGCCCATTGTGGTGGGCAAGAGAACTGTATTGGTGTGAGCAATCTGGTTTGCCAGTTCGATGAAACGCTTTTTCTTGTCAATCTTGTACAGCAGGAGAGTATCCTGGCGGTTGTACTCAATAAATTTGAAGAAGTCCCGCTTGTAGAGGTTGTCCAAGGTACCACTGTAGGCAACCTTGTTTTCCCCCGTTTCAATCTCACCAACATAGTCCAGTCGATAGCTGTGGAGCTCACTGGGGTTGTGCTTCTTGTAAAGTTCCAAGTAGTCAAGGTGAATACGACCAACCAGTTCGTAGGTCATCTTCTCTTTCTTGAACTCAATATACTTTCGCTTGCGAGGACGCTGTCCCCAGAGACACATTCTCTTGGCATGATCCTTGCCCATCAATCGCTCAATACGATTGATCACGTAGGGAATATCGTAGCCTTTGGAGTTCCAACCTGAAAGGACATCACAGTCCTCAATCAAGTCCAGGAACATATTCAACAATTCAATCTCATCATTGCAGAGGATTGTATTGGGAATACTGCGGCAGATTGCGTCTGCGGCATCCCACGAAAGATGGTCTTTGTCGCCAACGGGAAGATTGGGCTTGAGCACCATTGTGTAAAGGGTTTCATCGGAAGACCTGTACACCGAAATTGCTGTGATGGCACTGAATGGATCCCAGGGATCTGCGAAGCCTCGAGCCGGATCAAAGTCCGTCTCAATATCGAAGAAGCCTAGGTTCAGGACAGGCGATTCAACATCCTTGTAGTTTTCCTCCAAGCAGCGGAAAACAGGATTGACATCACTTTCATAGATGCGGCGACTTCCTTGCATCTTTAGCTCGCGCTGAAATGCTTTGTTGGAAGTAAAGCTGCTCTTGGACACTGGGCGACCCCACATGTCTTTGTAGCGACCGCCGCGAGGATCTTCATAGTAGAAGACGTAGTTTGCAGGAAGCGTGCGATGAACCCGCTGACCATCTACTCGTTCTACAACGAGAATCTCGTCCTTTTCTTTGTCGTACATTGCGTCGACATAAGACATAACGATTCTCCTTATGTTCTAATTATAGGGTGCATATTTACCTTAGCACCAGAACCCACAGTCCAACAATATTCAGGAGTGTGTTGAAGACCATCAGCAGAAACATCCAGGATGCTTTTCGCATATAGGCCCCGATCATCATCATCGAGCTGCCAAGAAGCCATAGGGTATAGCATAGTACCATAGGCGGTACGTTGGCAAAAATGCTCAACAGGGCAGTGCTGGTGATACTCAGAATAGTACCAATGAACTCAAACCAAAACATCATCCGGTTGTTATGCCAGTCGTGTTTCCAGTGGTCCACGACATCGCGGAAAATGCTCATGCTTCACTCATAAAAATGGGAGGGTATTTCTACCCTCCCACAATAGATTAGGCGCGGCCAACTGCTGCGAGGATTTCCTCAACGGCGTTGACGCCTTCCTTCTCGGACTCCAGCGAAGCCTTGAAAGCAACACGGATTGCCTTGTTGAGGTCTGCCGGCTTCATCTGAAGCTCCTCAGCAACGGCCTTGACAACGTCCTTGAAACCAGCCTTCAGGTCTTCAACTTCCTGGGTGATCTTCAGGCCCTCGTCGATAACGCGCTTGAGCTTCTTGGTGTCTTCAGCGGTAAGTGTCGTGCTCATTGTGTTCTCCATAGTGAGCTTCTATTTCCTCACTATGGACAACCAGGTGCACTCTTGTCATTATTTCCATCGCTTCACAATGCGAAGACAACGTGCAGTGTTGTCATAGGCTGCGTCTAGCGCCTTCACATCGGTGAGCTTGTCCTTGTGCAAAGCCGTGTAGCTCATGCTCTGGGCGGGCTCCTCAGGAACAGGCTGACCGGTTTCCTTGGCATCCTTCTTGGCTTTCTTGTGGGCGGCTTCTGCCTCTGAAAGCTCTTGATCTAGATCAGCCGCTAGCTCATCATTACTGCCCTTTAGAACTGTCATGTTCTTGCTAGCGATGAAATCAAGCACCTTGTTGTAGTCGTCAATGTTATCGAATTCCAAGATCGCAACGGTACGCTCGTCCTTGTTGACAAAGTCCCAACGACGCTTGAGTGCTTCATGGGCCTTAGTCACGAAGCTAGCATCCTGGAACACAACATGGTCTTCACCTTTGCTGATCCATGGAATGCCCTTGTACATCAGAACTCCCATTGCGGTTTCAAGTTCATCAGATGAGCCAAAGAAAATGGCATTGTCAGCATGGTCGTCAGTGCTCTCGTCGCCCATATCGCCGACAAGTTCACTCATGTCCAGTTCGTCATCTTCTCGGACTGGCTTACTGCTGGGCTGCTTTTTGGTACGCGAAGTCAGTTCTTCGACTTCGGATTCTTCCAGTGCCATTTCGCGAGCAACTTCATTGATTGCTTCATCGAGCTCAACACCTTTGATGGTGTGCTCTGCAACACGGAACTGTGCCTCGGTTACGAGGGCTTCAAAGATAAGATCTTTCATGTGGACCTCCTATGGGTACCACATATTTACTCCTTAGAAGAGAAAGTTTCCCTTCCAGCGTAGGAGAAACATCATCGCATCGTGGCGGTTGGCAAACCATACACCCGCGTCATGACTGTTCCAGTCATGGTGGACACTATCGTTTATCCACTCTTCGAGAACATTATTCCAAAAGGTGGCCAATTGACCCAGCTGATTATCGGTCATCTTTCGGCGTTCCGTAAGACCAAGATCTTGCCAGAACACCGTACAGCTTTGGAGGTAGAGAGTTGGTATTGGATCCATCAGCCCCACGCTAGCTTGAACAGCATAGCGTCACGTCGGCGAAGGAACTTGTATGAATAGGGATTGTGGCGATACCAGTACCGACCTGAAGAAGTGACGACCCACTGGAAGATTTCTTCCTGGACCTCCGAGGAAAGGCCACGAGACTCCTGCTCATATACCCTCTCGCGGTTGACTCGGATTGTGTGACCAAAATACGGAGCCCACCATTTGCTAGGCGGACCAAAACACTTGATGAGGTAGAACAGAAAACCCGCAGTGGGAGCCACTAGCGCAACTGCTTCGAGAATGCTCAGAGAGCTATCATCCAGAGCGTAGAATGCAATCAAGCACGTCAGATATATCAGGATACTTAGCTCAGCTACTAGGTTCCCAAAAGGGCTTTCAACTAGCCATAGTATCGGGGTCCGATACCAAACCGGCCCGTCGCGCTTGGTCGTAGAGCTGCCTCGACGCAATTTGCTTTCCCTTCGCCTCAACCTCTATGTCGGTCCAAACCAAGTGACTTAGCGCCCACTCATTGCTGCCTTCATTCCAGCAACCATAAGAGTGAGCACGCAACTTGCCTGGTTTGTGTCCGGCCTCTGACAACGCTATAAAGTCTGGTCGTGCAACAGAGCAAGAGCCTTCTAGCAATTCTTCACTGGAAGTTGAAAAATGACTTAGGGGACGATTTCCACGCCAGCTTTCCTTGAAGCGGTCGATGCGGGGATCAGTGGGCAGGATATACTCGCCGCCACTTTCTACCCAGTGGTGGTGGATATCAAGAACAAACGCCACATGTTCGTACAACTGGGCGGAGATCATTTCGTCGATTGAGCAGCCGAACTCATCGTTTTCAATGGTCAACAGATTGCGCAAAGTGGAACTTAGACGTGTGCTGATAACGTTCTTTAGTTGAACCAAGCCAGGATCGAGATTATTGTTGGCATGAATGTTAATAGCAAAGCCGCTGGTATGCCAGTCTGCTCCATAGCCCATACTCTCCGCCATGTAGGCATGGTAGTTCAGATCCACAATAGCGTTGTCTACCACCGTGGGCTTCTGACTACATAGGATGGTAAACTGCCCAGGATGCGTACAAAGACGGATGCCATGCTGATCGGCAAATGGGCGAACCGCCGATAGGCCATCCTCGACAACTTTCTTTAGATCCGCGTCTGCATAGATCCATGAGAAGTCGTCGGTGGTAAATGCCGGAAGAAAGTCGGAGCCAATTCGGAACAATCGCATTTCACGTGGTTGCTCAGAAATCCATTTGAGCTGCCGCATGAGCGTATCGATGTTGTGAACTACCAGCCCACTAATCTTATCATAAGCTTGTTTGCGGTCCATTTTACGGAGCGCGGTGAGGGTGGTTGATGCTTGGTTCATCGTCTTAACGAGAACCTTATCATCAGTTTGGAACTTACAACAAAAGCCTACGCGGGGTGAATCACTCATACTCGTATATAGTAAAGGTGAGCGCGTAGGGCAACTCTTAGAACAGTTTGCTGAACATTCCGCCGGTCATTTTGTCGAGAATATCTCGCTGACCCTGTTCGTCAGCCGCTTCCCAGGCATCACTTTCCGCCTTGGCGTCAGCGGCCATCTTGGTGATCTCCGCTTGCGTCATGGGCCGTCCATCAGGGTGACGGATGGTCACATCACTATTGGTATCCATGAGACCATAGGGCGCGTCCTTGGGACGGGGAAAGCGACGGCTCACCAGCGGGCGACCACTTTGATGTCGACAACATTGCCGAACTCGGTGGTTACTGTACCAACAAGGTGCTTTCGCTCGTCGGCCCAGAAGTCGTTTTCGTATTCACGAACCTCGCGGTTGGTACCACCTAGTGAATTGCCCTCGTCGTCATGTGTGGGACGATGAGTGGAAATGCGCGTCCAGTTGTCGGCATCGAAGATCGCCGGCCAGAACTTGGTATGCATCTCGTTGGACTCGTCCTTAGAGACAATATTGAACTGGTTACGTACCAGTTCAGGCTCATCCTTGATGCGGTCCATCAATGCCTGCAGGCAGTCGGAAGACGAAAAACGCTTCTCGCCTGGATCACGAAACTGCGGTGTCAATCCGATGCCTGCGATTGGGTTAAATCCACCAGTACTCATTAGCCCCAGAGCTCCTTTGCCTTGGTAATGCTGATCACGT
>Ga0182217_1000097_pt1 | contig 12755 bp, 5 predicted proteins | sample G5R1MG_18_FD_128395 | JGI IMG/M metagenome (GOLD analysis project Ga0182217, IMG submission 128395) | Switchgrass phyllosphere microbial communities from Michigan, USA - G5R4_NF_03OCT2016_LD1 MG | ecosystem: Host-associated > Plants > Phyllosphere > Phylloplane/Leaf | place: USA: Michigan... | reverse complement strand
GACGAACATCTGCTTCGCCTCGGCAAGCGGCTCGACGCCCGCGCTCCAGTCGAGCGCGACCGCGCGTTCGAGTTGCCCGGGCAGCGCGTCGACCGCCGCCTGCAGGTCCGCGTCGCCCGACCAGGCGGCGACCAGCGCGGCGAGGCCCGCCATCGCGGCGATGCACGACTTCGTCGCCGCAACCGATTTTTCGGGCCCGGCCGACAGTGCCAGCAAGGTATCCGCCATCTCGGCGAGCGGCGACGTCTCGTCATTGACCAGCGCGACGACTTCGGCACCGGCCTTGGCATGCGCCTCCACCGTCGCGAGCAGGTCCGGGCTGCGCCCAGACTGGGATATCGCGATGCACAAGGCGCGCCGCGTCGCCACCGGTGCGTCGAACAGCGACACCACCGACGGCGCCGCCGAGGCGACCGGCACGCCGACCATCGTCTCGATCAGATATTTGCCATAGGTCGCGGCATGATCCGAAGAGCCGCGTGCGCAGGTGACGACGACGTCGGGTGCGGTCGTGCGCAGCCGCGCGCCCAGATCGGCGAGCGCCGCGGCATTGCGCGCCACCAGCCGCGCGACGGTCGCCCCCGCCTCCAGCGTCTCGGCTCGCATCAGCGTGGCCGTCGTCGTGTCCGTCATCGTAGAAATCGCCCCCTTCGGCGTCAGGTATCGGCGAGCTCGGCCACGAAATCGTAGCTGTCGCCGCGGTAATAGGATCGGGTGAATTCGACCGCGCGTCCGTCGCGCAGGAAACCGCGCCGCTCGATCAGCAGCCCGGGCGAGCCGGGATCGACGCCGAGCATCCGCGCGTGATCGGTGCCGAACGGCACCGCCCGCAGCCGCTGCAAGGCGCGTGCCGGGCGATGTCCGGTCCTGGTCAGCGCGTCGTAAAGCGAGGCGTCGACCGCATCGACGGACGGCAGGCAGAAGCCCGCGATCGCGGTCAGTTCGAGCGCCATCGGCACGTCGTCGGCGCAGCGCAGCCGCTGGAAGCGATAGACGGGCGCGCTGGGCGACAGCGCCAGCGCCATCGATTCCTCGGGGCTTACCGTACCGTAGGCGCGCGAGATCCAGACGCTGCTCGGCACGCGGCCGCGTGCGATCATATCCTCCGAGAAGGACGACAATTTGCTGAAGTTCTTCTCGACCCGGCCGGCGACGAACGTCCCCGCGCCGCGACGACGCGTCAGCAGCCCTTCCTCGACCAGCCCCTCGATCGCCTTGCGCACCGTGATGCGCGACACGCCATATTCGACCGCGAGATCGCGCTCGGCCGGGATCGCATCGCCGCGCGTGATGACGTCGGCGCCGATCGCATCGCGGATGAGCTGTTGCAGCTGGAGATAGAGCGGCGAGGGATTGTCGGTGCGGAATCGCCCTACCCTGCTCACGAAACTCATCGTCGACCCCCTTTTCCGCAGACCATGGCACACGCGGTGCCACAGCGGGCGGAGCGGCGCCAGAAGCGCCTTGACCTTACAATTGTCCTATATTGGACTGGTCGTCAATCGCGCGTCGCAACGCCGCGACCGTCGCCGCGCTGGTGATGCGCGGCAACGGGCCGAAGCCCAAACGATCGTTTTCGATCAACGTGTTCGGCACGCTCGCCGATCCATGCAGCGCACTCACACCGGTCGCCGCGATCAACACCGCGGCATTGCCCGGACCGACGCCAGCACCCGCCATGATCGTGCACCGACCGGCCGCCCGCGCTACCATTCGCGCGATGACCGGCGCACCCTCGCCTGCGCTCGTTGCGCCGCCCGAGGTCAGGATGTGGTCGAAGCCGAGCGCGACCGCTGCATCGACCGCGGCGACGGGATCGTCGACCACGTCGATCGCGCGGTGCAACGTCAACCCCGGCCGATCCGGGCCGAGCGCCGCGATCCACCGGCCGATCGTCGCGCGGTCCAGCGCGCCACCGGCGGTCGCGCCGAACACCAGCCCCTGCACGCCCGCCGCCGCCAGCGCCCGCGCCTCGGCGATCGCCAGCGCCAGATCGTCGTCGTCATAGGCGAACCCGCCCGGTCGCGGCCGAACCATCGCGCGTACCGGGACACCTGCCGGCGATGCCAACGCGAGCACCGCCGCGACCAGCCCTGCCGATGGCGTCAGCCCGCCGAGGGCAAGTGCCGAGCATAATTCGATACGGTCGCACCCGCCCGCGATCGCGGCGACGGCCCCGGCCGCCGACTCGACGCAGACCTCGAGCGCGACGATCCGGTTAACGGTCACGCAACCCGTCACGAACTGTCCCAACAGCGTCCCGCAATGCCGTCATTCGATCCCCCACTCTCCCGTTTGCGACACAAGCTTACGTGGCGGCGCGCTCAAAATGCAATGTGACAATTTTTTGATAGGCCATTTGGTCCTAATTGGTTATACATAGCCGTAACGATCCAGGCAAAGTTCAACGCAAGCTATGCCGTTTCGTTATGCCGCCGGCTCCGCGGCTTCGGTTGGGGGGGACATGCAGCCGGGCATGTTCCGATCTAGGGATGACTCTATGCGCCTGCGTCACGCAATCCTCGTCACGACCGCCCTTGCCGGCATTGGTAGCGCTCACGCCCAGGAGGCGCCGACCGCGACCCCGCCGAGCAGCACCAGCCAGGACGACGCGCAGACCGGCGACGATATCGTCGTCACCGGCTATCGCGGTTCGCTGCGCAACGCGATCAACGTCAAGCGCAACGCCAATGCCGTCGTCGACGTCATCACCGCCGAGGACGTCGGCAAATTCCCCGATCGCAACGTCGCCGAATCGCTGTCGCACATTCCGGGCGTCAGTATCGACCGCCGCTTCGGCGAGGGCGAGAAGGTCGCGATCCTCGGCACCGACCCCGCGCTCAACCGCATGCTGCTCGACGGCCACGCGCTCGCCTCGGCCGACTGGGGCGGCAACGATAACGATCCCTCCAGCCGCACCTTCAACTATTCGCTGCTCGCGCCCGAACTCGTCGACCGGCTCGAGGTCTACAAGTCGCCCGAGCCGCGGATCGAGGAAGGGAGCCTCGGCGGCACCGTGATCGTACGCACTCGCCGCCCGCTCGACCTGGCCGCCAATTCGATCTTCGCCTCGGGCGGCTATTCGTACAACGACCGGTCCGACAAGGGCAACGTGCGCGGCTCGGGCCTGTACAGCTGGCGCAATGCCGACGAGACGTTCGGCGTCCTCGTCGCCGCGACCTACGACAAGCAGAACCTGACCCGCGCCGGCGTCGAATTCTTCGGCTATCAGAGCGGCGCCGACTTCTTCCGCAAGAACGCCGACGGCAGCGTCGCGCGCGATGCGTCGGGCCAGGGCATCCTGCTCAATCCCAATGCGACCGTCACCGGCGGCTCGAAGGAAGACCTGATCAAGGCGGTGGCGCCGTTCGGCATCAATTATGCCTATTTCCAGCAGCAGCGCGAGCGCAAGAGCGTCAGCGGCACGATCCAGTATCGCCCGGCGCCCGGCCTGACGTTCACGCTCAACGGCCTGCACATCGACGGCAATTACAACAATTACAGCCAGTCGATGTACACTATCCCGGTCGCCTGGACCGGCAGCGTGTTGCAGACCGCCAACGTTTCGAACGGCGTCGTCAATGCGGCTAGCTTCGCCGCCGCGCCGAGCCAGAGCGCGCAGCTCGACACGCTGGTCCGCCGTACCAAGCTGAAGACCGACAACGTCAACCTGTTCGCGGACTGGGAAGGCGACGACGGCGCCAAGATCTCGTTCGCGGGCGGCTGGTCGAAGGCGACCGGCGGGCGCAACCCCGAATATCTGTTCAACGTGCAGACCCGCCTGCCCTACAGCTATGCCTTCACCAACGACACCGCGACGGTCAACTTCACCGGCGACCTGACCAACCCGGCGAATTATTTCACCAACCCGAACAACAATCCCGCACAGATCGAGGGGCGCCCGGTCGTCATCAACGGTTCGCAGCTCAACGGCGCCCAGATCGGCGGCCTCGACTATAGCGTCACCACCGATCGCGACATCTTCGGCGGCTATGACGCCACCGTCCCGGTCGCCTTCGGCCCGTTCAATCAGATCCTGCTCGGCGCGCGCGTCACCGACCACGTCAACCGGATCGATGGCCGCGGCATCAACACCTATCTCACCACCTCGCGCACCGTCGACCAACTCGGCGTTACCGCGCTGACCACGCCCGACGGCACGTTCGACGGCAGCGGCGGCGAGGGCAATGCGACCAAATATCTCAACCTGCCCGAACAGGCGGTGATCGATATCCTCGCCAATGCCATCAACAGCCCGCTGGTGACCAAGATCGGCGCCTCGACCAAGGTCAAGGAAACGGTCGCGGCAAGCTATATCCAGGCGAATTTCGAGGAAGGCGGCCTGCGCGGCAACCTCGGCGGCCGGCTGGTCTATACGCGCGACATCTCCAATTACGCGCTGTCGCTGACCACCATCGCCAACCCCAATCCGACGCCGACGCCGACGCGCACCACGACCGACTATCTCAAGTTCCTGCCGAGCCTCAACATCGCCTATGAGATCAGCCCCAAGGTGATCGTGCGCGGCGCGGTGGCGAAGGTGATCTCACGGCCGCGCTACCAGGATCTTGCCGCATCGATCTCGCAGAACGACGTCACCAACGACGCCGGCGGCGGCAATCCGAACCTCAAGCCGTACGAATCGACCAATTACGAGCTGACCGCGGAATGGTATCCGCGCGCCGGTTCGCTGGTCGCGGTGGAGCTGTTCCGCCGCGACATCGACAATTACATCATCAACACGATCGCCCCGGCGACGCTGTTCAACTCGCTGCGCGCCCGGCTCGAAACCTATAACGTCACCCAGCCGATCAACGGCGGCAAGGCCAAGGTCAACGGCGCTCTGGTCTCGGCGCAGAGCGAAATCTGGGGCGGCTTCGGCCTCCAGGCGAACTATACCTATCAGGACAGCAGCACCTCGTCGGTCGACACGACCGGTGCGGCGCTCAACCTGCCCTATCTGTCGAAGCACACGGTCAACGTGATCCCCTATTTCGAGAAGGGCCCGTTCCAGGCGCGCGTCAGCTATAACTATCGCACCGAATATTTCCGCACGATCGGCCGGCTCGGCTCGCGCGAGATGGTGGCGCCGTACAGCCAGCTCGACGCCTCCGCCTCGCTCAACCTGTTCAAGGGCGTCGTGCTCAGCGTCAATGCGCAGAACCTGCTCGACTCCACCTACCTGCAGTACAACGCCACGCGCGACCGTCCGACCGCCTTCTACAAGAACGGCCGGACCTTCTCGGCGGCGCTCTCCTTCCGCATGTGATCCGGCGCACTGCCGTCCGGCCCGCTGCCGCGGGTCGGCGGGGCGCGACGCTTTCCTCCCCGACGAGCGCGTCCCCTGCGCTCCGGCCCTCGGCCCCGGCACCGCCAACCAGCGGCGCCGGGGTCTTTTTTTGTTGCCGGAATGACATCGGCATGGACGAGGCGGCCTGGCTCCTTCAAGATACCTTCAATACCAAAACATGACCAAGGGGCAGGCATGACGGAGAACGCCGGTATCGCAACCATGCTAGGTGGCGCAGCGCTCGCGCTGCTGGCGCCGACCGGCGTGACCGCGCAGACCGCCCTCCCCCTGATCCCGATGCCGCAATCGATCGTCCGCACCGCCGGCAGCTTCAGCGTCGCCGACGGCGCGACGCTCGGCGCCGGCGACGCAGGTGCGCGGGTCGCCGCCGACCTGCTCGCCGCCCATGTCCGGACCGAACGCGGCCTCATGCTCGTCCCCGGCGCCACCGGTACGATCCGTTTCGTCCGCGACGCCGCGATCACCGGCGAGGAGGCGTATCGCCTCACCGTCACGCCGCAGGGCATCACCATCGCGGCCTCGGGCGATCGCGGCCTGGTTCATGGCGCGATGACGCTCGCGCAACTGCTCAGCCCCGACGCGCGATTCGGCAAGCCGGTCGCGGTGCCGGCGCTGACGATCACCGATGCGCCGCGCTTCGCCTGGCGCGGGCTGATGATCGATCCCGCGCGCCATTTCCTCCCCATCGCCGACCTGCGCGCGATCGTCGACCAGATGGCGGCGATCAAGCTCAACACCTTGCACCTGCATCTCACCGACGATCAGGGATGGCGCGTAGAGATCAGCAAATATCCGAAGCTCACCGCGGTCGGCGCATGGCGTTCGCCCCCCTGGACCGGCGGACCGCAACCGACCGGCAAGGTCGGCGGCTTCTATACGCAGGCCGAGCTGAAGGACCTCGTCGCCTATGCCGGCGCGCGCGGCATCACCATCGTGCCGGAGGTCGACCTGCCCGGCCATGCGACCGCGCTCGTCGCCGCCTATCCCGAGCTCGGCATCCTCGGCGATACGCCTGCGGTCAGCAACCAATGGGGCGTCATGCCCTATCTGTTCAATCCGGGGCCGAAGGGGATCGCCTTCGTCAAGGACGTGCTCGACGAGCTGATGGGCATTTTCCCCGGCACCTATATCCATCTCGGCGGCGACGAGGCGGTCAAGGACCAGTGGCAGCGCAGCCCCGAGGTGCAGGCGCAGATGAAGGCGCTCGGCATCAAGGACGAGAACGGCCTGCAAAGCTGGATGATCGACCAGTTCGGCGAATATCTCCAGGCGAAGGGCCGCCGCCTGATCGGCTGGGACGAGATCCTCGAAGGCGGCCTGCCCGCCTCCGCCTCGGTGATGTCGTGGCGTGGCGAAAAGGGTGGGATCGCCGCCGCCAACATGGGTCACGACGTCGTGATGTCGCCGGGGATCCCGCTCTATCTCAACAATCTGCAAAGCCGCCGCAGCGACGAACCGCCCGGCCGGCTCGACGTCGTGACGCTGGCGCAGGTCTATGCCTATGATCCGCTGCCCGCCGGCATCCCGGCGGACAAGGCGCATCACGTGCTCGGCGCCCAGGCGAATTTCTGGAGCGAATATATCGTCACGCCCTATCAGCTCCAGCATCTGGTCTTCCCCCGCATCGGCGCGGTGGCGGAGATCGCTTGGTCGCCGAAGGGGCCGCGCGACTTCGCTGGTTTCCTCCCCCGCCTGCAACGACAGGGCGACCGCTGGAAACGCGCCGGCATGCATGTCGCGGACAGCGCCTTCGCGGTCGATTTCGACGTGCAGGGCAGCCGCGGCGACGCGTTGCGCCGCAATACGGTCCCGCTCGCGCTGTCGACGCAGGCCGGCTATGGCACGATCCGCTACACCACCGACGGCAGCAGCCCGACGCCGCGGTCGAGGGCCTATGCCACGCCGCTCGCCCTGAAACCGGGGACGGTCGTGACCGCGGTCGCCTTCGACGCGACCGGCACCGCCACCGCCGCCCCGCGCCGGTTCGACAGTTCGCGGGGCGCGCTGCTCGCGCGTGCCAGCTCGGACATGGCCGCCTGTCCCGCCGAAACGCTCGCGCTGCGAGTGCCGCTGGCCGCCGACGCGACCGGCAATGCACCGGTTTACAACATCAATCTGTTCGACACCTGCACGCTCTATCCCGCCGCGCCGCTCGACGTGGCGCGCGGCTATACTGTCGAGATCGTCCGGCTCGCGCGCCATTACGGTCTGGCGCACGATGCGGCCCAGCTGCGCGCCCACTATAATGTCTCCGACCATGGCGAATTGCTCGTGCAGGTCGGCTGCACCGCCGCCGACGCGGCCCGCAAGGCTGGCGACACGACTGCGCACCCGATTGCCGCCGGCGCCTTCCCGCTACCCGATCCGGCGACCGCGCCGCAGCGGTTCACCGTCTCCGGCACGCTGCCGCGGATGGCCGGCGATCATGACGTCTGTTTCCAGTTCACCTCCCCGCTGTCCGACCCCATCTATACGGTCGGACGCGTCCAATTGACGGAGCAAGCCAAGTGAAGCGCGCCCTCCTCCTGCTCCTCCTCGCCACCACGCCGCTTGCCGCGCGCGAGACGACGTCGCTCGACGGCGCTTGGCAGGTCCGGCTCGACCCCGCCGACACCGCCGCGGTCAAGGCGCATCCCAAGGAAGCGCGCTGGTTCGCCGCGCAGGTGCCGGGCAGCGTCCAGCAGGATCTGATCCGCAGCAAGCGCGTCCCCGATCCGTTCATCGGCACCAACGAGGGCGCGATCCAATGGGCCGGCCTGTCGGCGTGGCAATATCGCAAGACGCTGACGGTGACGCCGGCGATGCTGGCGCACAACCATCTCGATCTCGTCTTCGACGGGCTCGATACGTTCGCGACCGTCACCGTCAACGGCCAGCCGCTGCTCAAGGCGGACAATGCCCATCGCCGCTGGCGCGCCGACGCGCGGCCGCTGCTCAAGGCGGGCACCAACGAAATCCTCGTCACGATCGCCAGCCCGATCAAGACGCTCCAGCCGATGGTGCTCAAGGAGAGGAACCCGCTTCCCGGCGAATATGACAGCGCGTTCGGCGACGAACCCAAGGGCGTGCAGACCAGCCCCTATATTCGCAAACCCAAATACCAATATGGCTGGGACTGGGGCCCGCGGCTCGTCGCCAACGGCATCTGGCGGTCGGTGCGGCTCGACGCGTGGGACGAGGCACGGCTGGACGACACGCGTATCGCGCAGGACGCGCTGACCGATCGCGAGGCGCGCCTGACCGCGCATGCCCGGATCATCGCCGACACGACCAAGACCGTCACGCTCGGCGCCACCGTCACCGCGCCAGACGGTACGAGCGTGACGGTGCAGCGCACCGTCACGCTCGTACCGGGCGAGAATGCGGTGACGATTCCGCTGACCATCGCCGATCCGCAGCGCTGGCAGCCGGTCGGCTATGGTGCGCAGCCGCTCTATTCCGTCGCGACGACGCTGGACGGCGACACGCAGACGCGCACGATCGGGTTGCGCACCGTGACGATCGACCGGCGGGGCGGCGCGTTCGGCTTCGTCGTCAACGGCACGCCGATCTTCGCCAAGGGCGCGAACATCATCCCGTTCGACAGCTTCCCCGCCCGCGTCGATCCCGCCGAGCCCGAAAGCCTGTTGCGCGCCGCGCGCGACGCCAACATGAACATGGTCCGCATCTGGGGCGGCGGCTATTATCTCGACGACGCCTTCTACGCCGCCGCCGACCGCATGGGGCTGATGGTGTGGCAGGACTTCATGTTCGGTGGCTCGGTCACCCCGCCCGACGCCGCGTTCCGCGCCAGCGTCGCCGCGGAGGCGGACGAACAGGTCGCGCGGCTCGGCGACCATCCCTCGATCGTACTCTGGGCAGGCGGCAACGAAGTGCTGTCGGGCTGGGAGAATTGGTCCGATCGCAAGGCGTTCAAGAAGGCGGTGGGCGCCGACGAACAGGAGCGGATCGGCGCCGGCATGGCGGTGCTGTTCGACCGCGTGCTGCGCGAGGCTGTCACCGCCAACAGCCCCGGCACGCCCTACATGCCCGGCTCGCCCTCGACGGATTATGACGGTCCGGTCGATACCGACGCCAACGGCGACCGCCATTTCTGGGACGTCTGGTCGGGATCGAAGCCGGTCGAGAATTATCTCGATTCCTGCCCGCGCTTCATGAGCGAATATGGCTTTCAGGCGATGCCGACGATGGCCACGATCCGCGCCTTTGCGGGCAAGGGGCCGCTCGATCCAGAGAGCGCGGTCATGAAGGCGCATCAGAAGTTCCTCGCGGGCGAGGGCAATGCGCGGCTCAGGCTCTACCTCGACCAGCGGCTGCGCCCGGCGCAGGATTTTGCCGACTTCGTCTATCTGACGCAGGTCAATCAGGCGCAGGCGATCGGCCTCGCCGCGCGGCATCACCGCGCCTGCCGCCCGGTAACGATGGGGTCGCTGTTCTGGCAGCTCAACGACGTCTGGCCGTCGATCAGCTGGGCGAGCATCGATCATCTCGGTCAGTGGAAGCTGCTGCAATATGAGGCGAAGCGCGCTTTCGCGCCGCAGGCGATCGTCGCCGAGCACCGTAACGGTACGACGCGCATCGCGCTCGTCTCCGATGCGACGGCGCCGATCGCGGCGCATTGGCGCGTCACGGTGCGCGACATGACCGGCGCGACGCTCGGCGTGCACGAGGCGGATGCGACGCTCGCCCCGCTCGCCGCGGCCACCGTCGCGATGCTGGCCGACACCGAGCTGTTCGGCACCGCCGATCCGGCGCGAAGCTATGCCGTCGCCGAACTGATCGTCGGCGGCAAAACCGTCAGCCGCAGCCTCATCGAACGGCTGCTGCCGAAAGACATGGCCTATCCGGATCCCGGCCTGACGCTGCGCCGGTCGGGCGATACCGCGACGATCACCGCCACCAACCTCGCCCGCGCGGTGATGATCGACATGGGCGACACGCCCGGTCAGGCGTCGGACAGCGGCTTCGATCTGCTGCCCGGCGAAAGCGTCACGGTGACGCTGTCCGGCAAGCAGACGCCGGTGCTGCGGACGCTCGCCCCGCCCCACGCCCCCACGCCCCCCTCCTCTGCCGGAGCGCCCGCATGATCCCCGCCCTCCTCCTGCTCGTCCAGGCCGCCGATCCCGTCACTGCCGCGATCGCCGCGATGACGCCCGAGCAAAAGGCCGCGCAACTGCAAAGCACCGCGCCCGCCGACGCCGCCGCCGGCCTGCCCGCCTATGACTGGTGGAACGAGGGGCTGCACGGCCTCGCGCGCAACGGCCAGGCGACCGTCTTTCCGCAGGCGATCGGCCTCGCCGCGACCTGGGACGCCGATCTGCTCGGCCGCGTCGGCACCGTCGTCAGCACCGAGGCGCGCGCGAAATTCAATGCCCGCCCGGTCGCCGCGGATCGCCGGATCTACGAGGGGCTGACGATCTGGTCGCCCAACATCAACATCTTCCGCGATCCACGCTGGGGCCGCGGTCAGGAAACCTATGGCGAGGACCCCTATCTGACCGGCACGCTCGGCGTCGCCTTCATCCAGGGGCTACAGGGTCCCGATCCGAAGCACCCGCGGGTCGTCGCCACGCCAAAGCATTTCGCGGTACACAGCGGCCCCGAGGCGGGGCGCGACAGTTTCGACGTCGACCCCTCGCCGCGGGATCTCGAGGCGACCTATCTCCCCGCCTTCCGCCGGACGATCACCGAGGGCAAGGCGCTGTCGCTGATGTGCGCCTACAACAGCATCCATGGCGTTCCCGCCTGCGCGTCCTCGGCGCTGATGAACGACCGGCTGCGTCGCGACTGGGGCTTTACCGGCTTCACCGTGTCGGACTGCGATGCGGTCGGCAATATCTACGCCTATCACCATTACCGGCTCGATGCGGCGGGCGCGGCGGCGGCGGCGGTGCGCGGTGGCACCGACGTCAATTGCGGCACGGCCTATGCCGCGCTGCCGCAGGCGCTCAAACAGGGGCTGGTCACCCCGGCCGAGGTCGACACCGCCCTCGCCCGTGCCTTGCGCGCGCGTCAGGCGCTCGGCATCGCCTTCGGCGGCAGCAATCCGTGGCGACGCATCGGTGCCGACCAGATCGGCACCGAGGCGCATCGGGCGGTGGCGCTCGACGCCGCGCGCAAGTCGATCGTGCTGCTCCAGAACAATGCCGACCGCCTGCCGCTCAAGCCGGGCGTCAGGATCGCGGTGATCGGCGCCAATGCCGACGATCTCGGCGTGCTCCAGGGCAATTATCACGGCACCGCGATCCGCCCGGTGACGCCGCTCGACGGCATCCGCGCGCGCTTCGGCGCCGCCAACGTCGTCTATGCGCAAGGGTCGATCCTCGCCGAGGGCGCCGCAGTGGTCGTGCCGGAGACCGCGCTGCGGTCGGACGGCAAGCCGGGCCTGCGCGCCGAATATCGCGCGACCGGCGTCGCGCCGGTGGTGCGGCAGGATCGCCGTATCGACCTCGACGTCAATCGCGCGCCGCCTGCTCCCGGCATCCCGACGGGCCCGTTCAAGGCGCATTGGACCGGCGCGTTCGTTCCCCCCGGTCCGGGCCGATACCGCCTGATCCTCGATCAGGCGCAATGCTGGAAGGATTGCACGACCCACGACAGCGCCCGCGTCACGCTCGGCGGCAGGCTGCTCCACGACGGGCCGCTGCCCAAGGGGCGCGTCGAGATGACGATCGACAGCGACGGCACCGCCCAGCCGCTCGACATCGCGCTCGACCACGTCTCCGAAGACGACAGCTTCCGCCTGTTGTGGATGCCCCCCGCCGAACCGCTGCTCGCGCAGGCGGTCGCCGCGGCGAAGGACGCCGACGTCGCGATCGTCGTCGCCGGCCTGTCGCCCGATCTCGAGGGCGAGGCGCTGTCCGTCTCGGTCCCCGGCTTCGTCGGTGGCGATCGCACCGACATCGCCTTGCCACGCGTCCAGCAGGATCTGCTCGCCGCGCTCAAGGCGACGGGCAAGCCGATCGTCCTCGTCGTCAGCAGCGGCAGCGCGGTCAGCGTCGACCCGGCCGCCGCCGACGCGATCCTCGCCAACTGGTATCCGGGCGAGGCCGGCGGCACCGCGCTCGCCGACGTGCTCGCCGGCGCGACCAATCCGGCCGGACGCCTGCCGGTGACGATCTACCGTTCGACCAGCGACCTGCCCGCCTTCGTCGATTATGCGATGAAGGAGCGGACCTACCGCTATTTCACCGGTACCCCGTCATGGGGCTTCGGCCATGGCCTCAGCTACACCCGCTTCACTTATGCCGGCCCGCGCGGCCCCCGGTCCGTCGTCGCCGGCCAGCCGATGACCGTCGAGGCCGCGGTCACCAACGCCGGCGCGCGCGACGGCGACGAGGTGGTGCAGGCCTATCTCGTGCCGCCCGCACCGGCGCAGGCCCCCGGCTTCACCGAGGCGACGTTGCAGCGCCAGCTCGTCGGCTATCGACGCGTCACGGTCCGG
>Ga0182217_1000094_pt1 | contig 12901 bp, 12 predicted proteins | sample G5R1MG_18_FD_128395 | JGI IMG/M metagenome (GOLD analysis project Ga0182217, IMG submission 128395) | Switchgrass phyllosphere microbial communities from Michigan, USA - G5R4_NF_03OCT2016_LD1 MG | ecosystem: Host-associated > Plants > Phyllosphere > Phylloplane/Leaf | place: USA: Michigan... | reverse complement strand
GCCGGCACCCACGATCAGCACGTCATAACCCGTTTTCGCGCCATCCATGTCCGCCCAGGAGTCGATCGTCGCCATCGTCAATCTTCCGGTGCGATCGTTATAGCGAGGCCATCCAGGTCGTCGGAAAAAGCAATCTGGCACGACAGTCGGGAGCGGGAATTGCGGCAGCAGTTGGAATCTAGTAAGGCGTCCTCGTCGTCGCTCATCGCTGGCAACCGGTCGACGAAGGCGAAATCTACATAGACGTGGCAGGTCGCGCATGAGCAACAGCCGCCGCACAAGCCCAGCAATTCGTCAAATCCGGCGTCGCGGATGATCTCCATGACACTGTGTCCGGATGTGGCGTTCACGGTCGTGGTCACACCCTCCCGGTTTGTCACTTTAAGGGTAGACATGCGATTTCCCCTGATCATCAGGCCGTTACAAAGGCAGGGAGGGCAGCGGCCGTGCATTTGACGGATATGATCGTGTTCTCCAGCAGCATCGTCACCGTCATCGGCCTCCCGACTGGCCCCGGTCACCGGACGCTGACGCCTGTTTTGGAGCCCTCCACGGCGAGCGCGGCGGCAAGCGTCTTGCGCAGAACGACGATCCGGTATGTTATCGGCGTGGGCGCACCTATCCCTGGCTCAAGCCAGCCGAGGGATGTCATTCAAGTCGATCTCGCGATTATTCGCTAGATCCATGTAAGGAACACGCGCTACCTTGACCCGGATTTCCTTCTGAGGTGTGCCGGGAGAGCCCCAAAGCAGAGATAGCTGCTGACCATCTACAGCAAATTGTTTCTTTATGAAGCCCAAAGAAATCATTCGCCTATAGTAAACGCTACGAATGCGTCCTGTCGAAGATCCGATAACACGACCGTCCACCATCACGATGTCAGCATGATAGTGGAAGCCGTTAGGGTTAGTGAAGTAATTGTCGGAAGGACGATCATCGATCGGATCGTAATCCACACCCTCCTCTCCGCGATAGCGCGCAGCGATAATTTCTGCCACGTCGTCCGCGTTCCACTCCAACGTCACCATTTCGTTTGGCGGATTATCTGCAATCCCCTCCAAGGCCTCCCGGCCGGGGAAATCATGGTCAAAGCGAACCAGCGATCCCCAGCCGACGTCGTAGGGCGTCTTGAAGCGGGTCTCGAGATCGTTGCCCACGCTGCCCACCAAATCGCGATGAAAGTTGAAGAACAGCGCCATCGGCTGCTGGCTGCAATATTCCGCCAAGGCCGGCTCCTCAAACCAAGGCATGGGAAAATGGATGAAGATATTGGCGAACCCCGCTTCAGTGTGATTCATCAGATAGGCCTTGCGACCAAGCTTGCTCGCACCCATCGGTTCGGCGACGGACCACAGCCGGCTGTAAACGGCCTCCAACTGGTCCATTGGGCCGTGGATTTCATATGCTAGCGAACCGGCCATTCCGAGCCGGAGCACCCGCACGGAAATTCCGCCGAAATCGACCACCTTGTGCCTAGCGAACGCGATATCATGCATATCCGCCTGTGCCGCGCGCTCCAACATTTCGAGCGATCGAGGTCCCGCGATCTGAATAAAGAATTCTGTCCCCGAGATATTTTCTCCCGAAACGTCGAGATCGGTCTGCGACAGATGGAAATCGATGATCGGCATCAACCAATAGGTTCTAAAATGGTCGTCGCCGATCTTCATCACCACGCCGTCGGTCAACATCTGCCCCTTGTCGTTGCAGATGATCGCGTGCCGGATGGACCCTTCCTTCATTTTCAGAAAGTTGTTGACGCAGATTGACGTCAGGAATCGTGCGGCGTCCGGGCCGGTGACATCGAAGATCGGGGACTCGTTCAGCGCGGTGCCGATCCAGGCGCTTGTTTTGGACGCCAGGATCTCTTCGCGATATCCCTGATACTCGAGCGGCGCGACATACATGCCCCCCGCATTGAGCAGCGTGGAAGCTCCCTGTAGTATTGCGCTGTCGAGTGATGCGCTCATTGCGTGTGCCTTTGCGTGAACGAGACGGCAATGTTTGTCTCAGAGGTTATTTGGTGCGGCACCGGGGATTCAGTGACGTAGGGCGACTATAGCAAGGCGTAATAGCTGATGGTGTTGCCGTCGTGCCGGCGTTCTCCAACGCCGGCGAAGATATGGCGCGTCAGCCAGTCGTGCGGCCCTTTTTCGACTTCGAATGACGGAGAGGCGCGGAGGTAGAAGTCGGTGAATGGAACCTCGGGGCCGCCGCGAAACATCCAGTTTTGAATCTTCTTTAGCGTGTCGGGATAACGTCCCCACAAAAAACCGCGATTCTGCATGAGGATAAGCGCTCCGTCGTCCGCCTCAATCATATAACGCGCGTCGGTCGCAACCGTATCGTCCGGCCGAAACAATGCCCAGTCGCCACCGCTTCCGGGAAGCACCCGTCCGTTGAGGCGCGGGCCGCTTACGGTTCCTTCCGCTATGTAGACCGCGCCGCGTCCGGCTCCGCTCGGCATGTTCTGGATGTTCTGAATTCCCCCGAACGTCAGCTTAATGCTGAAGACATGCTCGAGCCGTGGCGCTCCGGGCACCGATGAGTCTGCGAAAGGGGTAGGTGACATCAATAATGCTCCAAGGACTGCAGCTCATCTCGGTCGGGCGCTCGTCGGGTCAATCGCACGCAGCATGCCAGGAACGTCTCCCAGATTGGACGACTTTGCTGGTGATCATCGTCCTCCACCTCGACGATAACGGGTAATCCGTAGCCATCGAATGGGATGGTAATGTACCGGGGTCGGTGGTGGCCCATCATACGGCAACCGGCGCCTTGGAAAGGCTGACAATCTTTGCCTGGGTGAACTCATGCAGGCCGTCAATGCCCTGTTCCCGACCGATTCCCGACTGCTTAACGCCGCCGAACGGCACATCGAAGCGCAGGTCGAGGTGCTTGTTGATCCACACTGTTCCGGTGTCCAGGCGCATTGCCAGATCTACCGCCTTTTCCGGATCGCCGGTCCAGATCGACCCCGAAAGGCCGAATTCGCTATCATTTGCCCGGGCGACCAGATCGTCGATATCGTCATAGGAAAGGACCGGGATTACCGGACCGAACTGTTCCTCGCGGACCAGCCGCGAATCGTCGGACAGACCGCGTACCACCGTAGGCGCGATGAAATACCCGGGCCGATCGAGGGCGCCGCCGCCCGCGATCACCTGCCCCTGTTCGCCGGCATCGCGGATGAGGTCGAGCACCTTGTCGTATTGCTGGCGGTTCTGCAGCGGCCCGATCTGCGCGCCCTGGTTGCGGCCGTCGTCGACCACCGCCGCCCTCGCGAGCGCCGCCAGTTCGTCGCACAAAGCGTCGTAGACCGCGGCCGGCGCATAGATCCGCTTGGCGGCCATGCAGACCTGCCCGGCATTGATCGTCGCCGCCGCGAAGATGCGCGGCGCCACCGCCTTGACGTCGACGTCGTCGAGAAGGATGGCGACATCGTTCCCGCCGAGCTCGAGCGTGAGCCGCTTGAGCGTGCCTGCCGCCCCCGCCATAACCTTGCGACCCGTGGCGGTGGACCCGGTGAACGTCACCTTGGCGACGTCGGGATGCCCCGCCAGTGCGGCGCCGAGGTCGTTTTCGTCGACGATCACGTTCAGGACGCCGGCGGGCAGCAGCGGCTGGGCGACCTCCGCCAGCAACAGGCTGGTAAGCGGGGTGGTGGGCGCGGGCTTGGCAACGACCGTGTTGCCGGTCGCCAGCGCCGACGCGACCTTGATCGTCAGGATTATCAGCGGGAAGTTCCACGGCGTGATGACCGCCACCACGCCCAGCGGCGTGCGATGCTCGATCACCTTGTCGGTATCGTCGTCGATCAGGACCCGCGGCTCCGCCTCGAACCCACTAAAATAGCGCATCGCCGCAATCGCGCCGCCGGTCTCGAACTCCGCCTGCGCCAGCGGCTTGCCCTGCTCGCTGGTCAGCAGCGCGGCAAATTCGTTGAACCGCGCCTCGATACCGTCGGCGATCGCCCGCAGACGATCACCGCGCTCCGTCGGATGCGTCGCCGCCCAGCCCGGGAAGGCGCGAGCGGCCGCGGCGACCGCGGCGTCCAGTTGCTCTGCATCCGCCCTGGCACACCATTCGAACGGCTCGCCACTCGCGGGATCGATCACGGGAAGCGTCGCCCGCCCTTCGACCAATTGGCCATCGATCAGCATCCTGCGCATGTCTGCCTTCCTCTCCAAGGCTTCGTTGTCGCCGAAGGATGCGCCGAGTGAGCCGACCGCCTCAAATGGCGGAATTGCATAAAGGTTATCGGCGGATCGCATAATCGCCCGCCGCCGCGACCGTCTATTGTGCCCGCAACGATGACAGGAGAGGTAGGCCGACATGAACGCTCTGTTCGAAAAAGGCATGCAGGTTCGCCGCGAGATGTTCGGGCCGGCGCTTGCGGAGCGCGCCGTGGCGGAAGCAAGCGACTTCGCCAAGCCGTTCCACGAAATCATGACGCGCTATTGCTTCGGCGAAACCTGGAACCGGCCCGGCCTCGGCCGCCGCGATCGCAGCCTGCTCACGCTGTCGATGCTGATTGCGCAGGGCAAGGAGATGGAGATCAAGATGCACGTCAAGGGCGGCATCGCCAACGGGCTGACCGTCGATGAAATCCGCGAGGTCGTGCTTCATGCCATGATCTATTGCGGCGTCCCCGCGTCCTTCACGGCCCTGCGTGCCGCCGAAGCGGCGCTAGCCGAACTCGACGCGGCACAGGCGCCGTCATGAAGGTCGCGTTCATCGGCCTCGGCAACATGGGTGCGCCGATGGCCGAACGCCTGCTGTCCGGCGGTTTCGAGACGCGGGTGTTCGACAGCAACCCTGCGGCCAGCGAGCGGTTCGGCGCCGCTTATGCGCCCACGGTGCTCGAAGCGGCGACCGGTGCCGACGTGGTCGTCACCATGCTGCCGGACGGACACATCGTCCGCAAGGTGCTGCTGGAAACCGAAGGACTGCTGTCGGCGGTCGCGCCCGGTGCCGTCTTCCTTGACATGAGCTCGTCGGGCGCGTCGGGCACCGTGGAGCTCGGCCGCGCACTTGCCGCCCACGGCCACCCGCTTGTCGACGCCCCCGTCTCGGGCGGTGTGCCGATGGCCAGCGCAGGGACGCTCGCGCTCATGGTCGGGACCGACGACGACGCTGCCTTTGCGCGCGTTGAGCCGCTGCTGTTGCGCCTCGGCGTGAAGATCGCGCGCATGGGCGGTCTGGGAAGCGGCCATGCGACCAAGGCGATCAACAACGCGATTGCCGCCGCGACGCTGGCGGTCACCGCCGAAGGGCTCGTGATGGGCGAACGCTTCGGCATCGATCCCGCCACGCTGCTCGAGGTGATCAACGCCTCGACCGGACGTAGCGGCGTGTCGGAATCGGTGTTCAAGACCCAGATCGTGTCGCGCAGGTTCGCGCAGGGCTTTGCGCTTGCGCTGATGGCGAAGGACGTCGGCCTGGCGGACGGATTGCGCGACGGCCTGGGGCTGGACCTGCCGGTTTTGGCGGCGACGAAGCGCAACTGGGACGCCGCGCGCGACGCCTTGGGCGCTGGCGCAGACTTCACCTCCTATTTCATACATGTCGAGCGCAGCAACGGCATAAAGGAAGGAGACCGGCAGTGAACGCCTATCCGGACACCGTCCACTATCAGGGCTTGAACCGGCCACGGCATATCGAGGCCAACGCCTGGGACCTGGAGGTCGAAGGTGCCATCCCCCCGGAAATCGACGGCGCGTTCTTTCGTGCGGTTCCCGATCCGCGCTGGGTCCCCCGCCGGAAGGACGACGTGATCCTTTCGGCCGACGGCGCGATCAACAAGATCGAATTCCGCGACGGCCGGGTGAACTATGCGTTGCGCTACGTCCGGACGGCGCGCTTCGTCGCGGAAGAGCAAGCCGGTCGGTCGCTGTTCGGCGCGTATCGTAATCCGTACACCAACGATCCGATCGTCGCCGGTGTCGACGGCACGGTCGCCAACACCACACCGATCTGGCACGCCGGCCGCCTGTTCATGACCAAGGAGGACGGCCTCCCCTACCAGATCGATCCCGACACGCTTGCGACGATCGGCAAATGGGACTTCGACGGCGCCCTGCGCTCGGAAACGGTCACCGCGCACGCGCGGGTCGATCCGGCCACCGGCGAACTGTTCTTCTTCGGTTACGAGGCCGATGGCCTGGCCAGCCGCAAGGTCGCCTACGGGATCGCGGACGCATCGGGCAAGCTGGTCCGCGAACAATGGTTCGACGCGCCCTACTGCGCGTTCATGCACGATTTCGCGCTGACCGCGGAACATGCCATCTTCCTCGCCTTCCCCACCACCGCCGATCTTGACCGGCTGAAGGCGGGGGGCCCGCACTGGATCCACGAGCAGGACCGCGAAAGCTGGATCGGAATCATGCCCCGGTACGGATCCGTCGATGAACTGCGCTGGGTGCAGGGTCCGGTCGGCGTCCATGCCTACCACGTCATGAACGCGTTCACGCAGGGCACGCAGGTCGTCGTCGACATGTGCCTTGCCAACACCAACCTCATACCGTTCATCGTCGAGGATTCGGGCCTGGACATCCAGCTGACCGGCGGTCTGACGCGGTGGACGATCGACCTTGCGGCAGCGACGCCGACCGTCGATGAACACGTCCTGGGCCCGTTCGGCGAAATGCCGCGGGCGACCGAGGCCGATATGGGACGCGCCTATCGCCGCGGTTGGTATCTCAGCATCGATCCCGAGGGCGGCAAGCCCCTGCACAATGGTCCGGCCGGACTGGCGTTCAACCTGCTGCTCCGGGTCGATCTGGGCAACGGTACGTTCGAGGCGATGCCTCTCGGCCAGGATCGCGCGATCAACGAGGTGGTCCACATCCCCGCCGACGATCCGACGCATGGCGGGTGGCTGATGGCGATGGTCGATCGCGAGCTCATCCCCGACCATTACGATCAGGAAATCTGGATCATCGAGGCGGACGAGGTCGCCAAGGGGCCGATCGCCAAGGTGAAGATGCCGGTGGTGACGCGCGAACAGGTCCACGGCAACTGGGTGCCGCGCGCCGTGCTGGATACGGCGGTAACGCGGTCGGAAACCGTCGCATGACGATCGTCGTCACGGGCGCGTCCGGCCAGTTCGGGCAGAGTGCCGTCGAGCGGCTCCTGCAGTCCGTACCCGCCGAGGATCTGATCCTGGTGACGCGACGGCCGCAGGGTCTGGCTGAATTCGCTGCGCGCGGCTGCGACGTCCGCGTGGGCGATTACGACGATCCCGCGAGCCTCGTCGATGCTTATCGCGGCGGCGAACGGCTGCTGATGATCAGCGGCACGCGCGTCGGCAAGCGGGTCGCCCAGCACACCGGCGCGATCAATGCGGCCAAGGCGGCGGGAGTTCACCACATCGTCTATACCTCGTTCGTTGGCAGCACGCCCAAATCCTGTGCCGATGTGTCGGGCGACCACTGCGCGACCGAGGCTGCGCTGTTGGCGTCGGGACTGGAGTGGACCGTGCTGCGCGACGCCCAATATGCCGAAGCCGCAGTGGACGTCATGGCGCCCAGCATCATTCGCGCGGGCAAGATGCTCTCCGTCGCAGGCGACGGACAGATGGCGTTCGTCTCGCGCGAGGACTGCGTCGCGAGCGCCGTCGCGGTGTTGACCGGCGACGGCCACGCCGGCCGTGTCTACGACATTACCGGCCCAGACCTTGTCTCGTACCGCGAACTGGCAGCGATGATAGCCGAAACGGCAGGGCGGCCTATCGAATTCGTGCCGGTCGACGAGGCGGGCCTGTATGCGATGTTCGATGCGCTCGGCGTCCCGCGCGAACCGGTCGACGACAACATCGCGAACGGCTTCCCGTGGAACTCCGACGACATGGTGAGCTTCGAGGCCGCCGTTCGCGACGGCCATTTCGCGATCCTGTCGGACGACGTCGAACGCCTCACCGGGCGCCCGCCCCGTTCGCTCCGCTCGCTGTTCGAAGCCCGGTCGGCGGCGCTACGCGCGATCGCATTCGAAGAAACGTCCCCGACATCATGACTGCCAAGATCATCGATGGCCGCGGCTTGGCCAAGAGCATGCGGATCGGCTTCCGCGACCGGGTCGCCCGGCTGACCGGGCAGAGCGGCGCGGCGCCGGGGCTTGCCGTCGTCCTGGTCGGCGAAGACCCGGCGTCCGCGGTCTATGTCGCCAACAAGATTCGTGCCTGCGGGGATGTCGGCATCCGCTCCGTCACGCACCGACTGCCGGCCGACCTGACCAATGCCGAACTGCTCGGACTGATCGTCGAACTGAACGCCGATCCGGCCATCCACGGGATCCTCGTCCAGCTGCCGCTGCCCAGGCATATCGACATGGGCCGGGTGCTGCAGACCATCTCGCCCGAAAAGGATGTCGACGGGTTCCACCTCTACAATGTCGGCGGGCTGGTCGTCGGCGAGACCGTATTCTCGCCCTGCACGCCCTATGGCGTCGTCAAGCTCCTCGAGCATGAAGGCATCCCAATCGAGGGCCAGAACGTCGTCGTGGTGGGCGCGAGCAACATCGTGGGCAAGCCGATGGCGCTGATGCTGATGGCGCGCGATGCCACCGTCGCAATCTGCCACGCCAAGACGCGCGATCTTGCCCAGTTCACCATCCTGGCCGACATTCTGGTGGTGGCGGCGGGCGTGCCGAACCTGATCGTCGCCCCGATGGTCAAGAAAGGCGCCGTCGTCATCGACGTCGGCATCAACCGCCTGCCCGACGGCCGCATCGGCGGCGACGTCGATTTCGCCGGCATCGCGGCTAAGGCATCGCACATCACCCCGGTGCCGGGCGGCGTCGGCCCGATGACCGTCACCATGCTGCTCGAGAACACGATCCATTCCGCCGAGCGCGCAGCCGTCGGGTGACGGGACCGGCATATGACCGACATCGATTTCGGCGCCCGGGCCATCGCCGGCCCTGCGTCGCAGGACAGCAAGGAACCATCATGAACGCCAGCGTCACGACCGAGCAGACACCGCCGGCACGCACCTTCGCGCGCCGCAATCCCCTGACCGGCGCCGATGCCAGCACCACGCGCGCGATGGATGCCGGCGATGCCAACGCCGTGGCGGACGCCGCGGCCGCGGCCTTTCCGGCCTGGTCGGCGCTTGGCCCCAACGCCCGGCGCGCCGCGCTGATGAAGGCTGCCGACGCGCTCGAGGCACGCGCCGCCGATTTCGTCGATGCGATGGCGGCGGAGATCGGTGCGACGCGGGGCTGGGCCGAATTCAACCTGAAGCTCGCGGCCGGCATTGTCCGCGAGGCGGCGGCGATGACGACGCAGATCGGCGGGGAGGTCATCCCGTCGGACAAGCCGGGCTGCCTCGCCATGGCGATCCGCGAGCCGGTTGGGGTGATGCTCGGCATTGCGCCCTGGAATGCGCCGATCATCCTCGGCGTTCGCGCCGTGGCGATGCCGCTGGCCTGCGGCAACACCGTGGTGCTCAAGGCCAGCGAACAATGTCCGCGGACGCATGGCCTGATCGCCGAAGCCTTTGCCGACGCCGGTTTCCCGGCCGGCGCACTCGGCATCGTGACCAACGCGCCCGAGGATGCGGCCCAAGTCGTCGGCGCACTGATCGATCATCCCGCGATCCGCCGCATCAACTTTACCGGATCGACGCATGTCGGCCGCATCATCGCGCAGCGCGCCGCCGGCCACCTGAAGCCGGTACTGCTCGAATTGGGCGGCAAGGCGCCGTTCATCGTGCTGGAGGACGCCGATCTGGACGAGGCGGTGAAGGCGGCGGCCTTTGGAGCGTTCATGAACCAAGGCCAGATCTGCATGTCCACCGAGCGGATCATCGTAGTCGACGCGGTGGCGGACGCCTTCATCGAGCGGTTCCGGACCAAGGTGGCCGGGATGGCGGTGGGTGATCCGCGCGAGGGAAGAACGCCGCTGGGAACGGTCGTCGACCTCAAGACCGTCGACTGCGTCCGCGGCCTCATCGACGATGCGTTGGCGAACGGCGCGACCCAGCTGGTCGGCGGCGAGGCCGATGGCGTGCTCATGCCCGCGCACGTGATCGACGGGGTGACGCCATCGATGCGGCTGTTCCGCGACGAAAGCTTCGGCCCGGTGGTGGGCGTCATCCGTGCTCGCGACGAGACGCATGCGGTCGAACTCTGCAACGACACCGAATATGGTTTGTCCGCCGCCGTCTTCACCCGCGACGCGGCGCGGGGCCTTCGCATCGCCAGGCAAATCAAGTCGGGTATCTGCCACATCAATGGCCCGACGGTGCATGACGAGGCACAGATGCCGTTCGGCGGCATGAAGGCATCCGGCTACGGGCGCTTCGGCGGCAAGGCGGGGATCGACAGCTTCACCGAGCTGCGCTGGATCACCATGGAAACCCAGCCGGGCCATTTTCCGATCTGACCGGGCGCGCTGCGTCGAGAGACAGGCGCCCTCCCCCGCATAATCCCCGATACGAAAGGCTTCAGAAATGTCAGAGTTGAGCAGCAACGGCGTGGTCGCCTTCCATGTCGAGGACCGCATCGCCTGGGTCAGCTTCAATCGCCCCGACAAGCGGAACGCGATGAGCCCGACGCTCAACCGGGATATGATGGAGGTGCTCGACACCTTGGAATACCGCGACGACGTCGGCGTGCTCGTCCTCTCTGGCGAAGGCGCGGCTTGGACCGCGGGCATGGACCTCAAGGAGTATTTCCGGGAAACGGAGGTGAAGGGCCTCGGCGGCACGCGCCAGGCGCAGCGCGAGAGTTATGGCTGGTGGCGGCGCCTTCGCTGGTATCAGAAGCCGACGATCGCGATGATCAACGGATGGTGCTTCGGCGGCGGGTACGGCCCCCTGTTTGCCTGCGATCTCGCCTTCGCCGCCGATGAAGCGAAGTTCGGGCTTAGCGAGATCAACTGGGGTATCCTGCCCGGCGGCGGCGCGACCAAGGTCGCGCGCGAGCTGATACCGTTCCGAAAGGCGATGTACCATGCGATGATGGGCGAGAATATCGACGGCCGGACCGCGGCGGAATGGGGACTGGTCAACGAATCGCTCCCGCTCACAGGCTTGAAGGACCGAGTCTGCGACGTCGCGGCCGTGCTGCTGCAGAAGAACCAGGTCGCGCTCAAGGCGACCAAGGATGCGGTGCGCCGCGTCGGCGAGATGACCTACGACAATGCCGAGGACTATCTGGTCCGCGCGCAGGAAGCGGCGAACAGCTACGACAATGACGGCCGCAAGGAAGGCATCCGGCAGTTCATCGACGAAAAGTCGTACAAGCCGGGGCTGGGCAGCTACGACACCACCGTCGGCCGGGATAAGGGCAAGTGACCACGACCGCGCAACTCGACCGGTTGCTGCGCGCGCGCTCCGTCGCGATCGTCGGCGCATCCGAGAAACCGGGCGCACTGGGCAACGCCGTCCTGCGCAACCTCGAACGCCACGGCTTCGACGGGACGATCCATCTTATTAACCCGAAACGCCCGGTGATCGAGGGCCGGCAGGCGCTGGGCGGCGTCGACGAACTTCCCGCCGGCGTCGATGCCGCGGTGCTGGCGATCCCCGGTCCGGCAGTCGTGGCAACGCTCCGCCAGCTCGCGGAACGTGGCGTCGGCGCGGCCATCGTCTTCTCGGCCGGCTTCGCAGAAGGTGGAGAAGACGGGGTGGCCGCGCAGGCGGAGATCACGCGGATCGCCAGCGACAGCGGCATGGTCGTGCTCGGCCCGAACTGCCTCGGCGCCACCAGCCACCTCACCGGTCTGCCGCTGACCTTCGTCGAGGTAGCCGCGAATCAGGGTGCGTTGCCCGGCGTCGGCATCGTCTCCCAGTCGGGCGCGATGGCTGTCGTTCTGGGAACCGTGCTACAGGCCAAGGACCTGGCGGTGTCGGTGTCGGTGTCGACGGGGAACGAGGCGGCCAGCGGTGTCGAGGAATTCGTCGAATATCTCGTCGACGAGCCGAACACGAAGGCGATCGGGATGGTCGTCGAACATTTCCGTGCACCTGCGCGCTTCCTGGCCGCCGCCCGGCGTGCCCGTGCCGCGGGCAAGGCGATCGTGCTGCTGCATCCCGGAACGTCGAGCGCCGCGCGTGAGTCCGCGGCGACGCATACGGGCGCTCTGGCGGGCGACTGGGCGGTGATGAGCACGCTCGTCCGACGCGCCGGGGTCCTGCTGGTCGACAGCCTGGAGGAACTGGCCGATACGCTCGATCTCGCCGTCCGCTGCCCGGGCATCACGCGCGGCGGCATCGCGGTCTTGACCGAATCCGGGGCATTCAAGGCGCTGACGCTCGATCTGGCGGAGCGGCTTGCTCTGGACCTTCCGACGCTGAGCCCCTCGACCCAGCAGGCGATGCGCGCTGCGCTGCCGGATTTAATCCCGGTTTCGAACCCGATGGATCTGACCGCCCAGTCCCTGGTCGATCCGGACCTGTACCGCAAGATGCTCACCCCGCTGGTCGCCGACGACCGGATCGGTACGATCGTCCTCGCCATCATCCAGACCGACGAGCGCACGTCGACCCTCAAGCTCGGCCCGATCGTGACCGCGCTGCGCGAACTACAACCCGCAAAGCCGATCGTGTTCGCAGGATTGGACGAAGGCGCGACCGTGCCGGCCCAATATATCCGCGACCTACGGTCGCTCGGCGTCCCGTATTTTCCGACGCCCGACCGTGCCTTCCGTGCCTTGGGTCGATTAGGCCAGCTTCAGGCAACGCAAGATGCCGAGGCGATCCCGCACGCCGTCACGCTGTCGCCGGGCGAAGGTACGCTGCCCGAATATCTCTCCAAGCGACTGCTTGCCGAAGTCGGCATACCCTTTCCCGATGGGTCGTTCGTGACCAGAGTGGACGAGGCCGTCGCGGTGGCGCAGCGCATCGGCTATCCGGTCGTCCTCAAGGCGCAGGCCGCCGCGCTCAGCCACAAGAGCGAT
>Ga0182217_1000093_pt1 | contig 12975 bp, 9 predicted proteins | sample G5R1MG_18_FD_128395 | JGI IMG/M metagenome (GOLD analysis project Ga0182217, IMG submission 128395) | Switchgrass phyllosphere microbial communities from Michigan, USA - G5R4_NF_03OCT2016_LD1 MG | ecosystem: Host-associated > Plants > Phyllosphere > Phylloplane/Leaf | place: USA: Michigan... | reverse complement strand
TGGACAAATAGCAGAAAAGATCACTCACGCACGAGTGAGTGTCCATTGACACGTCACCGGGGCTGCCGCATCCTCCAGCCATAAACCACGCCGAGTGGGAGAGGATATGGCGATTCCGAGCAGCGTCGCGGCGACCGAGCCGCGGCCGGCGATATCCGCAGGGCGGCGCGCGCAGCATCCCGGCATCGTGCTGGCGATGCTGACCTTCGTCTATGTGCTGAACTTCCTCGACCGGCAGTTGCTCGGCATCCTCGCCAAGCCGATTCAGGATTCGCTGCGGATCACCGATGGCCAGCTCGGGCTGATCGGCGGCCTGTATTTCGCGATGTTCTATTGCTTCATCGCCATCCCCGTAAGCTGGCTCGCCGACCGGACCAGCCGCGTCGGCGTGCTGACGCTCGCCTGCGCGATCTGGAGCGCGGCGACGATCGCCTGCGGCATGGCGCGCAGCTATCCGCAGCTCGTCGCGGCGCGGATGGTGGTCGGCTTCGGCGAGGCGGGCGGCGTGCCGCCGTCCTATGCGCTGATCACCGACACGTTCGCGCCGGGGCGGCGCGGCGTCGCCTTCGGCATCTACAATCTCGGGCCGCCGATCGGCGCGGCGCTGGGCATCGCGCTGGGGGCGACGATCGCGACGCTGTTCGACTGGCGCGATGCCTTCGTCGCGATCGGCCTCGTCGGGATCGTCGCGGCGGCGGCATTGCCGTTCGTGATCCCCGAGCCGACGCGCGGCGCCGCCGATCCCGGCGCGCCGATGGTCGCGGACAAGGCGCCGTTCTGGGGGACGCTGCACGCCTTCTTCGCCAATCCGGTGATGACGCTTGCCGCCTTCGGCAGCGGCGCGACGCAGTTCGTGACCTATGGCCTCGGCAATTTCGCGGTGCTGTTCCTGATCCGCGAGAAGGGCATGACGCTGCCCGAGATCGCGATCTGGTATGCGTTGGCGATCGTGCTCGGCATGGGCGGCGGCATGGTCGCCTCGGGGCGGATCATCGACCGGTTCGCACGTGCCGGGTCGCGGCGCGTATTCGCGCTTGCCCCCGCAGTGTCGCTGGCGATCGCCATGCCCTTCTATCTCGCCTTCGTCTGGGCGCCGTCGTGGCCGCTCGCGCTGGCGCTGCTTACCGTCGTGATGTTCTTCAACTATTTCTACCTCTCCTGCTCGGTGACGTTGGTGCAGGAGGAGGCGGCGCCCAACCAGCGCGTGCTCGCCGGCGCGTTGCTGCTGCTGGTGATGAACTTCGTCGGCCTCGGCCTCGGCCCGACCTGGGTCGGCGCGGCCAGCGACCATTTCGCGGCGGGCGGCGCGGTCAATCCGCTGCAGCTGTCGCTCTACACGCTTACGCCCTTTTACGGACTTGCGATCGGCCTGTTCCTCTGGCTCGCGCGCAGGCTCCGCCGTCAGGAGACCGGCCGATGATGACCTTGATCGCAATGCTGCTCGCCGGCGCCGCCCCGGCGGCGGCGACGGACTCCGGCCCGGTGGTCGACGCCCCCGCCGGGCGGGTACGCGGCACGAGCGAGGGCGACGTCCGCGTCTTCCGCGGCATCCCCTATGCCGCGCCGCCGGTGGGCAATCTGCGCTGGCGCGCGCCGGTGCGGCTGCCGCGCTGGAGCGGCGAGCGCGCCGCGATCGGCTTCGGACCTGCCTGCGTCCAGCCGCAGGGCGGTACGGCGACGCTATACGCAGGGCCGCCGATGCCGGTCAGCGAGGATTGCCTGTCGCTCAACGTCTGGATGCCGGCCAAGGCGAAGAATGCGCCGGTGATGGTATGGATACACGGCGGCGCGCTGGCGACCGGATCGAGCCGTGAGCCGATGTACGACGGCCGCAGGTTCGCCGAGCGTGGTATCGTCGTGGTGTCGATCAACTATCGCCTCGGCGTGCTCGGCTGGCTGGCGCATCCGGGGCTGAGCCGTGAATCGACGCAGCGCGTCTCCGGAAATTACGGCCTGCTCGACCAGATCGCCGCGCTCCACTGGGTGCGCGACAATATCGCCGCGTTCGGCGGTGCGCCGGGCAACGTCACGATCGCGGGCGAATCGGCGGGCGGGCTGAGCGCGCTGTACCTGATGACCGCGCCCGCCGCGCATGGCCTGTTCGCCCGCGCGATCGCCCAGAGTTCGTACATGATCTCGATGCCCGAATTGCGCAAAGCCGCGTTCGGCATGCCGTCGTGGGAGGGCGGCGGCCAGTTGCTCGGCGGCGCGTTGCAGGCGCCCGACGTACAAAGCCTGCGCGCGATGGACGCGCAGACGCTGACCGACACTGCGGCGAAGATGGGCTTCGCGCCGTTCGGCGTGGTCGACGGCGTCGTGCTGCCGCAGCAGATGGTCGACGCTTTCGATCAGGGCAAACAGGCGGCGGTGCCGGTGCTGGCAGGGTTCAACCAGGGCGAGATCCGCTCGCTGCGCATGCTCGCGCCCAAGCCGCCCAGGGATGCCGCCAGCTATGAGCGCGAGATCCGTGCGCGCTATGCCGATCTCGCCGATCCGTTCCTGCGCCTCTATCCCGCGAGCGATTATCCGCAGAGCATCCTCGCCAGCACGCGCGACGCTTTATACGGCTGGACCGCGGAGCGACTGGTGCGCAAACAGGCCGCGCTCGGCCAGCCGGCCTATCTCTATCTGTTCGATCATGGCTATCCGGCGATGGACCGGGCCGACCTCCACGCCTTCCACGCCAGCGAATTGCCGTTCGTGTTCGGCACGTTCGACGGGACGCCGCCGCGCTGGCCGAAGGTGCCGGACGCCGCCGGCGAACGCGCGCTGTCGGAGACGATGCTCGATTACTGGGCGGGGTTCGTGCGCGACGGCACGCCGGTGGCGCGGGGCGCACCGGCCTGGCCCGCGTATGGCGCGACCCGGACCTATCTCCATATCGGCGCGACGCCAGAGGCGCGGCAGGAGCTAATGCCGGGGATGTTCGCGCTCAACGAGCGCGTCATGTGCCGTCGCCGTGCGACGGGAACGATCGGCTGGAACTGGAACGTCGGGCTCGCCGCGCCCAGATTGCCGCCGGCGACCGCGGGCTGCGAATAGGCCCGCGCGCCGCCGTCGGCAGGGGCGTCAGCGCGCGACCGGCAGCTTGGTGCCGAGCATCACCAGCCGCCCGCCGGTGATGCCGAACCAGTGCGGCACGCCGGCGGGGACGAGGAAGACGTCGCCCGGCCTGAGCGTGCGCGTCGTGCCGCCGGCGATGCGGCTGCCCTCGGTCAGGTCGGGCTTGACCACCTTGGCGTCGACGAGCGTGCCGCCCGACACCATCGTCCCGGCGCCGTCGACGACCATGACATATTCGGCCTCGGCGGGATGAACCGCCGGGCGGCCGGGCGATTTCCAGATCTCCAGCGCGGCGACATGACCGTCGCCCTGCATCACCGGCTGCCATGCGAAGCCCTGGCCCGGCTTCATCGCCTTCGCCATCGCGGCCACCTGCGCGCGGATAGCGGCGGCGGTGGCGTAACCGGTCGGGTCGGGCGCCTGCGCCGCGACCGGCGCGGCGAGAAGCACGAGCAGCGGAACGACGCCCCTCATGCGCGGCCGTCCAGCCGGATCGTGCGGCCCTCGCGCGCCGAGCGATAGATCGCCTCGACGATGCGCATGTCGCGCAGACCTTCCTCGCCCGAGACGATCGGTTCGCGCCCGGTGCGGATGCTCTCGACGAGATGGTCGAGCTGCCCGGCGAATTGCGTCCTGGCCGGGCCGGGCGGCGGCGTCACCTCGCGTTCGCGGCCGTCGCGGCCGAGCCACATATGATTGCCGTCGTAGCGCGTCGCCGGCTCCAGCTCGATCCGGCCCTTGTCGCCCATCAGCAGGATATGGTTCTGGTTGGCGCTGTACATCGACTGGCAGCTCGCGATCGCGCCCGAGGGGAATTCGAGCGTCCAGTCGATGATGTCCTCGACCTCGGTAAAGCGTGGATCGCGCCGGTCGGTGGATTCGCGCGCGGTCACCGCGATCGGCTCCTCGCCGGTCATATAGCGTGCCGCCTGCAGGCTGTAGACGCCCATGTCCATCAGTGAGCCGCCACCCGACAGCGCGCGCTTCAGGCGCCACGCCGAAGGGCTGCCCTGCGTGAAGCCATGCTCGGTGCGGACGTAGCGGATCTTGCCCGCCGCGCCGGTGCGCGCGAGGCGCATCGCCTCGAGGTTGAACGGCTCGAAGTGGCAGCGATAGCCGATCATCAGCTTGCGGTTCGCCGTCTTGCACGCGGCGATCATCGCCTCGCATTCGGCGACCGACACCGCCATCGGCTTTTCGCACATCACATGCTTGCCCGCCTTCGCCGCGCGGATGGTATAGGCGGCGTGCATCGCATTGGGCAGGCAGACATAGACGATGTCGACGTCGGGATTGTCGCGGATCGTGTCGAAATTGGCGTAGGAATAGACCGAGCGCGCCGGCAGGCCGTGTTCGGCGGCGACGCGCTGTGCCTTGGCGGAATCGCCGCTGACCACCGCGGCGAGCCGGCTGTGCGTGCAATTGGCGAATTGCGGGATGATCGTCCCCAGTCCGTAGCTGCCCAGCCCGACGATCGCATAGCCGAGCGGACGATCGGACGCGCCGCGCGCAAGCGCGCCCGAACCAATCGTCAGCGCGGCGGCCGACAGCAGGAGGTCACGACGTCCGATATCCATAGGTTTGGCTCCGAAGGGGAGGAGAGGGCGCGTCAATGCGCGAAATGGCTGGTCGATCGGACGAGCGCCTGCGCCGCCATGGCGACCTGCGTCCGGTTGCCGACCTTCAGCTTGCGCATCAGCACGGTCATATGCGCCTTGACCGTCGCCTCGGCGATACCGAGGTCGAAGGCGATCTGTTTGTTGAGCCGGCCGCAGGTGACGCCGTGCAGCACCTTGAGCTGGGTCGGCGTGAGCCGCACCCCGGCATCGAGCGGAGCGGCCGTGCCGGCGGTCGCCGGGGCATCGTCCTGCGGGTCGTGCGCCATGATCCTGGTCATGCCTGTCCTCCCTGTTGCCGCCGGCCTCGGGACCGGTCTGTCGCCCGCCGCGATTCGCGGCATGACCCGTGAATACGCGAAGCGGTTGGACAGATTCAAGCGGGTTTCTTCAGGAAGAGCAACGCGATAGCTTCGATCTTGCGTCTATCGCAGCAATCCTGTCATACAGATCGCAAGCGTTGCGGCATCGAGTCACGCGGCCGATCATAATGGGAGAGCGACGGGGATGACTGGCACGTTCGTACCGGGTGCCGTCGCATGATCGCGGCGGACTATCGCCTCATCCTTGCCGCCTTGCTCGGCATCGGGCTGTCGATCGTGCTGATCGTGCGCGGCAAGCTGCATCCGTTCATCGGCCTGTTGTGCGGTGCGTTCGCGGTCGGCCTGCTGAGCGGGCTCGGCACCGCCGACACGGCCAAGGCGGTGCAGAAGGGGGCGGGCGATATCCTCGGCGGCACCGGCCTCGTCGTCGCCCTGGGGCTGGCGCTGGGCGCGATGCTGCAATTGTCGGATGGCGCCGCGGCGCTGGCGCGTGCCGGGCTGCGCTGGTCGGGCGAGCGGCGGGCGCCGTGGGCGAGCCTCGTCGTCGCGCTCGTCATCGGCCTGCCGCTGTTCTTCGAAACCGGCCTGGTGCTGTTGCTGCCGATCGTCGCCACCGCCGCGGCGGCGCTGCCCGCGGGTATCCGCCGCGACGAGGCCCGGCTGCAACTGATGCTGCCGGCGCTGGCGGGCCTGTCGGTCGTCCACGCGCTGGTGCCGCCGCATCCCGGGCCGTTGCTCGCGGTCGATGCGTTGCACGCCAGCCTCGGGCTGACGATCGCCTATGGCCTGATCGTCGCCATCCCGACCGCGGTGATCGCCGGGCCACTGCTGTCGCGCTACACCGCGCGCGGCGTGATGCTGGCCGCGCCGGTGCTCGCGCCGCCGCCGGTCGAGATGGCGCCGCCGCCGATCTGGCGCGCGCTCGTCGTCGTGCTGATGCCGGTCGTGCTGATCGCCGCGGGGCAGGTGCAGGCGCTGCTGCCCGCCGGCGTCGCACAGCACTTCGGCTGGCTGGCGGCGGCGAGCAATCCGGTGCTGGCGTTGCTGATCGCCTGCCTCGTCGCGCTGCCGCTGCTGTTCGGTGCGGGGATGCGCCGCGCGTCGGTGCAGGAGGCGATCTGGAGCGAGGCGATGAAGCCCGCCGGCACCATCCTGCTGGCGATCGGGGCGGGCGGTGCGCTGAAACAGGTGCTGGTCAGCGCCGGCCTGTCCGACCTGCTCGTCCGCGTCGCGGCGGGGGGCGCGGTATCGCCGCTGCTGCTCGCCTGGGGCGTGGCGGTCGGCATCCGGCTGGCGACCGGTTCGGCGACGGTGGCGACGATCACCACCGCGGGGATCATGCCCGGCCTCGTCGCCGCGTCGGGCGTCTCGCCCGAATGGACCGTGCTCGCCATCGGCGCGGGCAGCGTCTTCTTCTCGCACGTCAACGATCCCGGTTTCTGGCTGGTCAAAAGCTATATCGGCACCAGCACCCGCGACACCTTCCGGACATGGTCGGTGTTGGAGACCGTCGTGTCCGTCGTCGGGCTTATCTGCGTTATGATCGGCAGCAATCTGGTCTGAGCGACCGGGAGGGAGACAGGGATGAGCCAGGGACGATTGGCGGATCAGGCCTATACGGGCATCGTCGCGCTCATCAACGACGGGCTGGCGATCGGCGATCGCCTGCCGTCGGAGGCGCGGCTCGCCGAGATGTTCGGCATGTCGCGCACGATCGTGCGTGAGGCGCTGGTCCGGCTGGCATCGGACGGCTTCACCGAGGCGCGGCGCGGCGCGGGCTCGTTCGTCAAGAGCCGCCCCTCCGACCGGCTCGTCGCGCATATGCCGCTCGCCGAACTGTCGACGACGCTGGGCAGCTACGAGGTCCGCTTCGTGCTGGAGGCGGAGGCGGCACGGCTCGCCGCGGCACGCCGGTCGAGCGAGGAGATGGCGTCGATCGACGCGGGGCTCGCCGATCTGCGCGACGCGCTCCTGTCGAGTGCGCCGGCGCATGACGAGGATATGGAATTGCACCGCCGCATCGTGGTCGCGACCGCCAACCCGGCGTTCCTGATCGCGTTCGAGGCGCTGTCGGCGGACATCGACCGGATCATGCGCGCCGGCGTCGACATCTCGCGCTCGCGACCGCCCGAGGTGATCGGCGCGATGATGCGCGAGCATGAGACGATCGTCGCCGCGATCCGCGCGCAGGATGCCGACGGCGCGGCGCTGGCGATGCGCTGGCACCTGTCGGAGGGTCGCAAGCGGCTGATGCCCTAGGCAGGGTTCGCGACCGGTTCCGCCAGCCAGCGCAGCACCCTGTCGCACAGCGTCGCGACCGGGGCGCCGGCGTCGAGCGCGATCGCCGGTTCGTCCGCGCCGGGGCGCTCCAGCGTCTCCAACTGGCTGTCGAGCAGGCTGGTCGGCATGTAATGCGTCGGCCGGCCGGCGATGCGGCGGCGCAACTCCTCGCGCGGATTGTCGAGCAGCACGAAGCGCGTCGGCTGGCCGATCGCGACGGTCAGCCGTTCGCGATAGCAGCGGCGGAGCGCCGAGCAGGCGGTGATCGCCAGCCCGTCCCGCGCCACCGCCGCGGCGGTCGCGGCACCCAGCCGGTCGAGCCACGGCCAGCGGTCCGTGTCGGTCAGCGGATGGCCCGCATGCATCTTGGCCACCGCCTCTGCCGAATGAAAGTCGTCGCCTTCCAGAAAGGGGCAGCCGAGCCGTTCGGCCAATGCCTGGCCGAGCGTCGACTTGCCGCTGCCACTGACTCCCATGATGATCAGCGCCACGGGTCGGATCGGCGCGGGATGGGCTGGCGGTCGCACGGTTCGTCCTCGATTGTCGCCGTCACCCGTACCGTTTCGCAACGGCACGTGCGACGTGCCGGGATCGACTAGACGAGGCTGCCGCACCCCGGAACTACGACCATGGTCGTAGATGGCAGGGCGGGGCTTCCGGCCTATCCACCGTTCCCGAAGGCGCATCCCAGCGCCCGTCACTTGGGGTGGATCGGTTCGCATGAAGGCTTTTCTGCTGGCAGCAACGGCGACGGTGGTGGCGGGTTCCACACCCGCTTTCGCTGCGACGGGCGCGACGACGGCGTCGGTGCTGCTGACCCGCCCGGCCGATCCGCATGCGGTGACGGTGAAGGCAAAGGGCGACGGCCGCGCCGACGACACCGCGGCGATCCAGAAGGCGATCGACGCCGCGCGCGACGCCACCGGCCACGGCATCGTCTTCCTCCCCTCGGGTCGCTACCGGCTGACGCGCAGCATCCTCGTGCCGCAGGGCGTGCGGATCTTCGGCGTCGGCGCGACCCGGCCGGTGCTGGTGCTCGGCGACGCGACGCCGGGTTTCCAGGCCGGCGTCAGCACGCTGATCGTCTTCACCGGCGGCGACCAATATGCGGTCGGCAAGGTGCCGGTGCCCGTGCCCACCGTGGTGCCGCGCAGCGACGCGGTGCGCGACGCCAATTCGGCGACCTTCTATTCGGCGATGAGCAATATCGACGTCGAGATCGGTGCGGGCAATCCCGCCGCGGCGGCGGTGCGCTTCCGCGTCGCGCAGCACGCCTTCCTCAGCCATATGGACTTCCGCCTGGGCTCGGCCTTCGCCGGCGTCTATCAGGCGGGCAACGTCATGGAGGACGTCCACTTTCACGGCGGCCGCTATGGCATCGTCACCGAGAAGACGTCGCCGGCGTGGCAGTTCACCTTGCTCGATTCGAGCTTCGACGGCCAGCGCGACGCGGCGATCCGCGAGCATGAGGCGGACGTGACTCTGGTCAACGTCACGATGCGCGACACGCCGGTCGGGATCGAGATCGACGAGGGCTATAGCGACTCGCTGTGGGGCAAGGACGTCCGCTTCCAGAACATCGGCCGGGCGGCGGTGGTGATCGCCAACGAGCGCAGCGTGTTCACCCAGATCGGCTTCGAGAATGCACTGGCGACCAACGTCCCGGTCTTCGCGCGCTTCCGTGAAAGCGGGCGGACGGTGGCGGGCAAGGGGGGCAGCTATCGCGTCACCGCCTTCAACCATGGCGTCGCGGTGCCGGGGCTCGGCCAGACCGGCAAGGTCGCCACCAATGTCCAGATCGCGGCGCTCGCGCGCATGCCCGTGCCGCGGGCGCCGGCGATCCGCGCGCTGCCCGCGGTGGCGGAGTGGACCGACGTGCGCTCGCTCGGCGTCAAGGGCGACGGCCGCAGCGACGATACCGCCGCGCTCCAGGCGGCGATCGACGCGCATCGCGTGCTCTATTTCCCCGCCGGCTTCTACATGGTCACCGACACGCTGCGGCTGCGCCCGGATACGGTGCTGCTCGGCCTGCACCCGGCGATCACGCAATTGGTCATTCCCGACAACAATCCGGGCCATGCCGGCGTGGGCGGCGTCGTACCGATCGTCGCCGCACCCAAGGGCGGCCGCAACATCCTCTCGGGCCTCGGCCTGTTTACCGGCCGGATCAATCCGCGCGCGAGTGCGCTGCTGTGGAAGGCGGGGGCCGACAGCCTCGTCGACGACGTCAAGATCATGGGCGGCGGCGGCACGCCGACCGCCGATGGCAAGTCGCTCGGCGTGGCCAATGCGCGCAGCGGCGATCCGGTCGCGGACAATCGCTGGGACGCGCAATATCCCAGCATCTGGGTCACCGACGGCGGCGGCGGCACCTTCGCCGACGTGTGGAGCCCCAACACCTTCGCGCAGGCCGGCTTCTACGTCTCCGACACCACGACCCCAGGCCACGTCTACGAAATGTCGGTCGAGCATCACGTCCGCAACGAGATCGTCCTCGACAATGTCGCCAATTGGGAATTCCTCGCGCCGCAGACCGAGCAGGAGGTCGGCGAGGGCATGGATGCGGTGTCGCTCGAGGTCCGCAATTCGCGCAACCTGCTGTTCGCCAATTACCACGCCTATCGCGTCACGCGCACCTTCCACCCCGCCGACACGGCAGTAAAGCTCTACAATTCCTCGGATATCCGCTTCCGCAACGTGCATGTGAACGCCGAGAGCGGCTTCGCGACCTGCGATGCGGGCGGCTGTGCGACCTATCTCCGCGCCAGCAAATTCCCCTTCGCCAATGCGATCCAGGACAAGACGCGCAAGCTCGAGGTCCGCGAGCGCGAATTCGCGACGCTCGACGTCGCCGCCGCGCCGGTCCGGGCGCCCGCGGCGGGCGGCGCGGTGCGCAAGCTGGAGGACGGCTTCTTCTCGATCTCCGGCGGTGCGGTCGGCGCCGATGGCGTGCTGTATTTCGTCGAGCATCGCTTCCAGCGCATCTATCGCTGGACGGCGGCGAAGGGGCTGGAGGTCGTCCGCGACCATGCGCTCGATCCGGTCAATCTCGCGGTCGACGCCTCGGGCCGGCTGCTCGTCCTGTCCTCGTTCGGCCCGCAGGGCAGCGTCTATTCGATCGATCCGAACGGGTCGAAGACCGAGGTGACGATGATCCGCCCGACCCCGGTCGCGCCGCGTCCGCAGGCGCGCACGCTGCTGCCGGTCAATTGGTGGAACAACGGCGAGTTCCGCGATCAATATGATCCGGCCACCGACCGGTTCACCACGCTCGCCGATCTGTTCCGCAGCGACGCCGGCGCCGCCAAGCCGCTCGAATATGTCTCGCCGGACGGCAGCGTGGCGCTGCCCGCGTTCCGCGTGCTCGAACAGGGGCCGCCCGACCATAGCGGCTGGCGCTGGTCGGACAGCCTGCAGGCCTATGGCTTCGTCGCGGCCAAGCCCGGCGAACGGCTGTTCGTCAGCAATCCATCCGAGGGCATCACCTATAGCGGCACGGTCGCCGCGGGCGGCGCGCTCGCCGACCTCAAGCCCTTCGCCGATCGCGGCGGCGAAAGCGTCGCGGTCGACGGCAAGGGGCGCGTCTACGTCGCGAACGGTCAGGTGTTCGTCTACGGCTCCGATGGTCGCGAGGCCGGGCGGATCGACGTGCCGGAGCGACCGCTACAACTGCTGGTCGGCGGTGCCGATCGCCGCACCCTTTTCATCCTGACGCATCACGCGCTCTACGCGGCGGCGCTCTGACCCAATCAAGACAACGATAAAAATCAGGTGAGGACAAGATTATGGACGAGATCGCATCCGCTTCCGGCCGCGCGACGTCACGCCGCCGCCGCCGCCTGCTAGGCGCCAGCCTCGCGCCGCTGATCGCGGCGACGCTGGCGCTGCCGGCGGTCGCGCAGACCCGGCCAACCGTCGCGGCCAGTGAGGTACCCGCCCCGGTACAGGCCGAACCCGCCGCCGCCGGACCCGCGACCGAACCGCGGGCCGCCGACATCATCGTCACCGGGTCGCGGATCACCTCGAGCGGCTTCAACGCGCCGACGCCGACGACGGTGATCGATGCCGCGGCGATCGCACGCAACGCCCAGCCCAATATCTTCACCACGATCGCGCAGCTGCCGTCCTTGCAGGGGTCGACCGGCACCACCACCGGCACCAACAGCACGTCGAGCGGCACGCAGGGGCTGAGCAGTTTCTCGCTGCGCGGCCTCGGCACGATCCGCACGCTGACCCTGCTCGACGGCCAGCGCGTCGTCGGCGCCAACGTCAGCGGCGTGCCGGACATCAGCCTGTTCCCGCAATTGCTCGTGCAGCGCGTCGACGTCGTCACCGGCGGCGCCTCGGCCTCCTACGGGTCGGACGCGGTGGGCGGCGTCGTCAATTTCATCACGAACAAGCGGTTCGAGGGCTTCAAGGCCAACGTCCTCGGCGGCGTCTCGACCTATGGCGACGATCGCCAGATCCTGGTGCAGGCGGCGGCGGGCAAGGCGTTCCTCAACGATCGCCTGCACGTCATCCTCAGCGGCGAATATGCGCATGAGGACGGGATCAAGGCGGGCGGCTTCGGCGAGGACGCGCCCGACAGCCGCGACTGGTATACCACCGCGACGCTCATCAACCGCGGCGTCACCGGCGACGGCTCGCCGCAATATCTGTACCGCGAACATGCGCAGGCCTATCAATATACCAAATATGGCCTGATCGCCGCGGGGCCGTTGCAGGGCACCGCCTTCGATCAGGCGGGCCAGCCCTTCGCTTTCGTCTATGGCTCGAACGGCGTGCCAACACGCAACGGGACCGGCAATGTCACCAATTGCTTCACCGGCTTCTGCGTCGGCGGCGACCTGTCGGGCAACGTCGGCATCGGCACGACGCTGCAATCGCGGCTCGACCGCTACAACGGCTATGGCCGCGTCGGCTTCGACCTCGACGCCGACAACGAGATCTACGCGACGCTCAACATCGCGCAGGTCGACAGCAGCAACCAGCCCAATCCGGGCGCGGCCAAGTCCGGGCTGACGATCCAATGTTCCAATCCGTTCGTGCCGGCCGCGGTCGTCGCCGCCTGCGCCACCGCGGGCATCACGCAGTTCCAATATGGCGTCAGCAACGCCATCCTGCCGAACATCAAGGTCCAGCCGACACGCAAGCAATATCGCTTCGTCGGCGGCGCGACCGGCAAGGTCGCGGCGGTCGGCACGCAATGGCGCTATGATCTCTATTACGAGCATGGCGAGAACATCACCGACATCACCGTCGACAACATGCTGCTCAACAACCGTTACAATGCCGCGATCCAGGCGATCTCGCTGAACGGCCAGACCGTCTGCGCCAGTGCCGTCGCACGCGCCAGCGGTTGCGTCCCGCTCAACATCTTCGGCGGTGCGGCGCCGTCCGCCGCGACGCTTGCCTATCTCCAGCCGGCCAACGGGCCATTCCAGCACACCCGGCAGACGCAGGACGTGGTCAGCGCCAATATCTCGGGTGAGCCGCTCTCATCCTGGGCGGGGCCGATCGCGGTCGCGACCGGTGTCGAATATCGCAAGGAATTCTACCACGTCGAGGGCGATCCCTATGGCAACGGCATCGGCGCGGGCAGCGCGTATAGCGACGATTATCCCGCCGATCCGCTGCTCAGCACCGCCGGCAACAACTGGTATGCGGGCAATTATCACAATGGCCGCGGCTCG
>Ga0182217_1000091_pt1 | contig 13040 bp, 20 predicted proteins | sample G5R1MG_18_FD_128395 | JGI IMG/M metagenome (GOLD analysis project Ga0182217, IMG submission 128395) | Switchgrass phyllosphere microbial communities from Michigan, USA - G5R4_NF_03OCT2016_LD1 MG | ecosystem: Host-associated > Plants > Phyllosphere > Phylloplane/Leaf | place: USA: Michigan... | reverse complement strand
GTGCTGATATCCGCGTACGGCATATCGAACCCGGCGCCGTCGAGCCATTCGGGCCGACCGGCGATATCGCCCGAATAGAAGATGGACCCGTAAGCCCACATGCCGCCGTCCGTGTTCACGAACATGAACCGGGCGTAATCGAAATCGGGGTATTCCTGATAGTCGATTTCCGCGTTGATGCGGAGCAGCTGCGGGGTGAGGAACCCCAGCGCCTGCTGCGCGTCGGCGAAATTGATGCGCGTCATTTGTGTGGCTCCCCCTTAGCGGCGCACGACGCGCACGATGGCGCCGTTGGCTGCGGTGTCGTCGAACCGGAAGCCGGTTGCGATGTTGCCGTTGGCGGTGGCGGTGATGCCCCCGGTGGCGGCGTCGATGAACGCGGGCGCGCGGTCCGTCACGGCGCCCTGCGCCACGACATCGATTGCGCCGAGCGCGAGGATCCCCGCCGACTGATACTGCGGCACGATATCCGGGCCGACGCCGCCGGGGAGCACGGGCTGGCCGTGGTCGGCGATGACGAACCCAAGGAAATCGTCTGCGGTCTTGACGGTTGCGGTGCAGCCGCGGTCGCCCGCGCCGGCGAACACCGGCTTGCCGAACGCGATGCCCGCCGCGTCCTCGACGGTACGGGAAATCCGATTGCTCGTTTCCCCGTTCGCGACCATGCCCGGGAAGCCCGTGGCCGGTGCGGCGTTATAGATATCCTGTACAACGGCCATGGTGGCTGCTCCCTGTTACTGCGCCGACGCGCGATTGCCGAGATAGGCGGTTTCGTACCGCTTCTGGCGGGCGTCACGGGCCTTCACGGCCTCCGTGGCCGCATCGCCGATCTGCGCCGGGCCGGTCGCGATGACGTCGCGCAGGCTGTCATGCGGCTGCGCGGCGGTGTCGGCGAGGCCGTCCGCCAGCATGTCGAACGCGATGGCGACCTGCTCCGGCGAATAGGTGGCAAACTTGGCGTCGCCCACCTTGTGCTTGACCGCGGCGGCCTTCATGGCCGGTTCGTCCATGCCGTCGGTGACGGTCGCGCCGAGACGCTTGGCCTGGTCGGCAACGCGCGCGAACGAGGCCGCGGCGTCGCGCAGCGCCTGCGGCGTCGGCTTGGCGTTGGCCAGCTGGTCCTTCAGCGTGGCAATCTCGGCGTCGCGCGCCGCGATGGTGCCGTTGGCCGTGGTGAGCGCAGCCTGCGAATCGGTCACGGCCTGCATGGCCGTGTCGCGCGCGGTGCGCAGGTTCACCAGCGCCGTTTCCGCCGCGGCGGCGTTCGACGGATCGACGGGCATACCGTCGATGATAACGAAAGGCATGCTCTGTCCTCCAGTTGGAACGGGTGGGCGCTCGTCCACGATGCGCAGCTGCGGCCCGCCCCGGGCGGTGCGGCATGCGGCAAGGTGGTTATACCGCAGGTCGGTGGCCACGGCGTCGTACGCCTGCCCATCAAACACCCCGGTTTCGAATTTCAGGTTGCAGTCGTACCCCAGCGAAAATTCCTGCCGGTCCGTCATCACGGACTGCACCGCGCCCTCGTCCGTCACCCGGAGGGGCACGCGCAGAAATTCGCCGTCGCGCAGCACCGCGCCGTCCGTTTCGCCGCGGGCATATTCGCGCCAGTTCTTGGAATCCACCATCACGGGCGGATGGTCCAAGGTGATGGGCAGCCGCACGGCGGACTCGAGGCTATCGACCGCGAACACCTCCGACTCCGGGCGGAACACACGGACGACCGCGTTGGGGTCGCGGTCCGTTAGGCCCAACTCCCGCGCGTAATAGTCCTGAATGTTGTTCGCCTTGGCCACCAGCGCGTCGGCCACGAAATAGCCTTGCGGCGTAATTCGAGCCTGCCCTTTGATGGTAGCACGGTCGTACAGGAGCGTCATGGCTGCGCAAATTAGCGGAGAATTTAGGGCTTGACAACGCGCTAAAAGTTGACGGTGCCGTCACTCCGAATCGGCGTCGTCCAAACCCAAGTCGATGACGGCCTGCGCGCGGCAACCGCACCGAATTGCGCGGCCGGGCGGGTCGTTCCGCCCCACGTCGCTAGTCCACGCATATATCTTGCCGTCGCGCGCCACGTGCTCCGGGCGTGGGAACCGCTTGTGGCTATGCCGCCACTTGAATTTCTCGCTGCCGACCTGCTCTTGCCGCTCCTGGTCGAGCCGCCCCGTGAGTTTCTGCAACTGGTCGGCGGCAATCAGTTCGGCGCGCCGTCGCCCGATGCCAGTTTGCTGGCGGATTTCCCGGGCCACGTCCACGGCGGCGCTACGGTTGGCCAGCCCGCGGAAAACTGCGCCAGAAATTCCATTACGCATCTGGTCGTTCAGCGACCGGATTAGGGAGGTGTTTTCCGCCAGCACGGATTGCAGGGTGGCCGTGACGTCGCCGCGCCCCACCATCGTGGACAGGTTGACGCCCGTTGGCGTGAACAGCTGGCCGAACCGCCCGCGGTGCCATTCCTCGATACGCACCACCCAATCCTCCAGCTGCGGCTCGAGGGTGAGCACCAGCCGGTTCAGCGCCGTGGCCACGGTGTCGATATCGTCCTGCGTCTGGTCGGGGCTGTCCTTCACCAAGGCAGACACGGTGCGCTCGTACGTCGGCATAACCACGGCGGGCACGAGGCGTCCCCATTCGCGCACCACGCGCATATAGATGGTGAGCAGGTCGGTTTCCTGCGCCTTGGTCGGCGTGATCGCCGGGAGCACCAGCTGGGGTCGCCGGTACTGGCCAGCGCGGCGGATCATGGCGGCTACGTCGATGCGCATGGGCCGACGCTATCACGCGGCGCGCGGCGGGGCAGCAATTAAAAGTTGACGGCACCGTCAACTCTTGGCATACAGCGATTCGCCGGACGGGAAATAGCCCGCCGCTTCACGGAGTGCCGACCATGCAGATTGTTACCAAGAACCTGAAAATTGCCCGTTCGCTTTCGGAGGAAACGACCGCCTACACCGCCACCATCTATGTCGATGGCGTCGCGACGTTCGCGGCCAGCAATCACGGCCACGGCGGCTGCGACATGTTCCACACGCTGCCCACCGCCAAGGTGACGGAAGCGCAGGTGAACGAGTGGCTGGCCGCGAACGTTGCCCCCGACGGCCCGTGGGAGGCCGACCCCGCCAAGCGCGCCGCGTACGACACCGGCCACACCTGCACGCTCGAAACGTTGGTGGGTCGCCTGATTGGCGCGCAGGACGCCGAGACGGAGCGCAAGCGCGTGGCCAAGAAATTCGCGGGTTACATGGCGAAAACCATCTGCATCCTGCGCGACGGCCAGCTGTTCACCGTGAAGGCCGCGCCGACCGCCGCCAACCTTGCCGCCGTGAAACAGCGCGAAACCAAGGGCGGCGTGGTGCTGAACGACGCCGACGAGGCCACCAAGGCCAAGGGCCTGCTCGCCTATTGCCCCGACTTGGCAACGCTCGGCGGCGAGGACCACGAGGAAGCCGCGTACGAGCGGTTCCGCGAAGGCCGCACGACGCTGGCCGACGCGCGGTACATGCTCGCCTGCGACCGCCGCGCCGACAAGCAGGACGCCGATTTGCAGGCCCACCTGCTCGACGTCATCGCCACGCAGGAAGCCGCCGAGCAGGCGTACAAGGACGACATGGCGCAGCGCCGCGCGAAGGAAGCGGCGGGCGCGGTGCTGGGGCAGGTGTCGTAATGGCCGCGCGGCGGCGCACCGTGCAGGTGCTCGTCACGCTGTCGCTCGCTCCGGGCGTCACGAAGGCGGAAGCGGAGCGCGAATTGCGCGCCCGCGTAAACCAAAGCTGCGGCTATTATGAGCATATCGACGAACGCGACGTGCGTGTACGGCGAATCGCCAACCCCTAATCCTCGTCGGCACGACAGGACGCCTAGCCCCGCCCGCTCACCAGCGCGGCGGGGCCTTTTCGTTATGAGGCGTTGATACGCACCACAGACACGTTCAGTGCGTACGCCGCGCCGATGGCCAGCGCGGGGGCGTTAATCGACACCGTGATTTGCCCCGCGACGTTGCACACCGCGTCCACGATGGCGTAACCGGACGGTCGGCCCGCCACCTGCGCGCCGCCATTCAGCCGGTAGCTATCGCAGAACGCTTGGTACCGCGCGCCGACGACAGTTCCGGGAAGGGCTGCCGTCACCTCACGGATGCCGAGCGCAATGGCAATAGCGGCAGTCTGCGATAACGTGACGATGCCCACCAGCGTCCCGCCCGCCGGACCGGTCGCGCCCGTGTCGCCCTTGTCGCCTTTCGCACCGGTGTCTCCCTTGGCCCCTTGGATGCCCTGCGGTCCGGCATCCCCTTGCGGCCCCTGTAGTCCGCGGGCGCCGGTGTCGCCCTTGTCGCCTTTCGGTCCCGCGCCGCCCGTTGCCCCGGTGTCGCCCTTGTCGCCCTTGGGTCCAGCCACGCCCGCGTCGCCGCGGTCGCCCTTGGGGCCGGGGTCGCCAGTGAACCCGCGTTCTCCCTGCGGACCCGGCGCGCCCGCGTCACCCTGCGGCCCGGGAAGGCCCCGCGCGCCGGGGTCGCCTTTGTCGCCTTTCGGGCCGGTGTCTCCGGTCGGCCCTTGTGGCCCCTCCGGTCCGGCTGGCCCCACGAGGTCGGCCACGGCAAGCAGATTCGACCAGGAACCGCCGCTGCTCCACTGAATGTTGCCGCCCTGAACACGCAGGGTGGCCGCCGCCCCCGTTGCGCCAACCGGCCCGCGTAGACTGGCGAGAAAATCGGCCGGACTTCCCGAATTGCCTTGGTCCAGCCACGTCTGATACGCGCTCGCACCCGTCTGGCCCGGGTCGCCCTTGGGGCCGGGAGCCGCTGCCACGCCGCCTTCGCCAACCTGCCCCATCTGCCCGCGCAGGTCGGTGGCCTCGTCGGCATTCGACGTGTAGCCGTTCGGACCGATGTACAAGCCGTTGAACGCGCCGACGGTCGCCAGCTGCGACCCGGTGAGTTGCAGAACCGACCGCTGCCCAACCGACACCAGCCGGAACGTGGGGACGCGGACGACGGCGGGAAGCGCAGCGCGCGAACGGGTTTCAGGCATCGGGGGACCGCCCGTAATACGAAATGTTCAGGATAGCACCGGCGGTTTCGCCGACGACGCGGAACAGCGACAGGTCGCCGTCGTAACGGAGCTCGCCGGTTGCCTCGAGACGCATTCCTACCGCGGGCGTCGGATCCGGGCCGTCGTCTCGCCAGCGGAAAGCCTGGCCCTCCGCCTGCATGATGGCGTACGTGGCGCCGTCGGGCGGCTCGAGCGCATGGGGTTGCGCCAAATCCGTCATCTGCACGTACCCCAACGGTACGCCGCCGCTCATTTGATCGGTCGGGCTGCTCCCGCCCCCGCCCTGCTCGACGACCGCCCCGACGCTATTGCGACGGAAGCTAGTTGGTGTCAGCCCCATTCAAACCTCCGTGATGGTTTTCTGCCAACCGTCGGTGATTTCCTCGAAAATCTCCGGCCCGAACACCAGCTTGCCGCGGAACGGCTCGACGGTGCGCAGGTCCAGCCCCTCCGGTGCCTTGTACGTGATAGTGACGTGCGGCTGATATTCGGGGAAATCGGACCGCGCACCGGCGCGCAAGATATCCTCGTGCCGCCACGTGAGCCGCGACGAGCCGAACAGGAGCACCACCGCGCCCTTGTCCCCCAACGCTTCCACGATGCGCGGGCCGCCCGGCTCGACGGTGAGGTTGCCGTTTTCGTCATTCCCCCACGCGCTTTCCTGCCCCGCTTTCATCCAGTCGATGGGGTCGCGAGAATGCACGATGGTCACGTGCAGCTGGTCGGCGGGCATGGTCGTTTCGAAACCCTGCGCCTTGGCCCACGCAATGAATTCGTCGGCGTTCACCAGCTTGCGCTGGACGTACAGCGACCGGGGCGACGCATCGGTGAGCAGCACCATGGCCTGGTCGCGGTTGATCGTCTGGCGCGTCTGCATCTGCGCCACGTCGTTCTCGTTCGCCGGCGCGGGCAGCTGGTTTTGCGGATCCGTGTTGGCGTTCTCGCCTTCGCGCGGCATGCCCGGTTCCTGTTCGGAGTCGTCCACCCCCTGGTCCAGCCCCGGCCACCGCCCGCTTTCCACCAGCCGGTTGACGACGGCCTTGCCAAGTGCGTCCGACGGAATGAGGTTGCCGCGGGCGTACAGGTCCGCCGTCTGCGCCTCCTGATATTCGATGGCCGCCGCTTCCTTGGGGTCGGCATCGACGAGCGCGGAGAATTCGCTGTAAATCTCCGGCGGGCGATCGCCGAGCACGGAGCGCAACAGGATTTCGTCGAGCCGCGCCAGCGGGCCGGACAGGTCGGCCTCCTGCTTGGCCTGAATCATCCGGTTGAAATCGTGCTGCTCGCCCTTGCCGGTGGACTGCATGCCGCCGGGGGACTCGCCCATGAGGCGCGTTACCGGGATATCCGCGGCGCCCGCCACGATGCCGACGAACGAGCGGAGCAATTCGGGATGCTGCGCGAACGACAGCTGCCGCGTCTCCCATTTTTCCCCGCCCTTGCCCTCGTCGTCGCCCGCGTCGAGCAGGAGCGCCGAGAACATCGACTTGAATTTGCCGACGGCCTCGATTCGCTTGGCCAGCAATTCCTCCGCGCCCTCCGTCGCCAGCTGCTCCGTAAGGCCCGGAATGCTGATAACGTCCTGCTTCATTTCGTGAAGCAGCGTGGCCACGGCGGCCTGCGACGTCTCCGCGTTGTCGATTGCGGATTTGATGCTGATTAGGAGCGGGTCGCCCCAAAAGGCGTCCAGCTGCGACATGGTGATGGCGGCGGGCGGGAGCGGCGACCCGTGAAAGGTGATGACGCGGCTGGGGTGAATCTGCACCCGCTGGCCGCGCGCGCCCGTCATTTCCCACATGGCGGGCTGGCCGAAAAAGTCGCTTTCCGGGTCCATGTCGAACCCCTGCGGCGCGGTGAGTTGGTGGCGGCTGGCCACGAACACGTACCGGAGCGTGTTGGCCCCCAGCGCATCAACGCGCAGCGGCTGGTTCGGCATGCCCTGCCGGACGCCAAGCACCAGCGCGCCCCCGCCGTGCAGCCGCGCCACCGTGAGCGCCTGCCGTAGCTTGCCCCAAAGGTTAAGCGACCGCTCGACGGATTCCAGCTTTTCGATTTGGTCTTTTTCCGCTTTCCAGTCGCGGCCCGCGCGCGTCATTTCGAACGGCACGAGGTCGTGCACCTTGCGGGTGAGCCACGACGAGCGGTACGCCGCCTCGATTTGTTGCTGCGTGAGCATCGGGGCGTAATAGAACGACTGCGTGTTGCGGTCCCCCGACGTGCCCAACCGGCTGTAGAGGTTGGCGAGGCCATCGACGATACGCCGTGGCATGCGGGATAGCGGAACGACGTTGCCCATAGCGCGATGAATTATCACGGGGTTGCGCGCCACGGCAATGCCCGATATGTCAAGGCTTCCGAACGGGCGCACCGATTCGCCCCGGTGCTTTAATGCGTGAGCGTTAAGACCGGCCCAAGTAGGATTTGCCCGGGGTAACGCACCAAGGTGGGGCGGTCGCGCTGGCGATGGTAGGTTGGTTCGATGCCAACCCCCGGGCAGCCCCTTACGACGCGAACGCCGACAACTTGTACGCCCCCTTGCGCTTGCGCGGGGCAAATCGAATCATCACGGCGTCCCCGTAGTTCGGCGACCGCGCGCCATCTGGCGTCTTGTCGATTACCATTTTGCCCGCCGTGGACTGCTTGTACGTCGGCTGCGACAATTCGATGGTGACTTTGCCCAACTCCGGCATCTTGGACGACAGGGAAATAAGGTCGTCCTCGTCGTACGCCTCCCGCCAATCCTGCCCCGCCTGGTGCATCTGGTACGCCCGGAAGCCGCGTTGGAAGCGCGCGCGCAGGCTGAACCACCCCTGCGCCTTGGCGTTCGCGTAATAGTCGCCGTTCAGGCGGACCGTCTCGCCGGGCTGCTTGCGCTCCGACCGCGGCGCCGCCGTTTCAATGGCCTTGTCCTTGTCCACCACCTCGCCGGACCCGCGGAACGGCTGGACGTCGAGCGGGTGCTTGCGTTTCTCGTTCAGCACGCGCGCATCGCCGCGCACGCCCGCCCCCAGCCCGTCCGCGTCGTAATCGAACCCGGGCAAGCGCAACACGTCGCACATGGCGAACGCTTGGCTGGTCGTGCCAAAGATATCGTCGCCCTTGCCGGACCACGCCGTGACGTTTTCGACCAGGATGCCCTGCGCCGTGCAAAAGGCGTTCAGGTCCAAGCCCTCGTCGGCGACATCCAGCGCACCCCGGCGCTCGCCGCGCACGTCGATACCCAATTTCACGTGCAGGTCCACGCACGCCTGCACCCACGGCTGGGGAATGACGATGCCGACTGCGGACGCCGAGTAATTTAGGTCCACCTCCTGCGCCAGCGTCACGGGGTCTAGGTCGCGTTGCTGCTTGGCGTACCACGCCTCGTCCTTGCGGGGATCGTCGCGCCAGTGGAAGGTGAACACCCGGCCCGCCCATTTGGCGCTGTGGCGTTTCTGCGCGAACGGGTTGGCCATGCCGTTGGGCGTGGACACGTCCTGCCGACAGTTGGTGGTCTGCGATAGCGACGCCTCCACCAGCTGCGGGCGCTCGATAAAGGCCGACTCGTCCACGAAATAGATGCTGGACCGGTCGCCGCGCCCGATGTTGTCGCCCGCCTCGCCGGTGATGACGGATCCGGTGTGCGGAAAGGCGATGCGCAGGTGCGGGGCGTCCGACGGTTGCCAGCCCGGCCGGAATTCCGGGGGCACCAGCTTGACGAATTCGCGGCCTTTCCAGAACAGGGACTTGGGCGACCCCAGCTTGTCCACGTATTCCTCTTTGCGGCTGCCGAACCCGATGGCCATGCCCTCGTGGAACATGCACAACGTCGCCGACAGGGCCATGGACAGCCACGACACGCCCATGTCGCGGGATTTCTCCGTGAGCGCGCTTTCCTGCTTGCGCCACTTTTCGACGACGAATTGGCACCACTCCCGCTGCCGGTCGAACAGGAGAAACGGCACAATGGCGGGCAAGCCGCGCTCCACCAACCGCGGGTCGAACGTGCATCCCCAATCGTCGATGAATTGCCACGGCTCGTTACGGTAATGCGCGCGCAGGAATTTGAGAATTTCGCCGCTATCGTCCGCCCGGATGCGCTGGAGGCGCTCGGCGCGAATGGCGAACACCTCCGTGTAATCGGGGTGGCGGAAATCGAACCCGGGAAACGTCATACCGCGACGTACCGTCCCTCTCCCCGGCGATTCATTTCGCCGTGAACGGCGTTCAGGAGATAGCAGCCCGGGTCGGCGCTTTCCCATGCGTCAAAGTCGTCCCACAGCCGTTTCATCTGCTCAACGGACAGCTGCGCGCAGTAGCGTTGCGCGGTTTCGTCGCTATGGAATGTCGGGACAAGGAAGGTGGGAGCCGTCATCGGTCGCGACGATGCGCCAGCCACCGCGCCAGCGTCAACTGTGGCGCGGGCGTGTAGGGCCGGAAATGCACCGGCACCTGAATAATCTCGCCAACCGCGATGGCCCGCGCCCACACCAGCACGCCCGTTTCGGCAATCTCCACGTCGTCGCTGTATGTGCCGCGAAACGCGGCGAGGTCGCGGGCCATCTGGTCGTTCATGGCTCGAGCAGCCCGAACAACTCGGCGCGGAACATGGCCTTGGCGTCGTGGGGCGGCAGCATCGTATCGCCCCGGTTGCGCCGGACGAAAACCAGCGCGTCCTCCAGCATCGGCGGGGGCACGTCGAGCGGTGCCCACTCGTGCGGGCTGGGGGCCATGAGCACGGCCTGTTCGGCGAGCAGCATGGCGTTGTCGGCGTGCTTGATGCGGCTGGCGTCGAGTTCGGAAAGCAGCGGCAGCCCGAACCGGTCGGAAATCGCCCCCATGTTCAGGCGCTCCACCTCCGCATACCCGGGCAGATGGCGTTTCACGGGGCGGATTATGTCGTGGCAATACGCCTCCGACCCGTCGTGGAGCAGCGCGGCGAGGCGATATTGGCGCGCCACCCCGTTGTCGATATCGACGCCGTGCCGCTGCATGTCCTTTTCCAGCACCTCGAGCACGCCCACGGAATGCTCGGCGACGGAGTAGAACGTGCGCACCGCGCCGTTGAAACGGCAAATCAGGGACAGGTGGTGGGCGATATCGTCGGCGTCCACGTCCTCCGGGCGCGGGTCCAGCGGCCAATACTGGCGGCCCGATGCCGTCTGCATCCAATCGCCCTTGCGCTGCCCGCCGGGGCCGGGGTCGGCGAGCGGGGCGGTGCGGCAAGCGTCGCATTCAGCACCGAGCCGTTCGACCTGCGCCACGCAATCGACGTTCATGCAGATGGCCGTCACGGGGTGTTCCTTTCGTATTGCTCAAGCAGCGCAAGGTGCGCGTCCAGTTCCTTTTGCGGGTCGGGCAGGTCGCACAACCCGCCCCAGCGCGCGACGCCGAGCCGCCCATGGCCCGTCTTGCGGTCCACCATGAACGGGACGAACCCCGCGTACCCGCCAGCGACGTTGCGGGCGTTGATTTGCCCGGTGGTCGCGTCGGGTCCACGCTGCACGTTGCGTATCTGCATGCTGGCCGGGTCGCATAGCCGCCCCTGCAGGTCGCCCGCGTCCTCCGGTCGCACGCCGCAGGCCGCGAGGGCCAGCGCGGCGGCGAGGATGGCGGCACGTTTCACGGGCGGATGGCCGGAGCCAGCGCCAGCGCGCCGCCCTGCGAATTGCCCTGCGCCAGATTGCGCGCCACGCAGGCCATCACGGCTTCCGGGCTGTACATGTCGCTCGGCACCTCGCCGATGCGGTGGCCAAGGAATTGGGAGACGAGGGCGACGCGCTCCAATGCGGGCATCGTCTCGTAGCGGGAAATTACCCCGTTCAGGTCGGCCATAAGCGCATGGTGCGCCGCGCCGGGTTCGTGCCGTTCCATAACTCAATTTTTCCTTTCATTAAATTCCAAGGCGGGCGATTGCGGCTTTCACGGCGAGGCCATCCGCGTTCAGATGGAACGAATGATATTGCTGCTCCGGTCGATACGACGGGCCGGGGAGAATCGGGCCGCGTGGCGGTGTTCGCACCGTGAGCGCGGGACGTGTCGTTTTCGCCGCCAACAGACGAATTGCCGTCTTTTCCGAACACCCCAGCACGGCAGGTTTACCATCCATGTTTTCGATGGTCATTTTCTGGCCGGGGGAAAGGGTGCGTGCGATGATATTGGCCTGCAAATCGTCCATCGTTTCATCCTTCGCGTGGGCAAGAGCGCCCGGCCGCATGGTCGCACGTTCATGACGGGGCCGTCAACTCCGATAGTACCGCTCGAGCCAATCGCCCACCAGATAGTCGGCGTACATGTTGCGGATGGTGCGGCGGTCGCCCGTCGCCTGCGGAAAGTCGAACAGCCATAGGGTGTGCTCGTCGCTGTCCATGGCCTTGGTGAGCGTCACCATTCCCTGAAATTGCCCGACCAGGCGGCACGTCTTGTCGATGCCGAGCGCGGCGAACCATGCGGGGCCGTCGTCGTCCTTACGCTTTGCCACGCACCGGATCCTCCCGCTTGGGCAGCCCCAGCCGGTGCGCCTTGCTCGTCACGGCGTTGGGGGACGCGTGCAGCTGGCGGCCAATCTCCCGGGCGGACAGGCCCGCGCGCCATAGGCTGCCGAGCGCGTCCACTTGGTCGGGCGTCCAGTTATGCGGCGGGGGTCGCATTACCGCCGACGCTTCGCCATCGCAGCCCGACGAGCGCGGCGGTTGCCCGGGGGCTGGCCCTCGTCGTCCAGCCTCTTGCGCTGGTGCTCGGCATCGACTGCGGCCTGTTCAACGCGCGACCGGCCCGCGTGCATCGCCTGCACGATTTCCAGCCCTTCCGCGCAACACTGTTTGCGGGGCGTCCAGTCGGGCGGCATGCGCGCCGCGTCGAGCATCGGGCAGTCCATGCACCTCACGACAGGAGCGCCCGCACGAGGTCGGGCAACGGCGTGTCCTTGTCGTCCGCCGCCAGCGCGCCCGTCTGCACCAGCACCTTGCGCACCTCGTCGAGCACGAGGGCCTGCGCCTCGTTCGCGCGGTTCTCGTCGTCCAGCCCGTCGATGTTCTCGGCCAGCGACGGCGTGTGGTACCCGGCGAAGGCCAGCGCGTCCTGCGCCTGCATGATTTCGTCCGCGAACCGGGCGTGCGCGGGGTCGCCATGCGTGCGCAGCCACTCCGCAAATTCCCGCATGTTCAGTATCTGCACCGCAACCTCCAAATCCGCAATCAGCCCCAGCCCGACCCACGGCAGCGTCTTGTCGCGCCCGCATCGGTCCATCCATTTCCCCAGCCGCTCGGCGAGGCCCACCACGTGTCCGAACGGCGAGACGTACCGCGGCACATAGCCCCCGGGCGTCGGCTCCGGCGGGTCCGGCTGCACCTTGGGAAACGTCACTGGCCTACCTCCGTGAGCCGGACGTAATACCGCCGCCACTCGCCGTCCGGGCCTTCCACGTCGAGCGTGGGGCGACCGCCGACCAGCGGAGAATGCCGCGTGTTGCCGAGCAACTCGACGCCATGCGTAAGCACCCCATGCAGGGTGTGGTTCGCGTGCTCGGCGATACTGCGCCGCCACTGGTCGTCCGCTTGGCGGCGGGCGCGTTCCTCGTTTGTGGGTCGTGCCATGGTGTCCTCGTCAAAATGGGCAATCGTCGTCGGCCACCGGGGCGGCCAGATACGGTCGGAGCCACGCGGGCGGCTCGTGGAAGGGTACCGCGTCGGGGTCGGGCGGCGGCGGGTCGGGCAACTGGCGGATGCCGATGGCGACGAACAGCCAATGCTGGCGCTCGTCGTTCGACTGCTCGACACGGCGCGCGGCCATCCGGGCGTTCTGCTCGGCGAGGTTTTCCAGCTGCGTCTGCGGCTCGACGTGCTGGACGCATAGGGTGTTGGGGGCGCAGTGCGGGCAGCAATGGCCGACCTGCACGCCATCGACCGGTAGGCCGTGAATGTGGACCGCGGCCCACCGGTGCGCGAACACCCGCTTGCCGTCGTGCCAGAACACCCCGTACCGGGCCGTGTTGCCCCGCCCCGCGCTGGTACCGCC
>Ga0182217_1000089_pt1 | contig 13315 bp, 5 predicted proteins | sample G5R1MG_18_FD_128395 | JGI IMG/M metagenome (GOLD analysis project Ga0182217, IMG submission 128395) | Switchgrass phyllosphere microbial communities from Michigan, USA - G5R4_NF_03OCT2016_LD1 MG | ecosystem: Host-associated > Plants > Phyllosphere > Phylloplane/Leaf | place: USA: Michigan... | reverse complement strand
GCCTGCATCTCGGGCGTCGGCGGCGCGTCGCCCGCGTCGTCCTCGCCCAGCGACGAAGGCGCGAGCGGGCGCGGCGGGCGCTGCTCCTCGGGCGCCGGCGTCCGCGCCCAGGCGGGCAGCGGCAGCTCGTCGCGCGCTTCCGCTGCCTTAACGCGACGCACCGGCACCGGCGCGCGCGGCTCGGTGCCGTGGAAAACGCGCGGCTCGCCATCCCCTTTCGGCACCCCGAGCGCGTCGAGCGTCCGCTCGGTCACCGCGTACCAGCTCGCGGGCGGGGCCTCTCCTTTCCACTTCGCGGTGAGCGAACCCGTCACCACCAGCCGTTCCTCCGCGCGTGTCGCCGCGACGTAGAACAGCCTCCAATGCTCCTCGCGCTCGCGCCGCTCGGTCTCGGCCAGCGCCGCATCGATCTCGCCTGCGCGCTCGGCCTTGCGGGGACGAAACACCGGGATGGGCTCGTCCAGCCCGTCCGGCTGCCACATCACGGTCGAGCGCGGCGCCGAGTCGGGGTCCGCGGTCGCGTCCGCCAGGATGACGAGCGGTGCCTGCAACCCCTTCGCCCCGTGCGCTGTCATCACGCGCACCGCGTCGAGCGGCGCGGCGGCGTCGCGCACGATCTCCACCTCGTCGCGCTCGAACCAGTCGAGGAAGCGTTGCAGCGATGGGGTGGTCGTCGTCTCGAAATCGAGCGCGGCGTTGAGCAATTCCTCGATCGGATCGCGCGCTTCCTCGCCCAGTCGCGACAGCAATTTGCGCCGCCCCTCCAGCGGCCCCGACAGGATCATCTCCAGGAACTGGTACGGCGTGCGGAAATCGGCCCGCGCGAGCATCAGCTCCAGGTCGCCGAGCAGCGACGGCACCGTCTCGGTCAGGTGCCGCCACAACGTCCCCCTGCGCGGCACCGCGCGCGCCAGCAATTCGTCCTGCGTCCAGCCGATCAGCGGCGAGACGAGCAGGCTGGCGAGGCTCAGATCGTCGTCGGGTTGCAGCACGAAGCGGATCGCGGCGAGCAGGTCCTGCACCGCCAGCGGCGCGCTTAGCCGCAACCGGTCGACCCCCGCGACTGGCACGCCCTCGGCATAAAGCCGCGCGACCAGCAGCTGCGCCAGCTCGCCGCGTCGCTTGACCAGGATCATCACGTCCTCGGGCCGCAGCGCACGACCCTTGCTCTCCAGCATCATTTTGCCGTCGAGCCAGCCGCGCACCAGCTTCGCGATCCGCGTAGCGTTGGCGCGCACCGCGTCGTCGATCCAACCCTCCTCGCCGCCCTCCTCGGCCTCACTCGCCCCCGCGGCGATGGCGGGGATCAGCATTACCTGCCCCGGCCCAGCGATCCGGCTGCCGTGTGGCGGGATCGCGTCCTCGCCCGCGAACTGCGTCGGCCCGACATGCTCGATCGCCGCGTCGACGAACTCGAGCACCGGCGCGGTCGAGCGGAACGAGTCGACCAGCGACAGCCGGTCGAACGGCAGCCCGCGCTCGCCCGCTTCCATGTCGTCGTGGCCCGCAACCATCGCCGCGCGCGCCTCGAAGTAGTCAGCGAACAGTTTGAACGTGCGCGGGTCAGTACCCTGAAAACCAAAGATCGCCTGCTTGGTATCGCCGACTGTGAACAGCGTGCGGACAGAAGGTGCGTAAACGCCACGCCCAACGAAATACTCATCCACCAACGCTTGCACGATGATCCACTGCGCGACGTTGGTGTCCTGCGCCTCGTCGACCAGAACGTGCTCGGTGACCTGGTCGAGCTTGTAGCGGATCCACTCGCCAATCCCCTCCTGCCTGAGCAGGTTCACCGTTGCGCGGATCAGGTCGTCGAAATCGACCGCCCCCGCGCGCCGCTTCGCCGCCGCATAACCGCGCGCATACTCGCGCCCGACCTCCAGCGCCGAGCCGAGCAGGTCGGCGTAGGCGGCGCGCACCTGCAACCCGAGCAGGTCGGCGCACGCGCTGCCGAGCTCCTCGGCGAGCGCAACGTAATCGGCCTCCGCCGCGACCAGCTTCGCCGACGCCTTGCGCGGCTCGCCCGTCCCAGTGCGCACCACCGCCATCAACGCGCCCAGTTTCTCGACCCGCCCCGCCGCGTCGGCCGCGAGCCAGGCGGCGATCGCGTCGGCATGCTTCAACCCGGTCGCCGTGCCCCAGGACGCGTTGGCCGCCGCGATCCGCCCGATCGCGCCTTCGTCCAACCCCGCGCAACGCTCGCGCACGTGTGCCGCGATGTCGCCCAACGGCACGCCAAGCGCAGCCCGGATGAACGCACCGATCCCGCTCGGCAGCGCCTCCAGCGCGCTCCCGGCGCGCGCGCACTCGTGCAGGAACTGCTCCGCCCCCTGCTCGCCCAGCCGCACGCTCAGCGCACCGATCGTCGCGACCGGCCCCTCGCGCCCGTCGCGCTCGGCCGCGACCAGCATGTCGGACAGCGCCTGCCGCCGGAGCAACGCTTCCTCGCGCGGTTCGATCGGGCGGAAACCCGGGACGAAACCCGCCTCCACCGGAAACGACGCGAGCAGGCTCTGGCAGAAGCCGTGGATCGTCAGAATGCGCAGGCCGCCGCCCGGCGCGTCGAGCACCTTGGCGAACAGGGTCCGCGCGCGTGCGATCTGCCGCGGATCGCCCGGCTCGCCCAGCGCCCGCAGGTCGGCGAACAACGCTGTGTCGTCCATCCGCACCCAGGCGGCGAGGCGCCGGCTGATCCGCGCGGTCATCTCCGCCGCGCCCGCCTTGGTAAAGGTCAAGCACAGGATCGCCGACGGATCGGTTCCCCCCAGCAACAGGCGAAACACGCGCGCGGCGAGCACCTGCGTCTTGCCCGTTCCCGCCGACGCGGACAGCCAGACGTGCGCGTCGGGGTTGCTGGCGCGCTGCTGATCGCCCTGCAGCGCCGGGAGCGGGGCGAGCGCGTCAGCGTTCACGGCCGTACCATTCGTCGCGGCGCATCAACTGATCGTATTCGGCGAACGGCGCGAACTCGGGGTGGAGCTTGGCGACGAACGCCTCCTCGCCGGTCAGCCAGCGCGCGGCGGCCTCCGCGAAGCTGTCGCGCGCGGCGCGGGTGAAATCGTCGGTCATGATGCGTCCGTTCTTGCCCGCGGGGTCGGCCGGGCTGGTCACCGCGCCGAAACCGTCGCGCCCCTTGGCCAGCGACCAATATTCGAACCCGCCCGCGCGCCCAGATACGCCCTCGAACGCGCCTTCCTCCGCCATCACGCCGAGCAATCCCAATTGCAGGTTGAACCCGCCGCGCACCGCCGCGACCGAGGGGGCCTTGCCGGTCTTGTAGTCGACTACCACGATCGATCCGTCCGCGGCGCGATCGACGCGGTCGAACCGCCCGGTCAGCTTGATCCCCGACAGCATCGTGTTCCCCTGCCCCTCGGCGGCCAGAATGTCGCGACCCTCGGCACGGTTCGCCTGCATCGTCGCGGCGATCCACTCGATGCCGGCGATCAGCCGCGGTTGCCAGAGCGCGCGCAGCAGCGGGTGCGCCGCGGGATCGTCGAGCATCGCCAGCGCGCGCGGCACCAGCCGGTCGGGCGCGCACGCGTCGTGCTCCGCCCATTCCTCCAGCACGCCGTGAACCGCCGTGCCCCGCCACGCAGCACTCGGATCGGCATCGACCGCATCGAGCGGCATCAGCTTCAGAATACGCCGGGCGTAGAAGGCGAACGGATCGGCCTTCAGCCGGTCGACCTCGGTGACCGAGATGCTCTTGGGCCTGAGCTCCGCGCGCGGCACCGGCGCGGGCCGCGCGGCGGGCTTGGGCGTCGCACCGTCGTCGAGCAGCCGCGTCCACCGCTCCAGCCGGTGCGCGCGCACGAACCGCTCGCCCGCCATCGCCTCCAGCCGCAACCAGAAACGCGACGCGAGCGCGGGGCTGCGTGCATCGCGCCGGCTGCGCGTGATCAGCACCCGCGGCGCGCCCAGCCCCTGCCCGAAATCGTGCGCTGCGGTGCCGATCGCGCGCTGCAATCCCGACAGCCCCAGCTCGGCACGGATACGCGGCGCGAGCCAGGGGTCGGGCGGCGGGTTGCCCGGCCACACGCCCTCGTTCAACCCGCCCAGGATCATCAGGTCGGCGGTCTGCAACCGCGCCTCGATCAGGCCGTAGATCGCCAGCCGAGGATGCTCGCCCTGGATCTGCCTGACCGCGACCTCGTCCATCAGCAAGCGCAGCAGCGGCGCGAACCCCGCCGCCGACGCGTTCGCGGGGCCGAGCGGTGCCTGGCGTTCCAGGTTGGTCAGCAACTCAGCCGCGCACCGCCCGGCGGGGCCGCGCCACACCTCGTCACCGGCGAGCGCCTGCGCCGACTCGCGCAGCCCCGCGACCAGATCGGGCAGGCTCGACGTCCCGCGCCCGAACACCGCCGCCACCGGATCGAGCAGCACGCGCGCTTCTTCCCACCACAGCAGCGCGGCGCGGCGCAACTCGCGCTCGCGCTCCTGTCCGTCGTTCAGGTGCGCGGTAATCCCGGCGAGCCCCGGCGCCGGGCGCGGCCCGCGCAGCGCGCGATCGAGCCGCCGCACGCCCTCCAGCCAGCGCCCGCGCGCCTCGCCGCTCCTGACCAAAGGATGCTTGAGCAGCGTCAGCAACGCCATCGGCGCGAAATCCTGCGCCGCCGCCTCGATGATCGCGGTCAGCAGCGTGCCCGGCGGCAGGATCGACAACGCACGCCCGGCGCTGTCGTCGATCGGAATGTTCCAGCGCGCGCAATGCGCCGCCACCCGCCGCGCGAGCGCACGGTCGGGGGTGACGAGCGCCGCCGTGCGCCCCGGCTGCTCGATCCACTCGCGCATCGCCAGCGCGATCGCCTGTGCTTCCTCCGCCGGAGTGGCAAGTTCGGCCGCCTCGACCCCGATCAGCCGTCGTTCCGCCGCATCCAGGTCGGTCCACTTGCCGGTGAAGTCGGCCGGCGCCAGCGCATTGGCGATCGCGCGTCCGCGCACCGCGCTCGCGTCATGGTCGCTGCCGCCGACCCAGGTCCTGACTTCGCCGCGCCCCACGCCCATGCGGTCGAGGATCAGCTTGAGGTGGTATTGTGGATGCACCTCGATCGAGCGCCGGCGCAATCCTGTGACCGGATCGGGCAGGTGCGGCCCGAGCGCCTCCCATTCCTCCTCGGGCATCCGCGTGTCGAGGTTGGCGAACGCGACCATGCCCTGCGGCAATCCCGCCACCACGCGCAGCAGCCGCGCGATCGCGGGCGCAGGGTCAGTAATCCCGACTGCGCAGACGAACCCGGCGGGCGGCGTCTCACGCCAGCGCGCCGCCTGCGCGTCGAGCAGCGCGATACGCCGTACCCCCGCCTCGATACGCCCGAGCCGCTCGCGCTCCGCCGGCCAGCGATCGAGGACGATGCGGAACAGCTCCAGCGCGCGCTGCCAATGTTCGGTCAGCCCCTCGCCCGGGTCGATCTCGGCCAGCCGTGCCGGCGCCACTTCCTCGACGATCAACTGGTCGAGCGTCCGCGCCAGATCACCCGCCAGCCGCACCGCTTCCGCCGCATCGACGGGGCGGCCGACGCGCGCGCGCTCCTCCTCGACCATGCGCGCGAGCACCATGCGGCGCTGGAGCGGATCGATCGCGGGCGGCAGCAGCGGCGTTACACCGGCGGGATCAAGCGCCGCGCCCAGCGCCTCGCCTAGGTCGTCGCCCGCGAGACTGACGATCCGCGGCAGCAGCAGCGCACCGCCGCTCGCGCGCACGAACGCACGCGTCATCGCGATGCCTGCGCGATTGTTCGGCACCAGCACCAACCCGCGCGCGAGCGTCAGTCGATCGTCGCCGAACCGCCGGAGCAACCCCGCGACGGCCGCGTCGGCAATCGCCCGGTGCGCCGGGATGGTGTAAAGGTGGAGCCCGCGCGCCTCGGTCACCGGCGCTCAGCCATCCGCCAGGATCGCCTCGGTCCGCGCGATCGCGCCGGGCGTGCCGACATCGAACCACAATCCCTGATGCGCCACGCCGAACGCGCGCCCGGCCGCGATCGCGCGATCCCAGAACAGGTTGGTCGAGAACGGACCCTCTGGCCAATCCGCAATGACGCGCGGCGACAGGATCTGCACGCCGGTGTAGACGAACGGCGCGACCCGGCTCGCGCGGCGTCGCCCGGTGATCCGCCCCGCCGCGTCGATGTGAAAATCCCCTTGCCCGCGGTGGTTGTGCGCGCGGGCATAAGGTACCAGCAGCAGCAGCGCGTCCATCGCCGCGTCATCCCACTGCGACGCCAGCAGCCGGATCGCGTCGGTTGGCCCGTCGAGCCACAGATTGTCGCTGTTGACGACCAGCACCGGCTCGTCACCTAGTAGGCTCCGCGCCTTGACCAACCCGCCGCCGGTCTCGAGCAATTGCGCGCGCTCGTCCGACACGATGATGTCGAGCCCGGAAACGCGATGCGTGACGTGCGCCTCAAGCGCATCGGCGAGGTAATGGACGTTGACCACCGCGCGCTCGACGCCGGCATCACGCAACCGGTCGAACACGTGGTCGATCAACGGCTTGCCCGCGACCGGGATCAGCGGCTTGGGTCGCAGCGCGGTCAGCGGCCGCATCCGCTTGCCCAGCCCCGCGGCCATCACCATCGCGGTCTTCGGCACACCGGCATCGGGCACGGGTCGGATGTAGCGCGGGCGTGTCACGCCGCGCCCCCGCGCACGAGCATCGGGTCGCCCCGCAACTCGGGCGGTATGTTCGCGTCGAACCAGCGCGCGACGGGCGCGAGCACCGGATGGCTCAGGTCCCGCTCCAGATAGGCCCACACGCGCGGGCACAATGCCGGGTAGCGCGGCTTGCCGTCGCGCTGCCACAGTCGCGTGAAGATGCCGACGATCTTCGCATTCCGCTGCGCGCCCAGCACGTGATAGGCATCGAGGACCGCCGCGCCCGAGCCGGTCGCCGCGGTGTAGCGCGCGAGCATCGCCTCCTCGATCGACGGCTCCACGTCGCGCCGCGCGTCCTGCAACAATGACACGAGGTCGTACGCCGGATGCCCCGCGAGCGCGTCCTGGAAATCGAGCAACCCGAGCGACCGCTCGGGCCCCACCAGCATCAGGTTCTCGGCATGATAATCGCGCAGCACCGTCACCGGCTGGTCGGTCAGCGCGTGGTGCAACACCTCGTCCCACACAGCCCGGTAGCCATCCACGTCGACGTCGAGCCCGATCGCCGGACAATACCAGTCGACCAGCAACCCCGCCTCGCGCTGCAATTCGGCAAGATCGTAGGCGCGCCAGTCACCCGCGGGATGGCGGTGCAGCGCGACCAGCACGTCGACCGCGGCGGAATACAGCGGCACCAGCGCGCCGGCGTCTGCGTCAACCGTCTCGCGCATCCGCACGTCGCCGAAATCCTCCAGCAGCACCAGCCCGCGCTCGAGGTCGATCGCGTGGATCGCAGGAGCAGCGAAGCCGCGCTCGCTGAGCCACTGCGCCACGCTGATGAACGGGCGCGGATCCTCGTGCGGCGGTGGCGCGTCCATCAGCACCGCGCGACGCACGCCCGCCTCGATGCGAAAGTAACGACGGAACGAGGCGTCGCCCGCCAGCGGTTCGATGCGGGCGCCGTTCCAACCGGCGCTGTCGAGGAATGCAGCGGCGTGCGCCGGGATAGTCATGTCGCCAGAAATCATCTCGGTGCCCATCGCCGCTCCCATGCCGCCGACGCGTGCCAAGTCAAGGCGCGCCCGCCCGCTAGCCCGACCGCGAAGGTCAGCAACAGCGGATCGCGCCAGATGCTCGCCGGCACGCGCTCGGGCCACTCCACCAGCAGCGCCGAGTCATATAGCGCGTCGTCGAGCCCCAGTTCGTCGAGCTCACCTGCGTTCTTGATCCGGTACAGATCGGCGTGCACCAGCGGCAGACGCACCTCCGGCGGCGCGTAAGGCTGCACGATCGCGAAGGTCGGGCTCGGCGCCTCACCCACCAGCCCCAGCGCCGCCAGTACCCCGCGCGCGAAGCTCGTCTTGCCCATCCCCAGCCCGCCCGACAGCAGCACCACGTCGCCCGGGCGCAGCACCGGCGCGAGGCTGCGCCCCAGCGCCTCGGTCGCCGCCGCGTCGGCCAAGAACAATTTGGCGCTCATCGCCGCGGCAATTCGACCGTGACGAGCGACCCCTGCCCCGGCTCGCTCACCAGCGACACGCGGCCGCCGTGCGCCTCGACGAATTGCTTGGCGAGCGGCAGGCCGAGCCCCAGCGCGCGCTCCTGCCCCGGCGTGATCCCCGGCTGCGCGAAGCGGTCGAACGCGCGCGCGGCTTCGTCCACGGTCATGCCCGCACCGTCGTCCGACACCACGATCCTCGCCCGTTTCGAGTCGCCGTCGACGTGGAGCAGCACGCGACCCCCGCTGCGCGTCGCGCCGATCGCGTGACGCAACAGGTGCTCCACCGCCTCGCGGATACGGCGACGGTCGACGTGAACGCGCCCGGCGCTGCGCAGCACCTCGACCACGAACTCGACACGATGCCGCTTGGCCGATGCGCTCATCGCGTCCGCCGCCGCGCGCACCACCGCGCCCAAGTCGACGTCCTCGCGCTCCAGCGTCGCGCCGTCCGCCTGCGTCAGATCGAGCACGTCGTCGATCAACACGCCCAATCGCTCGACCGAATCTAGGATCGCATCGACATAGGCGATCGCCTCGCCCGACAGCGTCCCCGCGTAGCCGCCGTGCAGCATCTCGGCGAACCCGCTGATCGAGGTCAGCGGCGTGCGCAGCTCGTAGCTCATGTTGGCGACGAAGGCGGTTTTCACCCGGTCGGCCGCCTCCAGCGCCTCGTTGCGGTCGCGCAGCGCCTGCTCGATCCGGCGGCTGTCGGAGATGTCGAGCATCGTCACCAGCGCGTTGCCATCGGGCAGCGGCACCGCCGCGAACTCGAAATGCCGCCCGTCCGCCAGCGCGACGCGCCCACCGCGCTGTTTGCGCTCCACCGTCGCGTAACGCACCAGCTCGGACACCAACGCAGCGCGCGCCTGATTGGCGAGCTGCGGCGCCAGCCGCTCGGCGATCGCGTCGACGCGCGGGTGCCCGGCGAGGAACTCCTCCTCGAAGTTCCACAATGCGCGAAAGCGATTGTTCCACAATTGCAGCCGTCCATCGGCCGCGAACACGCCCAGTGCCTCGAACAGATTGTCGAACGTCGCGGTGCGCACGCGCAGCAGCGTATCGCGCGCGCTGGCGAGCTGCACCTGCTCGGTGCGATCCTCGAAAATCAGCAGCAACCCGCCATCGGGCAGCGGCTGCGCGACGACACGCAGGTGCGTGCCGCCCGGCAGGTGCCAATTCTCCTCGACCGCACCGTCGGCGTTCATGAACCAGCCGCGCCGCTCCGCCTTCCAGCCGGGGAAGTCGCGTACTTCGGGCACGCGCCCGGCCTCACGCATGCGTTCCAGCACGCGGTCGAACTCGGGCCGGTCGGACAACCACTCGCGCCGCATCGCGAACATGCGCCGGAACGGCTGGTTGCAGAAGATGAGACTCCGGTCGCGCCCGAACTGCACGACGCCCGCCGACAATCGGTCGAGCATCGCGCGCTGCGCATCGGCGAAGCGCTTCTCGCGCGCATTCGCCTGTTCCAGCTCCTCGATGTCGATCGCGTAGCCCGCAACGCCGCCCACCGGCAGCGGCACGTCGTGCAGGCGGAGCGCGCGCCGAGCGCCCCCGATCGTCGCCGGCAGCACGCGCTGCTGCGCGCGCCCACTCTCCTTTGCCGCCAGCGCGCCGCCGCGCGGCCCGCCCTGTCCCGATCCCTCGACCAGCTCGACCCCGCGCGAAATCACCGTGGTGGCGTCGCGCGCCTCGACCGCATTGACGTAAGCCGTGTTGACCAACGCCAAGTGCAATTCGGCGTCGCGGTACCACATCGGCAGCGGCGCCGCTTCGATCAGCCCGCTCAGCGCCGCGAATGCCTCGTTCAGCTCCGCCGCCTCGGTCCGCATCCGTGCGACCTGCTCCTCACCCGCGGTCGCATCGGCGAACCACAGCACGACCGAGTCGCCGCGCCGCTCGCCGGTGACGCGCAGCGCGCGCCTGGCGTCGCTGGTCCGCACCACACGCTCGAACGGTCGCGACGCGCGCAGCACCGCGTCGACGTCACGCTTCAATGCCGCGCCGTCGTCGGCCGGCAATCCCCAATTCGCCGCGTGCAGCTCCGACACGCCGCGCGGTTGGCTCGACCAGCCGAGCCACTCGCCGACGCGCGGCGACACCTCGATCCGCCCGTCGCCACGGATAACCACCGGCTGCACCGGCGCCCCCGCCAGCAGCGCCTCAAGGGCGGCCTGCCCCCGCACCGCTTCCGCCGCAGCTCGCCGCGCCCGCAGGCCGACCGCGAGCAGATAGCTCCCCGCCGCAATCAGCCCCGCGAGCACCACGCCCGCGCCGACCCCCGCGGCAGTGCCGAGCACGATCATCGTCGTCGATCCGGGCAGGTTAAGTTCATCGCTCCGCTTTTACGCATCAGCGCCACGTAGGCAAAGCACTCGCGTATGCACGAAGAAAAGGGCCGCCCGACCATCGATCGAGCGGCCCCAAAAATTCAAGTCTGCGCGATCAGTATTTCGCGCGCACGCCCAAATACATGAACCGGCCGACGTTGTCGTAGATCGCGTCCGCGCCCGTACCCAGCAGACCGTACGGAGGCCGCTTGTCGGTCAGATTGTCGACGCCGCCGTAGATGCTGAAGCGGTCGTTCGCCTGAACGCTCAACCGAACGTCATGGTACAGCACCTTCGGGTAATACACCCGATCCGCGTAGTAAGGATTGAGCGCCGGCACGCCGTTGGTGTCGTGCTGCGCCTCCCAATCGGTGATCGACTGGCGCCCGAGCCAGCGCAACTGGTAACCCGCGGTCACGACCTTGTAGGTATAATCCGCCGAAACGTTGACTTGGTATTCGGGCGTGCCGAGCTCACCCTTGATCCGTTCAATCCGCGAAGGATCGTCGACATAGGGGTAATCGTCACGCGTGCGCACGTAATTGCCCACGACGCGCAGCGACAGCTTGTTATCGACATCGAACCGGTGGTTGTACGACACGTCAACGTCGATGCCCTTGGCGCGCTCGGCGGAGAAATTGAGCGTCGTCTGCAACAGGGCTGGCGCCTGGAAGTCTCCGTTGGCTTGCCTCGGACTGATCAACTGGCAGAACGAGTTGTTGAGATCAGCCGCGTCGTAACAGCCGTCGAGGATCGTCTGCGCATCCACCGGCGAGATGACGTCCTTGATCTTGATGTCATAATAATCGACCGTGATCGCCAGACCCGGAACGAAGCGCGGTTGAAGCACCACGCCATAGGTCAGGCTGCGCGACTTCTCGATCGTCAGGTCCTGGTTGCCACCGCTCAGGATCTCGATCGTCGAGGCGCGCGCGACCGCATTCTCGTACCCGACCGGAACACCCGCCGCACGGCAATTGGCGGCGCGCGTGGCACGGCCCTTATCGATGAAGTTCACGTCGCACGGATCATCGACCGAGGCATAGTTCTGCGACGCGCTGCTGTAGAGATCGCCCAGCGTCGGCGCCCGGACCGAACGCGAGTAATTGCCGCGGAACTTGATATCCGGGATCGGCGCGAACAGCCCGCCGAAATTATACGCCCAGACGGTTCCTGCCGAACCCTTGTAGTCGGCGACACGTACCGCGCCGTTCAGCGACAGTTCGTCGACGATCTGCCCCTTGAGCAGCGGGATCTGGATTTCGCCATACGCTTCCTTGACCACGAACGAGGGTGGATTGAACGGCGGGATAGCGTTCAGGAACGTGTCACCCGCGGTGACCTGCGCGTCGTACGCGTAGCGCGCGGTTTCGCGGCGATATTCGGCGCCCACCGCGAAACGCACCGGACCACCCGGCAGCTCGAACAATTGCGAGCTGTCGCCGACTAGGTTTGCGTTGACGTCAAACTCGGTTGCCTTGCCTGTCCGCTTCGAGTTGGTGTTGATGTATGCCAGCGCCGCCGCGCTTGCGCGACCCTGTCCCAGGATGTCGATCGGAACGCAGCCTGGATCGGTGACCGCGTTCTGATTGACGCGACAGACGATCTGCCCGGCTGCGTTGCGCACTGCGTCAACGGCGTTGTAGAAATTACGCTCGATCCGGTTGTTGGTGAAGGTGATGTCCGAGTTCAACTGACCATAATTGACCGAGAAGTCATAATGCCAATCGTCGTTGAACGTCCCCTCGGCACCGACCACGGCACGATAGGTTTCGCGCAGATCGCGCTCGCCGCGCACGCCCAGATCGACGTTGTTGCGGTTGAGGTTGAAGAACGTCGACCCCGGTTGCAGCAGTGACGAGATCGTGGCGCGCGCTGCGCGGTTGAGGAACGCATTGTCAAGGCTGATCGGCAGCAGCGTGTAGTTGCCGAAGCCGTCATATTCCTGCCCGGCGCCTTGCGGACCGCCCTGCGCGAATGACGGCGAGCTCGTCTGGAACGAGTCGGTGCGAACGTACTTGGCCTCGATGAACGGCTTGAATGCGTCCGACACGTCGTAATGCGCCAGCAGATTGGCGACGTAGCGCTGTGACCGCGGGATCAGGTAACCGGTGTTGTTGAGCGTCGAGCCGTCACCGTTCTGGTTGTTGTTCGAACCCTGCGGTCGGAAATCGGTCCCGTAATTGGACTCGCGCAGCGACCCGTCGGGCTGGAACAGGAACACGCGCGGGAAGCCGTTCGGCAGGCACGCCGCAGCCGGTGCGCCCGCGCACGAACGGATGCTCTGCCCGTTGTACGCGATAAAGGAACCACCGTCCGAATAACCGAAGCTGCGAATACCGCGCAGGAACGTGCGGTCGGGGATCGTGTTGTCAAGCGCCGGATTGTCGACCTGCTGGAACTGGTTACGCCCCGAGAACGCACCAGTCAGGCTGTCACGCCCTTCGTAGAACACCGGATCAGCCTGATTGTACTCGAGCGCCAGCGAGACGTTACCGCGTCCTTCCCCGAAATTCTTCCCGAATGTTCCGGCGACACGGTATGTGCCGCGATCCCCCTTGTCGGTGATGCCCCCCAGTGCGTTGAGCGACACGCCCTCGAAATCACGCTTGAGCACGAAATTGACGACGCCCGCCATGGCGTCGGAACCGTACACCGCCGAAGTGCCGCCGGTGACGATGTCGACACGGTCGATCAGGTCAGTCGGGATGGTGTTGACGTCGACCTGGAACTCACCTTCCAGCGCCGTGATGTGGCGGCGACCGTTGACCAGCACCAGCGTGCGCGCGGTACCCAGCCCGCGCAGGTCGAGCAGATTGAGCCCGGTGATGCCGATGTTGTTGCCGCCCGAACTCTGCTGCCCGACCGTGGAGGCAAGCTGCGG
>Ga0182217_1000088_pt1 | contig 13399 bp, 4 predicted proteins | sample G5R1MG_18_FD_128395 | JGI IMG/M metagenome (GOLD analysis project Ga0182217, IMG submission 128395) | Switchgrass phyllosphere microbial communities from Michigan, USA - G5R4_NF_03OCT2016_LD1 MG | ecosystem: Host-associated > Plants > Phyllosphere > Phylloplane/Leaf | place: USA: Michigan... | reverse complement strand
TGGAGGTTCGGATCGAGCGCCACCCCCTGATAGGTCCGCGTTCCGTTAACCGCGAACGACGATGCCAGACCGCGCCCGAACTGCGAGAGGTCGAGCTGGCCGAGCGTTTTGGCGTAGGCGAAGCGGAGATACATGTCCTGCCGCACGTGCAGGCTGAGGTTGGCGTCAGGCAGGAAGTCGTCGCTGTCGTTGTTGGACTTGGACGTTCCCGTCGCGATCGCCACGCCGTTGAACGACAGATCGCCGATGAACTGGTTGCCCGTGGGGAACGAGTAGATGCCGAGTTTGGTCTTCACGTAGCGCACGCCGGCATTCCCGGTGAAGTCCAGCGAACCGAGTGAGCCGTCGAAATTGGCCTCGGCATACGCGCTGATCTGTCGCTGGGTTACGCGATAGCTGTTCTGCGGGTCGAGGTAGGCCTTCGTGCCTGGGAAGAGCAGCGCGTTGTAGGCGTTCACATCGTTCAAGGCGTTGGGCGAGATGGCAGGAACGTTGGGGATGCCGCTGATGGGCCCGAAACCGCCCGCGGACGTGACTAGTCCTGGGAGATCGTTGAACTTGCGGATCGGCACGACGCTGTAGCCCACCGTATCGACGATGAGGGGATCCTTGTAAAAATAGAGATGTCCGGCCGGACCGATAGGCGACAGATATCGGAATGCGTTGTTGCTGGCGTCGCGATTACCATACCTGCCACCGATACGGATGTTTTTGAGAGGTCCGAGGTCCGTATCGTATTGCGCGTCTGCACGGTATACGTCGAGCGTCGCCTTCTGCTTGGAGCCCTGCGACCAGGTGGAGGTCAGGGAGTAGTTCGCCGGGTTCGTTACGTCCGTGAGGAAGTTCACCGATGGCTCCGATCCGCGCCAGTCCACCGTCGCGCGAACCGCGGCTAGACCACCTGGGTTGGCGTAGCTGCAGTTGGCGGGAATCGTTGCTCCGGCGCAGCTGGTCGGAAGCGAACGGGGAACAACGCCTGCCCTGGTGGCCCAGGAGTCGATGTCGGTCTGGGTAGAGTTGTTTCGCGAATCGCCATGGACGTAGCGCAGGGTCGCGCTGAATGGTCCGTCGTTCTTGAAACGAGCCTCGAGGTTCGTATTGAGCGATCGAGCCTTATTGTACGCGTTTAGCGTGTGAACCTGAAACCGCGACAGGTTCAGGTCAGCGAACTGGACGACGCCATTGCTATCGATGATCGACGACGGGAGGTAGCTGTCGTTGGAGAAGTTCCCGTGCAGCACAGCCGTGTTGCCCGAGTTCCTGTTGCGGAACCGGGTGTAGGCGACGTCGCCGATGAGCTGGATCGAATCCGTGACGTCGTACTGCACCGAAGCGTTCGCCCCGATACGCTCGCGCTGCGTCTGCCCATTGTCGAACTCGAGAGCGACGGGGTTGTAGAAGTAGTCCTTGTCGGCGAGCTTTGTGCTGTTCGTGATGTCGCCGTCCTTGCGGACGTCGAAGCCGGCCTGGGCATCGGTCGTCTTCAGGATGCCGTTGGTCACGCGCGGGTTCTTGTTGCTCAATATCTCGTTGTCATACGAGCCCGCGACGAGGAAGCCGATGCGGCTGCCGTTGTAGGCGACCAGGGCAGAGGCGTTCTGGCTCCAGTCCTTTGTCCCGCTGCCATAGGTGTCCTGCACCGCGCCAGTGGCGGTTAGTCCCTTGTGAAGGTCGAAGGGCCGGCGGGTCTTGAGCGCGATGATGCCCGAGTTGCCGCCGGTCAGATCGCCGGCCGTCGGCGACTTGATCACGTCCACGCCCGCGAAGAGGGTTGACGGAATGTCGGTAAGGTTCGGCTGCGCACCGGTGATGTTCGAGGCACCGAGGAACTGCTCGCCGTTCAATGTCGTGAGGACGTTCGCGAGACCGCGGATGTTGACGGACGCACCCTGCCCTGCGGAACGCGTGATCTGCACGCCGGTGACGCGCTGAAGCGAGTCCGCGATTGTCACGTCCGGCAGCTTGCCGATGTCTTCGGCGGCAATCGAGTCGACGATCTGCGACGCCTCGCGCTTGACATTGATTGCCTTCTGCTGGGCGCCACGGACACCGGTGACGACAATGTCCTGCTCGTTAGAAACGGCTTCCTGGACCGGTGGCGTGCCTGCATCCGGGGCCGCTGCTGCCGGACCGTCCGACGTGGTCTGCTGCGCCGTCGCGGACTGTGCGCCCAGAAGCGCTACGACCGAGCTGGCCGTGAACAGAACCGATCGGAGTGCTGTGAGTTTACGCATTGCCTTCATCCCCTCATCCTGACCGGGAGGGAACTCGAACGTGCACGGCGCTTCGGCGCAGTGTCATGTTCCCTCCCCCACTCGGCTCTTTCCAAGCCCTCTTGGTTTTGCCTGAAAAGCAGCTTTCATTTGCGTTTGCAATACTTATTCAATTTGATTGAATAAAAGGTGCTATGCTACTTTCCGCCGAGAGCTCTGGTGGGGGCTGCTGGGTCACTTCTAACTGGACGGCTATGTTCGGACATGAAGCGCCACATAAGCCGCGTGTCTGCGACGCCCCACTGGTGTGTGCCACTCCTCGTCACATAGGAGACTACGTCCGCCCCCGGCTTGCAGCCGAGATAACGACGCTTCATTCTTCCGGACCTACCGAGTTCAGTTTCGGCTACACCTCGGCATCCATCAATGTCCGCCCAACGGCGCTCGGCTGCCAGCAACCCATACTGCCAATACCTCGCTCCACCGCCATCGATGGGATTTGTGGTGTCGGCGCCACCCGAAAAGGCGACGACTGGCATAGGCCTTGTCGGCTGGCAGGTCTTCACGTCGGGTTTCGAAGGCGTCGAGCGATCTGGCGCCCCCGCTCTCAGCCCTACCACCGGCGCAATCGCCGCCAGGCGATCAGACAGAACGCAGCCAAGCAGTGAGACCATCCGGCCGCCTCCGGATAGACCGGTTGCGTAAACGCGTTCTGGGTCGGTGCAGCCCTTGGCGATCAACATGTCGATCAACGCCAAGATGCGCGCGACGTCATCCGGCGCATTGGCGGGGGGCAAGGTCCCGGCCGTGGTCGGCACGCCTGGTATGTTCCAGGCCAGGCCACCGGAGGGAAGAGTCAGCCCCCCATCCGGCGAGGCCACGATCACGTGGTGGCGATCCGCGAGCTCCATCAATCCCGAACGGTCGAGCTGCTGTGCGCCATTCGAGCCGCTACCATGCAGGTTGAGAATGAGCGGCAAAGCCTTCCAGGACCGGGTCGCGTGAGGCACGTAGAGCAATACCGGACGCGCCATGCCCACCGTCCCGATCTCGATGACCTGTCGCCCGGATGGCGTCAGTTCGCAGCGGGGACGTGCCGCGGATGCTGCGGCGCCGCCCGAAAGCGCGACAATCGCGATCACGCTCCGGACGATCCAACTGGCAAGCTGTGCAGACGCGTTCGTGCGTTTCATAGCCGTATCCGAACCCCGCCCAAGACGCGGCGTTCGAAGATGGCCTGATCGAGATAGAAATTCTTGAACTGGGCGTAGCGCTCCTCGTTCTCCTGCGTGAGGTTGGTGCCCTGCACGTATACAGTGAAGCGCGGCGTGACGTCGTAGCTGAGTGACGCGTCCAGATAGTTCGTCGGTTTCGTGAAGACGGCCAGATTGTCACTTCCGGCGGGGGTCAGGCCGTTGAACCGCTTGCTGCGGTAGTTCATCGCGACCCGCCCCTGGAATGGCCCCTTCTGATAGAAGACGACAGCGTTGACCTGGTGTCGGGAGTTGTCTGGAACGGGCAGCGTCCTTCCAAAGAGATCGACGTTCGAGCTGCTGCTGTCGGACAACGTGTAGTTCAGCTGCGTGCCGAAGCCGCTGAGCAGACCAGGCAGATAGTCGAAGGTCGTCTGGAGCCCAATCTCCACACCTTTGATGATTCCGCCCTTCCCATTACCAGGGCGCGTCACTGGTCCCCCCTCGCGAACGACGTCGTCTTCGTCTGGCTGCGCTTCTATGGCCGTGTTCGTTTGTAGGAACGATTTAACGTCGAACAGGAAGGCAGCCACCGACAGGATGCTGTTGCGCGAGAAATACCACTCATAGGAAACATTGTAGTTCGTCGACTGCGGAAGCTTCAGAGATGGGTTTCCGGCGGATCCCGAGTTGAACCGTTTCAGATCCGACGGGAGGGGCTGCCCGTTGAACGTCCGCGAACCGTTGATGACGTAACTGAACGCGAAGCCCTGCCCGAGCGTGGCCAGATCGTAGGTCCCGACGACCTTGGCGAACGCGAACCGCAGTCGCATGTCGCTCGCCAGCTCAAAATTGAGATTGGCATTCGGTAGCCAGAAGTCGCTGTCGTTATTGTATTTTACGGTGGGCAGCGCGAGCTGGACGCCGTTGTTGGCGTTCAACCCGACGAAGGCGATCCCGTTCGCTGGGTTGGTGAAGATGTCGAGCGAGTTGCGCGCGTAGCGCAATCCTACGTTCCCAGTGAACGGAACGATCAGCTGCCCGCCGACGTCCGCCTGAAGGTAGGCGGCGACGTCACGACTGTTGACGCGATACGACTGGGTCGGGTTTGCGAATTCCCGCGTACCAGGAAACAATGCCTCATTGAACTGCTGGACATCGTTGAGCGCGGTCGGATTGATCGCTGGTAGGGCTGGAATGCCCGTAATGGGACCAAAGCCGGTGGCCATCGTGGTCAGGCCGGGAATGTCGGCGAACTTGCGCACCGGCACGAGGGAGCGGTTGAGCCCGTTGACCCGGTTAATGCCAGTCGCGTCCTTGAAGTAGTAGAGATAAGGCGTCCCGCCGAACGAGATCGGAGACAAGAGCCGGAAAGCGTCGTTGCTGACGTCACGCGTTCCGTATCGGCCGCCGAACTGTAGCTTTCGCAGAAGGCCGTCGTCGCTGACCTGGTAGGCCCCATCAATCCGATACGCGTCGAGCTGTGCTTCGGAGCGGTTTCCGAAGGCCCATGTGGACGTCAGCGAGTAAAGCGCAGGGTTCGTCACGTCGCTCGCGAACGACACCGCAGGGTAGTGGTTGCGGAAGTCGATGCTAGCGAGGACGCTGGGAAGACCGCCCGGATTGCCGTAGACGCAGGACGCCGGCGTCGCCGTGCAGTCGGCGACGCCGGAGCTCCTCGGAACGAGAATGCTTCTGGTGGCCCATGCATCGACGTTGCCGGAGATGTAGCTCGATCTCGAATCCGCCTGCACCCAGCGCGCCGACGCTGTGAACGGGCCTCCATCGTCGAAGCGCAGTTCAACGTTCGTGTTAAGCGAACGAGCCTTGGTATAGTTGTTGATGGTCGATGTGTGGAAACGGAACAGGTTCGCGTTTCCGACCTCCAGCACGCCGTTTCCGTCGATGATCGAACTGGACTGGTAGGCGTTGTCGGAAAAATTGTTGTGCAGCACGGCCGAAACGCCGGAGTCTCGGTTTCGCAGGCGCGTGTAGGCCAGATCTCCAATGAGCTGGAGCGAGTCCGTGATCTGATACTGCGCCGACGCGTTCGCGCCCAGCCTCTGTCGATCAGTGATCGAGTTGCTCATTTCGAAGGCGACGGGATTGTAGAAGTAGTCGCCATCGGCGCGCAGGGTGCTGTTCGTGATGTCGCCATCGCCTCTCGTGTCAAAACCCGCCGCCCTGTCCGTCGTCTTGCGAATGCCGTTGGTGATCGATGGGCGCTGATTTGACAGCGTCAGGTCGTCGTATGCTACCGCAAGCAGTCCGCCGAACCGGCCGTTGTTCCATCCGACTAGCGCCGAATACTGCTGGCTCCAGTCCTTGGTGCGGTTTCCGTAGACGTGCTGACCCGACACCGATGCGGTCAACCCCTTGGGTAGGTCGAAGGGACGGCGCGTCTTGAGATCGACGATCCCGGAGACACCGCCGGACAGGTTGCGCGCCGTTGGCGACTTTATCACGTCGACGCCGGCGAAGAGTTCCGATGGGACGTCGGTGAGGTTTGGCTGCGCTCCCGTTATGTTCGAGGCACCTAGAAACTGCTCCCCGTTCAATGTCGTGAGCACCTGACCCAGACCACGGATGTTTAGGGAAGCCCCCTCCCCTGCGGATCGCGTGATCTGGACGCCGGGCACCCGCTGCAGAGAGTCCGCGATGGTCGCATCCGGCAGCTTGCCGATGTCTTCCGCCGCGATCGAGTCCACGATTTGTGCTGCATCGCGCTTGACGTTGATCGCCTTCTGCTGCGCGCCGCGGACGCCCGTGACGACGATATCCTGCGACACGTCCTCCTGTGCGGCAGACGATACCTCTTGCTGCGCCAATGCAGCGTCAGGATGCATCAGAATAGCTGCCGAGCCTGCAAGCAGGCGCATTGCGATGAGTTGTCTGCCCGTGCGCATGGTGTCGTCCCCTGTGTTGATCGCGCAAGCGGGGACGAGCGCCGCGGTTGCCGCAGCGTCGAGTCCTCTCCTGTGACGACCGGTGTCTAAGCCCTGTCTTAGAGTTGCAGAGAAACACACTGAGAAGTCGAGATCAAGACTTATTCAATTTGATTGAATAAATTTAGGGCGGTGCTATCCCAGTCATCGACGATCGATCATGGCTGCCCCGAACTGGTAGGCAGCAAATGGTTTTGACGCCTGAGGGAGGAAGCATGAAGTATTTGGCGGTAGCGCTTGCGGCAACGGCGCTTAGCGGGTGGCAGGCCTCGGCTAGCGAGCCATCAGCCGTCGTGGGCAGTCCCATCAACGTCGACATCGCGCGTGGCGGCGACAGCGTTAAGGTCCCAATCGCGGCGCGGTCAGCGAACGCTACGGCTCGAACCGGTGACTTCACACTGAGCGGGTGGGTATTGCCCAAGGACGCTTCGGCAGCGGATGCGCCGCTGATGGCGCAAGCTGATCAGGGGAAGGTCGCGTTCGCGCTGAACCTGGTCAAGGGGCGTCCTACCTTCATTGCGGGCTCGACCAGAATCACCGCCAATGCGACGATGCCGGTCGGGCGTTGGACCCATTTTGCGGTGATCAACGATGCCAACGGCCTCATCCTGTACGTCAATGGCAGAACCGCGGGGCGGGCTCGACACCTAGAAGGGTTCGCTTCCCAGGGATCGATGACTGTCGCGCCACGCCAGTCCGGCTACCAGACGTTCGCAGGCCGCTTGGCGGACGTTCGCCTGGACCAGTCCGGGACCCCGTCAGCAACGATCGAATCCGAGGCGGGCCGGCTTCCAAATCCGGATCTCATCGGCTTCGCGACGAACAGCCCGAAGTGGCCGGTGCAGAAGAAGCAGCAGATCGGTATGGAGGCACCTCAGTCCGCCGATACGCTCCCGAAGTCAGGTGCGCCCTTTTCGGCTCCGATCGCCAAGCCGATTCCGGATCTGCCGGTTCTGGCGAGCAGCGCGGATGGGCGCTGGACGCTGAACGGCTGGCGCCTCGTTGCCGCACCGGACATCCACGACGCAGGAGCAGTCGTGTCCAAGGCTGGATTCGACGTCAGCCGCTGGCACGTCGCCACGGTGCCGGGAACCGTCCTGACGACTCTGGTAGATCGGGGCGTCTATCCTGATCCTGGTTACGGCCTCAACAACATGGCCATTCCGGAGAAGCTCAGCCGGCAGGCCTACTGGTATCGCACACAGTTCCGCGTGCCAGCGGGAAAAGCCGCGACGAACACGTTCCTCACGTTCAAGGGGATCAACTATGCCGCGGAGATCTGGGTCAATGGGCAGCTCGTCGGCGATGTGAAGGGCGCATTCGTTCGCGGCCGCTTCGACATCTCGAAGGTGGCCGCGCCTGGCACCATTGCCGCAGTCGCCGTGAAGATCCTTCCCCCGCCCCATCCCGGCATCGCCCAGGAGGAGTCCTTGAAGGCCGGTGCCGGCGAGAACGGTGGCATGCTCGTTCTTGACGGCCCCACCTTTGTCGCAGCCGAAGGCTGGGACTGGATACCGTCCATCCGCGATCGGAACATGGGGATCTGGCAGCCCGTGCTGATCGAACAGGTCAGCGCGGTGCGGATAGGCGATCCGCAGATCGTCACGACGCTTCCAAAGCCTGACAACAGCCTCGCGAACGTCGAGGTTCGCGTCCCGGTCGAGAACCTTACGGATCAGCCTGTCGAAACCGTCGTGCGCGCGAGCTTCGACGACGTCGCCGTCAGCCGTTCCGTTCAACTCGCCCCGCGGCAGAAGACCGTCGTCGCGTTCATGCCCGGCGAGTTCCCGCAACTCACCGTCCGGAACCCGCTACTCTGGTGGCCTAACGGCTACGGCAAGCCGAACCTCCACGATCTGCGCATCGAGACGTCGATCGCAGGGAGGAAGTCCGACGAGCGCACGACGCGCTTCGGGATTCGGCAGGTGACCTACGACATGTCGTTGATGGACGATGCGGGAGAGCTGCGTCGGGTCGGCATCGATCTTTCTCGCGCCAGATCGATGGGACAGCATATCGTCGATGGCACTCACGACGGAATCCGCAAGGTCAAGGGCGGCTGGGCCGCATCCCTGGCGCCAGGTGCGCTCAAGTCGGCCGCTGTAACGCGGATCGATGGCGAGGAGGAGCTCGCGCCGCATCTCGTCATCCGCGTGAACGGCGTCCGCATCGCCGCTCGGGGCGGGAACATCGGCATGGACGATTTCATGAAGCGCATCGAGCGCGACCGACTGGAGCCTTTCTTCCGCCTGCACCGCGACGGCAACATGAACATCATCCGCAACTGGGTCGGCCAGAACACCGAGGACGTGTTCTTCGATCTGGCGGACGAATATGGCCTGATGGTTCTCAACGATTTCTGGGAATCGACACAGGATTACAACCAGCAGGTCGACGATGTGCCCCTGTTCATGAACAATGCGCAGGACGTCGTGGCCCGGTATCGGAATCACCCATCGATCGTTGCGTGGATCGGCCGGAACGAGGGTGTTCCGCAGCCGTCGCTCAACGTTGCTTTGCAGTCGCTGATCGAAAAGGAGGACGGAACCCGGCTTTACATGGGCTCCTCCAATAACGTGAATCTTGCTGGAAGCGGGCCCTATGACTGGCGGGAACCCGAAACCTACTTCACCGAGCATGCCAAGGGTTTTGCGGTGGAACTCGGCACGCCGTCATTCCCTACTCTGGAAAGCTGGAAGCGCGCGATCCCGAAGGAGGATCTCTGGCCGATCAGCGACGCATGGGCCTACCACGACTGGCATCAGGATCGGGGCGGATCGGTCAAGACCTACATGGACGCCATGCGCGTTCGTTTCGGTGAACCGACCAGCCTAGAGGACTTCAGCGGCAAGGCGCAGCTTCTGCAGTATGACTCGCACCGGGCCATCTTCGAAGGGTTCAACGCCGGCATCTGGAAGACGAACAGCGCTCGGATGCTGTGGATGACCCAACCTGCCTGGCCGTCCAGCGCATGGAACATCTTCAGCTCGGATTACGATACGCAGGCGTCCTACTACGCGGTCCAGAAGTCGTCGGAACCGGTCCACGTGCAGATGAACCTGCCGGATCACAAGATCGTGGTGGTCAACAACACGCGCGAACCGCTGCGCGGGCTGAAAGTTCGAGTGAGGATGACCGATCTGCAAGGCAAGGTCATCGCGGATCGTTCCGTGCAGTTGGATGCGGCTGGCGAAGGCGTTTCAGACGCCATGACGATCGCTCCTGCAACGTTGAGTTCGAATCCGGTGACGCTGGTCAGTCTCGAAGCCATGGATGCAAAGGGCACGAGCCTCTCGCGAAACTTCTATTGGGAGGGCCGCCAGCCATCAGACCTGAAGGGTATGACGGCGATGCCTAAGGTCGGCCTGACGGCGTCCACGACGGCACGGATCGACGGAACGGAGACAGCCGCTACCATCACGCTTCGCAATGCCGCTCAGACGCCGATCATCGAGGCGAAGGCCACGCTTTTCGACGCAGCCGGAAAACAGGTTCTGCCAGCCTACTTCACCGACAACTACGTCTCTCTTCTTCCAGGAGAAGAACGGGTGATCGCCGTGCGATACCCGACGAGCCGCGCGACCGGGTCGGTGAGCGTTCGCTTGAGCGGATGGAACGTGACGCCTTCGACGGTGGTGGTGCGATGATGGAGATGCACACTCAGGACATCCGTGCTGGGGCGAAGCCGACGGCTAAGACGGTTCGCGGAGACTGCATCGTCGGGATAGAGCTCGGCGGCACCAAGATCATCTGCACACTGGCCCGTGGCCATGACGACATCGTCGAGACAAGAAGACTTGCGACGCGCGACCCTGTCTCGACGCTCGCCGACATCGAGAGGATACTTGATGGCTGGATGCGGACCCACGATGTGCGGGCGCTCGGCATAGGCAGCTTCGGGCCGATTGAACTGAACCGGTCGTCCGACGACTTCGGCCGCATCGGGAAGACGACTAAACCCGGATGGCATGGTGCGGACGTGGTCCAGCGGCTGATGCGACGCTACGATGTCCCGACCGGGGCCGATACAGACGTGAACGCGGCAGCGCTGGCCGAAGGTCGATGGGGTGCAGCCCGAGGCCTTTCGAGCTGGACTTACATTACCGTTGGCACGGGGGTGGGTGCAGGCATCGTGGTTGGTGGGCAGACCGTTCATGGGCTTGGCCATCCCGAGGCGGGACACATGCTCGTGAGGCGCGAGCCTAGTGATGAGTGGGAAGGCGCATGCCCGTTCCACGGGGACTGCGTCGAAGGTCTGGTTTCCGGTCCAGCAATAGAAAGGCGGACCGGCATGTCAGGTGACGCCATCGCGGACGATCACCCGGTATGGGAGCACGTCGCGGATGCGTTGGCGACCATGATGCACAACATGCTCTTCACTGTCGTGCCGGAGCGCATTCTGTTGGGAGGTGGCGTCCCATCTCGGCGGCCGTTCCTTATCCCCATGATCCGCAGCCGGCTGGAACCGCGGATGGGCGGCTATGCCGGTTCGGATGTGATCACGGCGCAGCTCGAGACGCTGCTGGTAGCGCCGGGTCTTGGCGACGAAGCTGGTCCGCTGGGCTCGCTCGCTCTGGCCTTGGACGCCTTGGATGCAACGGTAACACCGAACGCTGCCACCTACGCCTGATCCTCGAAGGTCGCCCACGACCAACGCGGACAGCCTCGAGATTGAGAGGAAAATCGATGAACCTCCACCAAAGACGCCTTCGGTTAGCTTCGTTGTGCGGCATCGCCATCCTGGCGTTCAGTGCTGCACAAGGCAGCGCTCAGGACCCGTCCGAAGTTGTGGATCGAGGAGAGTCTGCCGCAACGGGGCCGCACAGCGCTACCATTCTTGCGGATGGTATCGGCCTCGAACGCGAACTGCCCGCAACCGCTCCCGGGCTCAAGCCCAGCAACCCATGGACGATATCGGCCTGGATCCGGCCCAACGTAGAACGATCTGGCCGGAGCATTGTCGCGCAGGTTGGACGCGGCGATGCAGTTAGGGCCATCGTGATCGACGGCGGCCATCTCGCCTTCTGGAACGGGCATGGCGCGCCGACGCGGACGAGAGCGTCGGTGCCGGTCGGACGCTGGACGTTCGTGACGGCGTCGAGCGACGGTCGATCCGTTCGACTGTTTGCCGACGGCGTCATGGTCGGAACGTCTGCGCCGAATTCGTCGCCATTGACGCCGGTGCTGGCTCTGGCGCCGGCGTCTGGCACCGGCGCGCTTGCCGACGTTCAGCATTTCGGCGGGGACATCTTCGAACTCCGAATGCTGTCGAGGGTTGCGTCTCCGTCGGAGCTGAAGGCGCTGGCCAAGACGAGGCCCGAGGTCATGCCCGCGCAACTCGCCAAGCCCGGCGTTGGCTGGGAGTGGCAGGAGAAGCAGTGGCGGGGCTATTTCCAGCCACAGGACTACTGGACCCTTCCGAAAGGCGCGACACCTCCCGCCAAGCCTGTTGCCAAACCACTCGGCCCGAGGCCGTCCATGACGCGTCTCGCGGAGAACCGTTGGCAGATCGGTAACTGGGACCTCGCGTTTGCCGAAAAGACTTTGGCGACCGGTGCGCAGTTGTCGGCCACCGGCTTCGAACAGGGCCAATGGTACAAGGCCACCGTGCCCGGCACCGTTCTGACCACGCTGGTCGATCGCGGCATGTATCCCGATCCCGCGTACGGCCTGAACAACATGGCCATTCCGGAAAGTCTTGCTCGACAGGACTATTGGTATCGCACCGAATTCGACATGCCGTCGGAGGCTGGCGGAAAGCGGTTCCTCGTCTTCAAGGGCATCAACTACGCAGCGGAAATCTGGGTCAACGGCACTCGCGTCGGCGACGTGCGCGGGGCATTCATCCGGGGGCAGTTCGATGTCTCGCGGTTGTTGCGGGCAGGTCGCAATGCGATCGCCGTCAAAATCATTCGACCGCCGCATCCGGGCATCCCGCACGAGGAGTCCGTCGCAGCCGGGCCGGGTATGAACGGGGGAAACCTAACCATCGACGGCCCCACTTTCGTCGCGGCCGAAGGATGGGACTGGATCCCTGGCGTTCGCGATCGCAACATGGGCATCTGGCAGCCCGTGGAACTGCAAACGAGCGGAGAGCTCCGTGTCGGCGACGCGCAGGTGATCACCGACCTCCCATTGCCACGGACAGATAGCGCCGCGGTCACCGTGCGCGTCCCCGTTACGAACCTCGATGCCGTACCCGTCACCTCGCGGATCACCGCGAGTTTCGACGGCGTCGACGTCTCGAAGGACGTCGTCCTGGCTCCTGGAAGCACGACCGTCGAGTTCACACCGGCGGAATTCTCGGCACTGAACGTGCGCAACCCCCGCCTGTGGTGGCCGAATGGATACGGGCCGCAGAACCTCTACACCTTGAAGGTCTCGGCGTCGCAAGGTGGCCACTCCTCCGACAGCAGGACTTTGCGGTTCGGCATGCGCGAGCTGAGCTACGGGTTGTCCCTTTTCGATCGAACGGGATCCCTACGCCGGGTGGCGGTCTCTCCGACGGACTCAAAGGAGAGACTGGTCGATTCACGGCATGAGGCCATCAAGGAGACGCCGGACGGTTGGGTCGAATCGCTGACCCCCGCGGGAGAGACGTCGCCAGCAGTGCGGCCGATTGAGAAGACGATGGCGCTCCCGCACCTCACCGTGTTCGTGAACGGCGTGAAGATCGCCGCACGCGGCGGGAACTGGGGCATGGACGACTTCATGAAGCGCGTACCGCGCGAGCGCATGGAACCGTTCTTCAAGTTGCACAAGAATGCCAACGTGAACATCATCCGGAACTGGGTCGGTCAGAACACCGAAGACGTGTTCTATGACCTCGCCGACGAATACGGCATGCTGATCACGAACGATTTCTTCATGTCGACCCAGAATTTTCAGGTTGAGCCCGAGGATCCGCAACTCTTTCTGGCAAATGCTCGCGATGTTATCAGCCGCTATCGCAACCACCCGTCAGTGCTTTTGTGGTTCGGACGCAATGAGGGCGTTCCGCCGCCCCTGATGAACGAGGGGATGGACTCTCTCGTCCACGAACTGGATG
>Ga0182217_1000087_pt1 | contig 13421 bp, 9 predicted proteins | sample G5R1MG_18_FD_128395 | JGI IMG/M metagenome (GOLD analysis project Ga0182217, IMG submission 128395) | Switchgrass phyllosphere microbial communities from Michigan, USA - G5R4_NF_03OCT2016_LD1 MG | ecosystem: Host-associated > Plants > Phyllosphere > Phylloplane/Leaf | place: USA: Michigan... | reverse complement strand
CGGGCTCGGCAAGCAGTTGCTGATGACGCGCGGCGCGCTGACCACCTTCTCGGTCGCCAACGATGTCGCCAAATATTTCGCGATCATCCCGGCGATGTTCGTCGCGCTCTACCCCGGGCTCGGCGTGCTCAACGTGATGGGGCTGGCGACGCCGCAATCGGCGATCCTCAGCGCGATCATCTTCAACGCGCTGATCATCCCGCTGCTCGTCCCGCTGGCGTTGAAGGGCGTGGCGTACAAGCCGATGGCGGCGGGGCCGCTGCTCGCGCGCAACCTCGCGGTCTATGGCCTCGGTGGTCTCGTCGCCCCGTTCATCGGCATCAAACTCATCGACATCGTGGTCGGCGGCCTCGGTCTCGCGTAAGGAAACAGAACATGGGCAAGGACTTCTCCTCCGCACTGCGACCCGCGATCGTCATGACGATCCTGTTCGCGGTCCTTCTCGGCCTCGTCTATCCGCTCGCCATGACCGGCATCGGCCAATTGCTCTTCCCGAGCCAGGCGAACGGCAGCCTGGTGTACGACCGCGCCGGCACGGTGATCGGCTCGACCGTCGTCGGGCAGGCGTTCACCGCGGATCGCAACTTCCAGAGCCGGCCGTCCGCCGCCGGCAAGGGCTATGACGGGCTCGCCTCGTCGGGATCGAACCTCGGCCCCGCCAGCCGCGCGCTCGCCGACCGCGTCTCCGCGGACGTCGCCAGCCGCCGGGCCGAAGGCGTCTCCGGGCCGCTGCCCGCCGATCTGGTCACCGCCAGCGGCTCGGGCCTCGACCCCGATCTGTCGCCCGCCGCCGCGCTGGCGCAGGCGCCGCGCATCGCCCGCCTCCGCGGCCTGCCGGTCGATCGCGTGCGCCGGCTGGTGGCGGAGGCGACCGAGACGTCGCTGCTCGGCGATCCGCACGTCAACCTGCTGGCGCTCAATCGCGCGCTCGCCGCGCTGCCCGCCGGCACGCCGCCGCGCTGATGGCGGTATCCGGCGACGGCAGGCCCGACCCCGACGCCCTCCTGCGCAGCGCCGCGCAGGAGGGCCGCGGCCGTCTCAAGGTCTTCCTCGGCGCCGCGCCCGGCGTCGGCAAGACGTTCGAGATGCTGTCCGAAGGCGCCGGCCGGCGGCGCGACGGCGTCGATATCGTCGTCGGCGTGGTCGAAACGCACGGCCGGGCCGAAACCGAAGCGCTCACCCGCGGCTATGAGATCGTGCCGCGGCGCCCGATCCCCTATGAGGGCCGGACGCTGCACGAGATGGATCTCGACGCGATCCTCGCTCGCGCGCCGCGGCTGGTGCTCGTCGACGAACTCGCCCACACCAACGCGCCCGGCAGCCGCCATCCCAAACGCTATCAGGACGTCGAGGAACTGCTCGCGGCGGGGATCGACGTCTATTCGACCGTCAACATCCAGCACGTCGAGAGCCTCAACGACGTCGTCGCCAGTTTCACCCGCGTCCGCGTCCGTGAGACGGTGCCCGACAGCATCCTCGAAATGGCGGAGATCGAGGTCGTCGACATCCCGCCCGACGAGCTGATCGAGCGGCTGCGCGCCGGCAAGGTCTATCTGCCGCACGAGGCGACGCGGGCGCTGTCGCATTTCTTCTCCAAATCCAATCTGTCGGCGCTGCGCGAACTGGCCTTGCGGCGGGCGGCGCAGGCGGTCGACGCGCGCATGCTCGAGGATGTGCGCGCGCTCGGGCTCGGCGGCACCTGGGCGGGCGGCGACCGGATCGTTGTCGCGATCAACGAACTGCCCGGCGCCGACGCGCTGGTCCGCGCCGCCAAGCGCGTCGCCGACGGGCTGCGCGGCCCCTGGACCGCGGTCTTCATCGAGACGCCGCGGGCCGCGCATTTCTCCGCCGCGCAGCACCAGCGCGTCGCCGCCGCGATGACGCTGGCGACGCAGCTCGGCGCGGCGGTCGCCACCGTCCCGGCGAGCGACGTCGTCACCGGCATCCAGAATTTCCTCGCCGATGCCCGCGCGACGCAGCTGGTCATGGGCAAGTCGCGCCGCTCGCGCTGGTTCGAATTCCGCCACGGCTCGATCGTCGATCGCGTCATTCGCGACACGCCGGGCGTCACCGTCCATGTCCTGCCGGTCGAGGCCGGCGCGCCCGGCCGCGAGGAGCGCGGGCGCCGCCGCCCGGCGTATTGGGGGACGCCGGCGGGCTATGCGATCACCACCGCGCTCGTCGCCGGCGTCACCGGCGTGGCCAGCGCGCTGCTCCACGTGCTCGACCTCGGCAATGTCGCGCTGCTCTATCTGCTGCCGGTGATGGCCGCGGCGAGCCTCTACGGCCTGCGCACCGGGGTGTTCGCCGGCATCGCCTCCAGCCTCGCCTATAATTTCTTCTTCCTCCCCCCCGTCGGTACGCTGAGCATCAGCAATCCCGAAAACCTCATCTCGGTGATCGTCCTGCTCGGCATCGCGATCGTCACCAGCCAGCTCACCTCGCGCGTCCGCGCGCAGGCCGATCTCGCCGCGGCGAGTGCGCGGACCAACGCGATGCTCGCCGGCTTCCTGCGCCAGATCACCAGCGTCAACGATCGCGACCTCGCCGCGCAGATGATCTGCGACGACGTGCGCGGGCTGCTCGACGTGCAGGTGATCCTGCTCGTCCCCGGCGCAGGGGCGGCGCTCGACATCCTCGCGGCGAGCGACGCCGCCTATCAGCTCGACACGATGGATATCGCCGCGGCGACCTGGGCACTCGACACCGGCATGGCGGCGGGCAAGGGTTCGGGAACGCTCGCCGCGTCGGAATGGCTGTTCCAGCCGCTGAAGGCGGGCGGCCGGGTGCTCGGCGTGCTCGGCGTCGCGCGCGACACCACCGCCGATCCGGTCCGCGCCGACCAGCTGCCGCTGCTCAGCAGCCTGCTCGACCAGTCGGCGCTCGTGCTCGAACGGCTGCGGCTGGAGGTCGAGATGCGCGACGTCGAGACGGTGCGGACGCGGGACCGGCTCCGTGCCGCGCTGCTGTCGTCGGTCAGCCACGACCTGCGCACGCCGCTGACCGCGGTCATCGCCGCCGCCGACCAGCTCGATCACGGCGCCAGCCCCGAACTGATCGCGACGATCCGGGCGGAGGCGGCGCGGCTCAACCGCTTCGTCGCCAATCTGCTCGACATGGCGCGGGTCGAGGCGGGCGCGCTGAAACTGCATATCGAGCCGACCGACCTCGAGGAGGCGGTGACCGGCGCGGCGCATGACGCGCGCCGCGCGCTGGAGGGGCATGCCGTCCGGCTCGACGTGCCGCCCGACCTGCCGCTGGTCCGCGCCGATCCGCAATTGCTGCACCATTGCCTGCTCAACCTGCTCGACAATGCCGGCCGCTATGGCGATCCGGGCACCGATATCGTCATCGAGGCGCGCCATCGCTACGGCGAATTGCGGCTCGCCGTCATGGATCAGGGGCCGGGCCTCCCGCCCGGCCGCGAGACCGAGGTGTTCGAGACGTTCCGGCGGCTGGAGGGCTCGGACCGCGCCGTCGGCGGCACCGGCCTCGGCCTCGCGATCGTCAAGGCGTTCGCCGAGGCGATGGGCCTGACCGTCGATGCCGCCAATCGCGACGACGGCAGCGGCGCCGCCTTCGCCCTGGTCTTCCCCGCCGCGCTGGTCGTCCGCGATCCCGCCCCCGAAGGTCTTACCTGATGCCCGCCAAGATCCTGATCGTGGACGACGAGATCGCGATCCGCCGGCTGCTGCGCAACACGCTGCTCCGCGCCGGCTATACGGTGGTCGAGGCCGGCGACGGCCGGCAGGCGCTGCATCAGGCGGCGAGCGAACATCCCGACGCGATCCTGCTCGATCTCGGCCTGCCCGACCGCGACGGCCTCGGCCTGATCCCGCTGCTGCGCGCGCCGGGCGAGGCGGTCGTGCTCGTCGTGTCCGCCCGCGACGCGGTCGAGGAGAAGGTCAGCGCGCTCGACCTCGGCGCCGATGATTTCGTCGGCAAGCCGTTCGACAGCGAGGAATTGCTCGCCCGGCTGCGCGTCGCGCTGCGCCATCGCGGCGCGGCCGCGGCGCCGCAGACGGTCGTGATCCGCGGCGATATCCGCATCGACCTCGACCGGCGGCTGGTGTCGCGCGGCGGCGAGGAGCTGCACCTCACCCGCAAGGAGCATGACGTGCTGGCGATCCTCGCCCGCCATGTCGGCCGCGTCGTGACGCACGACCGCGTGCTCGCCGCGGCCTGGGGCGGCGACGAGGATCCGCGCGTCGAATATCTCCGCATCGTCATCCGCAACCTGCGCCAGAAGCTGGAACCGCCCGGCCCGGTCGGCAGCGTGATCGCCAACGAGCTCGGCGTCGGCTATCGTCTCCGCGCCGAGGCGTGACGCGCCGGGCGGGAGCGGTACGGAGAGGGGACGGATGATCCACCAGCGCCGATCGATCGGGGACAGCGGCAGCCCGTTGCTGATCGTCGAGGCGGCAAGCGGCGACGCCCGTGCCGTCGCCGCGATCGCGGCGGCGCTGCGACCGTTCCCGCCGGCGCGCGGCAACGCCTATCCCGGCCTGCGCCGTTTCATCGGCGCGACCGATCACGATGCGGCGGCCTATGCCCGCGACCTGCTCCGCCGGCTGGCGCCGCTGGTCAATGCGACGTTCGCCGTCGACGGCTTCGACCTGCTGACCGCGAGCTTCTCGATGGTGACCGCCACGCCCGACCGCCTGTCGCCGATCCAGCGCGCGCCGCATTTCGATTCGACCGATCCGCAATATCTGGCGATCCTCCACTATCTCGGCGGCACCGCGCGCAGCGGCACCGCCTTCTACCGCCAGCGCGCGACGGGGATCGAGCGCGTCACCGACGCCAACCGCGCGCAATTCATCGCCGCCGCGCAGCGCGAGGCGGCGGACTGGACGGGCTATATCGCCGGCTCGACGCCCTCGTTCGAGCAGCTCGACGCGATCGACGCGCAGCCCGACCGGCTGATCGTCTATCAGGGCAGCCTGCTGCATTCGGGGATCATTCCCGCCGACATGGCATTCAGCGACGATCCGTCGACCGGGCGGCTCACCGCCAATTTCTTCGTCCGCGCCCGGCCGCACGGCGACCCGCGCTAAACGGCGTTCGTCGCCAGCGGCGCAATCCGCACCGCCGTCTCGCCGATCATCCGCCGCACCGCATCGAGCTGCCGCCGGTTGTCCGCATCGCTCATCGTATCGAGCAGCGGGGTATAATCCGCCGCGCGCACCCCCTGCCCGTGCATCACCGCGAACCAGCTCGCGTCGCGGAACAGTTCGTCGGGGGTCAGCATGATCCGCGCCGAGCGGCGGAACTGGTCGAGCTTGTAGCGCAACGTGTCGGGGATCGGCATCGTCTGGCAATGGCGCCACAGCGGCGCGCTGCGCCCGCCGGTCAGATGGTAATGGAGGATGACGAAATCGCGCACCTCCTCGATCTCGCGCGCGCTCAGCCGGTTATAGTGTTCGGCGAGCAGCGGGTCGGCGTCGCGCCGCGGAAACAGCGACAGCAGCTTGCCGATCCCGCTCTGGATCAGGTGGATGCTGGTCGATTCGAGCGGTTCCAGAAACCCGCTCGACAGGCCGATCGCGACGACGTTGCCCACCCAGGCGCGGCGGCGGCGGCCGGGGGTGAAGCGGATCAGCCGCGGCTCGGCGATCGCCGGCGCGCCCATCGCCGCGAGCAGCCGCGCCCGCGCCGCCTCCGGCGACTGGAACCGCGTCGAAAAGACATAGCCGTTGCCCACGCGATGCTGGAGCGGGATGCGCCAGCGCCATCCCGCCTCCTCCGCGATCGCCTGCGTATAGGGCGTCGGCACCGCCTCGGCCGCCGACGGCGCCGCCCAGGCGGCGTCGCAGGGCAGCCAGTGCGACCAATCGTCATAGCCCGCCTGCATCGTCTGTTCGATCAACAGCCCGCGCAGGCCGGAGCAATCGACGAACAGGTCGCCCGCGATCGTCTCGCCCCGCTCCGTGACCAGGGCGAGGACATGGCCGCTCTCCCCGTCGCGATCGACGTGCGCGACCTTGCCCTCGTGGCGGACCACGCCGCGGCCTTCCGCCACCCCGCGCAAATGCCGCGCGTAGCGCATCGCATCGAAATGAAAGGCGTAGCCCAGCGTCGACAGCGGCGAGCGCGGATCGCCGGCCGGCTTGGCGAAGGCGCGGCGACGCGCGATCTGCGTCGTCAGCGAGAAGGCCTCGATCGGCGCGGCGTCGCCGGCCAGCCATGCCCGCGTCAGGCGTTGCGGCGCCATCGCCGCGTCGCCCGGTGCGCCATAGGTGCCGAAGGGATGGAAATAGCTGCTCCCCTCCCCCTGCCAGCCGCGGAACTCGATCCCGAGCTTCCACGTCGCGCCGGTGTCCGCCATGAACCGCGCCTCGTCGAGGCCGACGAGCGAATTGAACCAGTGGATCGTCGGGATCGTCGCCTCGCCGACGCCGACGGTGCCGATCTCCTCCGATTCGATCAGCGTGACCGTCGTGCCGGTCCGTTCGAGCGCCTTTGACAGCGCCGCCGCGGTCATCCAGCCGGCGGTGCCGCCGCCGAGGATCACGACGCGCCGGACGGGATCGGTCACCGCGTGGTGCAGGCGGGCGCGCCGGCCGGACGCTTCACCGCGAGATAGACCGTGCTCCACAATTGCGCCGCGTTCGATTCATCGGCATCGCCGCCGCTCGCGCCGAACGGCACGATGCGATAGCCGCCGTCGGCATAGCGCCACGACCAGAGTTCGGAACTCTGCACGCTGCGCCCCGCGTCGATCGCGGTCCACAATTTGCTTTGCGCCGCGGCGAGCCGCACGCAGGTCGCCGCCGGCAGATCGCGACGGGCGAGCTGGCGCGCCAGACCGGCGGCGACGAGCGCCTGCTGCCACGACCAGACGACCGTGCCGTGATAGGCGTTCGGTCCGAAGCGACGCTGGAGCGCGGCATCGGCATAGACCGGATTGGCGACGAGCATCCCGATGCCGGTCATCAATCCCGCCGGGAAGGGCTGCGCGATCGTCGTCGCGGCGACGTCGAGCGTCCCGGCGCCGGGCTGGCCGAACAGCAAGGCGAAACCGTCATCGGAATGGATGATCGGCACCGGCCGTCCCTGCCGGTCGAGCGCGATCGCATGATAGCGGACGTCGCGGCCCGCCACCGCGGCGAGCGCCGGTGCGGCGGGCACGGTCATCGCCCCGGCATAGCGCGTGATCGCGGCGCGCGCCGCGGCGGGCGCGACCGTCTGGACGAACAGCCCCGGTGCGCGGGTCGACCAGGTCGCGGTCATCGCCTGCACGCCCGCGAGCAGCGCGCGGTCCGCCGGGGTGGCATAAGGCGCGAGCAGCCCGGCGCGATCCATCGCCGCGATCGACTGCAACGCCGCCGGCACCAGCACGGCATTGATGTCGTAGGGATAGCGACCGCCGCCCAGCCCGTCGTTGCTGTCGCGCCATTCGCCCGCATCCATTCCCTCGCGCAGCGCGATCAGATTGGCCCAGCGCGGATCGCGCGCGAACGGCGCCGCCCGCGCCACGACGAAGCGGACGTTGGTCATCAGCGCGTCGCCGAGCCGCTGCCCGCCGTGCCGCTCGGCGAGGAACGTCTTCGCCCGGTCGCGGCCGCGTGCGTCGTCGATCAGCCATGCCTGCGCGACCGGCGCAAGCAGGAACGGGCTGTCGACCATCTTGTAATCATAGGTCGGAGCGGCGGACAGCCCCTCGCCGTCGCGTCGGTGATCGAGCACCGCGAATTCGCCGATATCCTCCTCGTGCGCGACATTGCCGTCGGGGGCGAGCCGTTCGAGCACCGAGCGCAGCCCGGCCTCGACCGCCGCCGGCTGGAGCGCGGGCATCAGCAGCCGCACCGACATCAGCGTGTCGCGCCCGAAATAGGTCAGGAACCGCCACGAGCCGGCGAGGAATTTCTCGTGATAGCTGAGGAACTGGAGCGCGGCGCGTGCCTGCGGATCGGCCGCCGCCGCGGGCGTCAGCAACGTCCCCGCGGCGAAGGGCGTCAGCGGCGTCTCGCCGGTCAGCGCGGTGACGGTCACGCCGATCGTCCCGTCCGGCCCCGCGGTCAGCGTCGTGCCGTCGAGCGCGCCGCGATCGACGCGCACCGACAGCCGATAGCCGGCGGCGCCGTCCAGCCGGTCGCGCGCCCAGGTCAGTTCGCGGCCGTTCGCCTGCACCGCCGCCTCGATCCCGGCCGGCGCGGTGCCGAGCGCCTGATAGTCGCGCAGCACGCGCACGCTGGTCAGCAGCGCGCGCTTCACCGTCAGCCGCGACGCGCGGATCGTCGCCGGGAAGGTGACGCCGTACAGCGGTCGCCCGCGCGCATCGGTCGCCGACATCGGCCGCGGCGACGCGGTCAATTGCCAGTCGGCGGGCGTCGCGACCCGATCGAACCACAATCCCACCCCGCTGTTGCCCGCCGGGAAGGCGACGAGCAGTCGCGGATCGTCGCCCGACCGCAACAGCACATGCGCCGCGACCGGACCCGCTTGCGTGAAGCTGTTGAGGTTCAGCCCCTCCCGCCGCGCCGGTCCGACATCGCCGGCCGCCTGCGGATCGGCGACCGACGCGGAGGCGGGCAGCCATACGGCAAGCGCGAGGACGACGGAGCGGAGCGAGCGGATCATGGCCGGACGATACCGCAACCGATCAGAGCTTGACCGTGGCGCTGATGATCGCGTTGCGCCCGTAGATCGCACGACCATAGAAATAGCCGTCGACCACCGTCTGCGTCTGGCCCTGCCGCGGATTGCCCTCGGTGAAGCCCTTGGCGTTGGTCAGATTGTCGAGGCTGGCGTTGATGTTGACGCGGTCGGACAGGTTGAAGCTCGCCCCCACCGAGAACACGCTATAGTCGGGCAGCGCGATGCCGTTGCCCGCGTCGGCGAAGATCTTGCCGACATATTTCCACCGGCCGTAGATCTCGCCCAGGCCCGCCGGCAGGATGAACGACGGCGTCACCGTCAACAGCTTCTTGGGCGTCCGCTCCGGCACGTTGCCGTCATAGCTGCCGGGGATCGTCTGGCTGAACGTCAGGTTGGTGAGCTTCGGGTCCTGATAGACGCCGATGACGTTCAGGCTGAAGAAGCGGACCGGACGGATGTCCATATCCACCTGCACGCCGTTGGTGCGGCTGTCGGCCAGCGCATTGGTCTGCTGCGACTGGTTGTCCGGATTGATGATCTGATACGACAGGTCGTTGATCTCGGTGCGGAAGCCGATGACCGAGGCGTTGAACCCGGGCCATTGGAAGCGTGCGCCGCCTTCGTACAGCGTCAGTCCGGTCGGCTTGCCGCCGAGCCCGCCGCTGTTGCCGCCATTGGTCTGGAAACCATAGGCGCCGCGCGCATAGAGCGCGATGTTGCGCGTCAGCGTGTAGTTGATGCCGCCGGTATAGGCGAGCTTGTCATAGGAGTCCGACACGCGGGTATAGGTGCCGTTGAACGACGCGCCGACATTGTCGTAGAGGCCCGGCGTGCCGGGCTGGACCGGGTCGGCGATCGCCGCCTGATTGCCGACGTCGACACGGACGTGCTGATGTTCGTAGCGCGCACCGAAGTCGATGTGCAGATTCTCGCCGATCTGCAATTCGTCGTTGAAATAGCCGGCGATCGAATTGACCTCGTCCTCGAACACGCCCTGGCCCCAATTGCCGTAATTGACCATGCCGTTGTTGGTCAGCGAGCCGAGCACCTGCCCACCCGAATTGAGCGCGACGATATCGTAGACGTGGCTGTCGTTGGCGACGTCGTTGATGACGGTGGCGGTCGCCGACTGGTCGTTCCGGCGGCGGACGTTGTAGTACATGCCGCCGACGGTCAGCGAGTTGCGGATGCTGCCGGCGGTCGCATCCCACTTCGCGCCGAAATTGCTCCCGAAATCCTTGGTCGACAGCGTCTGGTGGTTGAGCACGGTCTGCTGGAGCAGGCCGTTGCCGTTCAGCGCGTTGAGCGCGCTGGTGTTGCCGGCGGCGATCACCGTGCCGGTGCGGATGTCGCGCAGGCCATATTGCGCGGTGCCGGGGAACCGGAAGCCGGCGACCTGGAAATAGGTGAAGGTCGCGTTGCGCAGCGGCGTCAGCCCGGCGAGCGGCGACACCGCCGGATTGAGGTAGTTGACCGCCGAGGTCAGCCCCGCCGTGCCCGAGCCCGATCCGGGGAAGATGCCGTTGAAATCGTATTTGCCGTCGAGATAGCGGACGTGCGCGAACAGGCTGACGCTGTCCGACACCGGCTTTTCGATATCGATGCGATAGGTATTGGCCTTGACGCCGACGCCCTCGCTCGACCGGAACGGCCGGACGGCATTGCCCGTCGCCGATGCATCGGGGACGAGGAACTGGGTGAAATAGCGGCCGCCGACGTCGTCGCGCTTCAGGTCGAGCCCCGGCACGCTGCTGATGTCGCCGTTGGTGCTGACGCGGAACGGCATGTCGGCATAATAGGGATTGTTCTGGTCGATGCGCTTGTACGTCAGCCGCACGGTGCCGCCGTCGTCGAACCGTTTCTCGATCATCGCCTTCAGATTGTAGCCGTAGAAGGTGAACGGCGTGTTCCGCACGCCCTGCTGCGACTGGACGTAGCCGCCGACGCTCCAGGCGACGCTGTCGGTGATCGGTGCCGAGAAATAGCCGTCGGCGCGGAAGTCGCCATAGGTCGCACCGGTCAACCGCGCCGAGGCGACCGCCTTGTCGTAGCTCGGCTTGAGCGAGATGAAGTTGATCGTCGCGCCGGCGCCGTTGGGCGCGAGCACGCCCGACGTACCGCCCTGCACCGCCTCCATCCGCCCGATGGTGATGTCGTTCTGAAAATAGAAATCGGCGCCGCCGCCGCCGTAGAGGATCGGCATGCCGTCCTCTTCCAGCGTGACGAAGGTCTGCGCACCGCCGCGCAGGCCGCGCACCGAATAATTGTTCGAGACCGGCCCCGCCGTCGCCTCGACGAAGATGCCGGGGACGAGTTCCAGCGTCTCGGCGGTCGACCGCGGCGCCTTGCGCTGGATATCCGCCTGGCTCGCCAGCGTCACGTTCGACGAACTGTCGAACAGCGTCCGCTTGCCCGACGTATTGCCGGTGACGACGATATCCTGAAGGTCGGCGCCCTCGCTTGCCGGCGGCTGCGCGCCGGGCGGCGTGCGCGGCTCGGCGGCGGTCTGCGCCGCGGCGGCGGTGTCGTTGGCGGGCGCGGTGGTGGCGGGCGTCGCGACCGACGGATCGGTGCCGGCCTGTTGCGCCAGCGCCGGCGCGCAGGCGAACGATGCACTCCCCGCCAGCAACGCGGCGCGGATCGAAAGGCGAAGAATGAGCATATGATCGTCCCCAGCGGCTCCGGTCTATCTGCCGGATGGCGCGAACGACGATATTACGCCTCCCGTGTCCGGGATTCCATTATAGACGCGAAACAATCGCCACGCTGTGTCTTTGCGGACACAATCGAAGCGTGGAATGACGGGGGATCGACCTGGGCGGCCGACCGTTGGGCGATCGTGGGGCGATAGCATGCAGCGTTCGCTTGGCAAGCCGCCCGGCTGACGGTAACGGCTGACGCCGACATCACCGAAAGCCCGAGGCCGAACACACCATGTTGATTACCGTACGCGACAACAATGTCGATCAGGCGTTGCGCGCTCTGAAGAAGAAGCTGCAGCGCGAAGGCGTCTATCGCGAGATGAAGCTGCGCCGCCATTACGAGAAGCCGTCGGAAAAGCGTGCGCGCGAACATGCCGCCGCGGTCAGCCGCGCGCGCAAGGCCGATCGCAAGCGCCAGGAACGCGACCGCTGATCGAGAGCGCCGGTGACGACGATCGGTACCCGAATTGACGAAACCGGCACCCTCTCCCGAGACGGCGGCGCATTCTATCTCCACCGCGACTCAGGCGGCCGCTATCAGCTCGAATTACAACGGACACCCGTGGATCTCGTCGAGAAACGGGTAAGGCTGGTCGGCACCCTAGTGGGCGCCGATCTGGTCAATGCCGACGGGGTCGCGCCGGCATAGCCGAGTCGCGACTCGCCCGCCCACCTCCTGCTCAGGCGCGTAGCGGGCGGCATCCGGCAGTTATCCGCGGATACGCCGATCGCAGCCACCTTCGCATCGAGCAGCCCGCGTCAGCAGGCGATGCCGGTCGCGTCAGCGCCCGATCATTCCCACTCGATCGTGCCGGGCGGCTTCGACGTATAATCGTAGACCACGCGATTGACGCCCTTCACCTCGTTGACGATCCGCGTCGCCACGCGCGGCAGGAAGTCGCTGGGAAAGTCGAACACCTCGGCGGTCATGCCGTCGGTCGAGGTCACCGCGCGCAGGGCGAGCACATGGTCGTAGGTGCGGCCATCGCCCATCACGCCGACGGTACGCACCGGCAGCAGCACCGCGAACGCCTGCCAGATCGCATCGTACAGACCGGCGTTGCGGATCTCCTCGAGATACACCGCATCCGCCTTGCGCAGGATGTCGCAGCGTTCGCGCGTCACCTCGCCGGGGATGCGGATCGCAAGGCCGGGTCCGGGAAAGGGATGGCGACCGACGAAGACGTCGGGCAGGCCGAGCTCGCGGCCCAGGGCGCGCACCTCGTCCTTGAACAATTCGCGCAACGGCTCGACGAGCTTCATGTTCATCCGCTCGGGCAGGCCGCCGACATTGTGGTGGCTCTTGATCGTCACCGACGGACCGCCGGTGAAGCTGACGCTCTCGATCACGTCGGGATAAAGCGTCCCCTGTGCGAGGAACTCCGCCCCGCCGATCTTCTTCGCCTCCGCCTCGAACACGTCGATGAAGGTCTTGCCGATGAACTTGCGCTTCGCCTCGGGGTCGGTGACGCCGGCGAGGCCGTCCATGAACAGGTCCTGCGCCTCCACATGGACGAGCGGGATGTTGTAATGGCCGCGGAACAGGCTGACGACCTGTTCGGCCTCCCCTGCCCGCAGGATGCCGCCGTCGACGAACACGCAGGTGAGCTGGTCGCCGATCGCCTCGTGGATCAGCAGCGCCGCGACCGACGAATCGACCCCGCCCGACAGGCCGCAGATCACCTTGCCGCTGCCGACCTGCGCGCGGATCTCGGCGATCTTCGCCTCGCGGAATTCGGCCATCGTCCAGTCGCCGGCGAGGCCGCAGACGTGGCGGGCGAAATTGGCGATCAGCCTGCCGCCATCGGGGGTATGGACGACCTCGGGGTGGAACTGGACCCCGTAGAACCGGCGCGCCTCGTCGGCGACGATCGCATAGGGCGCGCCATCGGAGATCGCGACGGGGGTGAAGCCCGGCGCCAGCGCATCGACCTTGTCGCCGTGGCTCATCCAGACCTGATGCCGCTCGCCAGCAGCCCACAGGCCCTCGAACAGCGCGCAATCGCCCTTCACGTCGACAAACGCCTTGCCGAACTCGCCGCCGTCGCCCGAGACGACGACATTACCGCCGAGCTGCGCGCTCATCAGCTGCTGGCCGTAGCAGATGCCGAGGATCGG
>Ga0182217_1000086_pt1 | contig 13424 bp, 13 predicted proteins | sample G5R1MG_18_FD_128395 | JGI IMG/M metagenome (GOLD analysis project Ga0182217, IMG submission 128395) | Switchgrass phyllosphere microbial communities from Michigan, USA - G5R4_NF_03OCT2016_LD1 MG | ecosystem: Host-associated > Plants > Phyllosphere > Phylloplane/Leaf | place: USA: Michigan... | reverse complement strand
CTGACGCGATCGGAGGCGAGCAGGGTCGCGAAATGCGCGGGCAGGGCGGCTGGCGCGACCTTCGTCGCGTGACCGTCGATCAGCGCGGCGAGCGCCTGTGGCTGTTCGTACGGGATGAGGTGCGCCGCGCCCCGCACGACCTGCACATCCGCAGTGACGTAATGCGGCAGGTTGAGCCGGCGCTGGGCATCCTCGCCGAGATCGCCGTCCTCGGCGCCGGCGAGGATCAGCGCGGGGATCGCGATGCGTCCGGCCTCGGCGCTCCAATCCTCGCGACTGCCGCGTTCCAGCCAGCCGAGCCACGCCTCCCGGCTCGACCGGCGCACATCGGCGATCGCGGCGTCGCGCAGCGGCTCGGCCAGTGTCGTCGCGGTATTGGCATCGATGAAGGTCGCGGCATCGGCGCGCGCGATCTGTCCGTCGGCGAACCAGCCGATCATCTCGTCACGGCGCTCTTCGTCCATCGGTTCGGGCGACGGGGGCGATGCCGCGACCAGCACGACCCCGAGCACTCCCGACAGGCCGATTTCGCCGGCTGCGGCGCGGGCCGCGACGAGGGTCACGATCTTGCCGCCCATGCTGTGACCGACGAGCACGCAGGAGGTCAGCGCACGGGAGCGGATCTCGTCCGCCAGCCAGTCCGCCATCGCGCCGACGTCGGCATGACCCGCCTTTGCCGCCGCGCCGAATCCGGGCAGGTCGAGCGCCACGCACGCATGGTTCGGCAGGTGATCGAGAACTGGCTTCCACTCTCCCGCACTGGCGCCGAGGGCATGAAGAAACACCAACGTCGGTCCGGTCATGCATCCTCGCTTAAATCAACTGCATGCCCGACGTTGCAACGGTCGGTCCGTTCCGGTGGAATTCGTATTCGGCTGAATTATCTTATGATAATGCGTCGAATCGCGTGGGTTTGCCGGCGTCGCACGGATCGTGACCGGCTTTTCCGCCATGGCCGGACACTGTTCGCCGGAGCGGCAAAGGCCGCGGCGTTCATGCCGCGCCGGGCGATACCTGTCCGCGCGGCACGCCGGGACCCGCGGGGACGCCGGTCGGGCGAAACCGCGGCTCCGCCCGATCGCGCGCGTCACCCCATCGCGTCGAGGATCACCGCCGTCGCGTCATCCGGCATGTCCCACATCGGAAAATGGCCGCTATCCTCGAACCAGTGGAGCGTTGCGGAGGGGAATGCCGCCAAGGCGCGGGGCGCCTGACGGGGCAGGCACAGCCGGTCGTGCCTGCCCCAGCCGATGACGATGCGTCGCGCCGGATCGGCGGCGGGGCCCGTTTGCTCGGGACCATTGGCGAGGTCGTTGACCAGTGCGTCGAACGTCGGCGTGTCGGTGATGCTGGTCAGCTCGGCGCAGACGAGCTCGGGCGACAGGGCAGCGGGTTTCGCGGACAATTGGGCGAGCAGCGCGGTTCGCGCTGCGACGCTGCGGCTGATCGCGGGCAAGCGCGACCGCAGCGCGCGCAGCAATCGGCCGGACAGGCCGATGGTGGTGCGGAAGAAGGGCCGCTCCCAACCGCGCCAGAAGCCTCCCGGATCGAGCGCCACGACGTTGCCGACCGTCCCGCGCCGCGCCAGTTCGAGCACGATCCGGGCGCCCATCGAACTGCCGACGACGTCGATGCCGACAAGTCCGTTTGCGATCAGGTAGCGCTCGACGCTGCCGACCAGTCCTTCGAACGTACCGCTGTCCTGTTCGGCCGGTGTCGCGCCGTGGCCGGGCAGGTCGATCGCGATGACGCTTCGTTCTGCCGCCAGGCCGTCCAGGATCGGCCGCCAGGCACGCCAGCTGCTGCCCAATCCATGGATGAGCAGCAGGGGCTTGCCACTGCCACGGGTGATCTGATGCATATGAAACTCCGTCCTGTTCGCCTTGCCTAACGATCGACGTGAGGTAACGGTCTCGGCCGGACGGGGTGCGGGGCGCTGCCGCATGCGAAGAACGTCCGACGATGACCGGCACGATCGGCATGCCGTCGACGTCGCGCATTGACCCGACCGGGCATCCGGGACCATCGACAATCCATGACCAAGAGCAAGGGACGCACCGGCGCACATGCGCGCGCCAATATCCAGCCGCCGCCGACGGCCGCCGAACTCGATGCGGCGAAGCGGGAGGTGGCGCAGATCGAAGGACGGATCGCGGGTCTGGCCGCCGGCCATCCCTCGGTGAAGACGTGGAAGGTCCGCCTTCGTGCGGCGCAGGCGGTGATCGCGCGGGCGCGGCCCGCGTGACGATCGTCGGGGCGGGGCGGCCTTTGCCGCCTATGCCTTGACGGCGCCCGCGAGTTCGCGCTCGGCCTCGCGCGCCATCATCACCAGAAGGGAGCGATCGAACGCGTCGGTCAGCGGCGCGCTGTCGGCGACGCAGATCGCGCCGAGCGCGAAGCCTGCGGCGTCGATGATCGGCACGCCGGCGTAGAAGCGGACGTACGGATCGTGGGTCACGCTGTCGAAGTCCCTGAACCGCGCATCCGCGCGCGCATCGGGGATGACGAGCGCCCGCCCGCCCTGCTGGATCGTGACGGCACAGAAGGCGGTGCTGCGCGGCGTTTCGGCCATTTCCAGCCCGCGTTGCGCCAGCAGGATCTGCGAGCGGCGATCGATGATCGAGATCGCCGCATAGGGCGTCCGATAATAATCGCGCACGACGTCCACGATACGTCCGAGTTCCTCGCTGCCGCGCATCGCAAGCACCCGGCCGCGGTCGACGGCAAGCTGCCTCTTCTTTTCGTTCGCAAAGACATCGAACCACGAGCGCACGTGTGTTCCGTACATATCCTTCTCCGTCTGCGGATATGCTACCATATAAAAGTATATCTCACCATCGCGATAGGGGTAACCTGAACAGCTCGGCCGAATAGATGGTCCGTATTCCGGATATATACCATAATGGGTGATACCGATCATTTCGGTTGTACGCGTGTCTCGGGAACGGGCCAGAATTGTTGGGTAAATCGATTTCGCCATCCACAATGGTTGCTCAACGATCTGTTAACTGGCGGAGGCGAAAACGGCCCGGATCGAGAGGGTGTTTGATGCTGAAACAGAAAATGATGGCGCGGTCTGCCGGTGTGGCGTTGGCCGCGGTCGCGGCATTTGCCGGGGCGGGTGCGGCGAGCGCGCAAAATGCGAGCGGGACGATCGGCGTCTCGATGAACATCCTGGCCGCCTGCGCGGTCAACGGTGGCAGCAGCACGGCGACGATGGGCAGGATCGGCACGATCGCCTTCACCGACCAGTCCGGCGTCTTCGGCAATGCCGATGCGACGATGGTCGCGCAGGGTACGACCAATGCGGTGACGGTCCTCTGCACGCCGGGGCTGGCGCCGCAGATCACGGTCGGCGCGGGACAGAACGACGCCGCCAACGTCCGTCGTCTGGCCTATCTCGGCAACAACGTCGCCTACCGCCTTTATAGCGACATCGCGCGACAGGATGAGATCACCATCGGCAAGCAGATCAGCCTCGGCACCGCGGGCACGACGGCGCTGACGCTGCCGATCTATGCGCGCGCGTCGAGCAATGGCCTCGCGCTGCCGGCCGGCACCTATACCGATACGGTGCAGGTCACGCTGAGCTGGTAGCCGGCGTGCGTCCGGCCGCCGTCGCCGCGCTGCTGATCGCGGCGGGCTGGACCTCCCCCGGCGTGGCGGAGACCAGCCGTGCCTTCCGGGTCGGTGCGATCATCGCCAACGGCTGTGCGATCAGCGCGGACGCGGGCGGCGGCGATTGGGGCACGATCGATCTCGGATCGGTCGACGGCCTCGGCGGCGGCAGCGTGCAGGCCAGCCTGACGACCGCAACCGCCGCCGGATTGCAGCTCGACTGCACCCCGGGAATGACCGTCAATCTGACGGCGGACAACGGCGGCCAGCCGCTCAACGGCGTGCGCCAGCTGGTTCATGCGACGCGGCCTGCCGACCGCGTGCCGTATCAATTGTTCGCGAACGGCAGCCAGACGCCATGGACGTCGCAGGCGATCCCGCTCGCCTTCGCGGTCGGCACGTCGCGGCTGTCGCTGCCCGTGCAGGCGCGTGCCGTCGTCCCGCGCGGCGTGGTGGCGGGCCGCTATTCCGATGTGGTGCGCATCACCGTCACCTGGTGAGGCGAGACGAGGACGAAGACGATGCTGCTGCGTATCCTGGCCGTTCTGCTCTCGTCGCTGGCGCTCATGCCGGGCGCGGCGCGGGCGGCGGCGATCGTCATCTGGCCGGTCGATCCGAAGATCGCCGCCGACCAGCGCGCCACCGCGCTGTGGATCGAGAACAAGGGCGGCGAGCCGGTGACGATGCAGATCCGCACGATGCGCTGGTCGCAGGGGGCGGAGGGCGATCGCCACGCCGATCAGGACGAGATCGTCGTCAGCCCGCCGATCGCGGTCATCCCGGCGGGGCAGCGGCAGCTGATCCGGGTGCTGCGCCGCGAGCAGGCGCGGGGCGCCGCCGCCGCGCCGGCCGGCCCCGGGGAGCGCAGCTACCGCCTGCTGATCGACGAGATTCCGACCGCCAGCACGCCGGGCGCGACGCCGCGACCGGCGGCGCAGCTCGCGGTGCAGATGCGCTATTCGGTGCCGCTGTTCACCTATGCCGGCGCGGTCGCCGACGCCAGGCCGGAGCTGGGCGTGACGACCGAGGCCGGGGCGGGCCGCCGGATGCTGGTGATCCATAACGCCGGCGCGCTGCACGCCCGGCTGGTCGACATCCGCGCCGCGGACGATCGCAAGACGGTGCTGGTCCCGGGGCTCGCCGGTTACGTCCTCGCCGGGCAGACGATGCGCTGGCCGCTGCCGGATACCACCAGAACGTCCGCCGCGATCGTCGCGAACGTCAACGGTGCCGACCAGCGCATCGGCGTACGTTGATCCGCGCGGCCGATGATCCGCCTTCTGGCCTTGCTGGCGGCGATCCTGGCCTGCCTGCCCGGCATGGCGCGCGCGCATGACGCGGAGCCGCAATTGTTCGTCGAGCTGGTCGTGAACGGGCGTCCCACCGGGGACCTCGTCCCGCTGCGCATCGTCGGGCCGCGCCTGCTCGTGCCGGCCGGGGCGCTGCGGCGCAACGGTGTGGCGGTGGAGGCGACCGAGGGCGACAGCGACGGTGACGGTGACGGTGACGGTGACGGTGACGGTGACAGGGACGTCGCCGCACTGCCGCAGACGCGCGCGGCCTATGACGCCGGATTGCAGACGCTGCGGCTCGATACCGCCCCCGAACGGCTGCCGGTCACGCGCATCGCCGCGGGCGGGCGGGCGCGCGCCGAAACGCTCGCCGACTGGGGGGCGATGATGAACTACCAATTCTACGCGCAGCGCGCCGCCGGCACCGGCTTCGCCTCGCTCTGGTCCGAGCAGCGGCTGTTCGGCCCCGTCGCGACGCTGTCCAATTCGGGTGTGGCGCGGGTCGGGCCGGGAATGGGCGGCTATCTGCGCTACGACACGCATGTGCGATTCATCGACGAGGATCGCGCGCTCACCTTCACCGGCGGCGACCTGATCACGCGGTCGTTGCCGTGGAGCACGTCGATCCGGCTCGGCGGCGTGCAGGTCACGCGCGATTTCAACATGCGGCCCGATCTGCTCACGATGCCGTTGCCGAGCTTCGCGGGCAAGGCGGCGGTACCCTCGGCGGTCGACCTGTTCGTCGACGGCTATCGCCAGCAGGGCACCAACGTCGCGCCCGGCCGCTTCGTGTTGCAGGACGTGCCGGTCATCAACGGCGCCGGCGAGGCGGTGATCGTCACCACCGATGCGGTCGGCCGCCAGATCGCCACGACGATCCCCTTCTACGTCTCGTCGACGCTGCTGCGCACCGGCCTCACCGATTTCGCCGCGGAGGCGGGCTTCGTCCGGCGCGGCTATGGCATCCACAGCTTCGGCTATGGGCCGATCGCCGCCAACGGCTCGATCCGGCGCGGGATGACGTCGTTCCTGACGCTCGAAGGCCATGCCGAGGCGACCGCGCGGCTTGCGCAGCTCGGCGGCGGCATGGTGCTGGCGCCGTGGCGGTTCGGCACCGTCGCGGTATCGGGCAGCGTGTCGCGGGGCGGCGGGGCCGCGGGCCGGCGCTGGTCGCTGGGCTATAGCTATACCGCGCGGCAATTCAGCGTCGCGGCGCAATATGACGATCGCAGCCGGGGCTTTCGCGAGCTTGCCAGTTTCGATCTCGCGTCGCTGTCGGCGAGCCGCCGCACCTATCGCGCGATCGCCAGCGTCAATCTGACGCGGCAGGGGACGCTGGGCGTCGCCTATATCGCCGGGCGGACGCTGGGCGCGCGCGATGTGCCGGCGTTGCGCTCGCGGCTGCTGTCGCTGTCCTACAGCCGCCCGATCGGCGCGCGTGCGAGCGTGTTCGTGACGGCCGACCGCGATTTCGAGCGGCGTTCGACCAGCGCGCAATTGCGGCTGTTCGTGCCGTTCGGCCGCAATGCGGCGAGCGCCGGGGTCAGCCGTACCGACGGGCGCAACCTGTACCAGCTCGGTTTCGCACGGGCGATCCCGACCGATGGCGGCTTCGGTGTCGATGCCGGCGTGGCGGCGGCGAGCCGCGGCGCCGCCTCGGGACAGGCGACCGTGACCTGGCGCGCGCCCTATCTGGAGGTGCAGGCCGGGGGCGCGACGGCGCAGGGACGCAGCTCGGCGTGGCTGGGCGCGTCGGGATCGGTCGTCGCGATGGATGGCGGCGTATTCGTCGCCAATCAGGCGAGCGACGCCTTCGCCGTGGTCGAGACGGGCATGCCCGACGTGGGCGTCAGCTACGAGAACCAGCCGGTCGGGGTGACCAACCGCAAGGGGCATCTGTTCGTGCCCAACGTGGTCCCGTATCTGCCGGTGCGGTTCGCGATCGACACGCTGTCGCTGTCGGAGGACCATGTCGCCGCCGCCGTCGAACAGCGCGTCGCGGTGCGCCAGGGCAGCGGCGCGGTGGTGCGGATGCAGGTCCGGCTGACGCGCAACATCCTCGTCGTCCTGGTCGACCGGGACGGCGTGGCGCTGCGTCCCGGCGGGCGCGTCCGCCGGCCGGGCGGCGCCGATGTCGCGATCGGCTGGGACGGCATCGCCTATCTCGAGGATGTCGGCGCGCACGTCGACCTGTCCGCGGTCACCGCGGAAGGGGCGGCGTGCCGCGCCAGTTTCGCGGTGCCGGCGGACGTGCCGGCGCTGTCGCGGGTCGGGCCTGTGCCATGCCGGTGATCGCGTCGCTGCGCCTGCTGTTCGCCATGCTGGGGATGATGCTGGTCGCCACGCCCGCCCTGGCCGCCTGCGTCACCGCGTCGGGCGCGCTCACCTTCGCGCCGGTGTCGTCCTATGACGTGCGCGGCGGCACGGTTGCCGTGGTGTCGGGCTCGGCGGGCCTGTCGTGCAGCGGTTCGGTGCTCACGGTGCTCGGCGGCAATAGCGCCCGCGCGACGGTGACCAGCCTCAACCAGTTCCGGCTGGTGCAGGGCGCGGACGCCATCGCCTATCAGCTGTCCGCCGATGCGAACGCGAGCACCCCGTTCACGCAAGGCTCGACGGTCAATTACATGAGCGGCAGCCTGCTTACCCTGCTCGGTGACGGCAGCAGCTTCACCGCGCCGCTGTTCGCACGGCTGACGGCCGCGCCCAACGTGCCCGCCGGCACCTATCTCGATACGCTGACCGTGCAATGGGACTACAGCGTCTGCAACGGCGTCAATGTGCTGACCCTCGTCTGTCTGGGCTATGACACCGGCAGGGTCACGGTAACGATCCAGGTGACGCTGGTCGTCGGCAACGACTGCAAGATCACCGCGCCCGACCTGTCGTTCGGCAGCGCGGCGCTGGTGTCGCAGTTCCGTCCGATGACCTCGGCGGTGCAGATCGATTGCACGCGCAACGCCGCCTACCGGATCGGCTTCACCGCGGGCGGCGCCGGCACCGGCGCGGCGTGGCGGCGGATGACCGGCGGGACGGGGGCGGTGCTGCAATATCAGATCTATCAGGCCGATGGCGTGACCGTCTGGACCGAGGCGAACACACTGCCCGGCAACGCACCCGGAACCGGCAGCCTGACCCCGGTGCAGACCTATCCCTATGTCGCCAGGATCAATCCCGCGCAGGTCACGCCGCCGGCCGGCAGCTATCAGGATACCGTCAGCGTCGTCGTGACGTTCTGACGGGCTGCGCACGGATTGCAGCGCGCTTTGCCGCCGGCGGCGCTATAGGCGCGCGTCATGACGACGACGACCCCGCCGCATGGCATCAGCCCCGGGCTCACCGCGGTATTCTCCATTGCCTGCGGGCTGATGGTGGCGAACCTCTATTATGCGCAGGCGCTGATCGGCGAGATCGCGCCGGCGCTGAACCTGCACGGCGGGGTGGCGGGGCTCGTCGTCACCTCGACGCAGCTGGGTTACGGCGCCGGCCTGTTCTTCGTGGTGTCGCTCGCCGACCGGGTCGAGAACAAGCGGCTGATCCTGCTGCTGACCGCCGGCGCATCGGCGGGGCTGGTCGGGATATGGACGGCCGCCACCGCCGCGACCTTCCTGGCGTTCTCCTTCGTCACCGGCTTCTGCTCGGTGGGCGCGCAGATCATGGTGCCGCTCGCCGCGCATCTCGCCCCCGAGCAGAGCCGCGGCCGCGTGGTCGGCAACATCATGGGCGGTCTGATCACCGGCATCATGCTCGCGCGGCCGCTGGCCAACGGCCTCGCCGCGGTGGCGGGGTGGCGGGCGATCTTCGGCGTGTCCGCGATCGGCATGGCGGCGCTCGCCCTGCTCATCGCGCGCACCGTGCCGCAGCGGCGTCCCGAACCCGGCCTCGGTTATCTGCCATTGCTGCGATCGAGCCTCGTGCTGCTGGTCCGGACCCCGGCGATCCGTCGCCGCACCGCCTATCAGGCGGCGATGTTCGCGGCCTTCAATCTGTTCTGGACCGCGATTCCGCTGCTGCTGGCGAGCCGCTTCGGCCTCGGCCAGCGCGGTATCGCACTCTTCGCGCTGGCCGGGGCGGGCGGGGCGCTGGCGGCGCCGATCGCCGGGCGGCTGGGCGACCGGGGCCATGTGCGGATCGGCACCGCCGCCGCGCTCGTCGCGGCGATCGTCGCGTTCCTGATCGCGGGCTGGTCGGCCGCGGCGCATGCGCTGATCGTGCTCGGCGCGGCGGCGGTGCTGCTCGACGCCGCGACGCAGGTCAATCAGGTGCTGGGCCAGCGCGTCCTCTTCTCGATCGCGCCCGAGGCGCGGGGCCGTATCAACGCGGTCTATATGACGGTCGTGTTCCTCGCCGGGGCGGCGGGCTCGACGCTGGCGACGCTGAGTTTCGACCGGGGCGGCTGGACCGCGACCGCGCTGGTCGGCGCCGGACTGGTCGCGGCGGCGTTCGCCCTGTTCCTGACCGAGCGGGCGCCGGCGGCAACCCCGGTCGAAAGGGACACCTGACTTCCGCGGCGGGACCGGCCCGCGACGGTCGGTACGAGGTCTTGCTGCGGACCGCGATCTACGCCAGCCTCCGCGTCACCGACACCGGTTCCGCCGGGGCGGGGCGGATCATCGCCGACATCGACACCGCAGGAGCACAATGATGGCCGACGCTTTCCTTTGCGACGCGATCCGTACGCCGATCGGCCGCCTCAACGGCGCACTGTCGACGATCCGCGCCGACGATCTCGCCGCATTGCCGATCAGGGCGCTGGTCGAGCGCAATGCGCGGGTCGACTGGGGCGCGGTGGACGATTGCATCCTCGGCTGCGCCAATCAGGCGGGCGAGGACAATCGCAACGTCGCGCGGATGGCGACGTTGCTCGCCGGCCTGCCGGTCGAGGTGCCGGGCGCGACGGTCAACCGGCTGTGCGGCTCGGGGCTCAACGCGGTCGGCATCGCCGCACAGGCGATCCGCAGCGGCGACGCCGCGCTGATGATCGCCGGCGGCGTCGAACAGATGACGCGCGCGCCCTATGTGCTCGGCAAGGCGGCGGGGCCGTTCGACCGCGCGCAGAAGATCGAAGACACGACGCTCGGCTGGCGTTTCGTCAATCCGGCGATGCGCCATGCCTATGGCGTCGATTCGATGCCCGAGACCGCCGAGAATGTCGCCGCCGAATGGCAGGTCAGCCGCGAGGAGCAGGATCTGTTCGCGCTCGCCAGCCAGCAGAAGGCGGCGGCGGCGCAGGCGAACGGACGCTTCGCCGCCGAGATCGTCCCCGTCGCCATCCCGCAGAAGAAGGGCGAGCCGCTGTCCTTCGCCGCCGACGAACATCCGCGTGGCACCAGTCTCGAGGCGCTGGCCAAGCTCAAGCCGGTGGTCCGTGCCGACGGCACGGTGACCGCGGGCAACGCCTCGGGCCTCAACGACGGCGCGGCGGCGATGCTGGTCGCGTCGGAGGCGGCCGCGACGCGCCACGGCCTGACGCCGCGCGCGCGCATCCTCGCCATGGCATCGGCCGGCGTCGCGCCGCGGGTGATGGGGGTCGGCCCGATCGAGGCGGTGCGCAAGGCGCTGGCGCTCGCCGGCATCGGCATCGACCAGCTCGACGTGCTCGAACTCAACGAGGCGTTCGCGGCGCAGGCGATCGCGGTGCTGCGCGGCCTCGGCGTCGATCCCGCCGATCCGCGCGTCAATCCCAACGGCGGCGCGATCGCCCTCGGCCATCCGCTCGGCATGTCGGGCGCGCGCATCGTGATGACCGCGGCGGAGCAATTGCAGCGCAGCGGCGGCCGCTATGTCGTCGCCTGTATGTGCATCGGCGTGGGGCAGGGGATCGCGATGGTGATCGAACGTGCCTGAACCGGGCGCCCCCGACGCATGCGGGGGCGCCACCCCGGCCGCGGCGGACCGGCAGGCCGGTGCCCGCGTGCCGAGCTACGAGGAGATTTTTCAGGCGATCCGCAACGCCGGGCCATCGAACGCCGCCAAGACGCGCGCGGTGGAACGGATGTTGCGCAGCGACGGCCGACGCGGCGATCCGCCGTGACGACCGCGACATGGACCCGCCGGCAAGACCGGCGGTGGCGTCAAGATCAGCAGGTCGGCGCCGCGGGACGATGAAGAGGAGAGGGTGAATGAAGATGCAGATTGATTCGATCGATGCCGTCGCGCCGGGCGCGACGCCGCGCGGCCAGGATGCCCTGCCGCTCGCGATCAGCGTGGCGATCGTGCTGGCGATTTTGGCCACCGCGTCGCTCTCGCTGGACTATTGCCTGGCCTGCCTCTGAGGTTGCCGGTGCCGCGCCCCCGTGTCTCCGCGTAAAGGTGGACGTAACACGGCGCGGAGCCGTCGCATTCCGTGGACAAAAGGGGTACATATGGTTAACGGCCGCGGATGGCGGCATCCCTGTTCCTTCTCCTGTCGGTGATCCTGGCGTTTACCGCGGGAACCGGGCCGTGGGTGACGATCGCGACGGTGGTCTGTGCGGCGGCGTCGGGCACGCGGCTGCCCGACCTCGATACGCCGCTGCGGCTGGGGCATCGCAGCGCCCTCGTCCACGGCATCCTGCCGCTGCTCGTCGCGCTGCTCGATCACCGCACGTGGCCGGTCGCCGCGGGGCTGGGATTCGGCGTCGGCTGCCATCTCGCCGCCGATCTGTTCCCGAGCACGATGCGCGGCTTCGCCACGATCAAGCTGCCGCTGTGGGGCTCGATCGGGGTGCTGCCCTCCTATCTGTGGATCGCCGCCAATGCCGCCGCCAATCTGATCGGCGGCGTCATCGTGCTGGAGCAAATCGCCGTCCCGCGCGTCGCGGTCGGTGCCCTCGCCGCCACCGGCGTGCTCGGCGCGGCCTATCTGATGCGGGCGCAGGGCGGCTGGTATGCGCTTACCATCCTCGGCATCGTGGGCTGGCTGATGTTCCGGTGACGCGCGCCCGTTTGCGGTGCCGGCCCGCCTAGGCCGACGGGGTCACCGCATAGCGGAGGTGAAGGGCGCCACCGGTCAACGTCTCGCAGCCGAGCAGCGACAATTGCACCGCGCCCTTCAGGCCGTCGCCGGCGGCGACGATCCGCTGCGCCCCGTCGCCGCCGTCCAGCGCCGGCGCGAGGACGATGCTGAGTTCGTCGACCAGCCCGGCGGCGAGGAAGGCACCGTTGATCCCGGCACCGCCCTCGAGCAGCAGCGTCTCGATGCCCAGTTCGCGCCGGATGACGCGCATCGCCGCCGGCAGGTCGATCTCGGCGGTGTCGGCCACGATGTAGGAGATTCCGTCGCCGGCCAGTTCGGCGAGATGCGCGTCGCCCACCGCGCTGCCCAGCAGCACCACGACATGGTCGCCGCCGATGTCGGGCCTGGCGAAATGCAGCTTGCCCGACCGGTCGGGTGCGATCGCGAAGGACGATGCGGCGCGATCCTGGAACAGGAAGGGGCGCGCGACATTGCCCGGATCCTCGGGGGGATGCGGCGTGCCCTTGGCCATTTCCGCCATGGTCACCCGTCCGACGATCCAGCCGTCGGCGTCGAACGTCTCGTGCAGCGCCTCATAGGCGGCGGTCCAGTCCTTCGCGCTGCCGTCGGGGCTGTCGGTGTAGCGGCTGGGATGCAGGCCGCCGTCGATCGACGAGGTCATGTGGCAGATGATGCGGGGACGATCGGTCATCGGGGATCCTCATGTTTCACTCGCATCGGCAACGCGGCATGGCGGCGACGGTTCACATGCCCTAGGCGGCCTCCTCCATCCGCAGGTCGGTGGCCGTCGGGATCACCGGCCGTCCGACGAAATAGCCCTGGATGGCGTCGCACCCGATCGAGCGGAGCAGCGCGACCTGCTCGCGCGTCTCGACGCCCTCGGCATGGGTGAGGACGCCGAGTTCGTGCCCGATCGCGGCGGTCGCGCGCAGCACCGCCATCGAGCGCGGATCGGTCGCGGCGCGTACCACGAAACTGCGGTCGATCTTGATCCGGTCGAACCGGAAATCGCGCAAATGGGACAGCGATGACTGCCCCGTCCCGAAATCGTCCAGCGCAATCCGCACCCCCATCCCCCGCACCCGCTCCAAACACCCGGCGACGGTCGCCGCATCGTGCATCAGGGCGGTTTCGGTGATCTCGATCTCGATCCGGTCGGGCGCCAGGCCATGGATCGCGATCGCCTCCGAGAGGTGGTGGAGCAGCGCGTCGGAACACAGTTGCGCGGCGGACACGTTGATCGCGACATGCAGATGCGGCGACCAGCCCGCCAGCTGGCGGCAGGCGTCGGCGATCACCCAGCGGCCGATCTCCTCGATCAGGCCGCTTTCCTCGGCGATGGGGATGAACAGATCGGGGGGCACCCAGCCGCGTACCGGATGGTGCCAGCGGATCAGCGCCTCGTACCCGCTCGTCATGCCCGAACCGAGCGCGACGACCGGCTGGAACGCCAGCACGAAGCCGCCGGTCTGGATCGCGTCATGCAGGCCCTCGATGATCGCCTGGCGATCGAGCAGCCGCTCGGCGAGCCCGGCCTCGTACCCACGCGCCCGGCGTCT
>Ga0182217_1000085_pt1 | contig 13476 bp, 32 predicted proteins | sample G5R1MG_18_FD_128395 | JGI IMG/M metagenome (GOLD analysis project Ga0182217, IMG submission 128395) | Switchgrass phyllosphere microbial communities from Michigan, USA - G5R4_NF_03OCT2016_LD1 MG | ecosystem: Host-associated > Plants > Phyllosphere > Phylloplane/Leaf | place: USA: Michigan... | reverse complement strand
TTTGACGATCCGCTACACTGTTCAAAGTGGTAGCTTGCCAAATGGCATAAAACTAGATCCCGATACTGGTGTACTGTCTGGTAGTGCTGGATTTGACTCGCTCAATACTGGTCCCACGTGGTCTAGTCCAGATGCTGGTTCACTTGGTACATTCAACGTCGGTGATACATTTCCAACAGTTTCCTTTAGTGCCAGCTCTTCTAAGACTCCTGTTCGTTTTAGTCTTGCATCCGGCCAGGATCACCTACCCTGGGGATTGCGACTGAACCCACAAGACGGCACAATCACTGGCTCGATTGCCCCTCTCAAGCAGCGTGTCAATGAACGAAAGAGCTTTAGGGATGGTCCAGCGTGGACGACTACATTTGGTAGACTGGTCAGTCTGACCGAAGGCATGTCGGCGAATATAACTCTTTCCGCTACACCGATCAGCTCCAGAACTATCAAGAACTTCCAAGTGGTTGATGGCTATCTTCCATTCGGTTTAAAGCTCAACGCGACTACTGGTACTATCTCGGGCACTGCGGCTAACTTGTTCACTCGCGACCCGTTTGTTGATGTTCCAAACCTACCCATCCCTGCATGGCAAACGGTTGCTGATCTTGGTACCTACAATGAATATTCAGGGGTCAACCTGTCTCTGGCTGCTACTCCAGCTAGTGGTCGTTCAATGGTAAAGTATGTTCTACGGTCTGGATACTTGCCTTTTGGCTTAAAGCTCAATCAAGCAGCAGGTACAATCACAGGAACCATTGCCAATCTTCATTTTAGAAATGAACCAGTTTACTATGATTCAACCAAGAACCCCACATTCAGTGCCACTGTTGAGAACTATAGAAGTTCAACAACATTGAATCTGCCAAATGGTGGATCGGTTGGAACTTTTTCCAGAGGTGCATTGGTTGGATTGCGATTCAGCGTGGCCGCTGGTCCAGGAAAGCAACTGAAAAACTGTTATATAAGTAGTGGATATCTACCATTTGGTTTGAAAGCATACATCAATCCATCGGGTAACAGGTCTTTGATTGATATTGACGGTACTATCCTCAATGACGCAAATAGATACAAGGCTGGTCTTGGAACTTACACGTTCACTATTGCGGTTGTTGATCAGGCAGACGGCAACTTCTTAGTCAATACCTCGTATCGCACTTACACCATTACTGTCAACTAAGAGGTAAACAACAATGGCAGTATTCCCTTTCACGGTTCGCGCAACTGACAGCGAAGGCTCTTATGCCGACCGTCAGTTTAGTATCACTGTCCGTAACACCCGTGTTGAACGCTTTATGATTCTTAACTCCACTGACGCTTACACCAGTCCGGATGGCACTACATGGTCCAAGCAGGTTGGCGCTGGTGGTCAGTCCTGTGCTTATGGTAATGGGTTCTGGTTGATCATGAAAGTCACCAGTTCAACTGCCAACGTGATTACCGGTATCAATAAGAGTACTGATGGCATCAACTATTCTTATACAGATGTTTCGTCTATGACGTTTGTTGATGAAAGCAATGTTGCAACTTCTGCTCCAATTTTTGGTCAAAGTGGCGGTGCGTTCGCTAAACTCAAATTTTGGAATGGCAAGTTCTATTTCATGAGCCTTGCGGCCAGCTCATTCAATATTTGGTCGTCAGCGGATGGTATCGCGTGGAAGCGTCAACAACTCTTCTCCGGATCAGCATATGCACCGGCAACAAACGTCCTTCCATATCTGTCCCTGAGTGAAGATAGTGGATCTTTGATTATTCCACTTCCAGGCGGTGGTTCGACTACTAATATGAATCCATCGACCAACACAGCAATGGGTTGGTTAACCAACGATGGTGTGAACTTTACTCCAATTAAGAATGCGGCTCTCACCTCTGCTAACCAGTATGCATGGAACCTAACCAGAATCAACGGTCTATACCTTGCCCAGTATGCATCTCCAATTGGTTCTGGTCCATCGGCAAACTTTCTTTATAGTACCGATGGTCTTAACTGGTCTCAAGGAACTATTACTTCTTCAACTGGTACAATTGGAAGCACACATAAACCGGGACCAATGTTCTATGCCAATGGTGTGATTTATTCTTTTGGATATAAGATTGGTACATCATCTGCTGCTGGTGTAGTATATACATCAGTTGATGGTATCTCGTGGAGCGACGTGCAGTACAAAACCTACGCTACCAGTACCACACTTTTTAACGTTCATTACCTCTTTAAGAATGGACTATTCTTAGCACAGGGTGATAACGCCAATTCCAGCGCGACGTTCTCCAATGATGCAACTCTCACTACAGCAAGTAGTGGAGCACGCGTTTCAATAGATGGAACTTCTTTTACTCCTGTAAACATTGGATCAGGTACCTCGTATGTATTCAACGATGTTGGTGCCATGTAAATCAATCAACTTTGATTTAGTAGAAGCGCGTGGGAAACTACGCGCTTTTATTATCTGTGACATCCAGGAACTGGTTGACACCAGCATCCAATCTGTTATGTTGAGTCTATCAAAGGAGGATGGCATGATCGAGAAGGCACTACTGCTGGCGTTCGTAGCACTTGCAATGTTCACTGCAGTGTCGGAGATCGGCAACCAACTTTCAAAGAATTACACTCTGTTGGAATGCAAGTGGTCGGGTAAGACCATTTGTATCATCCACGATCCCAACTAAAAGATTTGAAAAAGAGTCTTTTCTAGGTTGACGTAGTCGGTCCTGGTGTTAGGAAAACAGACATCGGAAGCGCAAACAGGAGTTGCACAACATGAAGATCGGTAAAGTTTTCGCTAAGCTCGCCCAGGACAAGAAGGTCAAGGGTATTTCGCACAACGATGACGGCGCACTGGTCACGCTGAACGAGGGTTTTGCTCTCGAGGGCAAGACGTTCCTGCTTTGCTGCAACGCAAAGGAAGCTAACGCTTTTGTGCGTGGCTCCAAGAAGGTCGTGATCGAGACCCCAGTCGAGCAGCCGGCTATGAAGACTGTTCGGAGCCTGATGACCGGCAAAGAGATCGAGATCGCGGCCGACACGCCGCTTTGCTTGGATCCGTCGAGCGAAACGTATTGGTGCATGTGAACTAGGAGAGGGGCCAAGTGCCCCTCTTTTTCAATTTCCTGGTTGACTCTTTTCCTTGCCGTGCTAGGAAGAGGACAGCAGAAACGGAGATCGACAATGGGTATGAAGCGTAGCTTGGAAATCATGGTTCCCCATAGTCGCAACCATCAGGCACGCGAAGACGTTGTCCGTGCCCTTGAACAGGGCAACATTGAAGTTGCCAACTACGGCATGAACTTTGTGCAGGTACGCAAGACTACCCCAACTGAAGTTCGTCGCCTTTGCAAGGGCCTGCAGATCAAAAGCATCAAAGACGGCTTTCGACTGTGAAGGGATTCAAGGAATCCAGCGTGGCGACATTCGCCACGCGCGCATCCATTCTGGCGATCTTGGTCATCGCGGTGGTGCTTGGTGGCACGTTTATGGTTGATGTGCTGACCTGAAATGCAGTGGCCACCTCCTCCAGTTCCAGGTATAACTGATGAAGAACTGCATCAGTTGTTGCAGGAAGCCCAGCATGATGTAGATCCTGATGAGGACGTGTCTGGTATTGAGGTACGAACTCGACGTCTGGATGAAGCGGAATTGCGCGAACTCCATAACTGGCTAGTGGCCTTGCCGGGCTTCAACTGGGTTGATACTGATGAAGTGCTTGATCACCTGTTGGCAACAAATGGTGCCATCATGACCTTTTACCCACACATGCAGAAAGAAGCGCTCTTCGCAAAGTTGAAGTGGGGCTAAAAAGCGGTTGATCCTTTTTCCAATCCTGCTATTCAGGATGGGACAAGAGGAGACCAGTAATGCAGATCGAAACCACTGTATCGACAATGATCACAACTGCGCTCAAGCGTGGTATGTCGTTCAAGCAAGTTCGTGACCGCGTCCCGGCCCTCGCAGCAAAGCAACTCGGCATCAGCGTGCCCGAGTTCCACGCGCAACTCGCAAAACTGGAATGTCGCACCGGCTTCGAAGGCCTCGTCGTTCGCGTTGTGTCGCAGTTTTCGCCTGCAGAGCGAGCCGAAATCGCTCGCCGCAAATAAAACTGGTTGACTCTTTTTCCAGTCCTGCTAAAAACAGGACAACAGCAACGCAAAGCGGAGATCGAAACATGCCCACCCTGGAAAGCTTCAAGAAGCACCTGCAGAAGAACGTCGATGCCGCTGATGCAGCGATGACCAAGTTCAAGGCCGATCTCTCGCAGAACCCCGCTCATGCGTTTAAGTGGGGCGACAACGTGATGGCCCTCGTCTCGCGTGGTGATGTTGCCCGGCTTCTCCTCGCATGGGCGAACAAGTGGGAAAGTCAGCTGGCCGACGGTTCGTTGAGCGACAAGCAGCCGCAGAACGAGGACGAGTTCATGGAGCGTGCGCTGGAGCATATCACCAAGACCGCACTGCAGAAGAATCGCTGGACCAACCAGAGCACGTCGATGTGCAGCAACTTTATGGAGCGCACGGAAGCGGCCGCCTACGCAGAGCTGGCCGACGAGTGGAACATGATCTGGTGATGCATGGAAGACGATGAAATCAACAGCCTGGTGTACCGGGAAACGCAGATCGACCTTCTCGATTTCGATAGACATGAGTCGGTAACGATCGAAAAGGGTGATCTGATGCGGATCTTCGACGAGATCTACATGAAGGGCAAACGCGACGGAATTCGCGTCGATTACTAAAACTGGTTGACCTTGGTTCCAAATTTGCTATTCAGAACGGGATAGCAACACAGGAGACGGTATGCATTACAAGTTTCTCGAGGAATTGGCAGCAGAGTACGGCGCGAAGAACCTGCGCTTTTTCATTCCCATGCAGCGGATCCAGGGTCTTGCGCATATCGGCCTGCCCATCGGCATCATCGATTCCAGTAGCGAGGAAGTAGTTGTCGAGTGCGTGGTCGACGAGCGGCGCTACAAGGTCGAAGAAGGCTACAAGATCGAACTTAGGGCTGTCAACGATCAGGATCCTGATCAATACTTTGGCAGCAAGACCTTCTATCAGATGGACTTTACACATCTCATGCGTCGCGCGCCCGAGGACTACCGAGTCTACGTTCTGTGCGATGAGCCAGTTCAATACCAGAAGGTGTCTTGATCATGGAAGTCACCGAAGAGCTCATCGTTGCTTTCAAGACCTACGCAAACTCGTTTGGCTTTGGTTACCTGAAGACCTGGAAGGCCAACGGTATCCTCCAAATGCTACAAAGCATGCCAGAGATGCTGGACGACGAGGTCCGCTGCCTTGCATACTTGCAGAGCTGCCTGCGCATGGAGGGCTTCCGTTCCACCGACATCGAACTTATCATGGGCTGGCTGTACGAACGGCTGAAATAATCGGTTGATCCTCGCCGTCCTGGTGTTAGGACGAATGGAACAGCAAGGAGATGCAGCGTGGTAGTTGGTAGCATGGTCAGGATCGAGTTCGCCAAGTTCCTCCACGTTGAGGTGCTTGTTGAATCCATCGTCGACGGAGTCCTGTACGGCACTGCGGAAGATGGTGAGCCCTACTGCGCACCGCTTGCCAACTGCGAAGCAATCTGAGGAGATTGACATGCCCGATTATAGCGTTGTAGACTACCTCTTGGATTCGTTTGTGATTGCCGGCGCGGTGTCGGCAGTTCTTGCTATCGGAGCTCCGATAGTTCAGTACCTGAGAGGGCAGATTCTTTGATGCGCAGCTTTATGTCGCGACCACTATTCAACAGTGGATTTATCATCGGCATTTTCTACGGCATGACGGGTCTTCTTGCCCAAAACTTGGCGGCGCCGCTGATCGCTCCAGGTATGGAAAACGTGGTGTGGTCGGCAATTTGTGCGACCAGTCTGTTCATGACCCTCATCGAATCAAACTGGCTCACCGAGATCAAAGCACGAGCAGCGGGTAACGACCACAATCCTGGTTGACACCTAGGACTATTCTGCTATCCAGAGTTGGACAGTAGGAGATGGTATGCGGATTCTTCGTATCGAAACTGAAACAGGCGAAGGCGTGTACAGTCGCGGGTTTGGTTACCGGTGTACTCGTGCAATGATTGAAGAGAGCTTGGAAGACTGGCATCCCTGCCCCGCAAGAGATGCTCGGCTAAGTGACTGGTGGGAAGGCGCCAAACTCTCTCGTCCAAAGCTGCTCGAATGGACTCGACAAGGTCAGAAAAAATGGCGTTGCGCTTTTGGTTCGTTTGAGCAGTTGCTCGACTGGTTTCCCCTTGAGGGCCTTGAGCTGATGAGTACGCTCAATAAAAAGCACGACGTGGAATTTAATCCAGTTGCAATCGTGGTCTATGATGTACCGCATCACAAGGCAAAGCGCGGCGAAAAGCAAGTGATGTATCACGAGGATCATGTCACGTTTGTCGAGCGTATTGAACTTGATGATTTCATCTCCAACCAGAGCAAAATAGTGGTTGATCTATAGGATCCTGGTGCTAGTTTCTGGTTATCGGAACAGGAGATCGAACGTGCAAAAGTTTCCCAGCAGCTACGCAGCAGGCAGCCCAGAAGAGGCACAGGCTCTGGAAAAGGACAAGACGGTCGCCCGCATGTTGTTCGGCAAAAAGAACGACCATGCGTTCGACGCGCGTGAACACATTGGCCAGATCCCAACGTTTCAGCAGACCCAGCGGGCACTCGACGAGCAGTTGCGAGACCTGATGCCGGTCGCAAATGCCCTGGGAATGTACGACGCGGCGGACTTCCTGCGCAGCAAGGTGCAACGCTAATGGTTGGTTTTGAGCGCGAGATGCAGGAAGAAACTAGCATGCCTGGTCGGTTCGTTCATATGTTTTCGGGGCATCAGAGCTTGCTTCAGGAACGACTGGAACGACTTTCCCAGACATATCTCTATATTCCAATCGGCATCCGCCCCGAACCTATCCCAGCTTTTGAGCTACTCGATCCCGACAAGGGCTTGCCCGAATGGCAAAAGCGTCGCAACGCTAGTGCGCGAGCAAAGACAGCGTTGGTTGCTAAGATGAGGAAGCGCAATGCTCGTTGACATTGATTTCATTCCGTTCACGGAAGATCAGAAGGCATTTTATCGTGATCATATGGAAAAGATCAATAAGGATCACCCTGAGGATCCGTATCCAACTGAGCTAAGTCATCCACCTCGTCTTGGTCGCGGCATATATCACGCCAGTAACTTTGTCACCCAGTCAGTGGTGCAAAAAGTGGTTGAGGATGTTCCTCCCCATCTGGATTATACGCTGAACCGCGGTGAGGATGCGCTGCGCAACTACCTGGGCAGTTATCGAGCATACAAGCGCCAGATGGACAAGCTCTACTCGCAGAAGTACAAGCGTGGTCCATACAGGGACTTCATGAGCTTGGGCGCGTATGGGCTATGCGACAGTCCTGAGCAACTCCTTGAGCTGTATCCGCACTTGGATGACGACGGTACTCCGCGCTTTCTCACGTTTCACAAAATCTCGCGGGAACATCAACATCCAACCGGCGGTTTTCGTTACCACAAGAATGGCAAATACGTGGGCAAACAGCGGCCTAGGTGCGAATACTTGTACGATGATGACCATATCGACTTTATTTGCAGCTTTCACGTTTATCGTGTTGAGGATGTGATTAGCGGTTGATCTTTCCCAGAGTCATGCTAACTCTGGGATAACAACAGGAGATCGAACATGACAATCGGAAAGACTTACAAGGAGCTGATCGTCGAACGCGCTAAGGCGTACGAAGCAGAATCCAGGGATGGCCTGGCAAAGCTGCTCAAGAGTCTGCAGGTCGACCTCGTGGGTGCTGCTGTCATTGGTGCAACCAATTCGGTGACACACAATCAGATCTGCTGGATCATGCTTGCAGAGCGCTTTCTCTTCTATGCGAGTGACGAGAATGAACCGATCGACAATGAGAAGACGGTTCATCTCCTGATCAACATCGCGTTCGAGTCCTGCGTTCGTTCGCATCCTCACCTCGCACTGTCGATGATCAATGCCAAAATGGACATGAGCTTCCGAGTCCTACAGGAGGTTTGATATGAGTCGCAAAGCGGCGGAAACACTTCTTAGTGATGCGGAGGATCGTCTCTACAACGCGGAGTCGCCGTTTTATCACTATTGTGCGACCGGCTTCCCAGTTGGCTTTGATGTAAAGGCGTTTGAGATCACCCGCGCTGAACTGGAGCAGGATGTCGTGCGTTTGAAGGAAGTTGTCAAGAGGTCAAAGACTCTATATCCTGGTTGACGTGCTGGTTCCTGGCGCTACAACCAGGAAGTAGACAACGGAGGCCAGTATGCAACTTCAGAGTTTTGGTGCAAATCCCCAGGCTCCATTTCGCCAGTACGATAAGACTGACGAAAGTGTTGAGGCAGACGGCTACGAAACTGGCCTTACCTGGCCTGCTCACTGGCAGTATGTTCCTGGCGGTCCCTACTATCCCAGTGAACCAGACGACCGTTCTGCCCGGTTATTTCATCCCGACTGGATCGCCTATTGCAGGCTCCTTCGTCATCACAACGCGGTTTGGATCAAAGGCTGGCATGCTGGTCTGATTGCACAGACTCGGACCAATCCTGAAATCAAACGGATGCGGAACAAATTGATGATGGAGAGGATGGTCAGTGCTTGACACTGCCAACTCTGGTGTTACTACCAGAAACTAGACAGCAGGAGAACGAAGGTGGGCACCAACTTTTACATACGCGAGTCTTCCATCGATAATAGCACCGGTGAAGTTGTCTATGAGGACATTCACATCGGCAAGCGGTCGGGTGGCTGGGTGTTTACCTTCAATGGTCAGGTGTTTCGATCGGTGGTATTATGGCGTGCTGCTACAAGGCAGATTCCTGCCAACATGCAGATCGTGGACGAGTACGGCGATCCGCATACTTACGATGATTTCTGGGATTCAGTGGAGCAAACCAAAAAGCCATGGGGTCCCCGCAAAATCAGACCACAGATCAATGCATACTCTCAATTCGAACCGCGGAAATCGCGCCAATGGGTCGATGAAGGATTCGCATTCTACAACGGAGAATTCAGCTAATCCTGGTTGACAGTATCCAGAGTGGTGCTAGATACTGAACATCGGAAACGAGGAGATCGAAAATGAGCGGCAGTGATATTGCGCAACTGGTAGCAGTTCTAGCGTGGCCTGTGGTCGTTGGCGGTTTCTTTGTTTATGCTATCATCGATCTTGAAGTGCAGAAGCGCAAGATCAAGAGAACTCTGGAGAGTTGATCATGGACGAACGTATTCCTGAGCTTATGCTCCGCAGTATCTCTGGTCAGATCTTTCGCCATGGTCCAGATGGTGAGCAGGAACTTATCTGTTCGGCATCGCGTCTCCGTGATGGATACTGGTTGACTGTTGGGGACCGCGGCATCTACGGCGGTACAGTCTATGGGCAATGGCAGGGAACGCAGGTACTTGTCGACCTCTGGATGCATTTCCAGGATGGTCGCGAACCTCTTCCAATTGCGTGGTCGCACCAAACTGCCTTCAAGCCTATTACCGTCCTCTATGTGCCCAGTGATGCTGGTGTTGATAGCAAGATCGGAAGCACCGCGCTCACACATATCCGGGACTATATAAAGATCTTCCAGCTACTGAATGGCGAGGTCGAAGGATGCTCGATTTATAATCGACCCTGGACCGTTCGCTATGACGTCCATGACGAACACAAGGTCGCAATCGCGGGCAGGTGTGACCTGGGATATCACTATCCTCGCACTGGATACGGATCTCCGCTGGTCAACGATACCGGTCACCTCGTTGGTGTGATTATTGGTTCCGACTGGGGAACTGATAGCAGTCACGCTGGCTTCTACGTGCCGGCCGATTTTATCGCTCCATCGCTGGAACTGCTGGGCGTATTCGAGCAGCGTCTTAAAGTCGATCGTCGGTCCTACTCGGCGGGTATTGATTTTGTGAGCCATCGTTCCAGCGACGTGTATTTTGAATAAAACTGGTTGACTAGGCTCCAGTTTATGTTAGGACTGGAACAACGGAAACAAACTGGAGATCGATTAACATGCGTAACATTCTGACCATTGGACTTGCTCTGGCTGCTCTTTCGTTTGCGACTCCGGCAGAGGCACGCGAGGCATTTACGGTGAACGTGACGCGAGCTGGCACCGACACGTTCCAGATCAATCGCACTTCGATCGTCATCACCACCAAGGGCTGTGCCCAGGCTGCATACCATCAGACGGCCGTCATCGTGATCAACGACGCTACGGGCAACGGCAAGATCCACTTCATGGCCAATGATCGTCATGAAGCATCCTGCACGATCAGCGGCGTGTCGATGAAGCGACTCGGCGGAAAGCAGACCTCGATCAAGGTGCCGGCCAATGCCACGATCAACGACAGCGCGGCAATTGCTTCCCGCAATGCGGCGATTGCAGCAGCAGACGTGATGCGTGCCTTGCGTTCCATCTGATAAAACTGGTTGACCCAGTCCTGGTTGGTGCTAGGACTGGGTTATCGGAACAGAAACAAGGAAGACGCCATGCAGATCGAACAGGCCGTTGCAGTTTTGGAAACTTTCGAGTTCTACATGGACGGCGGCGTCCGTCGTGCTCCAGAGGCCAACGAATTCGACACTGCGTTGAAGGCAATCAAGAATGCCCTGGGCATCGTGCCTCCGCCGGCAACGATCTGGGGCGACAAGTTCGAGATTCGGAGCAAAGATCGCAAGCATCGCGGTCAGGTCTACGCTGGTCAGCCCACCGGCATGTTCGCAGAGATTTCCAAAGATCGACAGCAGATTCGACTCAGCGGCGCCTACTGGAGCAAGACCGTCGACATCACGTTCAAGGTCGGTGATATGGTCGAATACGACAGCTACAATCTCCGCTATCTGGGAACGATCCAGAGCATCACTGAGAAGCGGGTCCTGGTGAAGCCGCGTTATGGTTCAGGCAACAAGTCCATGGATCTCAACGGGTTTGCATGGCGCAACCACAATTTCAATCTCGAGCAGGCGCATGCCGAGAACGCTGAAACTTCGATGTATATCTAAGGAGCATTCCAATGGAAGACCGCATCGACTGGCCTGCACTGCGCGACAAGCTGGCAATCATGGCTTGTGAGATTTCAGGTCTAAATCCCTACCATGAAAAGGATGGTAAGCGGCTTTTCGAGCACAAGATGGCACAAAGCAAGGCAAAGAAAGCCCTTGAAGTGCTGAAGCTGCGGGTAGGCGAGGAAATCTTCTAGTGAATATCCAGTTGGTCGGTGCAATCCTGGATACGCATTCTCGCTTGCGGGATGCTGTCAGGAAAGCTGCCCAGCAAAAGATCCTCATGCGGATGACCGAAACCGAAGGTCGCGTCTTCGCGATGTATGGCTACCTGCAAAGCTTTTGGGTTGAGGATGATAAGATCGTTGTTACTTTCTACTACAATGGCAACTACCGCGGCGAAGAAGAGGTCGAGCTAGAAGCCGACGACATCAAAGATTTCTAAACTCTGGTTGACATGCGTTCCAGTTCTGCTAAAAGGGTGGGGCAACAGAGGAGCGCGGCATGGTAAAGACTTTGGAGTTTCCGCAACCGGATGGCACGGTCTTGGTCATGACGCAAACCAGCGAGTTCACCTGGTCCTCACGTTACGCGGATGGTTCGACAGTGGTCGATAAGATCGTGGCATCGTTTGATGCAGGTGAAGTTTCAAAGAAGAATCCTGGTTGACACATACCAGGAAGAGTGTAAGTTTCCTACATAAGCAGAAGATAAAGGAGATCGAATATGAGCGTTTCGTACAAGGGTTTGCTCCGTGGCAACCACAATCCCATCGAAGTGATGAAAGTTCTCGCGCACGTCTACGGTGGCGATCACTACCACATCCGCTTCGGCAGTGAGTCAACTGTTGACTTTGGTTACGGTCTGGGACCTGGCATCGACCAGGGCAATTTCTACGTTACTTTCGACGAAGAGTTCTCCGACGAGGTCAAAGCTTTGCGGCCCTGGGAACGCAAACCGCACCGTATCGGTCGTCAGATGGGGGTCTACACCGATGGTTGCTGCAAAAGTGACTACGAGGGTGTTGAGTCGGGTCCGATGACCTACATCTCACTGGGTCACTGGGGACAGTGCAAGGAAATCGTCAACAGGTTGGTGGCTCACTTCGGTGGCTACGTTTACGATGAAGCCGGTGCTGACGAGTGGGTGCTTCTCGAAGGTGACGATTTCAACAACGCGGTACAGGCCTCGATTGCGCGCAACAAGGCGCGGGAAGAAGCTAATGCAAGACATCTCGCCAAGCGCAAAGCTGAAGAGGCTGCCGATCAGTAAGGGCTGAATACAAGTCAAGCAAAAGCCGGTCCTAGTGGCCGGCTTTTATTTTGTCAGTTTTATAGAAACTGGTTGCACGTTTCCTGGTTGGCGTTAAAAAGAGAACAACAGCAACGCAAAGCGGAGATCGAAAATGGAAAAGTCGGCACAGCAGGTTCAGGTCGAGCGCATTCGCAACTTCATGCGCGGTCGACTCGGTGCGCGACAGGTCTACAATGACAAGCTGGTCGGCGGTCGCCGGAGCATCAAGGCAGCGGGTTGTGGCTTCAAGACGGCTGCGGCCGCGCAGCGTGCAGCGGATCGTATGCACGAACGCTTTGGTGTTGAAACCGCGGTTGTCAAGACCTATCATCCTATATATGGTCTGACCCGACTTGCGGTGCGGGCATATGTGCCCGCATAAAGCAAAAACTGGTTGATCCTGTTCTGGTTGGTGCTAGGACAGGATTATCGGAACAGAAACAAGGAGATCGGGACGTGAGCTACGATGTTTGGATCGGTGACAAGTCCTTTAACTACACCAGCAATACTCGTATGCTGATCTACGATCATATCCACGATCAGGGCAACGGTGGCGGTCTACATGAGATCGCTGATAAGACTGGTCGCGAAGCTGCGCTGATTCTGGGCAAGGCCTTTATGGAGATGAACACTACTCGTCATTGGGCAGGTGTACGTTTTGGCGGCATGACCGTGAGCGAGTGTGCGCAAGACTTTCGTCCAGGTGAGCCTTGGATGACCGCAAAATACGATTGTCCCTCGGGTTGGGGTTCGACGATCGGAACCATCCTGTTTCTGGGCCAGATCTTGGCAGCGTGTGCTGAGTTTCCGGATGAAATTGTTGGTGTTTCGACCTAAAACAGGTTGATCTAAAGGATTCTGGTGTTATTCCAGAGTTATCGGAAACGCAGACGGAGAACACAACATGATGATCGCACTTTACGCTTCCAAGAAGGACTTGAAAGCAGAGATCGGCAAGCCGCTGAACTATCGCGAGACTTCGATGCACGGTGCGGAATACAAGCCCGATGGCACGTTCGCGGTCTCCAATCGCCCGTCGATCACCGGCATTAAGGGGCGTGAATTCTTCGCAGAGATCACGATGAAGGGTGGTCTGATCGCCAAAGTTTCGTGAATACAAAGTAAACAAGAAGTAAAAGAGCGGACAGGTTCCGCTCTTTT
>Ga0182217_1000084_pt1 | contig 13533 bp, 10 predicted proteins | sample G5R1MG_18_FD_128395 | JGI IMG/M metagenome (GOLD analysis project Ga0182217, IMG submission 128395) | Switchgrass phyllosphere microbial communities from Michigan, USA - G5R4_NF_03OCT2016_LD1 MG | ecosystem: Host-associated > Plants > Phyllosphere > Phylloplane/Leaf | place: USA: Michigan... | reverse complement strand
CCGGCAATCTCGACGGCGCGACCGACTTGCTCGAAACCGCCGTGGCGGTCGATCCGCGCAACCGTCAGGCCTTCGTTACCCTCGCCGAGGTCGCCGAAAGCCGTGGCCTGCCCGGCAAGGCGATCCGCTTGTACCGCGAGGCACTGACGCTTGAACCCAATGACGTCGTCGCGTTGCGCGGGCAGGGCGAGGCGCTGGTCGCCAAGGGCGCGGTGGCGATCGCCAAGACCAATCTCGCCAAGATCCGCACGCTCTGCAAGGCCGGCTGCCCGGAGGCGAACCAGCTGGCGGCAGCGATCGCCAAGGGACCGCCGGTCACGACGGCACAGACCGAGACCAAGCCGACCGCGCCGAAGGAATAAACGCCCGGCACGGGGAGGGGACCGCATATGGTTGTTAGTGTGAGTCCCTCGTGTTCCAAACCCACCCCGTCACCCCGGACTTGTTCCGGGGTCCACTCCGCGGCGAGGAGAACGGCTTGAGCAAACACCGTTCTCCCGCGGCCCGGTGGACCCCGGAACAAGTCCGGGGTGACGGATCTAATTAGGGAACCGATCAAGCCTCATTACCGCAGCCATAGAAGAGGCTCGGTGTGGCACGCGTTGGGCCTCTAGGCTCAGCCCGCGCCGCCCACCACCCGCGCCAGCGCGACGAATTCGTCGACGCCCACCGTCTCCGCCCGTCGCGTCGGATCGATCCCGATCTGCTCCAGCCCGGCCAAGGCCCCCGGCACGCCCTTCAGGCTCTGCCGCAGCATCTTGCGTCGCTGGCCGAACGCCGCCGCGGTGATCCGCTCCAGCACGCGCACCTCAACCCCCTCCGGCGCCTCGCCCGGCACGAGATGCACCACCGCCGACATCACCTTGGGCGGCGGGGTGAAAGCCGAGCGGTGCACCGGCATCGCGATCCGCGCCGACGAGCGCCATTGGCTCAGCACCGCCAGCCGGCCATAGGCGTCGTCGTTCGCCGTAGCGACGATCCGCTCGGCAACCTCCTTCTGGAACATCAGCGTGCACGACTGCCACCACGGCTGCCATTCCGCGGTCAGCCAGCCGACCAGCAACGCAGTGCCGACGTTATAGGGCAGATTGGAGACGATATGCGGCCGCCCGGCGAACAGCGCCGGCGCATCCACCGCCAGCGCGTCGCCCTCGATCACGCGCAGCTTGCCGGGATAGGCCTCGCCCAGTTCCGCCAGCGCCGGAATGCAGCGCCGGTCGCGCTCGATCGCGGTGACGTTCGCCCCCGCCGCCAGCAGCGCGCGGGTCAACCCGCCGGGCCCCGGCCCGACCTCGAGCACCTCCGCGCCATCGAGATCTCCCGGCACCGCCGCGATCCGTGCCAGCAACTGGCCGTCGAACAGGAAATTCTGGCCCAGCGCCTTGCTGGCGTTGAGCCCGTAGCGCGCGATCACCTCGCGCAGGGGCGGCAGCTTGCCGCCCGCGGGTGCGTCGGTCATGCCCGCGCGCGCCGGTCCGCTGCCTGACCCGCCAGCGCGATCGCCGCGATCATCGCACCGGGATGCGCCTGATCGCGCCCGGCGATGCCGAAGGCGGTGCCGTGGTCGGGCGAGGTCCGCACGATCGGCAGGCCCAGCGTCATGTTGACGCCCTCGTCGAAATGCAGCGTCTTGATCGGCACCAGCGCCTGATCGTGATAGCAGCACAGCACCGCGTCATATCCGGTGCGTGCGCGCGCATGAAAGAGCGTGTCCGCGGGGAAGGGGCCGGTCGCGTCGATCCCCTCGGCGCGCAATTGCGCGATCGCGGGTTCGAGGATGTCGATCTCCTCGCGGCCGATCGCACCCCCTTCGCCGGCATGCGGATTGAGGCCGGCGATGGCGAGCCGGGGCGACGCGATGCCGAAGTCGCGCGTCAGGCCCAGTGCGGTCGTCCGCGCCTTGGCCAGGATCAGGTCCACCGAGAGCAGCGACGGCACTTGCGCGAGCGGCACGTGGACCGTCATCGGCACGACGCGCAGGCCGGGTCCGGCAAGCATCATCACCGCCTCCTCGGGCGCGATGCCGCAGCGATCGGCGACGAATTCGGTCTGGCCGGGATGGTTGAAGCCGATACCGTACAATTGCGCCTTCGACACAGGCCCGGTGACCAGCGCGCGCGCCGCGCCGCTGCGGACGAGGTCGATCGAGCGTTCCAGCGCCTGCAACGCCGCCCGCGCACCGCCGATTTCGGGGACGCCCGGCGTAATCGGCCCGGCATCGCCGACCGCGAGCACCGGCAACGCGCGGTCGAACACCCCCGCCGCCTCGCGCAGGTCGTGGATCGCCTCGACCGGACCGCTCCATACCTTCGTCACCGCCGCCGGATCGCCGACCAGGGCGAATTGCGGCAGGCTGCGCGGCGCCCGCACCGCCCAGCTCTTGGCGACGATCTCCGGACCGATCCCGGCGGGATCGCCCATCGCAATGGCAAGCGGCGCCTGGGTCATGTCAGCGATACTCGATGACCGCATCGCGGCGCAGATCGCGCAGCTTGCTCTGCGCACGCAGATTGACGCGCTGCTGTTCGAGCTGGTTCTGGATCTGCGAGGCACCCGGCACCCCCGCCTGCTGCGCGTCGTCCCGACCGCACAGCACCAGCGCGCGCACGCCTTCGCTCGGCGAACCGAACGGCGGCGTCGCCTGGCCGACCTGCAGCTTGAGTAGGATTTCCTGCAGCGGCGCGGGTAGATCGCGGATGCGGATCGAATCGTTGTCGACCACCTCGGCACCGATCGTCGCGGCGACCTTCTCGACCGTGCCGCAACCCTGGATCGTCTGCACCGTCTTGGCAAAGGTCGCGGCGCGCCCCTGCGCCTGCGCCTGCGTCGTGCCGGCCGGGAACGAGACCGTGAGCTGCTTGAGGCTGAGGCGCGCATCGCGCGGATCGGCGACGCCGAGCGTCCGCTTGTCGGTGAGATACAGGATCGAGAAACCGCCCGGAGTCTCGATCGGCCCGGCGACCTGGCCGACCTGCATCTGCTGCGCCGCATCGGCGAGCGGCTGCGGCAGCGTCACCAGCCGGATCCAGCCGAGATCACCGCCGACGCCGCGCGTGGAGGCTTCCGAATAGTTGCGCGCGAACAGCTCGAACGGCTGCTGCGCCTTCTGGATCTCGGCGATGATCTGCTTGGCCTTGGCGAATACCTCGGCGCGATTGCCGTCATTGGCGCTCAGGTAGATCTCGCGGATGTTATATTCCTCAGTCCCGCGCGACGCCTCGATCCGCTTCTGGATCGCGGTCACTTCCTCGTCGCCGACGTTGACCAGCGGCTCGATCTTGCGGCGCAGATAACGGCTCCAGGCCAGTTCGCCCTCGATCGCGCGGCGCAGCGAACGTTCCGACGAGCCCGCCTTGCGCAAGGCGGCACGCAGTTGCGGAGCGGTCATGTTGAAGCGTTTGGCGAGCCCCGCCTCGCTCTGGTCGAGCTCGGCCGCGGTGACGGTGATATCGGCGGTCTTCGCCTCCTGGATCTCCAGCGTCTCGTCGATCAGCTGGCGCAGGATCTGGAGCTTGAACTCGTCGATCTGCTCGGGCGCCGGGCCGCGGCCGCCGTTGTTGAAGACGGTCAGTGCCAGCCGCTGGTCGACGTCGGTGCCGGTGATGACGGTGTCGTTGACCACCGCGGTGGGCTTGCGGATATTGGGGTCGAGCTTGCCGAAAATCTGCAGGTTCGTCGGGATGTTGAGGTTGGTTTCGGGCACCTGCTGGTCCGGCACGGTCTGCGCGAGCGCGCCGGTACCGAAAGCCGTCAGGGCAACCCAGCCCATCAGGCGGGCGCTGCGTCGAGTGTTGTGCGTCACGTTCTTCCGTTACCCCAAAGCTCGGGCACGCGCGGTGGCGCGCCCCATATCCCGGCAATGCCCCGATCCAGCTGAACTCCGGCTTAGCGGCCGAGGTTGGTCAAGGCCAGCGTCAACAGGAAGCTGTTGCCGCCGCGTGCATCGCCCGTATCCTGATAATCGCGCCGCCACGTCATGCCGAGCCGGAGGCAGTCGTCCTCATATTGGACACCGAGCCGGTGGCGGATCGGATCGAAGCCGTCGGACAACGACTGCGGGTCCTCGCTGCGATCGGTGAGGTCGATCACCGTCGAGCCGAATACCGACCAGAAGCGCGCGAACTGCATCCGCCCGGCGAGCCGCACCTCCTCGCGATCCTGCAGATCCTCGATCGCGGGGAAGATATTGCGGTTGAGCCGCAGATAGCCGGCGAGGACATAGGTCTGGCGCGAGCCGATCGTCGCATCCACCTCGTTGCGGCGCACCGCCAGCCCGTCCTTGTCGAGGCGATAGCGATGGGTGATCGAGACGAAGTCGCGGATGCGCAGCGTCGTGCGCCCGACGAAATCGGAGAACCGGTCGCTGAGGCCGGTGCCGCTCGGCAGGATCGTCGGCCGCTCCGACAGGCGATAGCTCTGGCCGATGACCGTGTCGAAGGTCACGCCGGGCAGCGCCACCGCCCATTCGGCGCCATAGGTCGCGCGGCTGCTGTCCTCCCACCGGTCGTAACCGGCGAAACGGTTGAGTGCGAAGAGGTTCGAATCCTCGAGGTCGACCGCACGCGCATCCTCGTTGGGGACGTCGAGATTGGCGACCTTGGGGCTGGCGACCAACTGGAGACGGGGCGTCAGCCGCTGCGTACCGCCGAGGAACGCGCCGACGAACGGCCATTTGACGTCCGCCGCCAGCGCGCCGATCGCGCGCGCCTGGAACCCGTCGACCCCGCGATAGCTCGCCACCGTGGTGAGCAGCGCGTCGTGCGTGTTATAGGCGTCGGCGCGGGCATAGGCCGTCAGCGTCACTTCCTGGCCCCAGTTGGTCAGGCGCCGCAGGTCCCATTGGCCGGCGACGAAGGCGCGCTGCGTATCCTGCCCTTCGGTCCGGGTGATCGCCAGCGTGTTGGCCTGCAATTGCAGCTTCCCGCCGGCGAGGTCGATCCGTTTGCGAAAATCCATCTCGGGCAGCGCGATTGGCTGCGTCCCCTGCGGATCGTTGACGCGCATGCTCTGCACGTACCAGCCGGTCAGGGCGAAATAGGTGTTGGGATCGATCCGCTCAAGCGAGGCGGTGGTGCGCAGCCGGTCGTCACGCGAAATGTCGTAGCGGCGCAGGAAGGTGCGGTCGCTGGCGATCCGCGCCGAGCCGCTGATGCTCCAATAAGGCGAGAGCTGATAACGCGCGACGCCGTCGATATAGCCGCGGAACGCGCGCTCGGTATCGGTGGGGGTGACCGTGTTAAGATCGTCGCTGCGCCGGCTTTCGGTAGCATAGGCGGTGACGCGGAATGCGCCATGCGTGCCGAGCGCCTCATATTGCGCCTCCATCATCGGCAGCACCGCCGTGAAGACGTGCGGGGTGAGGATCAGACCCTTGTTGGGCGCGAGCCGGAAATAATAAGGCGTGACCAGCTCGAGCCCGTTGACCCGGTCGAGCTGGAGATCGGGCGCCAGGAAGCCGCTCTCCGATCCGCCGCCCACCGGCATCGAGAAGGCGGGAAGCGGCAGCGCGGGCAGGCCGAACAGATGGAATTGTCCGCCGCCGAAATAGACCCGCTCGCGATCCGGACGGTAGGTGATGCGCACCGCCGTGATCTTCCACGACGGCTCCTTGGGGCAGCCCGCCGAGGTCGCGACCGCACAAGGCGTGTAGGCGGCCTTGTCGAGCCGCATCGTGCCATTGGCATCGCGCGTACCGCGCTCCGCCGCCATCCGGCCGCCCTGTTCGAGCACGACCAGCATGTTCTGGACCATGCCGTCCTTGAGCGAATCGGTCAGTTCGATCGAATCGCCATAGGCGACATCGCCCTGCGGATTGGTGACCGCGATATTGCCGGTCGCGACCACCTGACCGGTCTTGCGGTTCCACACCACCTTGTCGGCACGCAGCCGGTCGCCCTGGCGGAACATCCGCACCTCGCCCAGCGCGGTCACGATGTCGGTGTTGGTGTCATAGTCGAGGCTGCCGGCGCTGAACTGCACCTGGTCGTCGCCCGCCGGGGTGGCGATCGCCGGATCGCTCACCGGCGGCGGCGCGACGGGGCGATCGTTGAGATCCTGCGCCGCGACCGGCGAGGCGAGCAGCGCCGCTGCGAGCAGCACCGAGACGGGGGCACAGCCAGCCATAAGGTCGAAACGCAACACGATAATCCGAACACCCTTTCGGCGCGATCGACCCCGCCCTGAACGGCGCCGCACCATCGCCGCCTATCGCATCACCCGCGCGACGCTGCAATCGTTGTGCTTCGCGGTCGCCGCTCCTAGATCAGCCGCCTGTTTCGCCATTGGGAAGTCCCGTTACATGCAGATCGCCTTTTCGCCCGCCTCGTCCACCGCGCCTGCGATCCTCGCGCTGCCGGTGGAAAAGGATCTCGCCGGCCGCACGTCATGGGCGGGGCTGGGCGACGCGCAGCAGGCGATCGCCACCGCCGCGGCGCATGCTGCCCGCTTCGACGGCGAGGCGGGATCGGTCGTCGAGCTGTTCCTCGCCGACGGCGATCTGACGCGGCACGTGCTGCTGATCGGTGTCGGCGGCGGTGACGAGGCCGATTGGGAGAAGGCTGGCGGCGCGCTCGTCGCCAAGCTGCTGACTTCGGGCGCAACCGATGTGACCGCCGATCTGTCTGCGGCCGCGGCGACGCCGAAGGCGGCGGCGCGGTTCGCCGCCGGTGCCGCACAGCGGGCGTGGCGGTTCGATCAATATCGCACCAAGCTGGCGGAAAAGCAGAAGCCGACGCTCGCGACGCTGACCGTGATCGGTGCGCCCGACGGCACCGATGCCGCCTGGGCAGCGCAGGATGCGGTGACGCAGGGACTCGAACTGACGCGCAACCTCGTCGCGGCACCGCCCAACATCCTCTATCCGGAGAGCTTCGTCGAACAGGTCCGGGCGAGCGTCGAGGGGCTGGGCCTCGAGATCGTCACCGTCGACGAGGCCGAGATGGCGCGGCTTGGCATGGGCGCGCTGCTTGGCGTCAGCCAGGGGTCGGTGCGCGAGGCGCGCATCCTCGCGCTGCGCTGGAACGGTGCAGGTGAGGGCGATCCGGTGCTGGCGCTGGTCGGCAAGGGCGTGACCTTCGACACCGGCGGTATCTCGCTCAAGCCCGGTGCGGGCATGGAGGATATGAAATGGGACATGGGCGGCGCCGGCGCGGTCGCCGGTACGATGAAGGCGCTGGCCGCGCGTAAGGCGAAGGTCAACGTCGTCGGCGTGATGGGCCTCGTCGAGAACATGCCCGACGGCAATGCGCAGCGGCCCGGCGACGTCGTCACCTCGATGTCGGGGCAGACGATCGAGATCCTCAACACCGATGCCGAGGGGCGGCTGGTGCTGGGCGACGCGATCACCTGGACGCAGAAGACCTTCCGCCCCAAGACGATCATCGATCTCGCCACGCTGACCGGCGCGATGATCGTCAGCCTCGGCAACGAATTCGGCGGCCTGTTCGCCAACGACGACGCGCTTGCCGACAAGCTGCTCGGCGCGGGCGTGGCGACGGGCGACAAATTGTGGCGTTTCCCGCTGTCCGACACCTACAACAAGCTGATCGACTCGCCGATTGCCGACATGAAGAACGTCGGCCCGCGGGGCGCCGGCTCGATCACCGCGGCGCAGTTCATCCAGCGCTTCGTCGACGAGGGCGTGGCCTGGGCGCATCTCGACATCGCCGGGATGGTGTGGAGCGACAAGGCGGGGCCGACCTATGACAAGGGCGCGACCGGCTATGGCGTCAAGCTGCTCGACCGCGTGATCGCCGAGCATTTCGAGGGGTAAGGGGACCGCCCCTTGCCGGGGTCACGGACGCGCTCCTCATCCGCGCGTCGCCCCGGACCCTGTCCGGGGCCCCTCTGCGGCGAGGCGAACAGCAGGTCAAAGGCGCGCCGCGCCGTGGATCGCAGGACGCGTGCGCATTTACGGGGTGAATGCGACGCGCCGCGACCCCCCGCGGGGTTACGCCGTCTCGAGCAGCCGTTCCGCCTGCGCCCGCGCCTCGTCGGTCACGGTCGCGCCCGACAGCATCCGTGCGATCTCCTCGCGGCGTTCCGCCTCGCTGAGCACGCGCACGCCAGTACGGGTCACCGTGCCATCATGGCTCTTGGCGATGAGCAGATGCTCCACTCCGCGCGCCGCGACCTGCGGCGAGTGGGTGACCACCAGCAGCTGGGTATGCTCCGCCAGTCGCGCCAGCCGCTCGCCGATCGCGCTCGCCACCGCACCGCCGACGCCGCGGTCGATCTCGTCGAAGATCATCGTCGCCGCGCCGCCTTCCTCTGCCAGTGCAACCTTGAGCGCGAGGATGAAGCGCGACAATTCGCCGCCCGATGCGATCTTGGCGAGCGGCGCGAAGGGCGCACCCGGATTGGTCGAAATCTCGAACTCGACGCGGTCCTTGCCGTGCGCGGACCAGCCCTCGGCGGCCTGCGCCGCGACGACGGTCCGGAAACGTGCGGCATCCAGCTTGAGCGGCGCAAGCTCGCCGGCCACCGCCGCGTCGAGCCGCTCGGCCGCGGCATGACGGCGCCGCGACAGGATATCCGCGGCGCCATCATAATCGGCGCGTGCGGCGGCCACCGCGCTTTCCAGTACGGCGATCCCGTCCTCGCCCGCTTCGAGCCGCTCCAGCCTGGCCCGCAGGTCCTCGGTCAGCGCGGCGAGGTCGTCGGGCTGGACGCGATGCTTGCGCGCCATGCCACGCAACTCGAACAGGCGCGCCTCGTCCTCCTCCAGCGCACGCGGATCGAAGGCGAGGTCGCGGCGTGCCTCGGCAAGCTGTTCCTCGGCGACCGCCGCCTCGATCACCGCGCGATCGATCGCCGCCAGTGCCTCGCCCAGCGCATCGTGATCCTCGGCGATCCGTTCCAATACCCGTGCCGCCTGCCGCAATTGCGCGAGGCCGCCGTTCGACCCCTCCAGATAGTCGTCGATCGCGGCGAGTTCGTCGGCGATCTTCTCGGCGCGCTGCATGCCGCGACGCTTGTCGGCGAGCGCTTCCTCCTCACCAGTCTCGGCGGCGAGCGCAGTCAGCTCGCCGACCGCATGTTCGAGCCATTCGCGGTCGCGCGCCGCGGTCTCGATCTCGGCGCGTGCGGCGGCAAGTTTGGTTTCGGCCGCGCGCAACGTCGTCCAGGCCCGCGCCGTATCGCCGGGATCGACGCGGCCGAAGGCGTCGAGCAAGGCGCGGTGGCCGCGCGGATTGAGCAGGCCGCGATCGTCGTGCTGGCCGTGGATCTCGACCAGCATCGGCGCCATCTCGCGCAACAGTGCGGCACCCGCAGGCTGGTTGTTGACGAAGCCGCGGCTGCCGCCGTCAGCCTTGACGATACGCCGGACAAGCAGCGGTTCGCCCGGCTCGATCTCGACGCCATTGGTTTCGAGTAGGGCGGCCAGTGGCCCGGTCGGCGGATCGAACGTGGCGGTGACCACCGCCTGCGTCGCGCCGTGACGCACCAGACCGGTCTCGCCGCGTCCGCCGAGCGCGAGGCCCAGCGCATCGAGCAGGATCGACTTGCCCGCACCGGTTTCACCGGTCAGCACGTCGAGCCCCGCCCCGAATTCGAGGTCGAGCGCCTCGATCAGCACCACATCGCGAATGGAGAGCGCGGTCAGCATCGCCGCGGGCTATAGCGCGGGCGCACGGCGATGTTGATCCCTAAACGTTCTGTTTGCGCACGAAAGTCGTCGCCCGGCCCGACGCGCCCGGTCAGCTCGTCGGCGTTTCGGTGCTGGGCACCGGCGCACCGGTGGTGCCGCCGCTCGGCGCGACCGGCGTCGGCGCGCCCGGTGCTTCGGCCTTGGGGGTCGCGTTGCCCGAATCGCCCGGCAGCGACGGCGTCTTCGCGCCCGGCGTGCCGAGCGGGATGATCTGCTGCCCCGCCGGGATCGGCGCGACCGGCTTGGCCGGATTCTTCTGCATCAGCTTATACGCGTGATCGTACCAGTCGCTGCCGGGATAATTGGCGCCGAGCACCGCGGTCGCCTTCTGCGCCTCGTCGGGCAGGCCGACCGCGAGATAGCTTTCGGTGAGCCGCATCAGCGCCTCGGGCGTGTGCGTCGTCGTCTGGTATTTATCGATCACGGTGCGGAAGCGCAGCGTCGCCGCCAGCCATTGACCCCGCGTTTCGTAGAAGCGTCCGATCTCCATCTCCTTGCCGGCGAGGTGATCGTTGACGAGGTCGATCTTGAGGCGCGCGTCGGAGGCGTAGCGCGTGTTGGGATAGCGGCGGGTCAGTTCGCCGAGCGCGTCGAGCGCCTGACGGGTGATCTTCTGGTCGCGGGTGACGTCACGGATCTGCTCGTAATAGCTCAGCGCGACGAGATAATAGGCATAGGGCGCGTCGCGGTTGCCGGGGTGGACCGACAGGAAGCGCTGCGCCGACTGGATGCTCTGCGTATAATCGCGGTTGAGATAATAGCTGAACGCACTCATCAACTGCGCGCGGCGGGCCCAGATCGAATAGGGATGCTGACGCTCGACCTCGTCGAACAGCGCCGCCGCCTCCTTGTAGCGGCCCTGGTCGAGCCGCTTGCGCGCGGTCGAATAGAGCGTGCCGACGTCGCGTGCGACATAGGGCAGGTCGGACTTCGCACGATTGCGGGCGCAGCCCGCGATGGGAAGCGCGACGACGGCGATCAGCGCTGCGGCAAGCGCCTTGGACTGGGGGATACGCATCGGCTAAGGCTCTTAGCGTAAGCGCGCGGGTGCGAACAATCCCCCCCGTCGTACGTTTGCCGCTATCGATACGATCACGAAAGGACCCGCATGCCCGCCACCCTGCTCCACACCCATCGCGTCGAAAAGCCTTGGGGTCGGCACGATCTGGGCTTCGGGTTCGACGATGCGCCGGCGGACGGCGATCCGGTCGGCGAAATCTGGTTCCAGGAGCCCGGCGACACGACGCCCGACTTGCTGATCAAATATCTGTTCACCGGCCAGAAACTGTCGGTGCAGGTCCATCCCGACGACGACCAGGCGCATGCTCGCGGCCTGCCACGCGGCAAGGACGAATGCTGGACGATCCTCGCCGCGCGCCCCGATTCGACGATCGCGCTCGGCCCCAAGGCACCGATCACCGCCGAACAGCTGCGCACGGACGCGCAGGATGGCTCGATCGAGGACGATCTCGACTGGGTCCCGGTCAAGGCCGGCGATTTCTATTACGCCCCCTCCGGCACGATCCACGCGATCGGCGGCGGCCTCACGCTGATCGAGGTGCAGCAGAACAGCGAAACGACCTATCGCCTGTACGATTACGGCAGCGATCGCGAACTGCATCTTGAGGACGGGGTCGCAGTGTCGCACCTGACGCCCTATCAGCCGATCACCTCGCCGGGCGCGGCAGGCGAGGGGCGTGACATTCTGGTCGAGGGGCCGAAGTTCGTCCTCGAGCGCTGGTCGGCGGGCGCGCGTGATATCGCGCTGCCCGAGGGCGGGACCGGCTGGCTCGTACCGATCACCGGCTCCGGTGAGGTCGCCGGCGTAGCGTTCAAGGCGGGCGAATGCGTCACCGTCACCGGCCGCGAAACGGTGACGACCAGCGCCGACGCCGATCTGCTGTTCGCTTATCCGGGCACGCAGCGCATCTGAAAATACGACCGGGGATAAACACTTAACGTCCAGGCGTTAGCAGGTGGATGATGATCCGCGTGCTGACGCTCTCGACGCTGTTCCCCGATTCGACGCGGCCCAATTTCGGGGTGTTCGTCGAGCAGCAGACGTTGGGTCTCGCAGCGGCGCCGGATGTCGAGGTACGGGTGGTCGCACCGATCGGATTGCCGCCGGGACCGCTGGCGCTCCTCCACCACGCCGACAAACTGGCACTGCCCGCACGCGAGACGTGGCGGGGGTTGTGCGTGCATCGGCCGCGCTTCACCTCGATTCCCGGCGTCGGTGGCCGCTGGCATGCGCATCATCTGGCGCGGGCGGTCGAACCGGTCCTGGACGCGATACGGGCGGACTTTCCGTTCGACGTGATCGACGCGTCTTTCTTCTTCCCCGACGGTCCGGCAGCGGTGGCGCTCGGCGCTCGCTATGGCGTCCCGGTGTCGATCAAGGCCCGCGGCGCCGACGTCCATTTCTGGGGCAGCCATGGTCCGACCGCGCCGCAGGTACTGGCGGCCGCGCAAGGGGCGGATGGCCTGCTCGCGGTCAGCGCGGCGATGCGTGCCGACATGGCCGCACTGGGTATGCCGGCGGAACGTATCCGCGTCCATTATACCGGTGTCGATCTCGGTCGCTTTCGGCCGATCGCCGACCGGACGGCCGCCAAGGCGACGTTGGGCGTGAACGGACCGCTCGTCATCTCCGTCGGCGCGCTCATCCCGCGCAAGGCGCATCACTTGGTGGTGGCGGCGGTCGCCGCATTGCCGGGGGTGACGCTGGCGATCGCGGGCGAGGGCGCGGAAAGGGCGAGGCTGGTCGCACAGGCGGAACAGCTCGGGATGGGCGAGCGGCTGATGATGTTGGGGAATGTCGCGCATGCGAAGCTCCCGGCGGTGCTTGCTGCGGCGGATGTCATGGCGCTGGCGTCGACATCGGAAGGACTGGCCAATGCCTGGATCGAGGCGCTTGCCTGCGGAACGCCGATCGTCGTCACGGAGGCGGGCGGTGCGCGGGAGGTCGTGACCTCACGCGCCGCCGGGCGGATCGTCGCGGGCGACCCGGCGGCCTTCGCCGCGGCGATCGCCGATCTGCTCGCCGATCCGCTCGACCCGCAGATGGTCAGGGCGGCCGCGTCACGCTTTACCTGGGCGGCGAATACCGCCGCGCTGGTCGATCATCTGCGCGGTCTCGTCGCACACGGCCCGCGCCGGACGATCCGAAGGCGTCAGGCGTCGAGGGGGTAGAGCGCCGCGCCGATGACGCGGCCTTCGCCGCGCAGCACGCCCCAGGCGCGGGCTGCGGCACGGCTGTCCATCGCTTCGACGCCGATGCCGCGTGCCTCCAGCGCCGTCACCAGTGCCACCGGCGGACGGACCAGCGTCGCACCGGTTCCGATCAGGATGAACTCGGGCACGGCATCGACCAGCCATTGCAACGCCGGCTCGTCGAGGTCGGCAAGATGCGGCGGCGTCCATTCCGCCGCCTCCTCATGCGTCAGCAACAGCGCGCGGGCGACATGTTCGTCGTCGATGCGGAAGCCGTTGCCGACGAAGCCGCGGATGATCGGGCCGCCGGTCTGGGCGTCACGCTCCATACGCATTGGCTCAGCCCTCGCGCGGGCCAACGCGCTCCGCATTGGTCGCAGCGCCGCGCGCCGGCTTCTCGCCGCCGGTCGGCTCGGCGCGCAGGCCGAGGCTGATGAGCAGCGACGACGACACGTAGATCGACGAATAGGTGCCGACGACGATGCCGAGGATCATTGCCGCGGTGAAGCCGCGCAGCACGTGCCCGCCGAGCAACAGCATCGCGACGAGCGCGAGCAGGATCGTCACCGAGGTCATCACCGTCCGCGGCAGCGTCTCGTTGACCGAAAGGTTGATGATCTCGCGCATCTCCATCTTGCGATAGCGACGCATATTTTCGCGGATGAGATCGT
>Ga0182217_1000082_pt1 | contig 13649 bp, 21 predicted proteins | sample G5R1MG_18_FD_128395 | JGI IMG/M metagenome (GOLD analysis project Ga0182217, IMG submission 128395) | Switchgrass phyllosphere microbial communities from Michigan, USA - G5R4_NF_03OCT2016_LD1 MG | ecosystem: Host-associated > Plants > Phyllosphere > Phylloplane/Leaf | place: USA: Michigan... | reverse complement strand
GTTAGCGCCCTTTGCACGGTTCTGTTTAGCCACTTTCGACCTCCATTTGGAGTTGGTGTTGTATGGGCTGCTCGAAAGTATTTAAGTCTTGGCAGACGACTAAACATTGTGTTTAATCATGGATTGGGCGGGCACTAAATATAGGCCCGCCCAAGTTGTCACCTAATGTGTGAAGTGTATTCCTCAGGATGACTTTCCCGATAGGCGATGTGATTGTAGATATCTCTCCAATCAGTTACCCTGATGATCCGGTCATCATCATACTTTTCATTGTGTTTGTAGTTGATCAAAAAGCTTGTGTGACCGGCATCTGCACCGGCACTGGCATGCTTCATCTTGTCTTCTACCCAGTAGGTGGGCGCATAACGCTTCAAGATATCTGCTTTACTGGAAGCCAATCCCACACAATGGAGAGTATCAAATACTCCCTCACCAAAAGCTGAGCGCAAGTTGTTCCATCGACCCCGGTAGGTCGCTAGATCAGTATCACAAGCTGTGATCGCTACAAACTTCCAACCTTCGCCATGTAGCTGCTCTATAATTGGTACCACGTTAGGTAGTGGTTCAAAGAACGGCCAAATCTCTTCGTTACCATTGAACTGGTAAATCAGTTCACGAGATAGCGCGAGATCACACCCCAGCCATTGCTCAACGTGCCAGTGGTCTTGAAGACAGCCAACGGCATTTCTGAACTCAGGATAGGTTTTCCTTACCCACTCTTCGAAGGGACCGGCCCAATCGAAGAGCACTTCATCACAATCAGTTAGAATTACTTTGGACATCAAGAGCCTCCTGTGGTCCTAGCTTGATACCGTGACGAGTGGATTCTAGTTCGCCATGCCTTTTCACAACAAAATGCACCCAAAGCTCATTACGGTCGATGGATTCAGGGGTGTTATTTCGTTCAGAGCACAAAACATCATATTGCATGACAGTGACGTTTGCGTTGAAAAACGCATACAGAACATTGATCACTTCGTCGCGGAGTTCAGGAGTATTCATTTGACCCCTGAAGCTTTCCAGGAGCTCTGATACTTGGAGCTCCAGCGGATCAGTCATTGCTGGGCTCAACTTCTTTCTTGGCGTAGCTTTCAACAAAGCTCTGCACCTTAGCAAGGTTCTCTGGGTTGTTGGCAATCCACTTTGCCAGTGCTGCCTTGACCTCGACGAAGTGACGGCTAACAAAGATGTTGAATAGCTTTTCACGCTCTGCGCCATCGACATTGCGAGCCTTGAGGACCTTGCTTTCAAAAAGATCCAGGATAAGCTCAGCTGCGGCTTCCTGCTTGGAACTCACACGGTCAACGATAACCATGTTTTCCACGGGTTCCCATTCTGCAGTTTCCATGAAACCAGGAGTATTGGGCTTCTGACCATCTGCCAGAACGTATGTGTAGCTGACGACCATAAAAGGACGTCCACGAAGATATTTGCTCATTCTTTTTCCTCGAATGTTTCGTAGGGGATTTCAATCCACTCTACACCTGCTTCATCGAACCGCGCACGGCTCTTCTCTAGAATTGGTTCCCAGCGGTCCGCCTTGTCGGGTGGACACGTTGGCGCCACGACCCTCACAAGTCCTGACTGGATGACGTGCGGTGAACACCTGTCACAGCAAAGAAGCGGCCACAGGTAGAGGGTGTCACCACGAACGCTGTCATGGGCGTTCAGGATCGCATTCATCTCCGCGTGGATCATGTAGCTATACTTGACTTCACGATCCTCGAGCCGCTCCTCGCTGTCCTCGATGCCCTTGGGAAAGCCATTGTAGCCAATGCTCGCCACGCTGTTGTCGGGGCGAACAATGACTGCACCAACTTGGGTGCTGGGGTCCTTGCTCCATGTCGAGACTAGCCTGGCCAGCTCAACATACCTGCGGTCCCACTTCTCGCTCACAGCTGGCTCAGTTCTACCAGGGTAGCAGCAAGGTTGATTTCAGCATCAGCACACACCGCGTGATTGCGGAGTCCACGAGCAATGATAATGATCGCTGCACTCTGGATATCTTCGGTGTCGCCAAAGAGCTGCAAGTTCTTGTACAGGAACTTGTAGATTTCCTCGTAGTCGTTGATATCCGCGTTGGCAACGATCAACTTGCGTGCTTGGGTAAACTGGCGAGCCTTAAACAACGACACTGCATCTGCCATGTAGTTGAGTGAAGTAGCAACACCTTCCTCAAGCGGCCTGAGCGTATGGTTGGATGTATGCTGGTCCAGCAAGTTGATGCATTTGCGTAGATCAGGATAGGAGTTGTTGATAAAGAGGTCTAGTGCCTCCATATCAAAGTTTACATTCTCAGCCCCGAGAATATCGACGATCCTCAAGATATAGCTTTCCATATCAAGTGCGTCGAAGTGAAAACCCTGCATCCTCGAGTGAAGAGCTGGGATAATCTTGTGTGGCAAGTTACAGGTCAGAATGAACCGAACGCTTTCATTGAAACGTTCCATTTCATTACGAAGACAAGCCTGAGCGTTCTGTGACATGTAGTCAGCTTCGTCGATGAGAACGACCTTGTACTCGCCGTTTGGAAAAGTGGAACAGAAACCCACAATCTTTTCACGCACGACATCAACCTGCGTTTCGCGCGAACCATTCATTTCAAGTACGTCAAATTTGTTGACGCCCAGTTCGTTGATAAGCACCTTTGCAAGGGTAGTCTTGCCAACACCCGGAGTACCCGAAAGCAGTAGATGCGGAAAAGGGATAGTCTTCTTGTCGGGATTTTGAACCCATTCCTGGATCTGTCCCTTGGTGGATTCGTTCTTAAAGACGTAGTCTGTAATCGTCTTGGGGCGATATTTCTCAACCCAGAGGTCTGGTGTCGACACTGGAAAACTCCTATCAGGTATGTATGGACAATACGGTGTTCTGGTCTCCAGAGTCAATTTACTCTTGGCTTCCAGCAGACTTCTTGCTAGTACGGATCCATGCAAAAGATCGACGTGCTAAACGCTCCTTACGCCCTTGACATTCTCTCCAAATACATGAAAGAGCAGACAGGCAAGGAGATCAAAGGGTTCAAAAGAACCTCGCCCTTTAAAGCACTGATTGGTACCATGCTCAGCTTACGTGCTCGAGGAGCTACTGTGGAGCGCGTTGCGACTAGTCTGTTTGAGAGGGCTACAACGCCCCAAGAGATCCTGGATATGCCCATAGAGGAGCTCTCTGGGCTTCTACGGCCCCTTGGTCATGTGAATCGACGAACCAAGTTTGTACGCGCCACATGTGAGGATTTGATTGGTCGTTTTCAGGGCCGTGTTCCTGGTGACATGGACGAACTGCTGAGTTTACCAGGCGTTGGACGGAAGACTGCCAATCTAACGCTAGATGCCGGCTACGGTCACACCACTATGACTGTGGATACTCATGTACACCGTATCATGAATATCTGGGGATATGTTCAGACCAGAAATGCCAACGAAACTGAAATAGTCTTACGTGAAAAGCTTCCTCGAAAGTATTGGAAGTTCTTTAATCCACTACTCGTGGGCTTCGGTAATCTGGTATGTTGGCCTGCTTCTCCCAAATGCCATTCCTGCCCCCTACAGTCTTTATGCCCGAAACATGGGGTAAAAGTCCCTTTACAGCATCAAGCCTCGAAATCGGTAGCTTTGAAGGGATTGAAGCCCCGCCGAAGCGCAGCTTGAAAAGTACCGCAATCGCTGGATCATCAAATTCGTAGATTCCGTTGCCGTTACCATGCCATCCCTTTTGCCAATCACTGGGGATAGTATCGTCAGCGTGAAGTTGGCTGTGTAGCCAGCCTAGGATATCACGATCATCGTACTCTTTTTCATTGATGTACACAAACGCGCTTGGTAGCCACTGTCTATCACCCCACGTCTGATGCATGAATTTATATTCATGGAAGTAACCTGTAAGACGGTCTGCCATATCCACCAGGTGGTATTGGATAATATTGGGAAGCGGACTACCGTATAGGTAGACTAGATCGTCCAGTGTGAAGTTGCCGCGGATGCCTTCGTTAACGCGAAGACTGTCTAGTCTATGACGAGTCTTCCGCACACCGCCAAATCTAGCTTGAAAGGCATCGGCATGTTCTGCAGTGGGAAAATGGAACTGATAGGTGTTATCTGCATCTCGGACTGGAAGTCCCATGCCAGTTAGCATATACAAATCTGGAGATAGGTTTCCATGGGTATGCTTGAAGAGCCCTAGTGTCTGCTCAATCCAGGTTTTATATTCATCACAATCATCGTTAGCTCGGGTATATGGCACCTTGATCTCTACGCTTTCAAGGAGCCAAGTTCCAAAGGTCTTGATAGGACGAAAATGCTTCATAGTCCTGATATAGCGTCAGTCTACAGGATGTCAAACCCAACGAAGCTTGAACAGCTGAGCATGGTGTCGTCGATAAAAGAAGAACACGTGAGTTCCACTTCGATCAGGAACAAAGCTGCGACATCTCCAAGGATGTTCATCGGAGGTTTTATCAAGAGCCAAGGCAGCAGGACCAATCATTTCCAGCCAATCGATAACAGACTGATCGATACGAAGAGCCAGATATGCACCGCGGGACATACCAACTTTTGTCGCGTGCTCGTCATATCCTAGGAGAACTGCATACTCGCCTGCGGGTGTGATCCAGCAGTCGCCATGGCTCACCACAGGCATTGGAATCTCATGATGAAGAAAAGGGCATCGCGACGAGCCTTAAAACGATACACAGTAAAATACCGACCATACATCTCGAGGTGCTCTGAACGTTCACGGCCTACTGTCCAACGTCCATTGATATGGTGTTCGCACCATTCTTCGATTTCAGACATGTGCTGTGAAAAGGCCGCCTCTCGGATTAGAATTGATTCTAATCCGTGAAGCGCATCGTCTCCTCGAAGTGACAGAATTGTTCTCAGGTTCTTACCAGGGAGTGTCAGTGGAATGATAACAGAAGTCCAATCTTGCTGCACTTTTGGATTATGCGTAACAAACCTTCCCACACTACGTCCATCGAATCCTATAAGCTTCAGCATCCTTCTTACGCGAGAATTCAACATAAAGTCTATAGCGATGTGGCATCTCAGGGTTATCTGAAGCGATATCATACCGCATCACATGTTTGATCTTTTGGTCGTCTAGCCAAAAGATTCGTTCACACATCATGATATGAAACTTGTCATCTTCCCAGATGAATTCATCGAATTGTTCCCAGTTGCAAGGTCGGAACACTTGAACATAAGACACTGGATAGAAAAAGGTTTGGATGAGACCCCTTGAGGTCTCATCCAACTGGATGGCTTCAGCGTGCATGGTATCACCCGTATTGTAGCTTAAACATCATTGCATCTGTTGAGTTATAGAACTCGATAATGACGTGACTATCTACGGGATCACCCACAAACCCATGATACCACTCAAAGTCTTTTACCTTGTGCCTTTGAAAACAAATGAAATCATTCATGTCTTCAAAGTGCTGATGATCCCTGATCAGAACCATCATCTTGAGGGGATTAGAGGGGGTACTCATCCTGTACACCCATGATTCCCTTCAAGTCCACTCTCTGGACGTAAAAGGCTTCGTCGTCACTTCCCTCTGGAATGGAAGTCTCGATTCCATAGGTCCAACGACCATGTTCTACGAGGATCCACTGACCGGGCTTTAGATCGGTCTGTGTGGGACCAACCTTCCAGACTTGGCACCAGCGAGGACGGATTCCTCGGTCCTTGCCGTTGTCGTCTAGAACGATGATACCACCTTCGGTTACCTTGTCGCCTGATTCCATATTGACCACAAGAATGTGATCCTTAATGGGGCGAACGTCACCGCTGATTTTGTTGTAAACAGTGCTTGGCATGTTCGTCTCCGGTAGTTAACCGAAGTCCTTAGTCATCGCTTTTGTCTACTAGCTTGCGACCGCGTGGACGCTCGGCAAGTCCCTGGGGCATATCGGTCTCTGCCGGGTTTGCCTTGCCAGTGATACGTGCCATAGCTTCTTCAGGGGTCTCGAACATGTCAGGAAGAGCAGGTTTCAGAGAAACCTGTTGCGCACCCTGAGGATTCTTCGCGTAGTAGTCGCGTGCAATCTGTTCTCTACGGACTTCGATCTGACCGTTGGCGCCGAGAACGTCACCGCGCGCATTCATTTTACCGTTACCAATAGCCCTGCTGCTTTCATTTGCAGCGCTCAGCGCATCCATGTCGATAACGACACCGCGCATTGAGACTACCGTTTTCCTAAAACCGTTGCGAGCCATGTTGCTCCTCCTAAAACGACCCTATGTTCTTATTTATGCGTAGTTAAAACTGGGTGTTATTTGAGAAACTCATGTACGTCCAGGTCGAATTTGATGCTGTTGACGCGATGCACTCCAATAAGGTAGAGTGCGTAGCTGGCAACACTGGAGCCACGACCAACACCCCACACAATCTTATTTTCACGAAAGTGATCGATTGCGTAAACTAAAAAGCGTAGAAGCGAGACCATCCCGCGATCCTGAAACAGCGTCCACTCATAGAGCACACGTTCAATCTCTGCTTCTTCCTGACATTTCATGAGTAGATGCTCCAGCACATCCATGCTGGCATATGGTTCGGGGATAAACCATTGGCTCTGACGAGCAGCATCCCACTCTTCTACTGAAACAGCAGGTTTGATGTATTCACCTACCTGATCCTCGGGGTGATCATACTCTTTGCAGAGTGCGTTGAAGCGTGTCACGCCTGGAACAGGGTGGGCCGTCATGTCTTGCGTGAGGTGATTGCCTCGCATCAGATGGTCAATCAGACCATTGGTGTCGAAGACAACATTGCCCCACTCGTCAGATGAACGACCTTTGAACTGCATCAGTCTACCTTGCCACCTTCGATGACTCGTGGACGGAACTCCGCGCGAACCACAACATTGCTTGGAGCACTAGGATTGGCTAGCTTCTCAGCAATAAAGCCCAGACTATAAGCCCACTTAGGTGGATTATTCAAATCTGAACCTTCATCAGGAATCACATCCAGTGTGCTGGCATCATTGCGATTCCACCACTGCTTGGTGAAGAAGTTGCGCTCGCCCAGCCATTCTTCTGGACTAGGAAACTCTTCACCAGGGCGTCCACCCACAAACGTAAAGCCCATGCCGCGTGCATCAGAAGCCTCGATGTCAATACCATGGAAGTCAAAAGCATCGCCGCTGATTGCCTTGAACTTGCAGAAGATCAACTCCGCCAAGCACGCATCAGTGGGTTCTTCAGGACAGAGTACTACCGCGTTGGAAGTGACTGGTACTTCGGCGTCCATAAAGCTGTCGAGAGCCCAGTCGTTGTCAACGCAGATGATAATCGACCCATCTAGAACGTTATCAACCCAATGACCTAGTTTGGTCAATGCGGTTTCCATCTTGATCGAGTACTCCTCAGAGTCATGACCAAGCGTCGAAAGATCGGTTTTGAATTTGATGGTGGTGGGTGAAAGTTGCGTACCAATAACCCGCGTGGCCTTGAACTCAAAGCGTAGGCTGACAAACAGGTGATTAGGTAGAGTTTCTTCAAAATCGTCCATTACAGTCCTCAAATAGGACGTAGGGACCCTACCGCAGGATAGCGGTAAAAGTTGGAGAATTGCTGGCCAGCAAAACACAACCACAAGATTTGAGCAGCCCTTGTTGAGCATCCTGTTGTCGTTCGTGGTATTTAGTGTCTGAGCACCAAAACCCAACCAGTTTCCCTACGTTGTCTTTACACCATAGTGGACTGGTTGGGTTGGTGTCATTATTTTTGATCACCTTTGCCGCCGGTATATTCCTTGTGGAAAATCGGTGTAGGTAGATCCTGCGGCTTGCGAGAAGCCGGCTTGACCACAGTGCTCTTAGTATCCTCAAGTTCACTCTTCTGAGTTTTGAACTGAGGATCTGATTCAACACGGTCGGGGAACATCGATTGAAGAGCCTCGAACTGTTGCTTTTTCATGCGCTCCATTTTCTCTTCCTCAACCATCTCCAGCATCCATTCAAGCTGATTGATAATATCGGAACTTGATCCCCACATATGAGCTCTGCTCAAGTTGCGGTGTAGATCAGAAGTCTTCTCTAGAAGCTCTTCGTCCGACAGTTTAGAAAAAGAGAGAAATGGATGGTCAATCAAAGGTCACCGGTCTTTCTGTTTTCGCTCTTGGCAATCTCAAACTTGCCGCCGGGAAAGCGACTCTCAAGCTTGCGAATGTTTTCTTCCAAGACTTCATAGGGGTTGAGGTTCAAAGCCATACAGGCATTTGCCCAGTACCAAGTCACGTCGCCTAGTTCACGCTTCATATGAAACTGGTTTGCTTCATCGAATGGCTTGCCCTGGAACATGATCTTCTTCACGATTTCCATGAACTCGCCACCTTCGGCCGAAAGGCCACAGGCTGCAGTAAGTAGGCGTTCTACATTGCAACCTTGATCATACAGCTCAGACACTCGTGCAAGGAATGCATCCTTGTCTTTGCTGGGCTCGCTAGTCACGCCATCTACAAAGCGCTCGTACTCGTGAAGGAAATTCTCACTCATAGTCTTCTCCATTAGGATTTCAGAGTAACCATAGCGTACCTGGTCGTCATAAATCACTAATTGGCTACCACTATCACAGGAGGACGGCGTCTTTTTCCGGGAACACTACGGAGCACTTCAACGCTCATGCCCAGGATTTCCGTTGGCTTCTGAAACACAGTGCCCAGCGCTTCTACATTGGAACTTTGTACCTCTATGGCCCCCGGTGGTTCCACTTGTAAACTTTCCAGTTCGGCAGAGTGGACCAGAATCGTCATTGGAGGTTGCACACCCACAACCTCTAACTGCATGTCGTGAACCGATAGAGGTAGGAATTTCTGCGATCCTGCGACTTCCATGGAAGTTGCAACCACAACCACCTGTGGATCTCCAGTATGTTGAACTGAAACCTGCTCTGCGGTTATCCTAATCGTCATTACTGGCTGATCTTGAATCCAGCTTGTAATGCATTAACTCCTGTGGCAGTCCACGCGAGGCCGGTGGAAGGATCAGCGTTCTCGATGCGGTTCAAGCAGATGTGGTTTGTTGGCAAATTGTAATCTGGACTGTTGGTTTCAACACTACCACTTTTCACAATGGTTTGTAACTGACGAGTAGCAGCGTCCGTCTTAGTCGCCCACACGTTCAATTGAACTGCGTCAATCTTATCGGGATTGGTGGATAGGTTGCTCAAGTTGAACAGTGATTTAGAGCCTAATGCAGTGGCACTGACGTAATCAGAGGCCGACACTAGGTTGTCATCAATCATACTAAAGGCCGTTGAACCACTGCTGGGAGTGAACTGACCTCCAGAAACATCACCGTTGGGAAGCAAGGTTTCAATCCTACGCTCTCCGAATCGAGCGGCAGTGTCAGTAACATATAGATCGTCGATAAGGTACCCAGAAGAAGTGCCACCTCTGAACTGCAATCCGTTGAATGCATATGGAGCAAGGTTTTGAGTGTTACCGGTGAACTGTACCACTTTAGCCCCGTCGACATACAAAGTTGCACGACCTGTGGATGCATGACCCACATATTCCAATTCCATAAAATGCCACGCGTTTGTTTTAATCAAGTTCGGAGAGGTACTGGCAACCATAGTATCTCCGCGATACAATCTTACCTGACCAATATTTGATACCATTAGGCCAAATTGATCTTCCTGGTCATGTAGCAGATTCAAGAATTGATTATGGGCCTCGGCGTCGCTGACTTTGTTGGTCAGGTACGCAAATGCAATTGTGGCGCTTTGTAGATACTGGTTGTTATTGAAAAAGCATTGAGCAACATTTCCAAAGATATCCTCACCAAAGTGTATGCATCTTCCACCATAACGTCCAGCAGGAAAGGTGATACTTTCCTGCCTTGGTACTACCCACTTACTGTGAAGTCCTGGGCGATTGGTGTTGGTCAACTCTTCGTCGTAGACATCGAAGCCGTCCATGAATACAACATTTGGCATTAGCTACGCTCTCCCTTGAAGCTGACTACCAGATCGGCCAATGTGGCATCCGTCTGTGCAGGAGCTACAATCTTAATTTCAACATTGGCAGGAACATCGATCCTGCCATTCACACTACTTACCAGTGTGGCTGCGCCGGCTGGATTTATGGTCCAGGTTCCAACTTGTGCACCATTGATCCAAACTTTGCAGGAAAAGTTGTTGGTTGGGTTAGTGCCACATGTAAAAAGACAGCCGGCAAAGTTCGATGACAATGTGTGGGCGCGAGGCGCTCTCCAGCGATAGATGGTTTCATTGGCCTGTGGTTGGCCATCATAGAACGAACCATAATCGTAAGGTGCTACAACCGCAGGAGAACTGCTAGGCTCACTTGCGCCACTTTCAATCCACTGGCCGCTATCTGCGTCAACGTAATAGAGAAAGAATGATCCATCGACAGTGTTCCACCAGCCGTCACCCTGTCGTGGATTAGACGGAGGAAATTCCGCAAACGTGATTCGCGCGCCTTGCTCTGGAATTACTAAATCGCTGAATACAACGCTATAGTTTGCGCCAACAGTCAGGACCTTGCCAATTGCTCCAATAAAGCTATCGGGAGTATCAGTAAGTGCAAGAAAGCTGGTCACAGGATCTGGTATTACCAAATCATCAAACCTGATGGTACCTAGTTCAGAGACTCTGAGGTACTTTCCTGTTGATCCTTCATAGCTATCTGGGGTATCGGTAAGATCTAGAAAGTTATCAATGCCCGGAACAATGGTTGGTAGATCGGCAAATACCAGACTGTTGCTGGCTTCGTCAACTACAAAGGTTTTTCCATTCATACCCACAAAGCTCTTGGGGGTATCGCTTAGGTTGATAAATCGCCCACCCTCGCCGGAGGCTGTGAACACAATGCTATCATTAAGTTCTTGGATAGAAATGCCAGAGCCTGCTTGGAGGCGTCTGAAGTTGAATGTCAATCCATCTCGTTCTTTACGAGCATACACGCCTGCACCCGAACCAACATTCTGCATGTTGATATCAACGGCGCCTATTCTACCCTGAACGTAAGTGTTCTCAACCACAGTTCCAGAGGGTGTTAGAAAGTTACCAGTTCCTGGTTGAATTCGCGCAGTATCTACGCCAGGAGTGCCAAAGCTGGTTCCGTCTAGATTACCAATGCTGCGCCTCGAGGTGCTTTTCGATGGTTCTCTATAGGTTGTCATGATACAACTCCCGATCTTGTTGCATATTTAGCAGCAAGGTTGGGTAAGTTATTCAGAAGTTGCAAGTAACGTGATATTGATAGGCTGACCAGGAGCGATGTCAGCGATTGGATTCTGGTTAGAAGTAATCCACGTGACTACCGTACTTGCATTGACTACGTTGATACTAAAGGTACCCGACACCGCTAGGTTTGTTCTATCCGTGGCTTTGATTGTGAATTCAAAAACAGAATCAGCAGTAACAGATCCAATGGTACCGTAGATAACACCTGTTGTTGGATTCAAATCCAAACCAGGCGGTAGTGCGCCATTGGTGATTTGGTAGGAGACAATATTGTTTTCTGGATCAGTGGTGATGATGGGCAAGCTAATAGTTTGCAACTCTCCAAAGGTTCCAACACTTCCAGATAGGGTATAGAAACTTGGTGGATTCGCTGGATCAATAGCTGGAAGACCACCTGCGGGAATCCAGAAAGCGCTTTTTCCAACCGTGATGTTACGAAGACGACCCACAAACTGGTATTCGGGAGTTTTAAGAGTATCTCCACCAAACACCAAGTTGCTACCCGAGTCATATGGATACGGACACATGATGTCAAACACCTGTGTTTCATTCACAAATCCATAGGCGCGCCCACCGTAGAACATGATTCCAATTCGATACCAGCGCTTGGTATTGTAGTTGGTTACCATGGAGGAGCTATAACTGAGTTTCTTATTCACAGTGAACGAAGTGAATACAATCTGATTGGCAGTATATGAAATAGTCCATTCAGGTGACTTGGTGGACCCCGTTTCTCCAACAGTTGCGATTATCTTCTTTGATGTAACAGTTGCTGGATCCAAATACACGTCGAACTCAACTGAATAAGGAGAATCGGCATGCCAATCTACACTTGGGGCGTATCGAAGATTTTGCGTACCTGAAAACTGTAGGTAGCCGTTATTCGCCGTTGGTGAAGTATCTCCAGCAACAGGTGTTTGGTTTTTAGAACTGACATCGGCAGTTGAGTCCACTAGTCTTAAATTCAGACTTGGTCTAACACGCAAATCATATGGAATGTAGTTAATCAGCATTGTGTATTTAAGCTGGAGTACCAGTGCTGCCCGGTGCCTTGGGACTACCTACTTTGACATTCACACATTTTGGAGTAGCCAGCTGTCCACGTTCGGTGAATACCGAAAATGAAAACGCATCGTATCCTTCAAAACCTTGGTTGGGAATGTAGAGTAAACTTTGGCGATCGTCAGTGAGGCGAACATATCCATTCAAAGGTTCTGTTAGAATCAATGGCTCGCAAAAGTATGCAACGTACAAGTCTCCAGGTCTTACAGCTTTACTTTTGGCGCCTTGACGATTGCTTACCTGGACATAATTTTCCGGTGGCATGATCAACATGTTTGGTTTTGTATCTAAGATAATTTTGATCTTTCCACTCTGTGGTGTCTTGAACACCACACGATCACTCAGTACGTCAAAGTCCTCGAATGTTCGACCAAAATCCAACGATGCATTAATCAGTCGAAATCCATTGATGTAGATTTCAACCCATGTCTTGTCCGTCATTGGACTGGTGAATAGAATATGATCTACTGGGCTGAGGTGTTCTTCCTCTATGACGTGTGCCTCACGAGGAATACTGGACACCATTTTTTTGACAGTCAGAGTAGTCTCCTCGACTGACGGCTGGACAAAACGAGCATTCTTTAGTTCAATATCCATTAACCACCGCCAATCAGCCAAGACCTAGATGTCAACAACGTGGGAATTATGTCACAGACTATACCGGTATCACGATTGATAACGTAACTGAACGTGCCCTCAGGTTGTTGGTAGATCTGAAGGGGAATATTGCCCCAAACCTTGCGAGCTGCTTGTTCAGCAGCTTGTTCTGTATCAAATCCACCTTTGGGATTTAGTTCTCTCACATGCTTATAGGATACAAATTGACCAGTAGCAGCGAGACTATCATACGTTCCGTACTTTGCCAATCTGGGTTCAGTAACTACTGGTAGGTACAATAGTGGCTCAGCCTTGACGCTTCCAAACCTGAAGTTGTAATCGTGTGCTGAGGAATCAAATGTGGCAGTCATATTGGTAGTGTAATAGGTTTTCTCCCACCACACTGTTCTACTCATAACCAATAGATCTCGACTATACGGTAGTCGGTACCAAATCGGATCCTTAGACCTCATTGGCGAAGGTGTGCCATACAAGAAGTTGGGAATGAACACTGAACCACTGGTATCTGGGATGTGAATCGCTTCCTTTTCCACCTGTACCTGCTCAGCCGGGTAACCATAAGATGGCTCAACCAAGTTAATAGGGCTGAAGAATATGATAGATTCGTTAGGCTGTTCTCCCCAAACCACCCTGCGCGACTTAACCAATGTCATTGGAAGATAAGAGTCGGTACCTACTAAGGGAAAATCGCCCAAAGTTCCTGGCTGCTCATAATCGCCCAACGACATATCAGTAGTAGCTGGGCTGTGGGTCAT
>Ga0182217_1000081_pt1 | contig 13663 bp, 36 predicted proteins | sample G5R1MG_18_FD_128395 | JGI IMG/M metagenome (GOLD analysis project Ga0182217, IMG submission 128395) | Switchgrass phyllosphere microbial communities from Michigan, USA - G5R4_NF_03OCT2016_LD1 MG | ecosystem: Host-associated > Plants > Phyllosphere > Phylloplane/Leaf | place: USA: Michigan... | reverse complement strand
CTCCCAGAGCGCTTGAACAACCGCCCGCACATCATCCAGCAAGCTCGCCTGCATCTCGTCGTCAAGCGCTTCGAAGTCATCGACACCGCTCTGTGATTTCATGAGGGCTCGGGCGGCGCGGTGCAGGGGTGTGTCGGTCATGTCAGCGCATCTCTTTCTTGCCGCAACAAGCGCATTCTCGGTCATAGCGAATTCGAACAGTCTCGTTCATTGCCACGCTCATATCCGCATATGGTGACAGCGTGGGCGTATCCTTGCGAAGCTGTGTTGCTATCCACTGGCCCCAAGCATGGTTCTCATCACGAGCGCAGCACCGTCTCTGGGCCTCGTCAGCCAAGCCATGCAACAGCGATGTATAGAGATGGCGGCGGTCATCCTCGGTCATGGTTTCTTATCCTTCCCTCTCACCCTTAACTCAACCCCGTTGTAAGCCGCGTGCATGCTCTGCGCTCTACCGATGTCATGGTCTGTACCGGCAGCATGCCAGAAGTACCGCAGCCAGTCATCGGGGCAATGTCCACGAAGCACATAGAGCGCGAGGGCAACGCCTTTGGTCTGCATGGGCTCGTTGGCGTCACGCGCCTCTGCTAGCACGCTCAGGGCTCGGGTGACTGCCCCTTCGTCGACTCGGGTTCGGGCCATTCATGGCGATTAGCTTGTTCCGGGATTGTTCTGCAATGATTCGCGTAGGCGTTGCTTCCGGGCCTTGTCATACTCTTTGCCCACACTGCCCATTCGTAACGCTTCCTCAGGCCATATGCCGGCGTTGCAGTGCGGACACGATGGCACCATGTTTTTCCTGCGCCACTGCTTGTCGATCTCCTTGGCTGCGCGTGAGACCAAAGCGAACTTGGATGCTTCATGTGCTTCGGCAATCATTCGTTGCGCCTTCTTGTCAGCAGCATCAAAGTGCTCGACGATCATCAAGAAGGCGTCGAAGGGCTCGACGTTGGTTTCACAGTCCCGGCACCAAATACGACGCTCGCGCTGGTCGTATGTTACCTTACGGTGCTTGCAGGATGAAACATGCCGGCGGGACATGCCCCGAGAGACCCGCACATCGCCAATATCCACGATCTTGACGCCGGAAATGTAGCTTTGCTCCTCAATAGGAGGGTCGCATCGGTCACCCACCGCTCTGCTCCTTGTTGGCGAGGAAGGTCCGGAGGATCAGCGATACATTGTGCCGCAGAATGCTATAGTCGTCGTCGCCTTCGACCTCGCAGACCTCATGGCTAATAGCGCCACAGCACTGCTCAACGTGAGATAGGATCTCATCGACTGCCTCTTGCGCGGCTACGCTGCTTGGCTCTAGCGTCCCCGAATGGAACGGATCGTTGGCCCAATCACATGGCAGCGCACCACACGCTGGGCACCCATTGGGAAGTTCGCATTCTGTCATGTCGGTTCTCCCATCACCCCAAACCCCCGCCAGTGCCGCTTGATCCGCTTCTGTATGGATAGCGGGCCGTCCTGGGCGTAGGTGCGGGTGGCGAGCATGATCTCGCGCAAGGCATGTTCGCCTTCGACGCGGGCGACGGTCTTGCCGGCCTGAATGATGCGGTAGGCGGGGCTAGTCATCGTCCGGCGCCACCTGCTTGCGGCATCGATTGCAGACGTATGTTGGGCCGCGATCACCAAGCACTTGGAACCGCGACAGGCGCCAATCATGGCGGCCGAGCAGGCATCTAAACCAAGCCCTCATACCTCCCCCTAACTCTTAGCGGTATCGGAGGATGCGGCGCGGGCGCTACGGAATGACATGCAATCCTGCCCGCCATGGCACATATCAAAACCAGGGCCATTGAAGGTGCAGGGGCCATCGTTTGGGTGATGGGACCGCCAGTCGCCACACACGCACATGTCCTCCACCAGCTTCCCGGCGTCAGGTATGACTTGCTCAACCATGAGGGAGATCCTTGGCTTTGGAGAGGGCGGTGCGGGCGTCCCGCTCGGTATTGGCCAATTCAGTCGGCCAGTCGAACCCCCAACCGATAGGCTCATTTGGGCCATCACCACCGCCGATTGTCATTCCGAGCGCGGCAAATATTGGCGTGGCGGCACGATATCGTTGATCATCAACTTCAGTGGGCGTTAGATCGTCAGGCGTTTCGTAGCTGATGATCTTAGCCAATTCTTCTATCGCCACCATGTAGGTTGCCACAAGCCCTGTATCGGTAGGGGTGGGGTGGGCGTAGAGGGGGCGTATATTGCGAAAGTCGGGGTCGTTTTCTGGCAGCTTGCCCGTAGTAACCCGGTCGCCGCTCCAATCGTCATCGTTATCGCGGAAGTTCAAGCGGTACTGATACATCCACGCGACCGGCTCCACCCCCTCCCCTGCATCGGTGGGGGTATCGTCCTCTATGGTGCGGGTGTTCCAGAGCTTGACCGCCTCGGCTTCGCTTGAACTATCGCCTGGGTAGATGCCGCAATCACATTGGACGCGCCACAATCCCGCACGCCCCCACTGGATGATGTCGGGCTGATTGTGCGCGCACCACAGGTTCGGACAAGGCTTAAGCTCCACCACGCTCTCAGCTACCGGGGATGTCTTTGGGGTGGTCATGTTCATAGCTTCAATCCCAGGAAGAGGACCGACACTGCGGTGATCGTGATATAAAGGAAGAGCGTCCCACCCCCGACAGCAGCGAAGCCAAAGCCAATGCACTTGAGCCAAAGGATCGTGTCAGAATAGTCGGTGCGCAGCTTATAGACGGTGTACGAAACCGCACCGACGAGAAGGAGGCTCAGCCAAGCCGTCGCCCAAATCATCTTGCGCCCTCCGCGTTCAGGCGGGTGGGGGTGGCAATCTCGGTAAGGCGACAATTGACCTTACAGCCGCAAGTGGAGCCGGTGGTTCGGTGGCCGCACAGGTTATGGAATACGGCAATTTCATCGCCACTCCGGTTTACACCTGCCCGGTAAGTGTCGGTAATTGCTGGCGCGTCACGGCAGCGGTTTACGAACTTCGCCTTTGTTTTCAACGATGCGACGCGATTTGTAATCAGGGGGTCGGGGGTTCGAGACCTCCAGTCGGCACCATTTTTCAAGCACTTAGCAGATGTTGCGAGAGGCGGTTTACACTGCAATTGTAAACTGGTCATGTGTTTAGCCTCTTAGCCATGGCGATGACGGTGCGCTCACGGTCGACGTAGCGCGCGCGAATCTCTGCGACGCGAGTGACTTTCCAACCCAAGATTGTGGCCGCGTCGGTGTCGGTGAAGCCCTTGCCCAGCAACCACGTCGCGCATGTGCCGCGCAGGTCGTGCAGGCGGCGATCAAAACCTTCAGGCTTCGCCTTGCCCCATGATGACTTGAAGCCACTTGCAGTCCAGGGTTGCCCCTTGCTGTTGCGCAGGATCGCACCCTCGCGATGTTCAAGGCGATCCAAGAACAGCTTTAATTCCCGATGCATCGGGATAGCCGCTCGCACCTTTTTCTTGCTGGTGCGGATTACGACGGCATTTTGGCCTACATGCGACCAGTCGAGAGATATGAGGTCGCCAAGCCGGAGACCGGTCATCTCGGCCAAGCGTAGTCCTGTCATGATGTGCGGAGCGATTTCCTTGACCGCTTCCCAATGGCGGGCTTCCCATATTTCGTCCGAGTGATCGACGCGATGTAGCGTGCCCATCTCGGAGGCTATATTCACGGCAACCATGCCTCGCTGCACAGCCCAGGCTAGAACAGTGGATAGCGTGCCCATCGCTCGATCGGCGGCACGCGGTTGAGACGCCCACTTGTCGCGCCAGGACAAAACGTCCTTCCGCATGCGAAAGTCAGACATAAGGTCTAGATCAGCGTTCCCGAAGCGCTTGGAAATGCGAGTAAGCCAGCGTCGGTAATCGGATTGCGTCACCGAAGCGAGGCGCGTGAACTCCGGGCTTTCCAGGTAGCTATCGATCAGCTTCTCGAACTGCCCCTTCTTGCCGTCCAGGTTCTGCAATCGGGCTTCGCGGGCCTTATCCATGATCGCAGGCGTGATGACCGGGCGAGCGCCATCCTGCACAAGGATCTGCGGTCCGCCCCGCCAAGCGTAAACATACCATCGCTGGCCGGCCTTGATCGGCTTACGGACAAGGTGGAGCTTAGTCACGATCCGGGTTCTCCCGCGTCCACCGCTCATACTTGTCTTGTCCCTGCGATTGATTCGCCGGGTGGAACACTACACCATCACCGCGAACCTCAACGGGTCCATCCAGCTTGAAGCCTAGCGCACGCAAGGTGGTCGCCATGCTGATGACCTCCTTCTCGGGCACAAGGCGTCGTCGCGCCGTCATTCCGAGCGCTCCTTATGGGGGGTGGGGGTCATGCATCAGCATCCAAGCTTTTGCGCAGTTGGGCGAGCCAAGCATTCCGCCCCTCTGTACGCGCCTCTTCCTCTGCCTGCGCTTTGGCGTGATACATGATGTCACGCTCCACCTTCTCGAGCTTTGCCGCCTTCCACTCCGCGCCATTTTCAGACGGTCGCTCGCTCCAGTAGTTGAACGGCTCGCGGCAATCGAACTCCATGCCCTCTTGCAACTGCTGAAGGCCAAATTCCTTGATGCCTTCAGGTGCGCCGTCCCATGCTTCGACCTTATCAATCATTGATTGATAGCGAGACCGGCGCTTTTCGTGATCGGCCCGCGCCTTGGTTTTGCTAGCGTCATGTTCTGCCGCTTCAGCCTGTGCCGCCGCATCGCATTCGGCAGGCGTCATTGCGCGCAGGCCGTCGCGTTCAGTACGCGCTTTTGCCAGCATCTCGGCATTGTAAGTGGAAGGCTCAAACTTCTCAGGAACAGTCGCGTCCCAAGGATCGTCGCGCATCATGACCAGCGCGCCCATGCCTCGGGCAAGTCGCATTACGAATGGCGTGAGATCGGTGACTGTACCGTCGGCAACGTCAGCGGTGTATCCGGTTGGCATATCAAAAATCCAAGCTAAGGGTGTAGGCCATCGCGCCGATTCCGCACTTGCTGCAGACGGTTTCGCCGCCGCAGCCGTCGTCGAACTGACGCCAGCCTTGGAAGTTGTGGTTACACGGTTCGCGAGTTTGACAGATCGAGATCGTGACCTCGCCAGAGAAAGTGCCCTCCCCTTCCCCGCTCCTGCCTACGCTAAGAGAGGTGTGTTGATTGGTCATGACGCCTTCTCCAAACGAGCGGCAAGCATGGCATCAGCGATGGAAGTAGCGTGATCAGCGATGTAAGTTTCAAAGCCTACGCCGCAATTATCCCACTTCCCGCTTGCCAGTAGGCCTGCCAGCGCTTGCCCAGCAAACCAATCGCGCAGATCCATGCCCGGGTCGGCCTCGTAGGCACCAGGGCCACCGCTGTTGTCAGCGTTCACCGGGAACGCGCTTGGGATACGTTGACCGCTCATGCTGCGCCTCCGGTCTTGGCGAGTTCGATCCCGCGCTTGAGGGCAACCAAAACGGGGGTAAGGCGCTCGTCACCTTCATCGTGGATGCCGTTGCGGTAATCCCTGGCGATGTCTCGCGCGACTGGGTTACCGCAACGCTCCCAGTACTGGGCACAGATCTCCCGAGCCTCGATCAGCAGCGGGTCAACCGGCGCTTCTTCGTGCGCGGCTATGTACGCGGCAAACTGAGGCAATCCTGTTTCGGGATCATCTCGGTCACTCGAAAACCAAACTGATGTATCACGGTCCAGCTTTTCGGTGCCGGCATTTAGCAGGTCAACCGCCCGCTCGATCGCCCAATCCGGCACCTGCTCCGCCCCACTCATGACAGCACCAGAGCGATAAGGCCGACGAACACCAGAAAGACACTCACCCCACAGCACACGATCAGCTCTGTACGGTAGGGTGTAGGGTCCATAGGCCGCACAGAGCCATGCACATGCTGGCGGCGGGCTTCGGTCATGGGATGGATCATTTGGGGCTCCTTTCGGGGCTGAGGAGGGCGTTAAGCGCGTACCCGGCCTTGCGAAGCTGATCCCGCTCGGGACGGCCATCGTAGGAGCCGCGTGTCTCTCCGCCGTCGAAGTACCGGAACATCTCGTTGATCGCGTCCGAGGCGGTGCGAAGGCCAGCCTCCAACTCGCTGATCCGCTTCTCCTGATCGAAGGGGGTGAAGTTATGTTTGATGCTGAGGGCAGTCCTACAATCAAGCAACAGATCACGGACTTTTTCATGATCCATCAGCTCTGGATTGAACATGCCGCCATTGGCCAGGTATCGCGTGATCCGGTTTCCAAGATCGTCCTGCAGCAGCTCCACCGCCTCTACGGCGCCACTTGGTTCGGTCATGAAATGTCTCCGGCAGCTTCGTCCCGCGCGAGATCATCACCCCAGCGATCAACATCGCGGGCGAGCGTATCAATGCGGGCTTGTGTGGCATCCAGGTCAGCACACCGGCTAGCGATGTAAGCGGACCATGGATCAGCGCCTTCCAGCGCGAAGTTTGATATGGGGTGCGGCGCGTTCATGCTGACACCGGGGCGTTGATGATGCGGTCAGCCTTGAACTCGGCACGCGCGAGCATCTGCTCTTCGTCGGAGAGCGGCTTGATCTTGCGGAAGCGAGATGCCGAGCCACCCTTGCAAGTTCCGGCGGGCGTGATCCCAACCAGCAGAAGCGTATCAGTGCCCCAGTTCTTGTCGCCGCACCTGTGACAAGTTGCGCCGTCACCGGGCAGGAAGTCGATGACAGCATAGACCGCACCGACTTTGCTAGCGATGCCGCCTGCCACACACAGCGCCAGGTCACCGACCTGCCAATCGTCACGGTCAGCCACGTGCGCCTCCCATCCCCCAGCTCACCGTCTGCGAAGAAGGCCACCAGCCACCGCCGCAATCGGGATCGTAGTTGTCAGGCGGGCCATAGCCGGCAGTCTCATGCTTGTTGGCCGCGTCGAACAGCGCTTCCATCTCAGCGATCAGCTCGGCGCGCTCGTCAGCATCGGTCGAAAGAGCTGCATCGTAGGCCGCACAGAAGATGTCCATGTCGCTGCCACGGGCCTCTGCAGCGATGCTCAGCAGACAAGCCTTCTCGCTGTAGGTGCCGCGTGCTTCTTCCCAGCGGATAGGCCAGCTAGGGGACCATGGGCCTGTGAGGTACAGAGCCTCGTTGAATTGGGTTTGATCGTGCCGGGTCATGCGAAGTTGCTCCAGACAGGCTGCAGCCACTCGAAAACTGCCATCGCAACGATGACGACACCGCCTAGGAACGAAGCGCAGATGCAGCAAAGCGCGAACAGGGCTAGCCAGTCCGTGAAGCTGGCGCTGGGAGTTGCGCGCGGGGTCACGAGTGCAGCGCCTTCACCGAGCGAAAGCTAACCGCGATGTCCATCCTGTCAGAGGCTTCGTCGCTCGCCATCTCCTCGGCGATCTCGCGCGCTTCCTCCTCGTCCTCGGCTTCGATGTCCTCGACGAACGAGCCTTCCAAGCTCCAATCTACCGAGACGCGGAAGACCTTCTTCCCCTCGGGAATGTCCTTGTGCCAGTCAGGATTGTAGTGCTTGCGCATCGCGGTCTGCGATGCCGGGAAAGGCATGGCCGCGATCTCGTGCAGGCTCGGCTTGGGTTCAGGATCAGGCTGCGTTGCCATCGTGTGATCTCCAGCTGCCGGGCAGTGCCGGTGTGGAGATCGGTATGATATGTAGCATGCTACACGTCAAGCGATATATGTAGAGTACTACACCTTTTTTCTCGCGCGCATGAAAAAGCCCCGCCGAAGCGAGGCTGGTTGGTCATCTCCGATGGTTTAGTTAGGCGGGGTCTTGCCCGGCAGTATCATGCCAACGACAACCCAGACGGCTCCCAAGGCAAATAGGCCTAGAAGGATGCCGTCCGCATAGTCCTTGAAAGGCGGCGGAATTCGTCCGTCTGCGGTAAAACCAGCTATGCTGATGCCAATTGTCCCGGCGCCCCGCCACATACGTCCAGAGGCATGATTGACGATTTTGTCTTTGATCTGGCGCTCAAGGGTTGGCCTAGGCGCCATTATCTAACAGCCGTACCTAGAAAGGTCGCCAAAAGCAGGGTTGCGACAGCGATGTAATTGAGCGCCGCTGCATCAATCAGCATACCTATTCCGCCGATGATGGTGGAGAGCGCGACAAGCGCTACAGCGGCGACGCGCAGCACTTCGTCAGCCCTATCGCTTAACACTTCACCGCCCATCGTGTCCTCGCTGCCAAAAATGGCGTCGACTGCGGATACAGTCTGTGGGCTTAAGGTATTCCTAGCAGCGTCACCGAGCAAGGGGCGCCTTAGGCTTGGCCTTGTCGCGTTCGATCCTCCTTGCAGCGGCAGCGCCCAGACAGGCATGCTACCTGTCGGAGAGGATGGCTGTGCCAGCCCCGCTGTAGCAGCAATCGCAGCTGCAGGAATAGTCCAACGAGCGGCGCTCGAACTACCCTGGGTGGTTGTCGAAAGCACTTAATTGCTCCCCGATAATCTTATGAAGTTCGCGTAACACACCGGTAGGAATGACCACGCTTGCTACATTCTTGATTGCGATCTCTTTCGCGCCAGAAGCATCAATAACAATATTCTGTTCGCGAAATACTATAATGGATGAATCGCCGGCTATGAAGGCTTGAGCGCCAGTGGCCCACTGCCGGGCTATATCCATGCCCATGGTGAATTCAACCCCGCGAGCCATCAGCGCGGCACTGATCTCCATTGTGTTGGCGACTTCTTCGGTCATGTTTCCCTTCCAGTAGCCATGCTCAGTCCTCGTTGCCGTGGCGGTATTCGGCACCAACCCATTCGTTGTCTCTAGCGGCCTTCTCAACCTGGTAACGTATGTCGTTGAGGCTGGTGTTCATCTTTTCTGCCGAGCCGGCAATCTCCGCTAGGAAGCGCACGCAAGCGAGCAGGGCGAAGAGGATCGGGACTAGGATCCACATGTAGAGCGGCAAGGTCATCTCCCTTAGCAATCGAGCGCCGTCGCCCTCAGGGGCAGGTTAACATACTTAACACTGTGGACATGTTGGATTTCGTAGATCACACCCAGAACAGAAAAAGAACAAGGGTGAGTCGATGGCGTTGGTGTTAACAGAGCCGCACTGCGATGTAGGTTGCGCGACATGCCTCATGGCTTGCGCAATTCTTCCCGCTCGGATCCAGTGGTGGGAGCGCGAGATTGAGCAGATGTATCGAGATCGGGCCCTTCGGCCTCAGCATCTGGATTGGTGCCAACAAATAGACGCAGCGCTAGCTGCTCACGCAGAGCTGATGCGACGCTACTCCTTATCTGCGCGATCGACAGCCCCGGTTGAATCTCACTGGCGGCATAGTCAGCCATCTCTTTCAACGTCTCTTCACTGATCTCAGGCCCGTCGCCAAATGCGAGCCAAGCCGGGCTCACTCTAAGAGCCTCCGCTATCGCCTCAATTTTCTCAATCGTCGGGTACTTGATCCCGCCCTTCTTCTCTGGGTTCAAAACCTTGTGAAGCATCGAATCCGAGCCGGCGCGCATAGACACCTCCCGCTTCGACCAGGAGTTCTGTTTCAAAACTAGATTGATGCGATCACGAAAGTCCACGCCGTCTATTTCGCATGGCGTGTAGCCGTTTACCCAATGTAGAATGCTACTTGACGAGGTGTGTAGCATGCTACATATCTCGTTCATGGATGACACTCAGAAGCTTGTCGCTCGGATCGACGCTCTAGCGCGCAAGACCGGAGCGAGCCGCTCGACGCTTTCGCGCAAGCTATTCGGCAACGGCAAGCGCCTCGACGAGATCAAGGCCGGCGGGTCGCTCACCATGGCGACGTACAACCGCGCCATCATTACGCTCGGCAAGCTGGAGCAGGCGCCCAAGCAGGACGCCGCCGCCTGATGCCCCATTCCGAAGTCCTGCGGCTCCCGAACGGTGAAGCCCTGCCATTGCGCACACCCGTCACGTCCGCCGATGAAGCGGGCCTCAAGACCGGACCCCATGCCGGCACCACTGCGCAGGTCGAAGCCCTGTCCCCCCGCGCTTCGACCTGCGCTCTTCCTCATCATCGTTGCCATGCCGCAACTGCTAACACCCAAGAGGCCCGATAATCATGGATCGGAAATCGCAAATCCTCGACCGCCAGCGTCGCGTCTTTCGCATCGCGCAGGATCCGACACGCTACGGCCTGACCCTCAAGATGATCGCGGCCGATGCCGACCTGAAACCGGATAGCGTGCGCAACTATGCCGCCGGCGAGACCGTGATGCCGCTGACCGCGCTTGATGCGCTTATCGGTGTGCTTCCCGATGAACTGCTATCCCTGCTGCTGCCAGCTGGCCGGGTGATCGTCCGCATCCCCGAAGGAGTGGATCACGACGAGATCGAAGCGGCGGCGCGCGACTTCCTTGCAGCCAAGGGAGCGGCGCATCACCCGCTGAGCGAGGATGGCCGGGACATCGGTGAGAAGGAGCAGGCCTTACTCGACAGCAAAGTCGCGCACCTGCGGGCGGTGGCAGCGTGACCGCCCTAACCTCCCAGCAGTCCAAGTTGCTGCAGTTCATTGCCGAGTTCTCAACCAAGCAAGGCTTCTGCCCATCCTATCGGCAGATGATGACCGCGATTGGCCTGCACTCGACCAGCAACGTCTCGCGCATCGTCAAGGGCTTGGAGGAGCGCGGCTTCATCCGGCGCATGCCCAATCGCGAACGCGCGATCGAGGTTCTGGAACGCGTCACGGTGAAGCATGAGCTGACACCTGACGAGGTGAAGGAGAAGCTGGCTGATTTCTCCACGATCGAACTGCGCCGCGAGCTGGTGCGCCGGCAGGAAGGGGTGGCGGCATGCTGATGGACGAGATTGCTTACGATCCATTTCGAGCGATGGAAGCTGCATCGGCGGACAACGACAGGTTCGTTGCCGCGCTGAACAGCGGCATCGGCCCTAAGCGGTTCCGTTGGTCTGGCAACTTCGGCGGCGAAAGCAAGCGTGGTTGGGCCATGGCTGAGGCTTCTTTTGCGCGCACCGCCGAGCTCGAGGCTTCGAAAGTCGATCGCGACGGCTGCGCCTACTGCGGCGTCCGCGCTGATCTGGGTTGCAAGCACAACCGCTACGTCGGAGCACGGACATGAACTATCCGTTCCACACAGATCCGCGTGCGGCCGACGATGGTCGAGAAGAGCTGCGTATCCAAGTCGCTTTCCGTAACCGCATGCGGATGCTGGCACCCCAAGTGTTGCTAGTTGCCATCCCTAACGAAGGTCGTCGTACGACCTGGGAAGCGATGAAGCGCAAGCGCGAAGGCCTGATGCCCGGCTTCCCTGACATGATGGCCCTATGGGACGGCAAGGCCGCTTTTCTCGAGTTCAAGAAGGCGAACGGCGCGCTTTCTGAAGTGCAGGTGGATTGCCTCAACAATCTTGTGCGTCGAGATTTCCCGGTCGGCGTGTTTCGTCATGAGGACACTGCAGTTGAATGGCTGCGCGGCCATGGCGCGCCTTTCATGGATCGCGCGGCATGAGCGCGCCCCGCAACCTTGAAGAGAAACAAGCGGAGAAGCAGCGGCTTGCCGTAAAGTACAACCGCGCGCAACGCGAGAAGTGGAAAGAGCTATGCGCTCGAGAGCCGCGTCTTGCTCAGCTTCGCCGCCTTGTGCGTCGCACCACTACCCCTGCGTCCACACTGCTTTTGATCGCAGAAAGCTGGGTACGTCACGCGGACCAGGATTTGCGGCACGCAGTGCTGCGCCAGGTCGATCGTCACGCGAACCGCATGGCCCGCTACGTCGGGCGGGCGCCGCTCGATGATCCCATGCCTCCGCAGATGAACGTCTTTCTCACCGTCCGCCAGATGTTGGCGGTGCGATGAATACGGTGGGCGGTCTCCAAGGGAATAACCCCGCAAGGGCGAACACCTTGGTCGGCCCTGTCCAGCCCGGTTTCGGGCCGCCCACTCTCACTCTCAAAGAAACAATGCTGACGCAGAAAGGACGGAAAATGGACACTTCTCGCAACGTGGTGACGTCATGAAGATCGTCTCCGCAACCGAACGCCTCGCACAGCGAGCGGGCATCAAAGGCATCATTGTCGGGCCTGCCGGCATCGGCAAGACCTCGCTGCTGCACACACTCGACCCTGACAAGACGTTGTTCGTCAACGCAGAAGCTGGCGAATTGTCGGTGCAGGAATGGACCGGCGACATGGTTCGTCTGCGTGCATGGCCTGACGCTCGCAACCTTGCCGCGATCGTCGGTGGTCCGAACCCAGCGTATGCACAGGATGAGAACTACAGCGCCGCACATCATGCCGCTGCCATCGAAGCACTCGGCGATGGATCGCTCGATAAGTACGAGACGATCTTCATCGACTCAATCACCGAGCTAAGCCGAGTTTGCTTTGCATGGGCAAAGCAGCAGCCTGACAGCTTTTCGGAAAAGACCGGGAAGCCTGACACGCGCGGCACGTACGGTCTGTTGGGCCGCGAGATGATCTCATGGCTCAAGCAGTTCCAGCATGCGCCTCGCGTCAACGTCTGGCTCGTCGGCCTGCTAAACGAAGTGAAGGACGACTTTGGACGCATCTCGCATGTGATGCAGGTCGAAGGCGCCAAGACCGCGCTCGAGGCACCAGGGATTACCGATCAGGTGATCTCCATGGTGCAGATGAAACCGGAAGAAGGCGAGTCCTATCGTGCCTTCGTCACGCACGCGATCAACCCGTGGGGCTACCCCGCCAAGGATCGCAGCGGTCGCCTCGACCTCATTGAGGAACCGCATCTGGGCAAACTGATGGCGAAGATCAGCGGCCCCGCAAAGTCGGCAAGCGAGCGCCTGAGCTACCAAACCGAAGCGCTCGCCGCCTAGCCCCCGAACGAATGGACAGGAGTTATTTATGAGCATGGATTTCAACGACGCTGAAAGCAACAGCGGCTTCGACATCATCCCGATCAACACGGTCGCTCCGATGATCATGACGATCCGTCCGGGTCGCGCTGGCGACGGTGGTTGGGAAACCAAGTCGAACACGTCCGACGTGACCTACCTGAACTGCGAATTCGTGGTGACCGGCGGGAAGTACCGCAACCGCAAGTTCTGGCAGAACATGGTGGTGAGCGGGGGCAAGACCGACGAGAACGGCAACTCCAAGGCGGGCAATATCACCCGTTCGACGCTACGCGGGATCCTTGAGAGCGCACGCAAGATCAACCCCGACGACATGAGCCAGGAAGCCAAGACCAAGCGCATTGTACAAGGTTACGGTGACTTCTCCGGCATCGAGTTTGTCGGCAAGATCGGCATCGAAAAGGGCACAGGTGGGTACGACGACAAGAACAAGCTTCTTGCCCCGGTGCCTGTGTCGTCGCCGCTTTATGCCTGCGAAGATAACGGGGCGAAGGCGTTCGGCAACGTCGCCGCCGGCGTGACCAACCAGGCTGCAGCCAAGGCATCCTCTGGCGCCCCTGCCTGGGCCCAGTGAAGTTCGAGCGCGTCTGCGGTTTCTGCGGAGATGCCTGGTGCGGCGGTTGGGGTTTCTCAATCCCGCACCAGGATATCGACCTCAAGTTCTGCGGACGCGCCTGCCTGCAAGCATGGGAGGCAAAAGTGTCGTTCAGCCATTTCGAAGTCGAAGCCATCGAGAAGATGCTCCCCGTCATGGGCCAATATGTCGCTGAAAGCGGCATCGGCGCCAAGGCGTTCAATGATTGCAGCCGCGATGAAATCCTCGGTCTGTTCGCCAGCACCGTGAAGACGTTCCGCACAGAGTTCCAGCAAGT
>Ga0182217_1000080_pt1 | contig 13684 bp, 10 predicted proteins | sample G5R1MG_18_FD_128395 | JGI IMG/M metagenome (GOLD analysis project Ga0182217, IMG submission 128395) | Switchgrass phyllosphere microbial communities from Michigan, USA - G5R4_NF_03OCT2016_LD1 MG | ecosystem: Host-associated > Plants > Phyllosphere > Phylloplane/Leaf | place: USA: Michigan... | reverse complement strand
GCGCACGATCCGATCGACGCATACAAGCTCGTCGTGCTGCCCGGCGCCTATATCATGGACGAGCCGACCGCAGCGGCGGTCCGCCGCTATGTCGCGGGCGGCGGCACCGTCGTGATGACCGGCTATTCCGCCAAGGCGGACGAGACCGGCAAATGGTTCGCGACGCCGCTGCCCGGCCGGCTGACCGACGTCTTCGGTCTGCGCACCAACGCCTTCTATCGCGCGCCGACGCCGCTCAAGGTGACGTTCGGCGGTGCGACGCTGACCGGTACGGACGGCTATTACGAGATCGTCGAACCGTCGACCGCGCGGCCGGTCGCGACCTTCGACGGGCTTGCGCAGCCCGCCCCGGCGATCACCGTCAACCGGTTCGGCAAGGGGCGCGCGATCTACCTGGCGGCGGCACCGCAGGCGGCGCTGCTCGGCCCGCTGGTCCGCTCGCTCTATGCCGATACCGGCGTGGTGGCCGGGCCGAAGACCCCCGCCGGGGTGGTCGCGCGCGTCGTCGAGGGGCGGACGATGTACGTCAACACCACGCCTGCGCCGATCGCGGTGCCGCTCGCCACGCCGGGCCGCGACGTCATCGCCGGCCGAGCGGTGGCGGGGACGCTGACGCTGGCGGGCTATGACGCGGCGCTCGTCGCGCCGACGCGCTAGCCCTGCGGTCTCCCGTCATCGAAACGCAACGCCGCTGTAGCCTATTCCGCGTCGCGGCGTATATCCGGGTCGGACCGCAACGGAGCGATATGACCGATGATGGAAGATCGCGAGACCCGGCGGCTGGCGGCGCTGGCGCGTTACGGGGTGATGGATACGCCGCGCGAAACCTCGTTCGACGAGATCGCGGCGCTCGCCGCGCGGCTGTGCGATGCGCCGATCGGGATCATCAACCTGATCGGCGACGGGCGCCAGTTCTTCAAGGCCGAGGTCGGGATCGGCGTGCGCGAGACGCCGCTCGAAACCTCCTTCTGCGCCAAGGCGATCCTCGAGGAGGACTTCCTGCTGGTCCCCGACGCGACGCGCGATGCGCGGTTCGCGGGCAATCCGCTGGTCACGGGCGAGGGGGGGCTGCGCTTCTATGCGGGGGCGCTGCTCAAGACCGACGAGGGGCTGCCGATCGGCACGCTGTGCGTCCTCGACCGCGAACCGCGCGACCTGACGCCGTTGCAGCAGGAGACGATCCGGGTCCTCGCGCATCAGGCGATGGCGCAGCTCGAACTGCGCCGCGCGCTTGCCGACCGGCAGCGCGAATATGAGGCGGCGCGCGCCAGCGAGGAGCGGCTGCGGCTGATCGTCGACAGCGCGCGCGACTATGCGATCCTGACGATCGACGAGGATCATCGCATCACCAGCTGGTCGGCGGGGGCGCAGGCGGCGTTCGAATGGAGCGCGGCGGAGGCGATCGGCCGCCGCTTCGACGATCTCTTCACGCCCGAGGACCGCGCCGCCGGCATGCCGCAGGCGGAGATCGCGCGCGCCTTCGCCGAGGGGTGCGCGCCCGACGTGCGCTGGCACGTGCGCGGCGACGGCACGCGCGTGTTCATGAACGGCACCACGCATCCGATGCTGACCAGCGGCGGCGAGGGCCCGCGCGGGCTGCTCAAGATCGCGCGCAACGAGACCGACCTGCGCCGCCAGTCCGACGATCTCGCCCGCACGCAGGCGGAGCTGATCGAGAGCGAGGCGCGGTTCCGCGCGTTGTTCAACGCGATCGACGACGGGTTCTGCATCATCGAATTCTTCGACGGCCCGCACGGTCCGCTCAGCGATTACGTCCATCTCGAGGCCAATCCCGGCTACGAGCGGCATACCGGCATCGCCGATATCGTCGGCCGGACGCTGCGCGATCTGGCGCCGGGCGAGGCGGACGACTGGATCGCGCTCTACGGCACGGTGCTGCACGCCGGCGAGCCGTTGCGCTTCGAACGGTATTTCGAGACCGCGGGCCGCTTCATCGAAGTGTCCGCGAGCCGTGTCGAGCCGGCGAGCCGGCGGCAGGTGTCGGTGCTGTTCCGCGACGTCACCGCGCGCAAGGCGGCCGAGGCGGCGATGCGCGCCAACGAGGCGCTGGCGCGCGAGAATATCCAGCGCGTCCAGCTCGCGCTGTCCGCCGGTGCGATCGTCGGCACGTGGCTATGGGACCTGCCGAGCGATCGCTTCACGGTGGACGAGGGGTTCGCCCGCGCCTTCGGCATCGATCCCGCGCTGGGCCGCGACGGGCTCAGCCTCGAACAGGTGGTGGCGACGGTGCACCCCGACGACCGGCAGGGGCTCGCCGAGGCGATCAACGAGGCGATCGTGCGCGGCGGCGCCTATGCGCATCAATATCGCGTCCGCCGCGCCGACGGCCGCTATTACTGGATCGAGGCGAACGGCCGCGTCGATCATGGTCCGGACGGCACGCCGCTGAGCTTCCCCGGCGTCGTGCTCGACGTCGAGGAGCGGCGCTCGGTCGAGGAGGAGCGCGACCGCGCCACCGCCGCGTTGCGCGCGCTCAACGAGACGCTCGAACAGCGCGTCGCCGAGCGGACCGCCGAGCTGATGGCCGCCGAGGAGCAGTTGCGCCAGTCGCAGAAGATCGAGGCGGTCGGCCAGCTGACCGGCGGCGTCGCCCACGATTTCAACAATCTGCTCACCGTGATCCGTGGCTCGGTCGACCTGCTGCGCCGGCCCAATATCTCCGAGGAGCGGCGCGTCAAATATATCGCCGCGATCTCCGACACCGCCGATCGCGCCACCAAGCTGACCAGCCAGCTGCTCGCCTTCGCGCGGCGGCAGGCGCTGAAGGCCGAGGTGTTCGACGTCGCCGACAGTATCGCCGGCGTCCGCGACATGCTCGCGACGCTGAGCGGATCGCGCATCCAGATCGACGTCGCCGTCCCGCCGCGCGGCTTTCCGGTCCGCGCCGATCGCAGCCAGTTCGACACCGCCTTGGTCAACATGGCGGTCAATGCGCGCGACGCGATGCACGGCGAGGGCGTGCTGACGATCACCGTCGCCGAGGTCGACGGCATCCCGGCGGTGCGTTCGCACCCCGCGGTCCCCGGCCGCTTCATCGCGGTGTCGATCCACGACACCGGATCGGGCATCGCCCCCGACCAGATCGATCGCATCTTCGAACCCTTCTACACCACCAAGGGCGTCGGCCACGGGACCGGACTGGGGCTGAGCCAGGTGTTCGGCTTCGCCAAGCAATCGAGCGGCGACGTCGTAGTCGAGAGCGTGATCGGCGAAGGCTCGACCTTCACGCTCTACCTGCCGACCGCGACCGGGCCGCTGGGCGACGACCGGATCGCCACCGACGGCGGCGCGATGCCGCTGGCGCGCGGGGCGTCGATCCTGGTGGTCGAGGACAATGAGGAGGTCGGTTCGTTCGCGATCCAGGCGCTGCGCGAGCTCGGTTATGCGACCACGCTGGCGGTCGACGCGGCGAGCGCCCTGGTCGAGCTGGCGCGGGCGGATGCCTTCTACGACCTCGTCTTTTCCGACGTCGTCATGCCCGGCATGTCGGGCATCGAACTCGAACGCGAGGTGCGCAGCCGCTATCCCGGCCTGCCGGTGGTGCTGACCAGCGGCTACAGCAGCGTGCTCGCCGAGCAGGACAGCCACGATTTCGAGATCCTGCGCAAACCCTATTCGCTCGACGAACTCGCCCGCGTCCTCGCCCGCGCCTCGGCGCAGGCGCGGCCGGCGGAAACGGATGCCTGATATGGTCAAGACCACCGACGAACTCGCGCTGATGCGTATTTCGGGGCAATTGCTCGCCTCGGTGTTCGAGATGCTCGACGGGCAGGTGCTCGCCGGCATGTCGACGCTCGCGGTCAACGATCTGGTCGAACGGTTCATCACCGTCGATCTGGCCGCGCGGCCGGCGAGCAAGGGCCAATATGGCTTCGCCTATGTGCTCAACTGTTCGATCAACGAGGTCGTGTGTCACGGCGTCCCCGATGCCGACACGATCATCCGCGACGGCGACATCATCAACCTCGACATCACGCTGGAGAAGAACGGCTTCATCGCCGATTCGAGCAAGACCTACATGGTCGGCGCGGTGCCGGCGGCGGCCCGGCGGCTGGTGCGGGTGACGCAGGAGGCGATGTGGCGCGGCATCACGCAGGTGCGCCCCGGCGCGCATCTCGGCGATATCGGTGCGGCGATCGAGCGCCATGCCCGCACCAACGGCTATTCGGTGGTGCGCGACTATTGCGGCCACGGCATCGGCCGCGAGATGCACGAGGAGCCGCAGGTGCTGCATTTCGGCCGGCCCGGCCGCGGCGTCGCGCTGCGCGAGGGCATGGTCTTCACGATCGAGCCGATGCTCAACCAGGGCGGGCGCAGCGTCGTCACCGGCGACGACGGCTGGACGGTGGTGACGCAGGACGGCAGATTGTCGGCGCAGTTCGAACATACCGTCGCGGTGACCGCGACCGGGGTCGAGGTGCTGACGCTGCGCCGTGACGAAACCGCACCGGGACGGCGCAACCGCTGAAGGCACCGCGCGGCCTTCCCTTGGGGCCGCCGATCATTATAGGTTCGGGGCGCAATCCCTCGATTGGTTAGTCCGATGCCCAAGCCCCCGACGCGCAGATCCATGACCACCGACGCGGGTCGCGAGGCGCCGGCCAACGACCGGTTGTACCAGCGGCTCGCGCGGCGATTGTTCGAACAGCTCGCCTCGGGCGATTTCGCGATCGGCGACCGCCTGCCCGCCGAGCGCGAACTGGCGATCGATTATGGCGCCAGCCGCCCCGCGGTGCGCGAGGCGCTGATCGCGCTCGAGGTGCAGGGGTTCATAGAGGTGCGCGTCGGCTCGGGCGCCTATGTCTGCCGCCTGCCCGGGCAGGGCGAGGAGCCGGGCTTCGCGATCACCGCCTTCGAGCTGACCGAGGCGCGGCTGCTGTTCGAAGGCGAGGCGGCGGCGCTCGCCGCGCTGCATATCACCGATGCGCAGATCGAACGGCTCGACGGGCTGGTCGCGGCGATCGCCACCGAGAATCTGCGTTCCGACGTCACCGAGGAGGCCGATCGCGATTTCCACCTGACCATCGCCGCGGCGACGCGCAACGCCGGCGTGGTGCGGACGATCGAGGATATGTGGCACCTGCGCTCGACCTCGCCGGAATGCGCTTTGCTCCACGCCAAGGCGCGCGACGCCAAGGTGCGGCCGGTCGTCGCCGAACATGCCGCGATCGTCGAGGCGCTGCGCGCGCGCGACGCGGCCGGCGCGCGCGCCGCGATGCGCGCGCATCTGACCGCGGTGATGGACCACCTGCTGTTCACCACCGAGGAGCTCGCGGTCGAGGAGGCGCGCCGGTCGCTCGCCGATACGCGCCAGCGCTACGGTGCGGCGTTCAGCATGTAAGCGGGCTCAGGCGCTGCGATATGCCCCCGGCGCGAGGTCGGCGAGCGTCCAGTCGCCGATCCGCCAGCGCACCAGCCGCAGTGTCGGATGGCCGACCGCCGCGGTCATCCGTCGGACCTGGCGGTTGCGACCCTCGGTGATCGTCAGCCGCAACCAGCAATCGGGGATGCTCGCGCGATAGCGGATCGGCGGGTCGCGCGGCCAGAGCGCGGGATCGTTGATCCGCTCGGCCGCGGCGGGGCGGGTCGGGCCGTCGTTGAGCGTGACGCCGCGACGCAACCGGTCGAGCGCCGCCGCATCGGGCTCGCCCTCGACCTGCACCAGATAGGTCTTGGGGAGTTTGAAGCGCGGATCGGCGATGCGCGCCTGCAACCGGCCGTCGTCGGTGAGCAGCAGCAGCCCCTCGCTGTCGCGGTCGAGCCGCCCCGCCGGATAGACGCCGGGCCGGTCGATATAGTCGGACAGCGTCGCGCGCGTCGTCGGCGATCCGCGATCGGTGAACTGGCTGAGCACGTCGAACGGCTTGTTGAAGAGGAGCAGGGTCATCGTCCGCCGGGCCTTACAGACGGGATCGCCAGCCGGAAACGGGTCGGCGGTCCCGGTTCGAGCGTCAGCGCCCCGCCATGCGCCAGCGCGATCTGCCGCGCGAGGCTGAGGCCGACGCCGGTGCCGTCGGGCTTGGTGGTGTGGAAGGGGCGGAAGATGCGCCCGATCTGGTCGGCGGCGACACCGTTGGCGTGATCCTCGATGTCGATCGTCAGCATCGCCGCGTCGTGCCGCGCGACGAGCGCGACCGCGCGCCGGTCGGTCGCCGCCACCGCCTCGGCCGCGTTCTGGAGCAAGGCCCATACCGCCTGGCTGATCTGGTCGCGGTCGAGCGGCCATGATCCCGGCGCGGCGTCGAGGGTCAGCGTCACCTGCGGCCAGCGCCCGGCGAACAGCCGTGCGAGATCGTCGGCGAGGTCCTCGATCCGTACCGGCCGGCGCAACGGCTCGGGCAGGCGGGCGAGCGCGCGATAGGCTTCGGTGAATCGCTGCAACCCCTCCGCGCGCCGGGCCAGCGTGGCGAGGATCTCGCGCAGCAGCGCGGGATCGACCGTTTGCGCGTCGAGCGCCGCGACGCCGCTTTCGGCGAGCGAGGCGATCGGCGCGAGGCCGTTGAGCAGTTCGTGGCCGAGGACATGGATCATCTCGGCGGTCGCGCGCGCCTCGGCGACGCGTTCCTCCTGCTCGACGTCGATCAGCGCGGCGACCATGGGGCCGTCCTCGCGACCGGTCAGCAGCACGCGGTCGACGCGCCACTGGCGCCCCTCGTGGCGGATATGACGCGCAGCGGGGTCGGCGAGGCCGGCGGGGATGGGCAGCACGCGATCGTCGCTGGCGAACAGCCGGCGCGCGGCGCGGTTGAGCACGCGGACGCGGCCCGTCTCGAGCCCCAGCATCGGCGTCGGCGCGGCATCGAGCAGCAGGCGGTTGGCGACCGGATCGGGGTCGACGGCCGCGGCGCCGCTCCGCGGTGCCGCGGGCGACGCGGTCGACAGCCACAGGTTGAGCGTCGCCAACCACAAGCCGGCGAGCGTCGCGCCGGCGAACGAGCCCCACAGGCCCCGCTGCCATGCGACCGTCGCCGCCGCGCCGCAGAGCGCCAGCGCGATGCCGGCGAGGATCGCCCGCACGCCGCTATAGCCCATAACGCGCCATCCGCCGGTAGAGCGCGCCGCGGCTCAGCCCGAGTGCGGTGGCGGCATGCGTGACGTTGTGGTGATGTTCGCGCAGCGCCGCCTCGATCATCGCGCGCTCCGCATCGGTGAGGTCGAAGCTCGCCTCGGCAGCCGGCACCGCCACCGGCGCGGCGGCGGGCGGCGTCAGCGCCGCCGCATCGATGACGTCGCCCTCGGTAAGCAGCGCGGCGCGTTCGATCGCCAGCGCGAGGCCGCGCACCTCGTCGGGCCAGCGCGTCGTTCGCACCAGCGTCTCCGCCGCCTCGCTCAGCCGGGCGGGGGCGCGGCCGAACCGTTCGGTCGCGGCGCGCAGGAAATGGCGCGCGAGCAGCACCGCATCGCCCTCGCGCGCGGCGAGCGGCGGGATCGCCACCTCGACGGTGGCGATCCGCCGCCGCAGCGCCGGCCCGAGCGCGACGACGCCCTCGACGATCGCGATGCAGCGTGCCGCGGGCGGCAGCAGGTCGAGCAGCCGCTCCTGCGCGATGCCGTCGAGCGTGTCGGCATGGCGCAGCACGATCGTCTCCGTCGGCTCGGCGAGCCGGTGCCATGCGCCGCCATCGCGCAGATCGATGCGCAGCGGCCGGTTGCCGGCGTCGCCCGATGCGGCATGAAGCACCTGCGCCGCCAGATTGCGGCCGCTGCCGGGCGGGCCGCTGATCGCGACGCTGGCGGCGGTCGGCGCGATGCGGCGGATCAGCGCGCGCAGCGCGTGCATCGCCGCGCTGTCACCGAGCAGCAGCGGCGGCGCGTCGCCCGACGGCGCACCGACGCGCCCGGCCGGGGCAGGGGCGCCGCGCGCGATCGCCGCCTCGACCTTGGCGACGAGTTCTGCATTGCGCCACGGTTTCATCGCGAAGTCGCGTGCGCCCGCCTGCATCGCCGCGACGGCGATACGGATGCCGCTATGCGCGGTGATGACGACGATGCAGGCGGCGGGATCGTCGGCGACGATCCGTCGGAGGCACGCCAGCCCCTCCTCGCCGTCCGCCCGGCCGGCGCTGAAGTTCATGTCGAGCAGGATCGCGTCGTAGCGCGCCCGCGCCAGTCGCGAGAGCGCCTCTTCCGGATCGGCGGCGGTATCGAGCCGGTGACCGGCGAGTCGAAAGGCGATTTCCATCGCGCCGGCGACCGATGGATTGTCGTCGATCAACAGGATTGACGCGCCCGCGGAGCGTCCATTTGCGGACACTGCGTCCGCCGCCGGACGGTCGGGATCGTGCGCGTCTTCAAAAAGTCGTTCTATCATAGTGGTTTAGGCTTTCGGGCGATCATCGGCGACACTGTTCGCATGATGACCGAACCGACCGTACACGCAACCGCCTCGCCGGGCATCGGCATGGATCGCCGCGTGGCACGCCCGGCGCGGCCGTGGTGGCGGCGGCGCGCGACGCTGATCGCCGTCGCGGCGGTGATCGGTGCCGTGTTGCTGTGGCGGCTGCTGCCCGCGGCGGGCTCGACCGATATCGCCGCGGGCACGATCGAGACGGGCGAGGTGACGCGCGCGCCCTTTGCCGATTACCTGCCCGTCCGCGCCACCGTCGCGCCGAAGGTGACGACGCTGGTCGGCGTGCTCGCCGGCGGGCAGGTCGAGACGCTGCTGGTGCAGGACGGTGCGATGGTCGCCGCGGGCCAGCCGCTCGCCCGCCTCGCCAATCCCGAATTGCGACTCGAGGTGCTGACGCGCGAGGCACAGATCGCCGGCCAGCTGGGCGACGTATCGGGGCAGGACCTGTCGATCGAGCGCAACCGGCTCGATCGCGCCGGCCAGCTCGCCCAGGCCAATTACGATCTCATCAAGGCGCGGCGCGAACTCGCGATCCGCCAGCAGCTCTTCGACAAGGGCATCGTCTCCGACGCCGGGGTGCGCAGTTTCGCCGAGGCCGCCGCCTATCAGGAGAAGCGCGTCGCGCAGCTCCAGTCGGGCGGCGCGGCGGAGGCGCGGATCACCGCCTTGCAGGAATCGCGGCTCGCCGACACGCGCAGCCGGCTGTCGGGCAATCTTGCGATGGTGCGCGCCGGGCTCGACGCGCTGGTGATCCGCGCGCCGGGCGGCGGCCGGCTGACCAACTTCACGCTCCAGCCCGGACAGACGCTGAAACCGGGCGACCCCGCCGGTCAGGTCGACAGCGAGGGTGCGTGGAAATTGCAGGCGGACGTCGACGAATATTATCTCGGCCGCGTCGCCGTCGGCCAGCCCGCGACCGCGGGCGGCGCGCGCGCGACGGTGAGCAAGGTGCTGCCCGCGGTCAAGGACGGGCGGTTCCGCGTCGAGCTGGGCTTCGTCGGCACCGCGCCCGCCGGCCTCAACCGGGGCCAGACGATCGACATCCGCATCACGCTGGGCAGCACCCGGCCGGCGCTGGTCGTGCCGGTCGGCAGCTGGCTGGATGCGGGCGGCGCATCCGCCTTCGTCCTCGACGCCGACGGCGCGCATGCCCGCCGCCGCGCGATCCGGACGGGGCGGCGCAACCCCGAGCAGGTCGAGATCCTGTCCGGCCTCGCCGTCGGCGAGCGCCTCGTCACCTCCAATACGTCGGCCGTGAAGGGCGACATCCTCAACATCCGCTGAAAGGACCGATCGTGATCCGCCTCGAGAATATCCAGCGCCGCTACGTCTCCGACGAGGTCGAGACGACCGCGCTCCACGATATCGACCTGCACGTCGCCGCGGGCGAGTTCGTCGCGATCATGGGGCCGTCGGGCTGCGGCAAGTCGACGTTGCTCAACACGCTCGGCACCGTCGATCGCCCCACGGGCGGCCGATATCTGTTCGGCGAGCGCGACCTGGCGGCGCTCGACGAGGCGGCGCTGGCGCGCTTCCGCGGCGAGACGCTGGGCTTCGTCTTCCAGAGCTTCAACCTGATCGACGAGCTGACGATCGAGGAGAATGTCGCGCTCGGCCTCGCCTATCGCAAGGATGCCGGCGACCGGCGCGCGCGGGTCGCTGCGGCGATGGACAAGGTCGGCATCGCGCATCGCGCGCGCCATTATCCGCACCAATTGTCGGGCGGCCAGCAGCAGCGCGCGGCGATCGCGCGCGCGATCGTCGGCAATCCGAAGCTCATCCTCGCCGACGAGCCGACCGGCAATCTCGACACCGCCAATGGCGAGCAGGTGATGAACATCCTCGCCGGCCTCAACGCCGAGGGCGCGACGATCGTGATGGTCACCCACTCCCCCAGTCACGCCGACATGGCGAAGCGCCGCATCGACATGCTCGACGGCCGTATCGTCGCCAGCGCCGCGCGCGCGATCTGACCCACTTCTCAGAAGGACCCCAGCCATGCACCGTTTCCTGCTTGCCGCACTGTTCGCCGGCCTCGCCACCGCGGCGATCGCCCAGTCCGATGCCGGCCCGCGCCGCTTCGCGGTCACCGGCTTCGACACGATCGATCTGACCGGCGCGGATTCGATCCGGGTGCTGCCCGGCGCGACGCCGTCGGTGGTTGCCGAGGGCGACCCGCGCGCGGTCGCCGCGCTGGCGATCGAGGTGCGCGACGGGACGCTGCGCGTCGGCCGGAAACCCGGCAACTGGCACGACGAGGGCGCGCGGATCACGGTGACGATGCCGCACCTGCGCGCCGCGCGCATCTCGGGATCGGGCGCCATCCGCGTCGGCGCGGTCGCCGGCCGCGACTTCACCGGCACGATCTCCGGGTCGGGCGCGCTCGCCGTCACCGATCTCGACGCCGAGACCGCGCGCTTCGCGCTGCCAGGGTCGGGGACGATCACCGCCGCCGGGCGTGCGACGCGCGTCGGCATCGCGCTCGACGGATCGGGACGGATCGACACGCGCGCGCTCGCAACGCCTGCGGTGCGGGTGACGATGGGCGGCGCGGGCACGGTCGCCGCGACCGCGACGCGCACCGCCGACGTCGCCGCGGGCGGCTCGGGCAGCATCCGCGTCACCGGCGGCGCGCACTGCGCGGTCCGCAACAGCGGCACCGCCAGCGTCCGCTGCGGCTGACGCCTCGACCCGGACCGCCACCATGCCCCGCTCCCCTTCGTCCCGCCGCACACGCGAACTCTTCGCCGCGATGCTGGCGGCGGGAGTCGCCGCCGTGCTGCTCGCCGGCGTCCGCGTCGATGCGGCGCGGGTCGCGGTGCGCGGGTCGATCACCGCCTTCGGCCATGCCGGCCATCTCGCGATCGATATCGGCGGCAATGGCCATGCCCGCATCGTCGCCGGGATCGCGCCCGTCCGCCTGCCGCTTCCCTCTTCTCCTGTGACGGACCCCTCGTGATGAACCGTTTCGCCCTGCTGTCGCTGTACCGCTCGCTCACCCGTCACAAGCTCTACGCCGCGCTCAACATCGGCGGGCTGGCGGTGGGGATCGCGGTGTTCCTCGTCCTTGGCCTCTACGTGCGGTTCGAGACCAGCTACGAAAAGTGGCTGCCGAATTACGACAGGATCTATCTGGTCGAGACGGTGTGGAATATCTCCGGCAGCCCGTTCAACGGGCCGTCGCCACAGACGATGGGCGGCCTGCTCGACCAGATTCGCGAGGATTTTCCCGGTACGGTCGGCACGCGATTGAATGGCGGCAAGGGCGGTGGCAGCGTGCTGCGCAACGGCGTCGCGACGCGCGAGGACGTGGCGCAGGTCGATCCGGGCTTCTTCGACGTCTTCGACCTGCCGATGGTGCGCGGCGACGGGCGGCAGGGTCTGTCGACGCCGACCGGTGCGCTGATCAGCGAGACGCTCGCCAAGACCTATTTCGGCAGTAGCGATCCGATCGGCCAGTCGATGACGATCGTCGGCGAGGCGCCGGTGCAATATCGCGTCACCGGCATATTCCGCGATCTGCCGGCGAATACCGAACAGCAATTCACGATCCTGATCCCGCTGCCCAAAACTCCGCGCAATTATCAGTGGACACATTGGGGCAGCACGGCGCTGAGTACATATCTGCGCTTCGACACCCCCGCGGCGGCGCGGGCGTTCGAGCAGAAGATGCCAGCCTTCGTCGATCGTCGTGCCGGCAACGATATGGGGCCGAAAGCATCGCGTTCGATCGCCATCGCGCTCGAGCCGTTGACCCGGACGCATCTGTCGCCCGGTGTAGGTTCGGGTACGAAGCTGACCGTCGTTACCCTGGGTCTGGTCGGGCTGCTCACGCTGCTGATCGCGGTGGTCAATTACGTCAATCTCGCCACCGCGCGTGCCGGCCTGCGTGCGCGCGAGGTGGCGATGCGCAAGGTGCTCGGCGCGGATCGCGCCGCGCTGATCCGCCAGTTCCTCGGCGAGGCGGTGTTGACCGTCGCGGTCGCCGCGCTGCTCGGGCTGATCCTTGCCGAATTGGGATTGCCACTGGTCAATGCCGCGGGCGGGCTGGCGCTGACCATTCCCTATGCGATCGTCGTCCCGGCGCTGGTCGCACTGGTCGTCGTCACCGGGATCGCCGCGGGCTTCTATCCGGCGGTGCTGCTCGCACGCTTTCCCGCGGCGGCGGTGCTCGCCTCGGCGCGCGCGCCGGGCGGCGGTCGCGCGGGGACGCGGACGCGCGAGGCGCTGGTCGTCTTCCAGTTCGGCCTCGCCATCGCCTTCATGATCGGCACCGCGGTGCTGGTCGCGCAGACGCGCTACGTTCGTAGCGCCGATGTCGGTTTCGATCGTCAGGGGCTTATCATCGTGCCGTCGCTGGCGAGCGATCAGATCGGCCCTGCGCGCGCGCGTGAAATGCTCGCCGCATTTCGCGCCGTACCCGGCGTTACCGGCATCGGCATTGCCAATGCGGCCGTTGGCGGCAGTGGCAGTACCAGTGCCGACAACGTTCCCCTGCCGGGCGTCGCAGGGCCGGGGCCATCGTTGAACTGGGTGGACGTGGGGCCGGGCTTCTTCGAATCACATGGCGTCCGTGCGATCGCCGGGCGCCTGTTCGACGACGCGCACCGTGCCGACGACCGGAGCAAGAGCAACCTCGCGAAAGGGGTCAACATCATCATCAGCCGCAGGGCGGTGCCGACGCTTGGCTTCCGGACGCCGGAGGAGGCCATCGGCAAGACGGTCGGCGGCGATCGCCCGCGGACGATCATCGGCGTCGTTCCCGATATGCGGTTCAATTCGCCCCACGATCCGATCGCCGCAACCTATTATTACTACACCGCGGAAGCCCCCTCTTACACCACGGTCGCGTCGCTGCGGGTGACCGGGGACCCCCGCCCGGTGCTGGCGCGCGTGCGCACGATATGGCAGCGGATGGCGCCGCAGGTACCCTTCGCGGGCAAGACCGCCGACGAACGCCTTGCGCGCTTTTACGAAGCCGACGACCGCGCGACCCGCCTGTTCGGCATCGGCGCGGGTCTTGCCGTGCTGATCGGCTGCGTCGGGCTCTGGGGGCTCGCCTCGTTCAATACGCAGCGGCGGGTCAAGGAGATCGGCATCCGCAAGACGCTCGGCGCCTCGTCCGGCGATATCGTGCGGCTGCTCGTCGGCCAGTTCCTGCGGCCGGTGCTGATCGCCAATCTCGTCGCCTGGCCGCTCGCCTATGTCGCGATGCGGACGTGGCTGGCGGGGTTCGACGACCGGATCGCGCTGTCGCCGCTCTATTTCCTCGGCGCGAGCCTGCTCGCCACCGCAATCGCGGTGCTCACCGTC
>Ga0182217_1000079_pt1 | contig 13725 bp, 8 predicted proteins | sample G5R1MG_18_FD_128395 | JGI IMG/M metagenome (GOLD analysis project Ga0182217, IMG submission 128395) | Switchgrass phyllosphere microbial communities from Michigan, USA - G5R4_NF_03OCT2016_LD1 MG | ecosystem: Host-associated > Plants > Phyllosphere > Phylloplane/Leaf | place: USA: Michigan... | reverse complement strand
TCGACGCCGTCGCCCGCCTCGGTCACCGCATAGCCCGCGCCGGTCAGCGCGATGCGGATCGCCATGCGCAGGCTGGCGCTGTCGTCGACGGTAAGAATGGACGCAGTCATTGGGGCAGTGCTCCGTGGAACCAGAAATCGATATCGGCGGGGGTCGCGGCGGTCAGGAAGCCGGCGCGATCGAGCAGCGTCGTCAGCGCCGGCGTGGCGGGCGCGGCGAGCGACAGCACGCAATCGGCGCGCACCGCCTCGCGACGCGCCGCCTCGACCAGCTGGATCAGGCTGACGTCGGCACGGGTCGCCGCGGCAAGGTCGAGCTCCACCGCCGGATGATCGGCAATGGCATCCCTCATCTGTTCGGCGATCGCGCCGATGGTCTTCATGCACGCGTCTTCGCCAAGCACCATTTGCATGGTTGCCATAGGGATGAGCCTCGCTCTGCTTTGCGAAAGGTTTCGCCGGGATCGCGATGTTCCATGCCGGTGACGGCACGACATCGTCTCGTAAGCGATATGTCAGAAATGGTTTTAAAAGACGTTAATATCGGTCCGCGGAAATCAACTTATCGGTGTGATTTCGGCAAAATGAGTAATTAATGCGTGCAGGCGGAATCGACAGGCAGTGACCCGAAGATACGGTCGACTTACGCCGTCGGTACATCGGCCTCAGGCGGGGTCGGCGACGATCAGCCCTCGTTCGTAATCGGCGCGCAGGCGCGTCTTGTCGATCTTGCCGGTGGCGGCGAGCGGCATCGTCGCGACGGTGGCGACGCGATCGGGAATCCACCAGTCGGCGACCCTGCCGCGCAAGAGATCGAGCAACGCCTTGCGGTCGCTCGCGCCCTCGATCACCAGTACCGGGCGCTCGCCCCAGCGCGGATCGGGCCGCGCGATCACCGCGACATGCCGGACCGAGGGATGCGCACCGACGATCGCCTCGATCTCGGCGGGGTTGATCCATTCGCCGCCCGACTTGATGAGGTCCTTGGCGCGGCCGCAGATGGTGAGATTGCCCGCCGCGTCGATCGTCGCGAGATCGCCGGTGTCGAAATAGCCCTCGGCATCGAGCGCATCGGCGTCGGCGCCGAAATAGCGGTCGAGCACGCTCGCCCCTCTCACCTTGAGATAACCGAGCGTCCCGCGCTGGTCGGCGAGCGTGGCGCCGTCCGCATCGGTCAGCTTGAGGTCGACGCCGACCGGCGGCCGGCCCGCCGAGCCGGACGGCCCCGGTGCGGCGCCGGCGGGGGCGATCGTGCCGACCGGCGACAATTCGGTCATTCCCCAGCTCGTCTGGATCTGCGCACCGAGCCGCGTCCGCAGCCGGTCGAGCAGGGCATCGGCGCAATTCGACCCGCCGATGACGATGCGTTCGAGCGTGGGCAAATCCTCGCCGGTGCGATCGAGATGGTCGGCCAGCGCCAGCCACACCGTCTGCACCCCGACCGCGACCGTGACGCCTTCGGCGCGGATCAGCCGCGCGAGGCTGGCGCCGTCGAGATGGCGGCCGGGCAGCACGAGCTTCGTCCCCGCCGCCGGCGCCGCGAAGGGCAGGCCCCAGCCGTTGGCATGGAACATCGGCACCGCGAGCAGCAGCGTGTCGCGCGCGGTGATGCCGATCGCATCCGCCTGCAACGCGCGCAACGTATGGAGATAGTTGGACCGGTGCGTGTAGAGCACGCCCTTCGGCCGCCCCGTCGTCCCCGACGTATAGCAGAGGCCGGCGGGTGCGTGCTCGTCGAACGCGCCCCAGCGCGCCGGCGCGCCGCGCGTCGCAAGCAGCGCCTCGAACGCGATCGTGCCCGGCGGCGCAGCGGCGTCGGACTCGCCGTCGAGCACGATGACGTGGCGCACGCCGGGACAATGCGGCAGCACCTGCCCCATCAGCGGCATGAGATCGGTCGCGACGGCGAGGATGCGGTCGTCCGCCTCGACGATCATCGCGGCGAGCTGCGCCGGGGTCAGCCGCGGGTTGAGCGTATGGCACACCCCGCCCGCGCCCATCACGCCATAATAGACCTCCAGGTGATGCGGGGTGTTCCACGCCAGCGTGCCGACGCGATCCCCCTGCCCCATGCCGAGCGCAGCCAGCGCCCCCGACAGCCGGTTGGCGCGGTCGTGCAGCCCGGCATAGCCGATCCGCGCGACCGCCGCGCCCTTCTCCGCCCAGATCACCTCATGGTCGCCGAACCATTTGGCGGCATGGGTGAGGAAGGTGTCGACCGTCAGTGCGAAGCTCTGCATGTCAGAAGGCCTTCAGGACCTTCAGCCCATATTGCCGCGGCGCGCCCGCGAAATAGAGGCCGCTGTTGAGCGCCGCGGGATAATGCTGGTCGGTCAGGTTGGTGGCATAAGCGGTGACGGTGACCGTGCCGCGATTGTAGGCGAGCTGCGCGTTGACGATGTCGCGCGCGACGAGCCGGTCGCCGAGCGATGCGTCCTGGAACAGCGTCGCCCATTGCGGCGCGATATGGCCGTAATTGGCGCGCGGCGTCAGCGTCGCGCCGCCGCCGAGCGCGATCTCGTAACTGGCACCGAGGTTGAACGTGAAATTGGGTGCGTAGCTCTGGTCGACGCCGGTCAGGTTGCGGCACGAGGTGCTCGCCGGACCGGTATTGATGTTGCACGCCGCCACCGCGGCGATGCGCGGGTCGGTGGCGAAGAAGGTGCCGAGTTCGCTGTGCAGCACGTTCATGCCGACGTCGAAGGTCAGCGCGCCGACCTTGACGTCCGCCTCCGCCTCGAATCCGTAGATCTTGGTCTTGCCGGGCACGTTGACCTGCAACCCGAAGACCGGGATCGTCGGATTGCCGATCGTCACCTGGAACTTCTCGTAATCGTTATAGAAGGCACTCACCGTCGTATGGATGCGGCGGTCGAGGAAAGCGGCCTTCCAGCCGGCTTCGTAGGAGGTCACCTCCTCGGCACCGAAGGGCGCCGGATTGCCGAGGCCGACCGGCACGTTGAGCCCGCCCGGCTTGAACCCGGTGGCGACGAAACCGTACAGATAATGGTCGCGGCCGACCTCCCAGCCGAGCGACGCCTTGTAGGAAAAGTCGTTCGACCGCGTCTCCTGCTCGGCGACGATCGGCGCGCCATATTGCAACACGTCGATATCGTTGCGGCTGCGGCTCGCGGTATAGCGGCCGCCGACCTCCAGCTTGAGCTTGGGCGTGATGACGAAGCCGATCTGGCCGAAGGCGGCGAGCGAGCGATTGGGGTTGATCCCCTGCAGGCGATATTCGGTGAGCGGATTGCCGAGCGGCGCGCCGATGACGAACTGATAGGGCGCGAGGAATTCGTATCTGTTCCACAACCCGAACACGCCGAGCAGATAGGTGAGCCGCTTGTTGTCCGGCGAGATCAGCGTCAGCTCCTGCGAATATTGCCGCTCGTCGACGCTGTCGTAGAAGGTGCGGTTGGCGGTCGCCGTGCCGTCGAGATCGGAGCGATACATCGTATTGCCCTTGGCATAGGCGCTGACCGAACGGATCTGCAGGCCGCCGTCGAATTCGTAATTCACGCGCAGGATGGTGCGGTAGAATTTGTCGCGCGCCGCCTGCGGCGAATTGGCGGTGATGTCGAACAGATCGCGGTAATTCGGGTTGGGCGTCGTGCTGCCGATCGGCAGGACGCGCGACTGATTGGTGAACGGGCTGGCCGGATAGGCCCCCATGTCCAGATAGTCGACATCGGTCTTCGACAGGATCGAGAGCTGCGAACTTGGCTTCCACAACAGGCTGAACCGGCCGGCAAGCTGACGGACGTCGCCGTTGTTGCCGGTGTATTTGGCGCCGCCGGGACCGGTGATGTCGTAGAAGCCGTCGCGCCGCTGGCCATAGACCGCGAAGCGCGCCGCGACCGTCTCGCTTACCGGGATGTTGACCGCACCCTGCACGCCGACGTCGGCGTAATTGCCGGCATTGGCGTTGATATAGCCGCGATAGCCGCCGCCGATGATCGGATCGTTGCTGTTGACGAACACCGCGCCACCGGTCGCGTTCTGGCCGACGATCGTCCCCTGCGGCCCGCGCAGGATCTGGATATTGGCGACGTCGTAATAGGGCTCCTGCTGGAAATAGCCGGGGAAGGTCGGGGCGCCGTCGCGATAGGTGATGACCCCGGTCGCGGTCTGCGTGTTATGCTCGCCCTTGCCGATGCCGCGGACGTTGAAGTCGATGCCCTGGCCGAAATTGTTGACGACGACGCTGGGCGTGGCGAATTGCAGCGCATCGACGCTGGCGACGCCCTTGTTGGCGAGGTCGGTGCCCGACAGGACCGAGCCCGACAGCGGCGTCGTCTGGAGATTCTCGTTGCGGCGGCGCGCGGTGACGATGATCTCGCCCTGTTCGGGCGCGGGGCTTTCAGCCTGTTCGGTCGACGCCCCCGGATCGGCGGGCGGCGTCTGCGCGATCGCGCCCCCGCTCCACAGCAGGGCCATCGCAGACACACCGAGCCAGCACGCACGCAGCCGCATAATCCTCTCCTCCGTCACGACGCTCTCCGGCGCCAGCGACGCGATTCGTGCCCCAAAGCCGGTTGACGTGCAAGTTTAATTCTCTTGCGAGTGAGGATCGTGGAAAGGCCCCGCATCCGGTTTGTTGCCGCCGTGGCGGTTGCGGGACCGCGACCGTCGTCTATGTCGGGGGCTCGTCGGCCATAGGGAGCAAGGTTTGGAATCCGTCTCGATCGTTTTGTTTCTGCTGCTCGCGGTGGTGCTGAGCGGCGCGGTGTCGCGCATGCTGCCGGTGTCGGTGCCGACCCCGCTGGTCCAGATCCTGCTCGGTGCCGCGATCGGCCTGTCGACCTCCTATCGCGTCGAGCTCGATCCCGAACTGTTCCTGCTGCTGTTCCTGCCGCCGCTGCTGTTCCTCGACGGCTGGCGGATCCCCAAGGACGAATTGTTCAAGGATATCTCGACCGTCGTCGAGCTGGCGCTGGGCCTGGTGCTGCTCACCGTCGTCGGCATGGGCCTGTTCATCCACTGGATGATCCCCGCGATGCCGCTCGCGGTGTCGTTCGCGCTGGCGGCGGTGGTGTCGCCGACCGATCCGATCGCGGTATCGGCGATCGCCGCGCGCGTGCCGATCCCCAAGCGGATGATGCATATCCTCGAAGGCGAATCGCTGCTCAACGACGCATCGGGACTGGTCTGCCTGCGCTTCGCGATCGCCGCGGCGCTGACCGGCACCTTCTCGCCCTCCGCGGCGGCGAGCAACTTCCTGTGGGTCGCTGGCGTCGGCCTCGCCGTCGGCGTCGTCGTGACGCTCGGCGCGACGCGCGCCAAGGCATGGTTCTCGCGTCGCTTCGGCGAGGAGCCGGGATCGCAGATCCTCGTCAGCCTGCTGATTCCGTTCGGTTCCTACCTGCTCGCCGAGCACGTCCATGCCTCGGGTATCCTCGCCGCGGTATCGGCAGGCGTCACGATGTCCTTCGCCGAAATCTCCCGGCAGGCGCTGGCGACGACGCGGATGCGGCGCAATTCGGTGTGGGACACCATCCAGTTCGCGCTCAACGGCATCATCTTCGTGCTGCTCGGCGAGCAATTGCCCGCCATCCTTGCCGGTGCGAAGCAGACGGTGCTGCTGACCGGGCATCACGGGCCGGGCTGGCTCGGCCTCTACGTCTTGGCGATCGTCGCCGGCCTCGCGCTGCTCCGCTTCGGCTGGGTGTGGGTGTCGCTGCGGCTGACGCTGCTCAAGCGGCGCTATACCGGCGCGGACGTGCTGCACAGTCCCGACTGGCGGCTTGTCGCGGCGATGTCGCTTGCCGGGGTGCGCGGCGCGATCACCCTGGCCGGTGTGCTGACGATCCCGCTGACGCTGAACGACGGCAGCGCCTTTCCGGCGCGCGACCTCGCGATCTTCCTCGCCGCGGGGGTGATCATCGTGTCGCTGCTGCTCGCCAGCATCGCTCTGCCGATCCTGCTCAACGGCCTGACCATGCCGCCCGAACCGTCGTTGCAGGCGGAAGAGGACGCCGCCCGCGTCGCCGCCGCGCAGGCCGCGATCCGCGCGATCGAGCAGGCGCAGCACGACCTCGCCGAGCGCGACGGCGACGCCGATTTCTATGCGGCGTCGGGCGCGCGGGTGATGGACCTGTACCGCGAACGGATCGAAAGCCGCAGCGGCTCCGCCAAGGCCTCCGCCGAGGCACGCCTGCAGGACCGGCTGGAGCGCACCTTCCGCCTCGCCGGCGTCAAGGCCGAGCGGGCGCGGATCGTCGACCTGCTCCGCGACCGCGAGGTGGGCAGCACCACCGCGCAACGGCTGATCCGCGAACTCGACCTGCTCGAGGCGCGCTACCGGATCTAAGGGCCGAGCCCGTCCTCCCCCGCAAGGGGAAGGAGGCGCCGCGCGGCGGTGACGGGGGGCTACGCGTTCATCGCGTAGCGGCGGCAATGGTCGAGATAGCCCGTCTCGTGCTGGCCGGCGAGCGCCACCACGCTCTCCCACAGCCAGCCCGGCGCGTCGATCGCGCTGCGCCGGTCGGCGTCGAGCACCGCCGCCCAGTCGCCGCGGGCGTCATGACTGAGCTGGCGCGCGTGCGCCTTGCCGACGACGAAGGCGAGATAGCGTGCGGCCTTCACCGCCTGCCCCGCGCTGAACTGCTCGACCTCGAGCTTGAGGTCCTGCGGCGACAGTTCGCGGACGAACAGGGAGCGGTCGAGCATCCGCGCCGCGACCATCCGGCTGCCTAGATGCGGCGACAGCGCGCGCGCCGCCGCGACCACGCGCGCCGCCGGATCGTCGGGCATCGTCGCACCGCGCGCGACGGGGGCGACCGGCGTCGTCGCCTCCTTGAGGTCGATCAGCGCATAATCGGAACGCCCCTTGGCGTTCTTCAGCCCGACCAGCGCGGCGAAGCGCAACAGGCCGAGCGAGCTGCACCCCTTCATCCAATAGGCCGCATCGACCAGCCGGATCGCGCGCTCGCGATCCTTGTCGTCGAGCGACAGGACCAGCGCCGCGACGTCCGGCTGGGTCAGCGTCTCGGCGAGCGCGCTACGCTCGTCGCGATCCAGCGGCCAGAATTTGTCGCCGAGCGGAATCGCCGGCTCCTCGGTGCGGAACCGTTCCTTGGCGAGGTCGCGCCAGCGCCGGCCGAGCGCCCGGCGCCGGACGCTGCGCACCACGTCGGGCTCGGTCCCGGCATCGCCGTCGATATCGGCCATCGCCCGCGAATAGCCGGCGACCATCTCCTCGATCATATGCGCGGTGGTGACGCCGGGCAGGTCCGAGCCGCGCGCCGCCGTCGCCAGCGACAGGCCGAGCCGGATCAGATCGTGCGCCGGATTGCCGATCACCGCCTGGTCGAGGTCGCGGATCTGGATCGCGATCCGCCCGTCGCCGTCGTTGATCGGCCCGAGATTACCGAGATGGCAGTCGCCGCAGATCCAGATCGCCGGCCCCTGCGGCACATGTTTCGACGCCGGCGCGGCGTCGAGCCATTCGTAGAATTTCGCCGTATTGCCGCGAACATAGGCATGGGTCGAACGGGCCATCTTGAGCCGGCGCTTGGCATCGAGCAGGGCGCCGCGTTCGGCGGGACGGGGTGTCGGCATCGCATTCCTTTGGATCAGCAACACTCTGTAACGCTTGCCGACCCACATGGGTTACGATCCGTGCGGTAAAATTGTGCGGTGCGGCGCCCTGCCGGCCGGTGGCACTATCGGCGCGCCGAACGTTGCAGCCTGCGTGGCGGTCGTGGTGACCGCCGGGAGATGGTGATGAGCACGACCCTGACCGCGACGTTCGACACGCGACGCGACGCCGAAATGACCGTCGAGCGGCTGGTTCAGCAATTCGAGATCAACCGCGCCGACGTCTTCCTGACCACCGAGGGCGCGGACAACAGCAGCGGCATCGAGGAAGCCGGCTCCGATACCGAGGCGGGTGCGCCGAGCCCGACGAACCGCGACGACGCCGAACTCGCCGGGCGCGTGGTCGTATCGGTCGATATCCAGGATGCGACGCTCGCCGACGAGGTGCGATCGGCCTTCGCCGAATTCGACGCCGCCAGGGTCGCGCAGGCTTGAGCACGGAGGGACGAGCGGGCCATCCCGCTCGTCCCTGCCGGCGTCAGTTTGTCTGCATCCGGATGCCGACGCGGAACGCGCGGCCGAGCAGGTCGCTATAGGTCGAGTTGGCCGACAGCCCGCCCTCGGGCAGCAGCAGCGGATCGCGGTTGAACAGATTGGTGACGTTGAGGAACAGCTGGCCGTCGCCCTGCCCCGCGATGTCGATCTTCGCGGTCAGGTTGAGGTCGGCATAGAATACCCCCGGCAGGCTGTTGTCGTCGATCGTCGGGAATTGCGCGACCGCCGCCGCCGGGCGGTTGACCGGGCAGTTGGTCTGGCACTCGATATAGCTGTTGCTGTACGTCCCCGAACTGATCCCGCGCGCGGTGCCGGTGATCGAGAAGCGGGGCAGGTCGAGCGTCGCCGAAATGCGATAGATCCACGTCGGCGTACCGCCGCTGCCGTTCTGGCCGACGGTATCCACGGGGATCGCGACGCCGGAATCGACGATATTGTCGATATAGCGCGTCGCCATGCCGCGCAGCGTGAATGCACCGTCGCGATTGGCGAAGACCGTGTCGAGCGGCAGGCGATAGCTTGCGTCGAAATCAATGCCGCGATTGGTGATCTTGCTGAAGTTGAACGGGCTGGCGCGGAAGAACAGCTCGCGATCGCCCGTCGGATCGGGGCCGAAGGCGGCGCAGAATTCCGGCCGTCCCTCGGCGCAGCGATCGATGATGTCCTGCGCGAAGAACTGGCCGATCGCGTCGCGCAGCACGATCTTGTACGCGTCGATCGAGGCGGTGAAGCCGGGCAGGAAGCGCGGCTGGAGCACGACGCCGACGTTGGTCGAATTGGCCTTTTCGGGGGTCAGCGCGAGATTGCCCGTCGTCGTCTCGCGGAAGGTGACGCCGGTACGCGCCGGCTGCGTGCGATTGTCGGTCAGCGTGTTGGTGCGCGAGGTGCCGGCCTGATACAGTTCGTTGAGATTGGGCGCGCGGATGTCGCGCGAGCGGGTGACGCGGAAACGGATGTCGGGGATCGGCTGCCACGTCGCGCCGAGCTTCCACGTCGTGACATAGCCCGAGGTCGAATAGTCGGTCGCACGCACCGCGCCGTTGAACTCCACCCCCGCGCCCAGCGGCACGACGGTTTCGAGATAGGCTTCCTTGACGTTGTAGCTGCCGAAGGTGGGCAGGAAATTGCCCACCGACCAGCCGGTCTGATATTCGACCGGGACATAGCCCGACACCGCCTCGCGACGATATTCGCCACCGACCGCGACGCTGACGTCGCCCGCCCATGTCGCGAACGGCGTCATCGACAGGTTCACCCCGGCGACCGTCTGCTTGAGTTTCTGGTCGCGATAGGGATCGCCCAGCACGTAATCGATCGCGGCGGGATTGGCGACGCCGATGCCGAGGCGGTTGAGCGGCACGCAGCCGTTGGTCGGCGCGGTCAGCGTCGAGCGGCAGACGATCGTTCCCGCCGCCACGCCCAGCGCGTTGCCCGCGGGTGCGAAGACCGCGTCATTGGCATTGTTGATCCGCGTGACGTTCTGGATATCGCGTAACTGTTCGTGCGCGTTGGTCTCGCCATATTGGCCGTAGACGTCCCACACCGCTTTCTTGCCGAACAGCTGGAAGTCGCCGCCGGCGCCGATCGCATAGCGCTGGACGTCGCGCGAATTGTTGTTCTTGCGATAGGGCAGATCGACCGCAGTGGTGCCCAGCGTCACCTGGGTGATGCCGGCGAGCCGCGCCGCGCCGAGCGCGTTGATCAGATAGGCGTTGTCCGAACGCAGCACGGTCGTGGTCGACAGCTGCGGCCCGGCGTTGAACAGCGAGCGCTGCCAATTGTAGGAGCCTTCGGCGAACACCTCGATCCACGGCGCCACCTCGAAACTGACGCGGCCGAAGCCGCCCTGCCGCTCGTCGCTGGCGTCGAGGCCGATGTTGCGGCCGTTGTCGGCGAGCTGCCAATCGCCGCCGGTGGTCAGCGACGGTGCGGTCGCGCCGGTGAGCGTCGGCGTGTTGACCGCGCCGTAGGCGAACTGGTTCACCGACCCGCCCTGGCCGAAATAGATGCCACGGAGGCGATTGGCGACGCCGCCCGCCGAATTGACGATGATCCCGCCCGGCACGGCATTGGCGGTGCCGGTGTTGTAGCGGACCAGGTTCTGCGGCAGGCCGTTGGTGTTGGTATAGGCGGGGTTGGCGATCGTGCGGAAGCCGATCTGGTTCCAGTCGCGGGTAAGCTGGAAGATGCCGTCGCGCCGTGCGACCTCGCCGCTCAGCAGGATATGGCCGCGGCCGCCGGCGAAGCTGGTGCCGCCGGCGACGTTGAACGAATAATTGTGGCCGTCGCCCGCCTCGGTGATGCCGTTGTCGATCGAGACCTTGATCCCGGAATATTTCTTGTCGAGCACGAAGTTGATGACGCCGGCGACCGCGTCCGAACCATAAGCGGCGGAGGCGCCGCCGGTGACGACCTCGACGCTCTTGATCAGCGCCTGGGGAAAGGTGTTGACGTCGACGAGGCCAGTGACGCTCGATCCCACCGAACGGCGCCCGTCGAGCAGCACGAGCGTGCGGATCGGGTCGAGGTTGCGCAGGCTGAGCGCGTTGATCCCCGACAGGCCCGAGCTGATCGCGAGCCGCGAGTTGGACGGGCGGATGCTGCCCGCGACCGAGGGGATCTGGTTGACGAAATCGGCGACGTTGTTGCTCGGCGACGAATTCTGGATGTCTTCGGCGTTGAGCACGGTGAGCGGCGTCGGCGCCTGATAGCCGTCGCGCACGACGCGGGTGCCGGTGACGAGGATATCGGTGGGCGATTCGGGATCGGGCGTCTCGGCGGTCTGCGCCGGCGCCGTCTCGGCCGGTGCCGTCTGCGCGGCGGCGGGGCCGGCGGCGGCGAGGGCCGCAAGGGTGGAAACGCCTGCGAGAAGCGCGAGATGCCGTCGGAAGTGCAAAGCTGTCGTCATGATGCCCCCTAGATGTCGCTCTGCCGCCGCGCCGGCTGTTGCCGGTCTGCGATGGATGCCTCCGCGGAACCGCCGATCCGGTCGCCGCGCCACGGGCCGCGCCGCCGATCATGTCAGTTTCGTGAAAGGTGCGCGCGCAGGACGAGCAGCGTCAAGGCCCGCCGGCCTTCGATCGCGGCATCGATCCATAAACGCCGCCTATGGCCGCAGCCATAACCCGCGCTTATGGCACGGCGAGCGCTTGCCATAGCGAGGCGGCGCCGCGCACGACTAGCCTTGGCCGTGGAACCACAGCAGGGGACGTTCCCATGATCAACCGCCGGTCCTTCCTGCACGGGTCGGTCGCGACGCTGGCGCTGGCGCCGCTCGCGCGGGCCGCCGCGATCGACGGTGCGGCGCCGATCGAGATCGTCGACGACGTCTATGGCGTCCCGCATATCCGCGCCGCGACGATCCCCGACGCCTTCTTCGGTCAGGGTTATGTCGTCGCGCGCGACCGCCTGTTCCAGATCGACCTGTCGCACCGCCGCGAGATGGGGCGGTTGGCGGAGGCGTTCGGCGCCGATTTCGTCCGCCACGACGGCGTCGCACGGCTGTTCCACTATCGCGGCGATGTCGACGCCGAGCTGCGCCGCATCCCCGCCGACGTGCTCGCCTGCGCGCGCGCCTATGTCGCCGGGATCAACGCGCGGATCGACGAGGTCGCCGCCGATCCCGCCCTGTTGCCGCTCGAATATGGCATCCTCGGCGTCGCGCCGATGCGCTGGGACCTGCGCGATCTGGTGATCGCGCGCGGCGCCTCGCTCGGCAATGCCGATGACGAGGTGCGGCGTGCGCAGCTCGCCGCGCTCGGGCTGCTCGACCTCGACGCGATCATCGCGCCGCTGCGCCCGCAATGGACGATGGCGGTTCCCGACGGGCTCGACGCGGCGGCGGTGTCGGATGCCGATCTCGGCGTCATGCGGCTCGGTGGCCTGCCCTTCGGCCCCGGCACGCCGACGGCCGATCCCGCCGATACGCCGATCGAGCGCGCCAATGCCGGCAGCAACGCCTGGACGGTCGCGCCGTCGCGCACCGCCACCGGCCGGCCGATCCTCGCCAACGATCCGCATCTCGGCATCGGCGGTTTCGGCCCGCGCCATGTCGCGCATCTGTCCGCCCCCGGCCTCGACGTGATCGGCGGCGGCGCGCCGGGCCTGCCCGGCATCATGCAGGGCCATACCGACCGCTTCGCCTTCGGCCGCACCAACTTCCATATCGATCAGGAGGATCTGTTCGTCCTCGACCTCGATCCCGCCGATCCCGAACGCTATCGCCACGCCGGCGGGTGGCAGCGCTTCCGCCGGTTCGAGGTCCGCATCCCCGTCAAGGGCGGCGCGGCGCAGACGGTGACGCTGCGCCATGCGGTGCAGGGGCCGGTGATCTCCCACGATCCGTCGAAGCATCGCGCCACCGCGCTCGCCTCGATCGCGATGCAGCCGGGCGGCGGCGGCGCGTTCGCGATGATCGCGATCAACCTCGCGCGCGACTGGGCGTCGCTGCGCCGCGCCTTCCGCCTCCACCCCTCCCCGACCAATTTCCATTATGCCGATATCGACGGCAACACCGGCTGGCAGGCGATCGGCTTCGCCCCGGTTCGCAAGCGCGGCGACGGCCTGCTGCCGGTGCCGGGCGACGGCCGCTACGACTGGGCCGGGATGCGCGATTTCACCGCCCTGCCCAACGCCTACAACCCCGCCGCGGGCTGGTTCGCCTCCGCCAACCAGAACAATCTGCCGCCCGGCTGGCCGCGCGACCGCATCCCCGCTTTCTCGTTCCGCGATCCCTATCGCTACGAGCGGATCGCCGAGGTCCTCGCCGCGCAGCCGCACCACAGCCTCGCCGACAGCGTCGCGCTCCAGCACGACGAACGCTCGACGCCTGCACGGCAGCTGATCGCGTTGCTCCCGGCCCGCCCCTCGCCCGCCGCAGACCTCCTGCGTGGCTGGGATGGACGGCTGGCCGGCGACAGCGCCGCGGCGGCGCTGTTCGAGATATTGTGGCGCGACCTCGGCAAACGGATGCTCGCCGCGATCGTGCCGGCGCGCGCCAAAACGCTGGTCACCTCGATCGCACCGTCGGTGCTGCTCGGCCTGCTGGCAAACCCCGATGCCCGGCTCGGCAGCGATCCCGTCGCGGCGCGCGACGCGATGCTCGACGCCGCGCTCGCCGCCGCCTGGGCGAGCGCGCGCGAGCGGCTGGGCGGCGATCCGGCGACATGGCGCTGGGACCGGCTGCACGAGGTCCGCATCGCCCATCCGCTCGCCCGCGTCCCCGCGATCGCCGCGGCCTTTCCGGTGATCGATGGCGCGGGCTCGGGCGGCGATTCCTATACCGTACAGGCGCGCTGGCTGGGCGACGGACCGGGTTGGCGGACCGGCGGCGGCGCGAGCTATCTGCAGGTGATCGACGTCGGTGCGTGGGACAATTCGCTGATGCTCAACCTGCCCGGCCAGTCGAACGATCCGCGCTCGCCGCATTACCGCGATCAATATGCGCCGTGGATCGCAGGGCAGATGCAGCCGATGCTGTTCAGCCGCGCCGCGGTCGACAAGCATGCCGCGACGCGCATGACGTTGCGCGCGCCGACAGATCGAAGGAGCCTCGGATGACCCGCCTCGTTTTCTCCGCCCTCGTCCTTGCGCTGGCGGGACCCGCGGTCGCCGCGCACCGCGTCGATGTCGT
>Ga0182217_1000078_pt1 | contig 13759 bp, 8 predicted proteins | sample G5R1MG_18_FD_128395 | JGI IMG/M metagenome (GOLD analysis project Ga0182217, IMG submission 128395) | Switchgrass phyllosphere microbial communities from Michigan, USA - G5R4_NF_03OCT2016_LD1 MG | ecosystem: Host-associated > Plants > Phyllosphere > Phylloplane/Leaf | place: USA: Michigan... | reverse complement strand
TCGCCGTCGGCGCTCTCACCAGCCGACCAGAAGGACCAAACGCCACGAAAGGCGAGCGCGGGTTGGCGGGGCAAGTCGCTTTGAAAATCCAGGTGCGGCCGCCTTCCCCCCTCCCCGTCGTTCAACGCCAGCGTCCAGAAGGCCGTGGATCGTTCCAGTGCATCGGTCCTTACCGGCCCGGCGGTACCGATCGCCGCCATCACGGCCCGGTGCCAGCGCAACCTCGACGTATCCTGAAGCCGGCTGTCGCTTGAGCTTCCACGTCCCGAGACGGGAAGGGGGCGGGCCATCGCCGGTGAACGCTTTGCTGACAACGTTGGTGGCGTGCAGCACGCGGATGCGGGGCAGTTCCGCCGAAGCCCGCCGGCGCGACGCGCAACGCCCTCGGCACGAACCGCCCCGGAAAACCCCTTCAACCTTTGCCTAAGGTACGATATCGTATCATTAAAGGCTTATGGGGGCGTGATGACTGACGGGCGAAAAACGGTGTTCCTGACGGGTGTAACGGGCAACATGGGCCGCGAGGCCTTGCGCCGGATCGCGGAACGATCGGATACGCTCAGGCTGCGGGTGTTGATCAGGCCCGAGGAGCGCAATCACGCGGTCACGCAAATGATCCGGAAACGGCAAAGCGCGGAGATCGTGATGGGCGATCTGACCGACGCGGCGTCGATCGAGAGCGGCGTGCGGGGCGCCGATGTCGTCCTGCATGTCGGCGGTCTGGTGTCGCCAATGGCGGACCATCTCCCGCCCGCAATGGTCAGCGCGGTCAATGTCGGCGGCGCGCAGAATATCGTCGACGCGATCCACCGGGTCGCGGATCCGGATCGCACACGGCTCGTCTATATCGGCACCGTCGCGCAGACCGGCAGCCGCAACGCACCGATCCACTGGGGCCGGACAGGCGACCCGATCAAGATCAGCGCCTATGACCATTATGCCGTCACCAAGACGCAGGCGGAGGCCATCGTCGCGCAGAGCGGCATCCGCCACTGGGTGTCACTGCGCCAGAGCGGCATGGCGCATTACGACATGTGGCGGATGTTCGATCCGATCATGTTCCACAATCCGCTGAACGGCGTCTTTGAATGGTCGACCGCCAACGACAGCGGACGCCTGATGGCCGGGGTGTGCAGCGACGCGGTACCGCCGGCATTCTGGCGGAGCTTCTATAATATCGGCGGCGGCGCCTCCTCGCGCGTGGTCAACCATGAATTCATGGCCGCAAGCATGCCCGGCTATCGGAAGGTCCTGCGCCCGCACTGGTTCGGCACGCGCAACTTCCATGGCCAATGGTATGCCGACAGCGATCGGCTGGAAGCGCTGGTGCCGTTCCGCGAACAGTCGATCGCCCAGTTCCAGCAGGATGCTCGCCGCCATATGCCGGCGGTGGCGCGGATCGTCCCCAGGCTGCTGCCGGGTCTCGTCCGCAAGCGGATCGAAGCTCTGGCCCGCGCGCCGGGCGGTTCGCTCAACTGGTTCGAGACCGGCGACGAGGCCCATATCCGCGCCTATTTCGGATCGCGGGCGCAATGGGAGGCGATCCCCCGCGACTGGGACACGTTCCCGCTCAAACAGCCGTCGCGGATACCGACCCTGCTCGACCACGGATATGACGAAACCACGACGCCCGACGACTGGCGGATCGATCACCTGCGCGCGGCGGCCGACTATCGCGGCGGGACATGCCATGCGCACGGCTGCGCCGGACCGGACGTCCCGGTGGAATGGTCCTGCGCGTCGGGGCATCGCTTTGCGATGACGCCAAATCTGTATCTGCGGGGCGGCCACTGGTGTCCCACGTGCATGACCGATCCGACGAGCTATGACGCACAAGCCGGGCGCAATCCGTTCTTCCGCCAGGTGTGGACCGAGCCGACCGCGGCGGCCGACGCATAAGGCATCGACCCGGCTCCCGCCGTTACGGAAGCCGGGTTTCCGATCACTTCCCCGGTTTTGCGCGCCGTCCGCGCGGCATCATCGCGAAACCTCGATCGTCACCGGTCCGACGAGGCCCGCCGGCACCGGCTTCAGCATCTTGTAGCCGGCCAGTTTCGGATCGATCATCGCATTCTGCGGCGTGTTGGCGATCGTGATCGTCAGGTCGTTCGCTCCGGCATGCACAGCGTCGGTGACATCGACCCGGAAGGGCGCGCTGATCGCGGGTTGCAGCGCACGGCCGTTGACCGATACCGTCGCCATGTCATGCACCGCGCCCAGATCGAGAACGATCCGTCGCTTGCCACCGGTCAGCCAGCCCGGCTCGACCTGCATCCGCCGGCGATAGCTTCCCGTGCCCGAGAAGGAGGCCAGGCCATCGATCGAACGCCAGTCGCCGAGCGCCATGGCTTCGATCGAACGGTTGAACGCCTGCCGGCCGCTGTGACCGGAAGCGTCGAACGCCCATCCGGTCGTCGGCACTGCGATCCGCTCGATCCGCTCCGGGCCGGCGACATCGCGCGCGGACGATTTGGGATCGAGGACCAGCAGCGCACTCTCTCCCGCCGCCAGCGGCAGCGCGATCCGCACCCCCTGCCCTTCGGTCCGCGATGCCACCGGGGCGACGCTTCCGTCCATCGCATTCCACCGCGTCACGCCGCCCCTACCGGGCAGGATCATGCCGGCATCGCGTGCGCTGTCGGCCAGATTATGAACGAACGTCACCGTCCGGTCGCCGACGCGCCGCTGGACGTACACGACGTCGGCGACATCGGCCGCGGTGAAAGCGAGGTTGGCGGCGATCCCGGCCGCGCGCAGGCCCGGCACGACGCGCGCAAACGGCATCACTTTCGCCCCAGCCTTCAGCGCCGCGGCGATCGCCGTCCGGACGCGCCGGTCGCGCGCTGCGGCGTCGGCCAGCCCCTCGTCGCGTGCGGGCGCGCGGTCGGTGAAGATCACCGGCAGCCCGGCCTTGGCAAAGCGCGCGATCGCCTCGGCGGTCTCCGCCCTGATGCCCTCGACCGGCGGCAGCACGAGGACCGGATAGCGCGCGCCGCCGCGCGACACCAGCATCCGCCCCTCGATGCGGGCGTCGGCGATCGCATCGGGATTGATCCGGTCGAAATCATAACCGCCGGACAGGAATGCCTTTTCGGCCGCCTGCTTGGCCGCACCGCCATCCTCGATGCCGACGTAATAGCCGGTCTGCCCGTAGAAATAGGCGACCGGCACGACCGGCTTGCCCTGTTGCAGCACGGCCTGCATCCGGCCGAGATAGCGCGCCAGCGTCGGCACGCCGGCCCAGATCGGATTGCTTTGCGTGAACATCGTGCTGAAACCGAGCGCGAACGGACTCGGCTGAAACGCGTGCCAGCCGGGCCAGCCGCCGTCGGACAGGCGGTAGTCGTGGCCATGCAGGATCATGCTGTTGACGCCGCCGGCGAAGATCAGGTCGGCGCGGCGCCGCAATTCGTCCGGCGTCACGTCATAGGGCCGGTCCTTCCAGACGAGGCTTTCGGCCGACACGATGCCGTGACCGTAAAGGTCCGCGCCCGACCGGGCGAAGCGCATGAAATACGGATCGCCGTCGTGGACGAGGTCTTCGGTTTCCGGAATGTCGACGATCCCGTAGCCGCGCACGATGTCGATCGCGCCGCCATGCGCCTGAAACTTCGCCTTCAGACCACGGGCATGATTCCACGCGACATAGGGCTTGATGAAACCGTCGAACATCAGGTCCGAAACCGTCCGCCGATAATCCGCCCTGACGCGATCGGCGATGCTGTCGCCCGCCTGGTAATAAGGCGGAGAATAATGCTCGTCCCATGCCTGCATCCAGCCCGGTTGCAGCGTCAGCGGCAGATATCGGGTCAGATCATAGCCGCGGCGTTTCCTGAACTCGGTCAGGAACGTCCGTCCCCAGGGCAGGTCCTGCATCAGCTCGAGACTGTCGACGAAGGTCGAACGGAGTCCGACCGGGTTCCTCCCCAGCGCGTCGCCGACGCGCGCCGCGTGCGCCGCAAAGGCGGCCGGGTCCATATGGTCGAGGATAAGCTGCGGCCCCTGCCCCGCCGCACCAAGGACGCCCATGTTCGCGGCATATTGCTTGAAGACGAACACCTGCCAGGTACCGGCGGGGGCCTTCCAGTCGAGCGTGCCGTCGGCACCGAGCCTGTCCGTCAGCACGACGGCCCTGGTCGCATCGAGCTGGCCCGACGCGATCACGTCCTTCCAGGGGTAGAGCTCCAGCCCCATCATGACGCTGGCATTGCTCTTGAGCTGCGGCGCGCTGCCCGGCATCGCGACGACGGCGACGATCTTCGCCTGCGCGTCCATCCGCGCGGGCCAGTCGGCGACCTTCGAATCTTTCACCCGCGCATCGAACATCGACAATGCGCCCAGCCTTTTGGTGCGCGCCGGGATCGTCAGCCGGATCGGGGCATCGCTGCCGCCCGTCACTTCGGTCCGCGCCATGGTCAGCTCGACGAAGGCCTTTTCCGGCGGAATGGCAAAGCCGCCGCCCGAGGGCCACGCCGATCCCAGCGTATAGTCCAGCGTCATGCCGCGCGACGCGGCCGCCGCCGCAGCGGCACGCACGTGACCGAAGAACGCCGGTTCGGCATAATCGTTGACGCGCGCCTTCTCGTCGGCGGACAGCGTTGCAAAATTCGGTCCCAATGCCTGGATCTCGGCACCGCCGAAGCCCGCCGCGTCGATCACGCCGATCTCGCGCTCCAGTTCCGCGTCGTTGACCGCCCCACCCGGCCACCACCAGCGAAACCGCGGCTGCGCCGCTCTGGGCGGTTGGCGAAAGCCGTCCTCCAGGGACTGGGCGGACGCCGGAACGCCGGCCAGCATGAGCGCGGCAACGCACGCCCCGCTCATCATCGCTCGAAGCTGCATGGCCATCATATCCTCTGATCAGGGCTTCAGTGTCTGTCTGGCAAGACGGACGTTGCCGCGGAGCGTCGTTTGCGCAGCGGAGGGGCCGACCTCGATACCATAGGTACCAGCCGGCACGATCCAGCGATGGGTCGCGGCATCATAGTCGCCGATCACCCGCGGGTCGGCCGTCACCGCGACCTCACGCGTCTCTCCCGGCGCAAGCGTCGGTTTGCCCCAGCCGATCAGGCGTTTGGCCTTGCCCGGCCGGGTGACATAGACCTGCGGCACATCCGCTCCGGCGCGCTGCCCGGTATTGGTCACCGCGAAACGCACGGTCAACGTCCTGCCGCCGGTGGCCGTCAACCGGTCGTAACGGAAGCGCGTGTAGCTCAGGCCGTGGCCGAAGGGATAGAGCGGCGTGAGGCTCCTTGCCGCATACCAGCGATATCCGGCGTCCGCTCCTTCCGGTAAGGTCACCGTGAACGGCTTGGTGCCGGCCATGATGCCGTATGTCGCCCTGGTCGACGCATCGGCTGGCGGGGCATCGCTGCCCGGCAGCACCGGATTGGGCAGTTGCGACACGGCGGCCGGGAAGGTCACGGGAAGATGTCCGGACGGATTGACCGCGCCCGTCAGCACGCGCGCGATCGCATCGCCCCCCCGCTGTCCGGGAAACCAGGCAGCGACGATCGCCGGCACCTGATCGCGCCACGGCATCGCGACGGGATTGCCCGTCTCGAGCACCACGACGGTGCGCGGATTGGCGGCGGCGACCGCGGCGATCAGCGCGTCGCCGTTGCGATCGAGCGACAGGTCCTTGTTGTCGGCGGCTTCGGTCGACCATTTCTCGCCGAAGACGATGGCGACGTCAGCGTTCCTGGCCGCGGCGGCCGCCGCCGCCGGGTCGCTGCCATCGACGAACGTGATCCGCGCATCCGGCCGGATTGCCCTGAGCGCGGCGAGCGGCGCGGTGCCGCCATAGCTACGCTTGGCGAACGAGGCGGTGCCGCCGCCCGTCTGCCGTTCCTCCAGCGCGAAGCCACCGACCGGGCGGACCTGACTGGAACCGCCGCCCGAGAGCACCCCGATGTCGGCATGGCCACCGATCACGACGATCGTGCGAGCCGTCGCGGCGAGCGGCAGCAGCGCCCCCTCGTTGCGGAGCAGGACGATACCGGCCTCGGCGGCGCGCAGCGCGACCTCGCCATTGCGGGCATAGTCGATCGCCCCGCCGCCGGCGACCGGCCGGTCGACGACGCCGCTGGCATACATCGACCGCAGGATACGGCGGACCGAGGTGTCGATCGCCCCCTGCGGTATCCGGCCTTCGCCCACCGCGGTCTGCATCAAATCCGAGAACCAGCGCTTGCCATCGATCTGCTCGCCCGATTGCTGGTCGAGCCCCTTGAGAATCGCCTCGGAGGAATGCACCGCCCCCCAGTCCGACATGACGAAGCCCTCGAAGCCCCAGTCCCGCCGCAGCACGTCGTTGAGCAGGAACGGGTTTTCACAGGCATAGACAGTGTTCACGCGATTGTAGCCGCACATCACCGAATGCGGGTCGCCCTTTTCCATGCCGATCTCGAAGGCGAGCAGGTCGCTTTCGCGCATCGGCGTTTCGGCCATGTCGACGCTGTGGACGTTGCGGCCGGTTTCGATATCGTTGACCGCGAAATGCTTGATCGTGGCGATGATGCCGTTGGACTGGACGCCCGCGATCTGCGCGCCGACCAACGTCCCCGCCAGCACCGGATCCTCGCCCAGATATTCGAAATTCCGGCCGGCGCGGGGATCGCGGACGAGATTCACGCCGCCGACCAGCATCACGTTGAAGCCCTTGTCGCGCGCCTCGCTTCCGATCATCGCACCGCCAGCCCGCGCGATGGCCGGATCCCAGGTCGCTGCCAGCGCCATGCCGGACGGCAATGCCGTGGCGACATCGCCCTTGCGCAGGTCGTTGAGATTGGAAACGCCCAGACTGGCATCGGTCTCGGTCAGATCGGGAATGCCGAGCCGAGGAACGCCCATGATGACGCCCGCGCCGATCGGGACGCCCGCGGGTCGCTTGGCCGCGGGGAGAAGCGACGGCATCGGCCCATGCAGCAGCCGGATCTTTTCGTCCGCGGTCATCTGCTTCAGCGTCGCCGCCGCGCGCGCGTCTGCGGACCGGGTCCGATCGCCCTGCTGCGCCACCGCAGCCGAAGAGGAGGCGAGCAGGGCCGCAACGATGAGCCGATGCCGGTAGGCCATCAGTAGGTCACCCGGAAGTTGAGCCCGAACTCCCGCGGACGGACGGCCGTACCGACCGCATAGCCGGTGCTGAGCACGCTATAGTCGACCTGCCTGGCGCCGCGGGTCGTCAGCACCGCGACATTGGCGAGATTTTTCGCGAACAGCGAGAATTCATAGGCATCGTGGGGGCCGCGAACGCCCAGGAACACGCTGTTGTTCAGCAGATCGCCGTATTTGACGTTGATGAACGGATCCTCGCGCTTCGGCACGTAATTTGCCAGCCCGCGGAGGAAGAGTTCGCGATTGCCGCTGACCGGGACGCGATATTCCGCATTGACGCTGACACCCCAGGGCGCCTGGTCGCTGAGACGTCCGTTGAGCCGGCAGAACGATACGTTCTGACCGACCGCGACCCGCGGCGTACCGTTGGAATCCGCGATCCCGTCGCCGTTGAAATCGTTGCACGGCGCGAGCGCGTTCTTGAACTTCGCGTCGTTATACGTCCCGCTCAGGCCGAGCTGGAGCTGGTTGCCGATCCGGGTCGACAGGGTCGCCTCGACCCCGCGCACCTTCGCATCGCCGTTGAACGTGAAGGCGGCATTATTGTCGACCACGCCGTCCTTCGCCGACGCGACGGCGAGGTAGGAGTTGGTGTAGGCGAGGTAGTTCTTGAAATCCTGCTGGTACAGCGCGAGCGTGAACTGCACGCGGCGATCGGCGAACGCCCCCTTCACGCCCACTTCATAATTGTTCGACGTTTCGGGTTTGACGAGCAACAGGCTTTCATCGAGCGGCGCCGTCGTCGTGTTGACGGCACCCGGCCGGTACGACCGGCCATAGCTGGCATAAGCGGTGAGATCCCGGCTGAATTCATGCCGATAGCTCGCACCGCCGGTCAGCTGGCGATAGGTGCGATTGCGATTGGCCGGCGAAATACCGGAGCTTACCAGCGCATTGGGGCCAAGCACGGCACCGCTGATCGTGGTGACGAAATCGCTTTCGACCTTGGTCTCCTGATAGCGCAAGCCGACCTGCAGCTGGTCGCGATCGGTCACCCGGAAGCGGTGATCGGTAAAGACCGCCCAGGTATCGGATTTGCCGGGGATATCGACGCCCACGTTGAGCGTCGAGATGGCAAGCGGCGGCGCACCGGGGGTGACGAAACCGAACGGCAGATACTGGTTCTGCACGACGTTGGTCTGCGATGTATTATGCTCGTAATAGCCGCCGAACAGGAAGTTCCAGAAGCGATTGCCCTGCGAGGTCAGGCGAAGCTCCTGGGAGACCTGTTCGCTGGCGGACTCGAACGTCTGGTTCTGCGAGAAGCCGGGCAGCGCGCCGCCATAGGCCAGATCGGTGGCACGCCCCTGTTTGATGTTCTGATAGCCACCGATATAGTTCAGCGCGACGGCGCCGAGATCGAGATTGGCCGCGAGGCTGACGATATGGCCCTTGTAGTTGAAACGGCCGGGCTTGCTGGCAAGGGCGCTCCGGTCGGACGGGTCGAGAACGGGGTTGGTCGTCGCGCCCGGCAGCGTGAACAGCATCGGGTTCTGCAGCGTACGATTGTTCAGATATTGATAGGTCAGATCGACGTCGAGACGCGAGGTCGGGCGGAAGGCGACGCTGAGGCGGCCGCTTTCCGTGCGATCCCGGTCCTGATCGCCGGTCCGCAGGTTGGTGACGCCGCTGCCGATGTTGCGGTCGAACAATCCCGCGGCGCGGATCGCGAGGACGCCGGGGACGAGCGGGACGCTGACCGCACCCTGCGAGTTGATGCCTTCGCGGCTGGTCAGCGTCTGCTGGAAATAGCCGTCGATCTCGTCGAGATTCGCCCGCCGGGTCGCGATCGTTATCGCGCCGGACGGCGATGTGCGGCCCCGCAACGTACCTTGCGGACCGCGCAACACCTCGATCTGGCCGATGTCGTACAACCCGCGGAAGGCGCTGCTCGCGCTGAGCGGCGTCTCGTTGAAATAGATGTCGACGGTGGGCGACGAGCCGGAATTCGGGTCGAAGCCGACGCCGCGGAGCGTGACCGAATTCGTCGTCGGCTCCTTCGCCGTCAGGCTGAGGCCGGGGGCCAATTGGTCGATCTCGGAGAAACTGCGCAGGTTCAGCTTCTGGATCGTATCGCCCTGCACGACGTCGATCGACTTCGGCACGTCCTGCAACCGCTCCGACCGCTTCTGCGCGGTGACGATGATATCGCCCTCACCTTCCGTCGTGGGAGGCGTGGTCGCCGTGTCGGTCGTCGACTGGGTCGCCGCCGGAGACGGATTGGTTGCGGAGTCGGCAGCTTGCTGGGCAAACGCCGGCGATGCCGCCAGCGCGAGGCACGATACCGATATGATCGAGATGGTCTTTAAACGCATGTTCGTCCTCCCCTGGAGCCAGATGCCGCCCGTTCTTTCGGGTCGTGCCACAATGTGGGAGCAAGTCTTACAGCATGACCAAACCCACGTCAATATATAGTCCGGTTCCGTATCATAAGCGTTGCGGTGATCAGCGCTCGTCCTCGAGCCTGGCGAAGCGCCAGCCGTAGAGTGCGACGATCGCGAAGGCGATTGCCGGCAGGATGAAGGCCGCCGAGGCGCCATAGCGCTCGGCGAGCAGGCCCATGGGATATGGCAGGGCCACACCGCCACCGATCGCCATCACCATGGCAGACGCACCGCGTTTGGCACCCTTGCCGAGGTCGCGGACGCCGAGTGCGAAGATCGTTGGAAACATCGTCGACATGAAGAAGAACACGCCGATCATCGCGATCAGCGAGACGCGATCGATCCCGGCCGCAACGACAAGCGACAGCAGCACGTTGATGGTTGCAAATGCCGTCAGCAACCGCCGCGGCGCGATCCGGGCGAGTAAGGCCGTCGATGCGAAGCGGCCCAGCATGTAGGTCACGAGGGCGAAGGAGAGCAGATACGCCGCGCCCCGCGTCGTCAGACCATCCCAGGTGGTCAGCGCGACGTTGATGAACAAAGCGCCGATACCGACCTGCGCGCCGACGTAGATCGCCTGCGTGATCATTCCGAAAACGAAGTGGCGGCGTTGCAGGATGCCGCCGGCCCGCCCGCCTTCCGCGACATGGCTGTCCTCGGAAATCTCCGGCAGGTGCGCCCGCGCGACGAAGACGGCGAAGATCACGATGGCGATGCCGATGCCGGCATAGATCATGCGGACGGTGTCGTGCGCACCGCTGCCCGACGCCGCCGCGCCATCGGCAAAGAACAACGTCCCCCCGATCAGCGGTCCGATGAACGTGCCGAGGCCGTTGAACGACTGGGCGAGGTTCAGGCGCCGGGATGCGTCTTCCGGCGGCCCCAGCACCGCGACATAGCTGTCCGCCGCGGTTTCGAGACAGGCGAGACCCGCGGCGAGGACGAACATCGACAGGACGAAGGGCAGGAACGCCCCCGATGCCGCCGCCGGGATGAAGAGGAAGGCGCCGATCGCCGTGACCGCCAGGCCGGTCAGAATGCCGACCTTGTAGCCCGTCCGGACGAGCCACAGGCCCGCAGGCAGGCTGACGACCAGATAGGCGCCGAAATAGGCGATTTGCAGCCAGGTCGATTCCGCCGTGCCGACATGCAGCGTATCCTGGAAGTGCTTGTTGAGCACGTCGAGCAGGCCATAGGCCAGACCCCAGATGAAAAAGAGGCTGATTGCGAAGGACAAGGCGACGCGCAGCGTGCGCCGCGGGACATCCGCCGCATGGACGGGTACGGGAGGCATCACGGGCGGGTCTCCGTCAGGTCACCGGCGAGGACACCCCGCACGACGGACGGACGCACATGGTTGATCTGTGCCGGCATCATTTCCTCTCCTCAGATCGACAGGCATAGCTAAAGGATACGTTGACGTACAATAACTATTTCCACATGCTGAGACCCGGTGTGATGGCGTGGGATGAAAACGTCGCGCCGACGCCTACGGTGCGCACGACGATCGCGCCTCGCGGGCGCGGGGCGCGCCGATCGACTGCCGCCTTGGTATCGTGCCGACCGTCGCATAAGGGCATCGTCATGACCAAAGCCGCTCCGAAGTTCGTACCCCGCCGTGGTCGCCCGACCGCGAAACAGGTCGAGGCGATCGACAATGCCCTGATCGCCACCGCGCGCCGACACTTTCTGGAGAACGGGTTCGACGCCGTCGCGATGGAAGCAATCGCCTTTGAACTCGGCATCTCGAAGACCACGCTATACGGGCGGTTCGGGTCGAAGGAGGCGCTGTTCCATGCGATCGTCGAGGATGCCGTGTCGCGATGGTCCGCCGATGCCGCGATGCAGGACGGCGAGCTCACCGACGATATCGACCAGCGGCTGCGCCATCACGTCCGCGTGATCGCCCGATCCCAGTGCAACGCCGAGGTGAAGGCGTTCCAGCGGATCATCATATCGACCGCAGACCGCTTTCCGGCCCTTGCCAGATCCATGCACGATGTCGGGTCGCTGTACATCATCTCGATCATCTCGCGGGATATCCGTGCGGCGGCCGAGCGCGATGCGATACCGGCCAGGGACCCCGACGGCGTGGCGACGCGGATCGTCGCCCTGATGACGGGCTGGTATCTGCAACAGAGCCTGATCCGATCGGTAGGCCTCGACGAGTTCGTCGATTACGGCGATCGGACCGTCGAGCTCCTGATGGCGGCCCGCCATGTCTGGTAACGCGCAATCTTGACATAGATACGCGCCCGTACGATATTCAACCGAGCAGCCAAATGCTGCCTTCTGAGAGGATTTCCATGCGTAGTTTGATGGCTGCCGCCGCCCTTCTCCTCGCTCCCGCAACGCTGGTGAATGCGCAGACGGCGAAAACGCCTGCCACGCCGTCGGCTGCCGCCACCGCGGATCGTTATTCGACGTCCTCGACCGAAATCGGCACCCTGCTCGACGATCCTGCCGCCAAGGCCGTGGTCGAGAAGCATATTCCGGGCATGACGACCAACGAGCAGGTGGACATGGCACGTGGCATGACGCTGAAGGACATCCAGCAATATTCGCCCGATGCGGTCACCGACAAGGTGCTTGCCGAAACCGATGCCGACCTGGCCAAACTGCCTGTCCGGAAAGCGACGCCCGCCAAGTGAATGGCGATGTCCCGCCCATCGATGATGGACGGGACCGCCCCACCGGCGACTTGCGGGGTGGAGCGTCGTTTCTTCATCCCCATTGTCTTCGCTCCGGGCGGCTGGTGACGAGATGAAACACACGCAGATCACGCCTCTGTTCGGTCTGGCGGGTGCGCTGTTGGCGTGGCTGACTGCAAGCCCGGCCCTCGCCGAGTGCCGCACTGCCGCGATCGATGTCTTTCCCGAGCGATCGCAGGTCTATCTGCCGAAGACGCGTCCCGCCGATGCGATGCCGATGCCGCTTGTCCTGTTGCTTCATGGCAGCATGAGCGACGGCGCGGCCATGATGCGCGCCAGCCACCTTGCCGACACGGCGGATCGGCACGGCTTCATCGTGGTCGCGCCGAACGGCGGCCTGTCGGCGGGACACGGCTATGTCTGGAATATCCCCGGTGTCCCCACCGTTACCGGCGCCTTGCCGCCGGAACGCGCGCGTGACGATGTCAAATATCTTGCCGGCCTGATCGACAGGCTGGTCGCAACTGGCTGCGTCGATGAAAAGCGGGTCTATGCGACCGGATTGTCCGGCGGCGGGCGGATGACGTCGTGGCTCGGATGCGTCGATGCACGCCGCTTCGCGGCGATCGCGCCGGTCGTCGGGCTGCGCGCCGGACGCCCGTCGAAGTCGGACCCCGAACGTGCCGATCCGGCGACCTGCCGGGTCGAGACGCCCCTGCCCGTGATGGCCTTTTCGGGCGATGCGGACACAACCAATCCGATCGCGGGGGGCGGAGCACCCTATTGGCGCTATTCTCAAGCGGCTGCCCTGCAAAGCTGGGCCGTGTCGAACGGCTGCTCCCGGCCTTACGCCCGCAATCTGAGCGCGAGCGTGTACGAGCAAGGCTATGGCCGTTGCCGCGCCGCCGCGACTGTCGCCGCGCGCGTCGTGCGCGGCGGACGGCATGATTGGGCGGTCGTCGACAACGAGGCGATGTGGGCCTTTCTGTCGCAATATACGCGGTGATCGGCGTGTGAGCGGCTGCCGGTGTCGCGGACAGCACGGTGCGACCCCGGCCCGATCCACCGGAGGCCGGGACCGGACACCCGAGTGCCGTCCCGCGACGACCCGTCGCTTTACGCCTGCCCCTGTCCCTGCCCCCGCCGTCCGCGACGATCGCGACCGAACATCGGCAGCCGGTCGTAGACCCGATCGTCCCAGCGCCACGCCCTCGGTGTCGAAATCGTCGCGCTGGCCGACCGTCCGATCCTCGGTCCAGTCGAGAACGAAGGCACGGCGTGCGAACCGCCAGACGCCCTCCCGCTTCTCATATCGATCGACGTAGCGACCGAAGGCGACGAACTCCCGCACGCCGTCGATCGTGAGGTGCCAGATCCGCGCCCCCAACTCGCCCTCCGCGGTGTCACCGTCGATGACCATAGCGTACCATTATCCGATAAACGGTGAATTCGGCGCCACCAGAAAATGTGGCCGCGCCGGTAAACGTGTTGAAGACAGTCCAAACCTGCGGCCTTCCCGGCCAGCGCATTGGCACAATCCGATGCACAATTGTGCAGGTGCCAACGGCCGACCCTGATAGTCAGCCAGCATCTTCAACATTTAGCAGC